>Ga0209829_10002789_pt1 | contig 13078 bp, 13 predicted proteins | sample C_140205_EF_Meta_FD_187311 | JGI IMG/M metagenome (GOLD analysis project Ga0209829, IMG submission 187311) | Freshwater microbial communities from Lake Croche, Canada to study carbon cycling - C_140205_EF_MetaG (SPAdes) (version 2) | ecosystem: Environmental > Aquatic > Freshwater > Lake...
GGCTGCAAAGATAAGGGGAAACTGCTTTTTTAAACAAATCTTTTATTAAAAAAGCTTTATTATTTTTACATCCCAATAGAAGCTTATGCCAGTATACCCCAATCGACAGTTTTTAGATTTTGAACAACCTATAAAAGAACTGTACGAACAAATAGATGCCACTAAAAAATTAGCAGAAAAAAATCCTAAAATAAATTTATCTGCCACCATTAACCAATTAGAGCAATCTATTGTAGACAAGCGTAAAGCAATCACAGCAAGCCTTTCACCTTGGCAGCGTGTTCAATTAAGTCGTCATCCCGACCGACCTTATACATTAAAGTACATTCAAAATATGTGCGATAAATTTGTGGAATTGCATGGTGATCGCAATGTTAAAGACGACAAAGCCATGGTAGGCGGATTTGCCGAATTGGACGGTCATACGGTAATGATGATTGGTCAGCAAAAGGGGAGTAATACCAAAGCGCGTCAATTACGCAACTTTGGGATGGCGAATCCCGAAGGCTACCGAAAAGCCCTAAGACTTATGAAATTGGCTGAGAAGTTCAATAAACCGGTGATTTGTTTAATTGATACCCCAGGGGCATTCCCAGGCTTAGAAGCAGAGGAAAGAGGTCAGGGGGAGGCCATTGCACGCAATATCTATGAAATGATTCGTTTACAAGTGCCTATCATTATTTGTATTATAGGGGAAGGGGCCAGTGGGGGCGCATTGGGCATTGGTGTGGGAGATAAAACCCTGATGATGGAAAATACCTGGTATACCGTAATTTCTCCTGAAAGTTGTAGTTCCATTTTATGGCGCAGTTGGGACAAGAAAGAATTGGCTGCTGAACAATTAAAGTTAACCGCCACTGACATGAAAGGATTTGGATTAATTGATGAAATTGTCCCGGAGCCAGTTGGTGGAGCACATTGGAGTTATACAGAAGCCGCTTCGGTATTAAAAGAAAAAATTATAGCAGCATTGGCATCCGTAAAAGACATAGCGCCTGCTACGCGTGTAGAAAATAGAATTGAAAAATACAGTAAAATGGGCTTCTGGGAAGAAGCGTAATATTATTTAATTATCTTTAGCCCATGTTAAGAGAAACTCTAAAAGGAACTGGTGTTGCATTGGTAACTCCATTTAAAAAAGACAAGTCCATTGATTTTGCAGCGCTTGAAAATTTAATCGATATTCAAATTGCAGGTGGGTTGGATTATTTAGTAACCTTAGGGACTACTGGTGAGTCGGTGGTTTTATCTGATCAAGAAAAAATTGAAGTATACAATTGCACCGTTAAAAAAATTAATGGTCGTGTGCCGCTTGTAATTGGCATAGGTGGAAATGATACGGCTGCAGTAATAAAGTCTTTTAGCAAATTTGATTTAACAAAAGTAGTAGCTATTTTAAGTGTTACACCTTATTACAACAAACCATCTCAAGAAGGTTTGTATCAACATTATATAGCATTAGCAGATGCGGCACCTAAGCCAATATTATTGTACAATGTACCAGGACGTACTGGAAGAAATATGTCAGCAGCAACAACACTGCGTTTGTCATCGCACCCCAATATTGCTGGTATTAAAGAAGCGGGCCCTGAAATGGCCCAAATCATTGCCATTTTAAAAGACAGGCCTGCCGATTTTTTAGTAGTAAGTGGGGATGATGAAATTGTGATGGCGCAAATTGCTTGTGGCGCAGATGGCGTAATAAGTGTTGCTGCGAATGCATTTCCAAAACAATTTTCTGATATGATTCGCTTTGCTATGGCTGGCGATTATTCCAAGGCGAAGAAAATGAATGATACCATGGTAGAAGGGTATATCTATATGTACGAAGAAAACAATCCATCTGGGATTAAGGCCTATATGTTCGAGCAAGGAGTGATTGAAAATGAATTGCGCTTGCCCTTGGTTCCTGTGAGTGCGCCTTTGCAACAAAAAATTAAAAATTACTTACAGAGATTTTTGAACCATTAATCATGGTTGAAAAAATTAATTCAGCTTTTTCTTGATGGCTTGTAATTTCATTAAAGCTTCTACGGGCGTTAAATTATTAATATCCATTTCATCTAATTCTTTTCGAATCGATTCAAAAGTTTCAGTGTGTGCATCAAAAATAGACAATTGATATTTTGTATTGGGCTCTTGTACAGAAGGAGTTGCTAAATTTTGACTGCCCTGATTTTTCAATTCCATTTCTTTTAAAATTTCATTGGCCCTATTCACTAAAATGTTGGGCATGCCCGCCATTTTAGCCACATGTATACCAAAGCTATGCGTACTGCCACCTTTGGTGAGTTTGCGTAAGAAAATTATTTTGTTACCCACTTCTTTATGACTCACATGATAATTGTGCACCGTTGAAAGTTGTGCTTCTAAATCATTTAATTCATGATAGTGGGTAGCAAAAAGTGTTTTTGGTTTTTCTTTGGATTGGTGCAAAAATTCAACAATGCTCCAAGCAATAGATATACCATCGTAGGTGGAGGTTCCTCTTCCTATTTCATCTAGCAATATCAAACTACGTGCACTAATATTATTTAAGATGCTAGCAGTTTCCAGCATCTCCACCATAAATGTAGATTCACCTGCATTTATATTATCATTCGCTCCAACGCGTGTAAATATTTTATCGGTGAGTGGTATAGATGCTGCTTGCGCCGGAACGTAAGATCCCATATGTGCCATCAAAGTAATTAATGCTGTTTGTCTTAGCACGGCACTTTTACCGCTCATGTTAGGCCCGGTTAAAATAATAATTTGTTGGGTGGCTGGATCCAAGAAAACATCATTGGGAACATAGTCTTGGTCAATGGGTAAAGTTTTTTCAATCACAGGATGTCTCCCTGCAGTAATGTTTAAAATAGCATCGGCTGTTAAACTAGGCTTACAATATTTATTTTCTTTAGCAATTTGCGCAAAGCACAATAAGCAATCGAGTATGCCAATTAGTTGTCCATTATTTTGAATGGATCCCATTTCAGTAAATACTTGGTCTAGCAATTGTTGGTACAATTCGTGTTCCAGGGTTAAAATTTTATCTTCGGCACCTAATATCTTTTCTTCGTAAATTTTTAATTCGGGGGTAATGTATCTTTCAGCGGTGGTAAGCGTTTGTTTGCGAATCCATTCGGCGGGTACTTTGTTCTTGTGCACATGGGTTACTTCTAAATAATAACCATACACATTATTGTAGCCAATTTTTAAAGAAGAAATGCCAGTGATCTCTGCTTCTTTATTTTGTATTTGCGTTAAGAAATCTTTCCCTCCGCTAGATATATTTCTTAATTCATCTAAACTTGCAGAAACACCTTCTTTGATAAAACCACCTTTTACAATGGTAGCAGGGGGTTGTTCTTGCAGCGTATTTAAAATGGCATTTTTACTTTTATCACAAACCGCTATATCAGTACCAATTTGTTGTAAATATTTATTTGAGTTATTGGCAAGTAGGCTTTTTATAGCAGTAGCGGCTTCTAAAGATTTTGCCAATTGCACCAATTCACGAGGCTGAATTTTTCGGGTAGATAATTTACTAGCCAATCTTTCTATGTCGCCACAGGATGCTATTAATTCACCTAATTCATTCGAAGTAGTATTATCTTCTAATAAATTGCTTACCGCATTTAGTCGATTATTAATTTGTTCTAATGATTGCAAAGGAAATACCAACCATCTTTTTAACAATCTTGCCCCCATGGGGCTTTTGGTAGCGTCCATAATTTCCAACAACCCTTTTCGGTCCATTCCATTCCCAATCAATTCTAAATTTCGAATGGTAAATTTATCCATCCATAAAATTTCTTCTCTTACTATATTTTTAATAGTATAAATATGTTGTAAATGAGGATGCTCGGTTTCTTTTAAATAATGCAAGATGGCCCCAGCCGCCATGATGCCCATTTTTTGATCTGCAATGCCAAAGCCTTTTAAAGTACTTGTCTGAAATTGCTTTAACAACAATGCTGTTGCAAAGGCTTCGTCAAAAATCCAAGGGTCCAATCCATAAGTATAAAATCCATTACCAAAGCTTTCTTTAAACGCTGCTTGATAATTTTTAGGATGTAGAATTTCGGCAGGTTGTAAACTTTGTAATAATTTATCTAAATAATCGGTATTGCCTTCGGCGATTAAAAATTCACCGGTGGTAATGTCTAAAAAAGCAATTCCTCCTTTTTCATTTTCGATGCAAACAGCGGCTAAGAAATTATTATTTTTATGTTCTAATAATTTATCGTTGGTGGCAATGCCCGGGGTGAGCATATCTGTCACACCTCTTTTAACAATGCCCTTTACATTTTTTGGATCTTCTAATTGATCACAGATAGCAACTCTATGACCTGCTTTGACCAATTTGTGTAAATAAGTATCCAAAGAATGATGGGGAAATCCAGCCAATTCACTGGAGGAAGCCGCTCCATTGTTTCTTTTGGTAAGCGTGATGCCCAACACCTTGGAGGCAACAATGGCATCTTCCCCAAATGTCTCGTAAAAATCACCTACGCGGAACAACAAAATGGCATCGGGATATTTTTGCTTAATAGCCCGGTGTTGTTGCATGAGTGGCGTATCGGCACTTGATTTTGACATGGTGGACAAACCTACATAATTTTTCATAAAAAGCCTACTTTTGCGTATGCGTAAACTAACCATGGACGAGTTGGGACGAAAGTCGGTGGCCGACTTTAAGTTGGCCAACAAAAAGCCCCTGGTGGTGGTCATGGATAATATCCGAAGCATGCACAATGTGGGCAGTGTTTTTAGAACCTCCGATGCTTTTTTAATTGCGGGTATATGTTTATGTGGATTTACACCACAACCTCCTCATAGAGACATTCAAAAAACGGCTTTAGGCGCCACAGATTCGGTGGATTGGTTGTATTATGAAAAAACAACCGATGCAGTGGTGGCTTTAAAAGAGCAAGGTTACAAAGTATATGCCATTGAACAAACCCAAGGAAGTATATCTTTGGAAAATTTCAAAAGCTTTTTAACGCAACAAGAGACAGGTTCGGTGGCTTTTGTTTTTGGTAATGAAGTAGACGGAGTGAATAGTGATGTGTTGACCATTTGTGATGGAGCAGTGGAGATTCCACAATATGGAATGAAACACTCCTTAAATATTTCCATCGCAGCTGCGATTGTTTTATGGGAGATGGTAAGATAGGGTATAAAGTAAGAGAACATTATTTTTAAATTAAAGTGTAATAACAAGATGTCGGCAGTTAAAAATTATTTCAGTTTGGTAAAGTTTTCACATACCATTTTTGCATTGCCTTTTGCATTGATTGGTTTTGTGGTTGGGGTAAGAGCGCAGTGGATGGCTCAAGCGCCGGTGGAGCATTTTTTCTTAAAACTTTTTTTGGTTTTAATATGTATGGTTACTGCCCGTTCCACTGCCATGGCATTTAACAGATATTTAGATAGGCATTTTGATAAATTAAATCCTAGAACTGCCATTAGAGAAATTCCAGCTGGTATTATTAAAGCGGAGAAAGCATTGCTGTTTGTTTTTATCAATGCTGCTTTATTTATACTAGCCACCTTTTTTATCAATTCTATTTGTTTTTATTTATCGCCGGTAGCTTTGTTTGTGGTTTTGTTTTATAGTTATACCAAAAGATTTACTTATTTATGTCATTTGGTTTTGGGTATTGGCTTGTCTTTAGCGCCCATTGGAGCTTATTTGGCTGTAACTGGAAGCTTTGCTTTATTGCCCTTGCTATTTTCTTTCGCCGTTGTTTTTTGGGTAAGTGGTTTTGATATTATTTATGCCTTACAGGATATTGATTTTGACCAATCTCAATCTTTGTATTCCATTCCAAGTTATTGGGGGCTAAACAAGGCATTAACGATTGCAAGAATGTTGCATGTATGTTCTGCAGGTTTTGTGCTGGCTGCTTATTTTGTTGGCGGCTTTCATTTGATGTATTTATTTGGACTACTTGTTTTTGTTGGGATGCTTATTTACCAACACAGTATTGTAAAGCCACATGATTTAAGTAAAGTAAACATTGCTTTTATGACTGCGAATGGAATTGCGAGTATTGTATTTAGTGTTTTTGTTATTACGGCATTGGTGTTAGAGATGGTGTATAGTAACAGCGATAATTTTATTCATTTTAATTAAAAACATTGGCTAGAATTATTTGTATAGATTACGGAGGAAAAAGATGCGGTTTAGCAGTGACCGATCCTTTGCAAATTATTGCAACGGCACTCACTACGGTGGATACCAAAAATCTATTTATATTTTTAGCCGATTATTTTTCCAAAGAGCCAGTGGAACTGATATTAATAGGAGAGCCACTTAATTTGGACAATACGCCCACCGATGCCACGCCTTTAGTACAAAAAGCCATTGTTGATTTAGGTAAAAAATTTCCTACTATCCCCATTCAAACGGTGGATGAGCGATATAGCTCCAAAAATGCAGTACGTGCTATGGTTGAAATGGGGATGAAGAAAATGGACCGTCGAGATAAAAAAACCATTGATCGAGTGGCTGCTACCATGTTATTGCAGGAATATCTCAATAACCGCTCGTAAAAGCCATCTTTTATTGATAACTTTGCAGCCAATATAATTTTGTTGTATGATTTTACCAATTGTTGCTTACGGTGCAACTATTTTAAGAAAAATTAGTTTACCCATTGCGGCAGACCATCCTCAATTGGATACCATCATTGAAGATATGTGGGAGACGATGTATGAAAGCAATGGAGTGGGTTTGGCCGCGCCACAAGTAAACAAGAACATTCGATTGTTTGTCATGGACAGTGCACAGATTTTTGCCAATAGAGAGGAAGAAGATGAAGTGTATCCTGATGCGCCTGGCATCAAAAAGGTTTTTATCAATGCCAAAGTCATTGAAACTGGTGGGGATGATTGGGTATACAATGAGGGTTGTTTAAGTATTCCAAAAATTAGAGAGGATATTACTAGAGCGCAGACTGTTACCGTTTCTTATATGGATGAAAGTTTTGTAGCACATACCGAAACTTTTAATGGAATGACGGCCAGAATTATTTTACATGAATACGACCATATTGAAGGTAAATTATTCATAGATTATTTAAAACCCTTGCGTCGTAAAATATTACAAGGCAAACTAAATGACATTTCTAAAGGCAAAGTAAAAGTGGACTATAAAATGATACTTCTTAAATAACATGTATGCTTTTACCGCATTTTAATTTAACCATGCCACTTACTTTTAAGAAACACATTTTATTAGCAAGCTTGTTGCTTGTACTCCATTTAACTTCGATGGCGCAGGATTCTACTTTTAATGAGCAAGGTCAAAATTTTACTTTAACCGATGCCATTGTCCGAAATCATTTTGATTACAAAGCTATTTTACAAAGAATCAAAGAAGATACGAGTTTTTATAAAGCTTTTAAAACTTTACGCACCATTGGATACAGTTCTTACAATCATATTGAAATGAAGGACAAGACGGAAACCGTTGTTGCTACTTTAAATAGTAAAACCAAACAAACTAGAAAAGACAATTGCAGATCGATGGAAGTGCTGGAAGAAACTACTTCGGGAAATTTGCGCAATGCCAAAGGGGAATACAATTATGTAACGCCATCCTTGTATGCCAGTTTATTTTTTACCAAAGGAACCATTTGTGGTGAAACCAATGTGGTTGCAGGTAAAAAAAGAGTGGTAGAAGGCACCAGTATGGAAAAGGCAAAAGAACAATTGAAAATGTTATTTTTTAATCCTGGTAAAAAAATACCCGGTATTCCTTTTATTGGCAATAAGCTTGACTTGTATGATGAGTCGGCACACGAGTTGTACGAGTACAAATTAGATTATGTCGAATACCATGGGCAATTGGCTTATGTATTTGATGTACAACCCAAAAAAGACTTAGGCTTTTTTCAAAAAGATAAGGTGGTGGTGGATCAAATGATTACATGGTTCAATCCAAAAACTTTAGAAGTATTGGGACGCAATTATTCTTTAAGTTATAAAGCGGGGGTGTACGATTTTAATGTGCAAATGGAAGTAGAGATGACTTATTTCAATGGACAATTGGTGCCAAAAATATTAAGGTACAAAGGCAATTGGGACATTATTTTCAAAAAAAGAGAAAGAGGTTTGTTTACAGCTACTTTGTTTGATTACAAACTGGGAGAATAGCCAACCCTATTAATGGGATACTTTTAAGAAACTCGTTTCAATGTATTTTACCACTTCAATTAAGCTTCCGGTTTCTTTAAACACTCGAAGTTGTTGATCGGCGCCTGTTCCATGTGTGAAAATATCTTTCACTTTTTCTAAATGACTTCTGCTACCCAATTCATCTGCAACGCTATCAACAAAATCCAAAAGTTCATGGATCAAGTCTTGCATAGACACTTCTTTTTCTTTTCCAAAGTCGATTAATTTTCCTTCTATGCCATAGCGACTGGCCCTCCATTTATTTTCATTAATTAAAGCGCGTTGGTAGTTAATGAAATTGATATTTTGACGACGTAGGCTATATATTTTGGCACAAATGGCTTGGAAAAAGGCAGCAATGGTAATGGTTTCTTGCACGGTCATAGGAACATCACAAATTCTAAATTCAACGGTATTGTATACAGGGTGTACACGTAAATCCCACCATATTTTTTTCGCATCATCAATGCAATTGGTTTTGATAAGCAACTGAATAAACTTTTCATAAGCTTCAATACTTTCAAAAGTATCAGGGATGCCTGTTCTAGGAAATTTATCAAAAACTTTACTGCGGTATGATTTGTAACCTGTATTTCTGGCTTCCCAAAAAGGAGAGTTGGTGCTTAATGCATAAATATGGGGTAAAAAATACCTAGCTGTGTTGGCAATTTGTATGGCCATGCTTCGGTCCTCAATTCCGACATGCACATGCAATCCAAAAATTAAATTGCTTCTGGCTGCTTGTTGCAATTCATTGAGCAATGCTTGGTATCGAGTTTGATCAGAGACCAATTGTGTTTCCCACAAACTAAATGGGTGGGTACCTGAAGCGCCAATGCTATAACCCAATCCACCGGCAACTTGGGAAACATGGGTTCTTAGTTCTAAAATTTCTTGATATACTTCATTTACATTTTGACAAATGCCGGTACCTACTTCTACTACAGCCTGGTGCATTTCTGCTTTGATCTTGTCTTTGTATTTTTTTTGTCCTTCGTTGACAATGCTTTGCTGATGGCTTTTTAATTCCTTGGTAGAAGGATCTAGTACCATGTACTCTTCTTCCACCCCAATGGTGAATTGTTGTAAATTTTGCATTGCCATTGCCATGAAATTACTTAATTTTTTTTGCAGTGTATGTAAAATAAATACCCCGTCCCGAAAAATGGGGCAGGGTATTTATTAAGTGTTCAAATGAGACAGCGGTTAGATTATCTATGGTAAGAATTTTCGGTCTCGTTTTCTCTTTCTTTGTCATAGGCTTTGATAATGGCTTTCACTAATTTATGCCTTACCACGTCTTCCTCATCCAATTGAATATGGGCAATACCTTCGATATTTTGCAAGATGCGAGAGGCTTTTTCCAACCCGCTTTTTTGATTTCTTGGCAAATCCACCTGGGTAGGGTCACCTGTAATAATGGCTTTGGCATTGGAACCAATTCTTGTCAAAAACATTTTAATTTGTAAGTCATTGGCGTTTTGCGACTCATCTAAAATAATAAATGCATTGTCTAGTGTACGGCCTCTCATATATGCCAAGGGCGCAATTTCAATGGTACGTGTGGTCATGTAATAGCCCAACTTATCTGCAGGAATCATGTCATCAAGTGCATCATACAAAGGGCGTAAATAAGGATCAATCTTTTCTTTTAAATCCCCTGGTAAAAATCCTAAGCTTTCGCCAGCTTCTACCGCAGGGCGGGTTAAAATAATTTTCTTTACCACTTTGTTTTTTAAAGCCCTTACTGCCAAGGCCACTGCCGTATAAGTTTTACCAGTACCTGCAGGCCCAATAGCAAATACAATGTCATTTTTGTCGGCAGCCTGTACCATTTTTTTCTGGTTGGCTGTTCTGGCTCTAACGGTTTTACCATTGGGGCCAAAAACCAATACTTCATTGGGATTTTTGTCAATGAAATTATCGATCACCTCTGCGTCATCGCCTCCCAAAATTTGTTCAAAGTAGTTTTCACTCAAATGACCATTGCGTTGCATGTATTGAATGATCAAGTCAATTTTTTCTTTGGCTAAATCAATCTGCTCGGGCGCGCCGCTCAATTTAATCTGCGTACCTCTTGATAAAATTTTAAGTAAAGGAAATTTCTTTTTTAAGATGTCGAACTTGTTGTTGTTAACGCCAAAAAATTCAATAGGGTTAACGGTTTCTAAATTGATGATGGTTTCAGTCAATGGATTAGAATTTAAAGGTTAGTATTGTTTTTTATCCGTCTAACATAAATTTAAATTAACTAAAACAAAATAACAAGAATTAAATACGCACATATGTGCATTACTAAAATTGATAACATTGGGTTATCAATAAGTTAAAGAAGGGGTAACATTGTGTTTGTGAATAGGGAGAACAAGCATCAGCTTGCTTAGGCTATGCTTTTTTCAAAGAAGCAATCATGGCAATAGGATCAGTGGCTTTAAATACTGTAGTACCTGCAACCAAAACATGGGCACCTGCTTTCACCAATGCAGTTGCATTGCTGCTATCCACGCCACCATCTATTTCAATAAGGGTAGTTGCATTGGCGTTCATAATGATTTGTTTCAATGCTTTTACTTTATCATAAGTAGGTTCTATAAACTTTTGTCCACCAAATCCAGGAAAGACACTCATTACGCAAACCAAATCAATGTCCTTTATATAAGGGGCAAGTACTTGCACATCGGTATCCGGATTAATGGCTACGCCCGCTTGCATGCCTTGAGCTTTAATTTGAGCCAGGGTATCCAATAGGTTAGGGCAGGCTTCATAATGAACAGTTAAGATATCCGCGCCTGCTTTTTTAAAAGCTTCAATGTATTTTTCGGGTTGCACAATCATCAAATGCACATCACATACTTTGGTGGTGGCTTTTCTGATTTGTTCAATCACGGGTAAGCCAAAACTAATATTGGGAACAAAACTTCCATCCATCACATCTAAATGAAACCATTCCGCTTCGCTTTCATTAAGCATGGCACAAGCTTTTCCTAATTCTAAAAAATTAGCTGCTAACAAGGAGGGGGCAATAATGGCCATCGGATGAATTTGCTACAAAGGTGTATTTTTTTTAAGGATTTTGCAATTAATATGACTTAAATATGACACAAATAAGCCTAGTAAATGACTTAAATTAGTTCGACCAATCGTTTTAGTATTTACTTTTGCCCCCAATTAATCTTCGTATGAAACAAATTTGCTTTTTATTTTTAGTGGTTATGTTAGTCATTACGGCTCAAGCGCAGGACTCTGTTTTATTTGCAGGGGAGCGTCATTTTAAAAATATACATCAACTAACCAATGGGGGAGACAATGCCGAAGCCTATTGGAGTTTTGATGGCAAGCGCATTACTTTTCAAAGAACCAATCCAAAAGAAGGAATTAACTGCGATCAGATTTTTATGGGAGTGGTTCCAACAAAAACTACCCAAGCATTTACGTATAAATTAATCAGTGGTGGTATTGGTAGAACTTCTTGTTCTTATTTTACCAAAGATGGAGCACACATTATATATGCTTCTACTAAAAATGGAGGAAAGGATTGTCCTCCAGCAGTGGACCGTGCCAAATATGGCAACAAATACATTTGGCCTTTGTACAGCAGCTATGATATTTTTATGGCAGATACCAGTGGAAAAATAATCAAGCAATTAACCAAGTCGGATGGTTACGATGCCGAAGGCACTTTGTCTCCAGATGGTAAAAAAATGATTTACTGCAGTGTTAAAGAGGGCGACTTAGATTTATATGTGATGGAATTAGCTACAGGTAAAGAAATTAAAGTAACGAACACTTTGGGATATGATGGAGGTGCTTGGTTTAGTCCGGATGGCAAGAAAATTGTTTGGAGAGCAAGTAGACCCAGTTTACCAGAAGAGGTAGAAGAATATAAAAGTTTATTAAAAGAAGGAATGGTGGCTCCAACTAAAATGGAAGTATGGATTGCCAATGCAGATGGAACCAATGCAAAACAAATTACGAACCTAGGACAAGCCAATTGGGCGCCTAATTTCACTCCGGATGGCAAACACATTATTTTCTGTAGCAACCATGAATACAAGCGTGGGTTTCCTTTTAACATGTACTTGATTGACCTAGACGGAAATCATTTGGAAAAAATTAGTCGAGACAAAGGCTTTGATGCTTTTCCTATGTTTAGTCCAGATGGTAAAAAAATCATGTTCTCCTCTAATAGAAACAATGGGGGAACCCGAGATACCAATTTATTTGTGGCCGATTGGGTGAATTAGTTCTTAAAATTGAATATATTAGCTCAGTCAAATTGACGCTACTACATATAAATTTCTAACATGAATTCTGGTTTATTGCATTTGCACAATCTTTTAAGATGGGTCATTTTAGTTACGCTAATCCTTTCTATTGCTAAATTATTGACCAAGCAAGACGCGCTTAAAACAAGTAAAATTTTATTGATTAGCGCCCATACTACCTTGGTATTAGGCCTTTACCAGTATTTCTTTGGGCCATCCGGTTTCCAATTGATCCGCCAAACAGCAGGGGGCATGAAAGAGGTAATGAAAGACGCTGCCAGTCGTTTTTGGGCAGTAGAGCATATCTTTTCTATGATTTTGGCCATTGTCTTTATCACCATCGGCCATATTAAGTACAAAAAAGGGGGCAAACCAGGGGCAACCACCGTATTTTACCTGATTGCTTTGCTGCTTATTTTGTCTGCGATTCCATGGCCATTTAGGGCTGGGATTGGCCGTCCATGGCTGCCAGGACTATAATTACTTAACTTATTGATTGTCAATATTTTTTGACCAAAAAAGGGGCATTTCCCTTTTATTTTGCCTATTTCGCAATATTTCGGGGTGAATTTTTCATAATTCCATTCATTTCCATATCTTTGCAACCCCAAAATAAGTATGTCAAAACAACCGCTGATTAAACA
>Ga0209829_10002791_pt1 | contig 13077 bp, 12 predicted proteins | sample C_140205_EF_Meta_FD_187311 | JGI IMG/M metagenome (GOLD analysis project Ga0209829, IMG submission 187311) | Freshwater microbial communities from Lake Croche, Canada to study carbon cycling - C_140205_EF_MetaG (SPAdes) (version 2) | ecosystem: Environmental > Aquatic > Freshwater > Lake...
GTTTCTGGGGCTTTCGTTTCTGGGGCTTTCGTTTCTGGGGCTTTCGTTTCTGGCGCTTTCGTTTCTGGGGCTTTCGTTTCTGGCGCTTTCGTTTCTGGCGCTTTTGTTTCTGGCGCTTTTTTCTTTTCTACTTTGGGTGTTTCGGTTCGGGGGAAGCCCTTATCTTTATTCATCCCTTTCTCTCGATCGCTTCCGCAACCTGCAATTAATACGGGAAGGGATAAAGCAACGAAAAACAACTTTAGGTACTGAATCATATTACCCTTTCAGAATTGCGTTCAATGCAAATAAAAAGGGTCGATTGGAAATTAGCCAATCGACCCTTAAATTAAAACAGGAGAGAGACTACTTCTTTGGAGCTTCTTTTGGAGCTTCTTTAGCGCCAGCAGGAGCAGCCTTCTTGTCATCTTTCTTAGGAGCAGGGGCATCGCCACCGCAACCGGTAAAACTAGCAGCAATAAAAGCAGATAAAGCAATAGTGCTAACCATCTTGTTCATGATAACAATCCTTTGAATTTATCCAGTAATATCTGGATGTTTCCGCCCGGGAATAAAACAAACCGAGTCTTCCGGGCAAGCGACTCGGTTTATATATTAACAAAGACTTTTAAAGCACAAAAAGAAAATCAAGAATTACTTCTTTTCTTCCTTCTTAACTTCAGGAGCCTTTTCTTCCTTCTTAACTTCAGGAGCCTTGACTTCAGGAGCCTTAACTTCAGGAGCCTTTTCTTCCTTCTTTGCTTCTTCCTTCTTTACTTCAGGAGCAGCAGCCTTCTTGCCTTCTTCCTTCTTAGCAGGAGCAACAGGAGCGCTCTTCTTTTCTTCCTTCTTGGGGGCATCGCCACCACAGCCAACAACACCAGAAGCAATAACACCAGCAGTAATCATCAAAGCGTAGAACTTGTTCACAGTAGTCTTCCTTTCGAACAATAATAAATCAACAGTTAAGTTGTCTTTAAACAAAAGCCCCTTTGGCTAGTGCCTATACTGTATTAGAATGCAATTGATGGGGGCAAATTCCTAGTAAAATCTTGAAAAAATTTCATATTTCTTCATAAATTATTCTCGAAATGTGAAATTGTAACGCCTCTTGTTAGAATTAGCCTCTGAACTAGATAGCGCCCGCCACCCTTCAAAAACAAAGTTTTACCCTTAATAATGCCTGCGGGAGCCCTCCCTGAACACCCATTTGCCCTGTATTTACACTTAACTTTTACGGTTGCGCTTGGCCTAATCGTTTTAATTTGCTATGCCCTAGGCAATTGTTGACCAATTTACCTCAGTCGGTAAGGAGTGCCCCGTGAGGCATAGCTTATTATCAAAATGGTTAGGCGTGTTTATTTTCCTTTTGTGTTTGAAAGTATTTGTGTTTGCTCAACAAGTACTGCAATTCGGCTTTGAAGGAAAAGAAACATTCTTTCGACAGGGAAAATCCGATGCTAGTATCGCATTAATCAAGCATCAACTTACCGATGAGTCCGCCCACACCGGGCAAAAAAGCGAACTTATTCAATTCACTGCAGGAAATGGCCAATTTGCTAATTTCTTTTACGACTTCGGACAGGCCCAAGTTACTGATGAACTCAATATCAGTCTTTGGGTGAAAGCCAACCGCCCTGGTATGCAACTTTTCTGCAGAGTTGTTCTCCCCAAAGAGCGCGACCCTAAGAATCTTGACCAGCCATTAACACTCACCATGAAAGGTGACATTTACCAGTTAACCGGGCGATGGCAACAACTCACATTGCGTCAACCCATGAAAAGATTACGCGAGCAAGTAAATCTGTATCGCGCTGAAACAGGCAGAGACCCTGTAATGGCAGATGCTTATGTAGATCGCCTGTTTATGAATTTATATGGTGGGCCAGGGCAAACCGATGTCTGGATTGATGACATGGAAATTGGTCCTGTTTTAGAGCAAAAAGCATCCTCATCACCTAAAACTCCTGAAGAAGTTCCGGGCAAAACTCTTACCCGCCGTAGTTCTGAAGTTCAGCTTAAAGGAACCCAGTTATTAGTTAGCGGGCAAAAATTCTTTTTACGGGGCATCAGGCATACAGGAACCCCACTCAAAACTTTAAGAGATGCAGGATTCAACACGGTTTGGTTAGATGAATCGGTTGCAAATTCCACTTTAGAAGAAGCTGTTAATCAAGGGTTTTGGATAGTTCCCATGATGCAACTTCCTGGCGCAGATGATTCGAACGGGGTACCAGCCCAACTTACAAGCCAGCAGGCCGTGGGTAAAAAAGTTGCTAGATTTTTAGAGCAAGAAGCAGTGCTTTGCTGGGATTTAGGTAGCAACCTTCAGTTTGAAAAAAACAGTTTGGTAAGTAGGTCGGCGCAATCACTACGAAACGCAGACCCAATGCGGCCTCTTGCAGCTGATGTCTGGGATGGATTCCAACGCTACTCGCGTAGTGTCGATCAGATTATGTTAGGCGCCCACCGCTGGCCTTTGTTCACAACCATGGAACTCCCCGCTTATCGCGATTGGTTGTTGCAAAAAAGAAGGCTGGCACAGCCCGGTACCTACACTTGGACTTGGATACAAACTCATCTTCCCGACTGGTATCTTCAATATGTTTCTGCAAAAGATGTACAAACCAAAATTGATGAACCAAGCGGCCCACATCCCGAACAAATCAGATTGCTGACTTACGCTGCCATTGGCGCGGGTTGCAAAGGTGTTGGGTTTTGGTCCGACAAATTTCTTGCGGATAGCCACGGTGGCAGAGATCGCCTACTCGCCTTGGCGTTATTAAACCAAGAGCTTCAACTACTTGAACCCATTCTTGTTGAAACCGAAGAGCCTACTTGGGTTGATACTTCCCTACCCGATGTTAAAGCTGCAATTTTGCGCAGCGAAAAAGGTATTCTAGTCCTTCCCATGTGGATGGGCAAAGGTGCACAATTTGTACCTCCGCAAGGCAGTGCAACCGAACTTTCCATTATCATTCCTCAAGCGCCCATTGGATGCCAAGCATGGGAAGTTACCCCAGGGCAAGTTAAATCTCTCCCTTGGAAACGCGTGGTGGGCGGGATTAAAGTTACAGTCAAAGAATTCAGCCTAGCAACACCGGTGGTATTAACTTCTGACCTCAGCCCTACAGGGTTGGTGGTTCGATGGCAGGATCTGCAACGAAAAATGGCCAAGCTTTCCGCCCAGTGGGCACATGACTTGGCAGAGGAAGAATTCACCAAGGTTATAACGGTTCAAACTAAGCTCGAAACTTCAGGCAAGCATCTTGCTGATTCTCAAATGCTTTTGAAGAAATCGCGCGAGTATATTAATGAAAGCCTTAACCACAGGCGCAACGGCGAATACGCCGAAGCTTACGCTACCGCACAGCGAGCCCTTCGGCCTTTGCGAATTCTCATGCGCACAGCCTGGGAACAAGCCTTGCGCGATTTGGATTCCCCTGTTGCTACTCCTTATTCAATCAGCTTTTTCTCTCTGCCTGACCATTACAAGTTTTGGGAAGAAATCAAAGCTGCAAAGCTTTTAGAAAATGTTTTGCCTGATGGTGACTTTGAACTTGCTGCAGATAAAGTTCCACAAGGTTGGGTGGTACAGGAAGTGCCCTCTTTGGATGAAATCAATCAAACGGCTCGCAGGGTGACGGAATCTGCAAGAAGTGGCAAGCAATCTTTAATGCTCCAGATTACACCAAAAAATCCTCTTCTACCTCCAGCAGCATTAGAGCGGGCTTTTCTAGGCATTTATAGCCCTGCGGTTAAAATGCAACCCGGTAGCCTCGTACGTATTTCCGGATGGGTCAAGATTCCCAAGGAAATTAAAGGCTCTGCAGATGGAGCTTTATTCTTTGATTCTGCAGGCGGCGAACCCTTAGGCATCAGACTTACAGCCGCAACAGATTGGCGCCATTACACCTTCTATCGCAGGGTGCCTAATACTGGCGTGATTAATGTCACTCTGGCGTTAACAGGGTTGGGAACTGTTTATTACGATGATTGGAAAATTGAACCGTTGGAGGAAACTAATCCACCAGCCATCGCTGTTCAAAATCAACCTGTCACCACTACCGGCATAAAACCGATAGCCATTGATTCTCAAAGTAAACCGTAAGTCTTCAAGGATTGACTTACTTTACTAACCCCTGCTTCATCAAGTTCGTACAAGGGCAGCCTTACTTCGCCTGTGTCACGGCCCAGAAGTCGCATAGCTGCTTTTACAGGGATAGGATTAGTTGCAACGCCCAAAAGATCTTTGCAAAGGCTAAACAGTTTCTTGTGCAAGGTGCGGGCTTCTTCAAGTTTGCCATCGTTAAAAGCTTTTACCAAAGCTTTCATATCTTTGGGAATGAGATTAGCAACCACCGAAACCACACCTTTTCCACCAATACTCATCAAGGGCAAAGTAAGACTATCATCACCACTTAATATCGTGAGATCACATCCACATGAAATTTGAGTTGCCTGATCCATACTGCCAGTAGCTTCTTTTACTGCAACAATTTGAGATATTTCTGCAAGCCTGATAATTGTTTCAGGAAAAATATTAGAACCCGTTCTGCCTGGAATATTATAAACAACAATAGGCAGGCCAACTTCTTCAGCGACGGCTTTGTAATGGCGATAATACCCTTCTTGAGTTGGTTTATTGTAATAAGGGCCGACAAGGAGGGAGCCATCAGCGCCTGCTTTTTTAGCATGCTTGGTCAAGCGGACTGCTTCTTTGGTTGAGTTTGAACCGGTGCCTGCCATGACTTTCAAACGGCCCGCAGCCTGCTGAACAACTGTATTGATAACTTTTTCATGCTCATCATGGTCAAGAGTTGGAGATTCGCCGGTCGTGCCTACAGGCGCAATACAATCGGTGCCCTGCTCTGCGTGCCAATCGACCAGCTTTTTCAGGGCAACATAATCAACTTCGCCATTCTTAAATGGGGTTATGATCGCCACTGTTACGCCAGCAAATTGTTCGCCCTTGGTCATTGCCATCTTCTTCTCCTAGCACTTTCTTCAAAAGAAACAAACGATTCATACGCCATAGTTTACCATGGCAAACCGCCTTGTCGAAATTATTCCTGTAGTATAACAGGTATGAGTTTCGCCATCATGTATCCTATGATTCTCAGAAAGAATGGCATGAGTCGAATTCGAAATTTGATGAGCAATAAACATGATAAAAAAACCAAGCGCAGTATTCTTTGATGCTGTCGGAACTCTTTTAAAACCAGCAACGCCTATTGATGAAACCTACCATCTCTATGGTCTCAAGCATGGTTCCACTATTTCAAAAGATAGTATTCGAAACCAGTTTTACGAATCATTTAAAAAAGAAGAATTGAAAGATGTGAGCCTAGATTGCAAAACGAATGAGGCAAGAGAATTTAAGCGCTGGGAATCGATAGTGTCCGAATGTTTCCCCGATCTGAAAAGCCCTGCCCTACTCTTCAACGATCTTTTCGAATATTATTCCCAACCAAGTGCTTGGGATCTATTTCCAGGTACAATCCCTGTTCTTAAGGTTCTTGAAAATGCTGGAATTGGCTGGGGAATCGCCTCTAACTTCGACTTCAGACTTCAATCGATTGTCAGAAGCAAACTAGAGCTATGTAATTGCAAATGGCTCATCATCAGTTCGCTGGTTGGTTATAAAAAGCCTTCCAATCATTTCTTTGAACATCTCAAAACATCATCGGGAATTTCATTTGAAGAAATTTTGATGGTGGGTGATAGCCCAGATTACGACATTCACCCAGCAAAAGAATTGGGGATGCAAACTTTTGAAATCAAGGAAGGCCAATCGCTAGAAGACTTGCTTCAACTTTTAGGAAGATAGCGTTTGGGAAGTTCCGCCCCTGCAACATAACTTAGTTTGCCGATTTTGCACATCTGATAAACATTGATTCGAAAATCGGGGCATGTACTAACAAGGCAATAGGCATCGGCTGGGGAAAACCCATAAGTCGAAATCAACCAATCCATGAGAAAAACTGTCGCCTGGTGCACAGCTTCTTCTAAGGGCCTGTAAGCATGAATCGCAATGATCGAATTGGGAGTTTCAATGCGCATACCTGGGGGCCTTTTTCCTTTGATGATATCGAAGGAAAGTCGCACCGTTGATTGCGTTTCTGCCGCAGTGCCTGAGTATTCGGTATCGCCTTGGCTAGCGTGAACATCTCCTAGATAGAAGAGTCCGCCTGGATGATAAACAGGAAGAAAAACCTTGTTCCCCGGCTTGCAATCGCGGATATCCACATTCCCGCCCCAATCGCCCTGCCCATCAATACTGGTCGCGACTTCGCGATCAGGTGCAACGCCTAGGGTTCCAATAAACGGAGTTATGGGCCAAGAAATTTTATCGTTAAAATGAAGGGTACCATCCATGGTTGTGCCACTTGGGCCAACTGAATGTTTGAAAACCATGGTGGTGTATTGGCTAGAAAGTTCGGGCCAACGAGTGGATTCTCCTAATGGACCTCGTTTCGGCCCAATCGCAACCCACGAAGTTTTTTCAACTTCTATTTCATGGATATTTACAACAAGAGTATCACCACGCTCTAGGCCCTCGATAAAAACTGGGCCCGCAATAGGGTTGGCAAGAGGTGGAACCCGATCAAAACCCGGGCGATTTCCTGGAATAGCTTTATCAGCAGCGCTTTTAAAAAAACCACTGCCCGCATCCCAAGTTTCGATTTCAAATCTCTCGCCTGCCTTTACATGGATAAGTGGCTTATCATTGTAATCAAAAGCAAATTTACGAGCATCATCGCGAATGATCTTCTTCATGTTCAACCTTAAATAGTTAGTGCCATTTATTACGCAAATAGTTTGTTTACAACCTTGCTTGCAACATTAGTAATTCGAAAATCCCTGCCTTGAAATTTATACGATAACTCCGAGTGATACATACCAAAAAGGTGTAGCAGTGTCGTATGATCGAATTGCATATCGGCATTTAGCGCATCAATCAATCATTGCCTGTAACACCAGACGAAGAGCCTTCCTATATCTTTTTCATAGAGGCACAATTAACCTTGGGTGGTTCCAATGCATACAATTGTGATGCTAAAACAACAATCGTATTAATGAACATTAGCGGTTTAATTTTCATAAAAACGCGGTCTTAAAGAAAACTGCGAAAGACTAGGCAAGCTTTAGGCTCTTCTTTATTTTCAAAAACCAGTTGCTGCCAAAGAATCCTGTTTCGATCTCAAATCCATTATCTTCTATTAAGGCAATGATCATTTCTTGGGCATTCTGGGTTTGCAAATAACCTTTGGAGTTGGAAAGAAGCATTTTGGTAAGTTCAAGAAAGAACTTTTCGGTGAGACCATTACCCCCCTTGGCAAAGCTTTTAATTTGCTCCAAAAGATCTTCGAGCAAGTGGCTTTCCACAATGTAATGGCTTTGTCCACACACTTCGAGAAGGATTTGATGACCTTGATCCAACATCAAGCCTTTTTGTAAAGCAAACTGCAAGATTTCCCGCTCTTCACTTCTGTCGATGTAAGAATCGGATTTCCCGCGCTGCCTGATGGCATCGATCAAATCATTTTTTATCAAATCACAAGAAGTATTCATAACAACATCTCTTAACAATAATAGACCTAGAATCAATTCGTAAATGGGAAGAGAATATTACCAAAATTAAAATAAAAAACGCCGTTACCACAAAGATAACGGCGCAAGTCTGGTTAAATATTCAACTTAAAGCCCCAAATTACTTCGGTTCATCTTTTTCAAGAATCTTAGGGATGTCCTTCATAATGGCTGCAACAGCCTTCTCGTTCAGTTCACCCTTACGAAAAGCATAATTAGCCTTAACGGTACGCTTGTTGTAGAGAACAACAGTTACTTCCGCATCCTTGGCAATGTTATAAGCTTGTGGGCCTGCAACATTATCAATGGCAAGTACAATAGATTTAATATTTTCTTTTTTGGCATACTCAGGCAAGGAGGTTTCCATTTTCTTTGCATCATCATCGCTAGCGAGGAAGACAACAAAGCTGCCCATTTTGGCAGAGGAGTTTGCTTTAGTAGCTGCATCAATTTTTTTGACCAAACTGGTCAGGGAACTATCAATATTGCGTGCGAATATCATAGCTACCGGGTTGCCACCATTAACTCAGACAAGGCACTGAGGTTTACCTGCAGCAGAACCGGTCACATTCAACGGATGGAATGGACTGATTTTCTTGCTACCAACCTCAAGCCCAGATTTAAGAGGCTCTGCTGCATACACACCGCTAATAGCGATTGCAAGCATCAGGCCAGCTCCTATTGGACCACGGAAATTCATAACTTTATCTCCTTAAAGATAATCAACACAGAAAAAATAAAACCAGACTTATCTATTAAAGTATCGCAGACTAAGATTCCCAGCAATCATTAAATTGGATAATTATTAAAAACAATTACACCCTAAATAGGGTCTGATAAAGCATAAAGCAAAAATATTTATCTGCAATTTCAGCCATAAAACCATACCTTTTCAAAAAATATCACTCTTTTTCAATTTTTTTCTGGATTTCCAGCTGCAAGATAATCATAATTCTTTCTTCGTTGGTTAATTAGATGCAGGTTAATGGATTATTTGCCTGCTTTATTTCTTGTCAGTTTTGGAAAGGATTCCTGTTATGACTCAGCTTAAGCCTATCCCTGCAAACCTAACTAAAATCGGTATCTACGGTGTCGATCGTCACCCACTCGATCGCAAACATGGCTGCGGACTTTGGGACGCAGGTGTTACTGCATGCCTTAAAGCCTCTGATGCTGACCCGATTCTTCTTCCCTTTGGCGCAACGGGTAAATGGAAAGAACGACTTTCAGAAGTCGAAGGTGTTGTAGTTTCAGGCTTTGATGGACTCGAACAACTACCTGAAGAAGTTCTAGAACTTTGCGCTTATTGCAAACAAAACGAGTTTCCAATTCTTGGAATTGATCACGGTATGCATGCCCTAAATGTGGCCCTTGCAGGCACCGTTTTCGAAGACCTTTCCAGACAACTACCTGAAGCTCTCCAACACAAACACCCACCTGAAAGAGGCTTGCGCCACGCTATCCTTGTTCAACCTGACAGCAGAATGGCTGACATTTACGGCGAAGGCGAAATCGTTGTAAACAGCGAACACCGAAAAGGAATTCAAAAGTTAGGTAAGGGATTAAAAATCACCGCCACCGCACTCGATGGCGTAGTCGAAGGAATCGAATCCAATTCTGATGATTGGTACGCAGTTGGGGTGCAATGGCACCCAGGCTCTGGTACTGCATCTGGGCTTGATATCCAAGTATTCCGCGGTCTTGTTGATGCTGCCAGGGATAGGGCGGCAAGCAAGGTTATGGTTAAGCTTGCTGCTTAATCATTTGCTGAACCGAGCATGATGCTCTTTTGTTAGAGTGGGGAGTGGCAATTAAATTTGCAACTCCCCACTCTTGTTTTATAAACAAAAATGATCGATGAAAGTTGCCTTTCTGAGCCGGATGCGTTAGCGACAATTTGGCAAGAATAAGCAGAAGCATTTGCCACGGATTAACACGGAATTGCACGGAAGGAAGACCAAAAAGAAGCAGAATAAGCCACGAAAATACTCATCCCTTAGGTGCAAAATCTAAAGGTTCAAATGGAGTAGTTGCAGTGGGGCTTCCCCATCGCAACTACTCTGTCTTTAAACAAGCTGACCCAAATAAACGGTAAGTAAAAGAAAGAGACCCACCCAGCGCAGTGGGTGGGCTTAAAGGCAATAAATAAAAGTGGTGGAGGATAAAAACCCGGGCTAGCGAAGCGAAGGGCCCTTTTCCCGGAGGGAAGAGGGTTGGGAGTAGGGGGAAGAAAAAGAAAAAGAAAAAGAAAGAAAAAGACGAGGGACTAGCACCAGCGGATTTACATCCGCAGCTCATTATGGACAAAGTAGCGCGCCCCTTCGGCATGCTCAGGGACCAAGGTTTTCCTGCGGTATGCTTGCATTCTTCGCAAATAAGGGGAATCTAAAAAGACAAGCAGCAAAAAGAATAGACCACCGCAGCGGACGCTTCCAGCTCTGCTTAAGCCTTACGCATCCAGCAATTCTCGTACTGGCTTGCCTTCGCTGAACTTTACGGTGCGACCTATCGGGGTTTGATTTAGCTTATCGTAATCAATGCCAAGAGCATCAAAAACCGTGGCGTGAAGATCCGGCACTCGTACAGGATTTTTTACTTCCGCTTTTCCTTCGGGATCCGTTTCACCGATTACACGCCCGCCATGAATGCCACCACCCGCCAACGCAATACTGAACCCGCTGGGCCAATGATCTCTGCCCCCTGCAGGATTGATTGAAGGTGTACGCCCGAACTCGCCCATACAAAGCACCAGTGTTTTATCCAACATATTGCGCTGGCGAAGATCGCGAATAAGGCCGCTAAATGCAGGGTCAAGTGTCTTTAAGTTCGTCTTACAAAACTGGTGATTATTAGCGTGAGTATCCCAACCATTGAGGGTGACTTCCACACATCGAACCCCAGATTCAACCAGCCTTCGTGCAGCAAGGCATCCCCTTCCAAAGGCAGTATTGCCATATAAATCTTGAACCGATTGTGGCTCAAGTGAAACATTAAAAGCTTTCAACTGTTCGGAGGTCATCATCTTGAGTGCAGCGTTTGTGGTATTTTTATGTTGGGTTTCTTCAACCCTTTTGCTGCGCCCCTTTTCAAAAGTTTGCTCCACTATTCCAAGACTTTTAAGCCTGCTCTTTTCCCGATTAGAATCCACATGAGCTTGGGCATCGGGTACAGGCCCCGCTGGATCCGTCATCTGAAACGCATCATACTTATCGCCCAAGAAACCGCCCCGGGCTGGCCATTGCGATGACAATATACTCACATGCCGAGGGATTTCAGCTTTGCCTATGCTTAACTCATGGCAAGCGACAGCGCCAAGGGATGGATGAACAACTGTGGGATCAGGACGAAACCCAGTCTTTAAGTTATAGCTACCGCGTTCGTGATCGCCTTCTTTGCTGATCATGGAACGAATCAACGAAACCGAACCCATCTCTTCCGCTAATCGCTCAAAGCCACTGGCCAGATAAATGCCTTTTACAGCGGTGGCGATTTTAGTTGTACCCCCTGCGATAGTTGAATCAGCATGAGGATCAAAAGTTTCAAGCTGGCTGGGCCCGCCCTGTAACCACAACACGATTACAGCCTGTGCGGATTTTTTTGAGGGCAATGCGCCAGGGGCATCGCCATCCGCTGCACGAGCAAGCCATTGGCCTACGGGGGTCAGCCATGAAGAGCCAGCGAGCATTGCAGTAGTTTTTAAAAAAGGCCTACGCCCTAATGGTTCCATGAGAACTCCGTGGAGTTGATTAAAGCCCAGAAGAGATCCTGTATTTGTTGCCCTTTGGATACTTCAGGGTTTTTCAAATTCTGTTCAAAAAAATCGGACTCTTCTGCAGTGGGTCGTCTTGTCAGCGCAGTAAGGAATACCGCCTCGATCGATTTAACCTCGCTGGGTGCCAGCCAATTAATTCGCGTGGTTGCAGAAAACGGACCACCTTTGGTTTTTTCCGATACTAGTTTTCCGTTCATCATCACCAATCTTTGAGGGATGGTTCCACCACGGTTGTCAAATTCGTCATCGCTACTATCACCATAGCGCTTAACGAAATCATTTTGATCGCCAAACCGTGCCAGGCGGGTAAGTATATGCGATTCTGCATCAATCGTAGAAACCGAAGAGGCTTGCAAAATACTTCCAGCAACCTGTTCTGGCCTTAGCCTACCCAAGGGAAACTGGGCCCATAATTTCTCTGCATTTACAGAATCATCATTATCGGAGAGGCTTTGCATTCGGTATGATTTAGTGGTGGCGATAATGCGTATTAATCGTGCGATGTCATGCCCATGCGAGGCAAAATCTTCCGCCAATATTTTTAATGCAGGCGGAACAAGCGCTTCAGTTTCAAGATTATCGACAGGCGAAACCAAGGGCTGACCGCAAAGAATCGCCCAGACCCTATTAACTGCTGCTTGCGAAAAATAAGTATTCTCCTGGTGGGTAACCCAGGTAGACAAGCGCGCCCTTAAAGCGCCCTCCTCTGGAAGCAAATGTGGTGCATAAGAAACCTTTGGGGTAATGGTTCGCTTGATGTTTTTGCGTTTATCATCAATTGTGTATTCCCCTGCCCCATCGTATACGCCGCGAAAACCTACATGAGTCTGACCAAAAAAGGCTGAAAAACTTTCGAAGTCTGATTGCTTCCAAGGGGCGAACGGATGGTCATGGCACTGGGCGCAATCTAGCCTGATGCCTAAAAAGGCACGGGTAATACGGCCTGCCAACCTGACTGGGTCCGGTTGATTTGACTTATCCTTTTGAGCGGTGACTGTGATGAAGTTGGTTGCGGGGTTTTCGGTCCAAATGCCTTCAGTGGAAATAACCTCGCGGACTATTTGGTCATAAGGAACATTCTTAGTGATCTGGTCAGAAAGCCAGGAACTAAACTTGCGCCTTCGAAACAAAATGAATGGGCCGTCTTCTGTTCCTACAAAAACCCTTGCAAATCTTTCTGCAAGGTAATCTGCGAAGCGACGATCTTGTAAAACATGATCAATCCACCAGGTTAATCTTTCGCCCTGGGGGCGCGATTCAAACTGCCGAATTTCTTCCAACGAGGGAATCGTTCCCATCAACCCCAAAGCCAACCGCCTTGCTATGGTTAAATCATCAGCATCAACTGCAGGTTGAATTTTATTCTTCAGCCAAGTTTGCTCGAAGGAGGCATTCACCCGGTAAACTGTTTCTAGAAAGTCATTTTTCTGAAACACTTCGGGGTTGGTTGGCGTGGGCTTAAACCCATGCTTAGGAGGGATAAGATTTGCAACAAGAGTTGCAGCCCCCCCAAGAACCAACACTATAAAAAAGAGATTGCGAAAAAACATAGAACGATTAACTCCTAGTCTAACACTACTTTCTATGATATCATTTAACCAATATGATCACTTCCCAAATGTGTTTATAATAACAGAAACTTCATAAATACAAGACCCCAGACTATGAATCTTCCTGACCCGAATTCACCCCCAGAATTACCTTCGCTGCTGCCCCCTCCATTACCACCTGAA
>Ga0209829_10002792_pt1 | contig 13076 bp, 11 predicted proteins | sample C_140205_EF_Meta_FD_187311 | JGI IMG/M metagenome (GOLD analysis project Ga0209829, IMG submission 187311) | Freshwater microbial communities from Lake Croche, Canada to study carbon cycling - C_140205_EF_MetaG (SPAdes) (version 2) | ecosystem: Environmental > Aquatic > Freshwater > Lake...
CCCGGCGCGGACCTCAGTGGCTATCGGCTGGTTGTCGCCCCGTGTCTTCCCATTGTTTCGCCCGAGGCGCTCGCCGCTTTCGAAGCCACTGAGGCCGTGACGATATTTGGCGTTCGCGCAGGCTCAAAGACCCGTGATCTGCACATTCCGGGCAACCTGCCGCCGGGCGAACTGTCCAAGCTCTTGCCGCTCACCGTGCAGAGGGTTGAGAGCCTGCGTCCGGGAACGCCTATGCCCATTGACGCCAATGGCGCGGTCCTAAACGGCCGCGATTGGCGTGAGGATGTCGCGACCCAGGCTGAGGTTTTGGGGCGTTTTGAGGATGGTCATCCGGCTTGGATAAGGTCGGTAAAGCGCGATTACCTCGCCTTTGCGCCGCAAGTGAGCGCTTTGGCGCATATCCTGTCCGATGCAGCCAAGCGTGCGGGGCTAACCGTAACGTGCATGCCGGAAGGGGTGCGGATCAGCCAGAGGGGCGGTTTTGGCATCGCCATCAACTCTGCCCCAGAACCGCGTCCGGCTCCAGTGGTCGAAGGTACCGCGTTTGTCTTAGGCGGTCCGATCTTGCCGCCCGCAGGCGTCGCCATTTGGAAGGTTCAGTCTTGATCTTTTCAGATCATCCGATGGATTCTTGTCTTCTGGCTCTATTGGGCGATGATGGGGTCGAACGATGGAATGGACCTGATGGCTGCTGTTGAAACGCCCAAACGCACCCGCCTAGCGCCAGAGGTGCGCCGGTCGCTAATCCTAGATGATGCCGCTCGGGTCATCTTGGAAGAAGGCTTGACGGCGGTCTCGATGGAGCGACTGGGCCGTGAAAGCGCGGTTAGCAAGGCGCTGGTCTATAACTATTTCCCCAGCCGTGAATTTTTACTCGCGGCCTTGCTGCAGCGCGAACAGTTGGACCTTGATAGCCGCGGGGCTCAGCGGGCTATTGCGGCTCAGTCCTATGACGAGTTGATCCGGCAAACGACGCGCGTCTATCTGGAACACACCAAGGCGCGAGGGGCGCTGATCCAAGCCCTGTTGGCCGATCCCTCTGTGGTGAGGTTGATGGAGGTTGAATCGGCTGCCGCGCGAGAACGCACCATTCGCTACTTCGTGAAGAAAACGCGCCGGGAATTTGGCTTGAGCCTGCCCGTTGCCATATCGGCCATGGACCTGTTCATGTCGCTGACCGACCGGGCGGGCAAGCAGGTCGCCGAGGGTTCGATCGATATCGACACCGCCGAGACCATGGTCGTGCAGATCATCACCGGTGGGCTGCGTAAACTGGCCGACGGTTTGGCTCACTGACTATTATTAACGAACTAGGGAATAAAACGAAGACAGCGCCTGCCTCAAGGATCACGCGCCTAAGACGGCGGATTTCACAGGATTAAGACCGTGGCTCGTAAACCGCTCAGAAGTGCCCGTACCTATGGCAAGCTCGACCGTGATGGATTTATCCATCGCAGTTGGATGAAAAGCCAAGGTCTTCCAGATGATGTGTTTGACGGTCGTCCCGTCATCGGCATCTGCAACACTTGGTCGGAACTGACACCCTGTAATGCGGGGCTTCGAGACTTGGCCGAACACGTCAAGCGCGGCGTCTGGGAGGCGGGCGGCTTACCGCTCGAGTTTCCCGCCATGTCGCTGGGGGAAACCCAGATGCGGCCAACGGCCATGCTTTTTCGCAATCTCTTGGCCATGGAGGTCGAAGAGTCGATCCGGGGCAATCCCATGGACGGTGTCGTGCTGCTCGGCGGCTGCGACAAGACCACGCCCGGTCAGTTGATGGGGGCGGCCAGCGTCGATCTGCCGACCATGGTTGTGTCGTCCGGCCCCATGTTGAACGGCAAGTTTCGCGGCAAGGATATTGGCTCTGGCACCGATGTCTGGAAATTCTCAGAAGCGGTGCGCGCGGGCGAGATGACGCTGTCCGATTTCATGTCTGCCGAAAGTGGCATGTCGCGCAGTCACGGCGTCTGTATGACGATGGGCACCGCCTCGACCATGGCCAGTCTGGTGGAGGCCTTGGGCCTGAGCCTGCCTGAAAATGCCGCCTTGCCTGCCGTTGATGGCCGCCGAGCGACCTTGGCCCACCTGACGGGACGGCGGATCGTGCAGTTGGTGCGCGACGATGTGAAGATGTCGGCCATTGCCACACGCGAGGCCTTCGAAAACGCCATCTTGACCCACGCGGCCATTGGCGGCTCGACCAATGCGGTCCTACACCTGATCGCCTTGGCGGGACGTTTGGGCGTGCCGCTCGAGCAAGAGGATTTCGACCGGCTGGGCCGCGATATCCCGCTTCTAGTCGATCTGATGCCGTCGGGCCGGTTCCTGATGGAGGATTTTTGCTACGCCGGGGGTGTGCCAGCCGTGTTCAAGGCATTAGGCCCGCACCTGCGAGGGGATGCGATCACCGTCAGCGGCCTAACCCAAGCTCAGATCGCAGACATGGCACGCTGTGATAATCCCGAGGTCATCCGAACCATGGAGGCGCCCGTTGCGCCCAGTTCAGGCCTTTGGGTTCTGCGCGGCAATCTCAGCCCCGGCGGTGCGGTGATGAAGCCCAGCGCGGCCTCTCCCGAACTCTTGGTCCATACGGGCCGCGCGGTCGTGTTTGAGTCCATCGAGGACTATAAGGCACGGATCGACCTTCCCGATCTGGATGTCGACGAGACCTGCGTTCTCGTGCTTAAGGGCTGCGGGCCAAAGGGCTATCCGGGGATGCCAGAGGTCGGCAATATGGCCTTGCCCGCCAAGCTCTTGGCCAAGGGCGTTCGCGATATGGTGCGGATATCCGATGCGCGGATGAGCGGCACGGCCTTCGGCACGGTGATCTTGCACGTCAATCCTGAAGCCGATGCGGGTGGTCCTCTCGCGCTCGTCCAAGATGGCGACTTGATCGCGCTCGATGGGCCCGCACGGACCCTGACCCTTCAGGTCACCGAGGCGGAATTGGCACGGCGAGCGGCGGATCCAGCTTTGGCACGGCCTGCTTCGCCCTATGTTCGGGGCTGGGCCAAGCTCTATGTCGACACGGTGCTGCAAGCCGACCGGGGCTGTGACCAAGACTTTCTGGTTGGCTCGAGCGGCGATGTGGTCAGTCGCGAGTCCCACTGATGGGAGCCTTTGCCGACTATCCCAGCCTCAAGGGCCGACATGTCTTTGTCACAGGCGGCGCGACCGGTATAGGCGCAGCCCTTGTCGAGGCCTTTGCCGCGCAGGGATCAAAGGTCTCGTTCATCGATATTGCGGTTGAGGCGGGGCAGGCCTTGGCCGCGCGCTTGGGCGGCATGGTCTCGTTCCAAGCTTGCGATGTGACGAGCGCTGAAGGGTTGCAGGCGGCCATCGCGCAGGCGGCGGACCAACGGGGACCGGTCACAGTGCTGGTCAACAATGTCGCCAATGATCAAAGGCACCGCGCCGCAGAGATGACGGCCAGCGCTTGGCGGGCCAATCTGGCAGTCAATCTCGATCCGGTCTTCTTGGCGTCGCAGGCGGTGCAGGCCGGGATGGTGGCCAGCGGCGGCGGATCGATCATCAATCTGTCCTCTATCAATGCGCTCTTAGGTCCGGCAGACCTCAGCGCCTATACGGCGGCCAAGGCGGCCGTGATAGGCCTGTCCAAATCCTTGGCCCGTGAATGGGGCGTGGACAATATCCGGGTCAATGCCGTGTCGCCAGGCTGGGTGGTCACAGAACGCCAGTTACAGCTTTGGCTGACGCCAGAGGCCGAAGCGGCGTGGATGGAGCAGGTGGCCTTGAAGAAGCGGATTGCGCCGGAAGATGTCGCGCGGCTTGTTCTTTTCCTCGCCGCCGACGATAGCGCCATGATTACCGGCCAGAACCTTGTCATAGATGGCGGGCGCACGTGAGCGCTTGGCTGGCCTGCGATTGGGGCACCACCAATGTCCGCGCTTGGCGGATCGAGGCGGGCAGGGCGGAGGCCAGTGCCAGCTTTCCCTTTGGCGTCTCCAAGATCGGCCGGGGCGATGTGCCCCTCAGGCTGGAGCAGGACATCCGACCGGCTCTGAAGGCTGAAGGCTTGCCCGTTCTGCTCAGCGGTATGGCGGGGTCCAATCTCGGTTGGATGGCAGCGCCCTATGTCGACTGTCCGGCTGATGCCATGTCCTTTGCGAAGGGTCTGGTTCAGCCCGCCGAGCGGGTCTGGATCGTGCCGGGTGTCCGGACCATGGGTCAGGCCCATGGGCCAGATGTGATGCGCGGCGAAGAGGTGCAGATCTTTGGTGCCCTGGCCTCGACAGTGCAAACCGGCCTCTTTTGTTTGCCCGGCACCCACGCCAAGTGGGTCGGGGTTGAAGGCGGCAAGATCACCGATTTTGTCACGGCCATGACCGGTGAACTCTATGGCCTGCTCAGCCAGCACAGCATCTTGGCGACGGTTGATGACCCCGCCGAGCCCGAGGGCTTTACCGCAGGGCTTGCCGCGGCGGGGGAGGGTGATGCCTTAAGCGCACGTCTCTTTGGTCTGCGCGCCCGACAATTGACGGGATCATTGGCTGAGGGCCAGTCGGCAGGGTTCCTGTCGGGCCTGTTGATCGGGTCCGACGTTGTTTCAAGCCCTAGGCTGTTGGGCGTATCTGACGACGAGCCCGTAACCTTGATCGGCGACCCAGCCCTTTGCGCCGCCTATGGTCAGGCCTTGGTGGCGCGCGGCAGGTCGTGGCAGGCCATCGACGGTGAAGCGGCAGCGCTGGCCGGTCTCATCTCGATCATTGAAGGGATCGCTCTATGACCATCGATCAGGCTTTGGAACAGCTTCCCATCGTCGCCATTGTGCGCGGCGTGACGCCCGATGAGGTGGTCGCCATCGGTGAGGCCCTCTATGCGCAGGGCGTTCGGGCCATGGAGGTGCCGCTCAATTCCCCTGAGCCACTCGAGAGCATTCGGCGGCTGGCGATCCGGTTCAAGGACCAGATGATGGTTGGCGCGGGCACGGTCCTGAGCGTTGCAGATGTGGACGCCGTCAAGGCGGCGGGTGGTCAGTTCATCGTCTCGCCAAACGTCAATCGCGATGTGATCTTGCGCAGTCTGGCCCTCGGGCTGGAGGCCTTGCCCGGCTTTATGACCCCTACCGAAGCCTTTGCAGCCATTGATGCGGGAGCAAGGTTCTTGAAGCTGTTCCCCGCTGCGACCCTCGGCTCGGGCTATCTCAAGGCCATCAGTGCCGTCCTGCCCCGTCACGTGAAGGTCATTGCTGTCGGTGGCATTGGTCCATCCGCGATGGCCGAGTGGCAAGGGGCAGGCGCAAGCGGGTTTGGTCTGGGCTCTGAACTCTACCGCACGGGACTATCCGCCGCTGAGGTCAGCGCCAAAACAGCCGCCTGCGTGGGTGCCTTAGGCCGATAGGGTCATTGTCACGGACAGGCGCTCTAGCGGTGTCAATATCGCGGGGGGCTCGACGGGGCCGTTCTTGATGGGTGTCCAGACATTCGGCCTAGCCGTAACAGGCTCCAGACAGATGAAATTCTCACCCTTTGGTCGGTAGACCTGAAGATGGCCTGTGTCGGCGACAAGGGTGATCGGGCGCTGATCTGGCGTTCGAATAGTCGCGCATCCTGACCAACCTGTGAGGCAATTGTCGAGGGGGTGCGCTTCGATATCGGGCCAACCGATCGGTCGCCAGCCGCTGGGAATGAGGTCGGGGCGACAGTCCCAAATCCCATCGATGCCCGTTTCAATTCGGGTCTCACCTTTGAGCAAAAAGGCGGGATGAAGCCCGATGCTCGCGGGGGCCGAAACCGTGTCGATGTTGGTCAAGCCCAGATTGACCGTCAGACCCGATTGCGTGATGGAAAAACGTTGCTCCGCACGCCAGCGCCAGGGCCAAGCTCGGTCTGCGCCACCCTCAAGGGTCAGGAGCAGATGGTTGGAGCCTATGTCTTCCACTGTCCAAACAGAGTGCCATCCAGTTCCGTGAAGTCCGTGGGGTTCGGGTAGGGCAGGGCTAATCTCGGCGACACGTCCCTCAAAGGCGAGATGTGCTTGTGCGATCCGGTTGGCAAAGGGCAAGAGGGGGTAACAGCACGACAATCTTGGATCGCTGCACTCATCCGGCGTGGGCCGAAGCACGTCGCGCGGTCCACAGGTCAGTTGCCTGATCATGCCGCCATCTGTGTCGACGGTGAGAGACCATGGCGCGACGCTGAGGGTGTGGAGCACGGTTTTGGGTCTTTCATTGCCATGAATTTTACCGCCTAATCTCTTAGTACAAATCTTTGGGTTTGGTCTGATCTCATAAGAAGGAAGAGCCTATGCAGGCCGCTGATCATTCAACGCCAGACACGCTTCCGGTCACGCCATCTAACCCGTCTGTGTTTGTAAAGTTGGCCTATGGCTTGGGGCAGGCGGTCCAGACCGGCGGGTTTGATACGGCCATCGGGTTCATCTTCTTTTACTACTCGGCCGTCTTGGGCCTGTCGGGCCTTCTGGTCGGTGCGGCCTTGGCGGTCAGTCTAGCCTTCGATGCTGTGGTTGATCCGCTGGTTGGGTCTTGGTCTGACAATATCTCTTCGCGGTTCGGACGGCGGTTACCGCTGATGGCCCTTTCGGCTCCGCTGATTGCGGTCTCGCTTGGCCTGCTCTTTTCGCCGCCTTCAGGACTAGGACCCGTCGGTCTATTTGCGTGGCTGACCGTGATGTCTGTGGCCGCTCGTAGCAGCATGTCGCTCTTCAATGTGCCCTATATTGCCTTAGGCGCCGAACTGGCCACCGACTATGCGGCGCGCACCAGTGTCGTGGTCTTTCGGGTCGTGTCGGGGATCTTGGTCTCGGTCGCGGTCACGGCCATGGGCTATTCGCTGTTTTTCGCTAAGGGCGGGCTGCAGCGGCCAGAAGGTTATCCCGGGTTTGGCTGGACGGTCGCGGGGATCTTGATGGTCTGTATGACGGTCTGCCTGTTGGGCGTTTACCGATTTGCTCGCCGACTTCCGCAGCCTGAAAAGGTGGACTCGGGCATGTTGAAGCGGTTGCCGGGCGAGATCGCGGAGATCTTTGCCAATCGGTCCTTCCGGCTTCTGTTTATCTCGGCGGTGATCATCTATGCCGCCATGGGCCTCAATGCGAGCCTCAATCAGCATGCGTTCGTGTTTGTCTGGCAGATGAGAAGTGAGCTGATTCAATTCATTGGCTACGCCTTCTTGGTCGGAATCTTGCTGGGCAGTACGACGGCGCCCCTATTTCAGAGGCTGTTCGAGAAGAAAACCGTCGTGATCATTGGCTTTGGCCTGTTGATGGCTAACTGGCTGGTGCTGCAGGGCGGGCAGTTGACGGGGCTCTATCTGCCGCTGGGGGATGGCGCCCTATTACCAATGCAGATCAACTCCTTTGTCGCCGGGGTCGGGATTGGTCTGGTTTCGGTGTCCTATCCCTCAATGATGGCGGATGCTGCGGATGAACATGAGCATCTGTTCGGTCGTCGGCGTGAAGGGCTCTATTTTGCTGGGCTCGGCTTTGCCAACAAGGCGGCCTCTGGGCTGGGGGTGATGGCAGCGGGCCTAGCGCTCGACCTGATCCAGTTTCCGAAGGATGTGGCCAGTCACGTCGGTCTTGTTTTGTCTCAGATGACGCAGTTTTTGTTGGTGTTGGTGTGGGGGCCTGTGGCTGCGGTGATCGCCGTTGTCTCGCTGATCATCTTTACAGGCTACGGCATCTCGAGGCTGCGGCATGCGGAGATCGTCAAGGCCTTGGGCCGCGAGGGATAGGGCGGTTTTCGGTCACAAGTCGTTTTGTGGTTAGACAGAACCGACAAATTTATCTAATGACGGATTATATAATAGTGTCGGTATTGCTGGGGAGGCGAGGGCCATGGGGCAAGCGGAGATGAACCGTTCTGACGCGCAAGACTGGATGAGCGATCCGTCGACCATTGCCCTACGCGCCCATCTTGAAGCCAACAACGGCATCAAGGGGCTAGAGATTCTTGAGGCCAAGGATGTCGCGCGTGTGGTCGAGCTGTTCAACCGTGATGGCTTTGTCGTAGTCGCCAATATCCTCAATGACGAGCAGACCGCGTTCCTGCGGGAGGGATGCAACGCGGTCGCTGGCGAGATCTTGGCCCTGGATGAGGCGCGCAAAGGCAATCGGGGATCGCACCGCTATTCCTTTGGCGGCTCCAGCCTGACCCGCAGCCAATTGCACAGACCCGAATGGCAGATGATGCTTGAGACCCGCGCGGCCACGGACCTTGTCTCCGCCATCTTTGGGTCCCCCGATTACGTTCTGAGGGCCGCTAGCGGTGACTTCTGCCTGCCTGGCGCGGTGGGCTATCAGCCGCTCCATTCCGATGTTCAAGATTGGGCACCGGGCGGTAGGACCCCGTTCAGTTCGTTCTATGACCCACGGGGTCAGTTGAGCATTCGAGACCTGCCTTGCCCCTATGTCTGCGTAAATTTCCTGCCGCAGGACGTTACGCCCTTTAACGGCCCGACCCGTCAGATTCCGGGCACCCAGCATTCGCGTGTGCCCATACCGACGCTAGAAAATGAGCCAGAATGGATGAGGCTCAGCACTGTGTGTCCAGCGCCAGCGGGTGCGATCATGATCAGGGATGTGCGGGCTTGGCATGGGGGGACGCCCAATATTGCCAAAGATATTCGCTCGATCCCCAATCTGGAATTCTATGCCCCTTGGTTTCGTGAGCCGATCGTACCCTCGATCACCTATGAGGCCTATAAGGGCCTTTCCGAGCGGGCCCAGTATCTGGCGCGGGAAAGTGTGGCACAGTCGGTCGAGGGATTGCGGACCGGCGCCACTCTGCGCGCGCCCTAGGGCCGGAGGGAAGGGAAGATGATGGACTATCGCCAACTGGGCCGATCCGCCCTTAAGGTTAGTCGCCTGTGCCTCGGCACGATGAATTTTGGTCCAAGGACGTCTGAGGCCGAGTCCTTTGCCATCCTCAGTGACGCCCTAGAGGCGGGGATCAATTTCATCGATACGGCCAACCAATATGGCGGCCATCTGGGCGTGGGAACCACCGAGACCCTTGTTGGCAAATGGTTGGCGCAGGATCCAAGCCGTCGTGACAAGATCGTCTTGGCCACCAAGGTCCACGAGCCCATGTCCGATCAGATCAATGATCGAGGCCTGTCAGCCCGGCATATTCAGATGGCCTGTGATGACAGTCTCAAGCGGCTGGGTGTGGACCATATCGACCTCTACCAGATGCACCATATTGACCGGACAGCGCCGCCCGAAGAGATATGGCAGGCCATGGATCGTCTGATCAGCCAAGGCAAGATCACCTATGTCGGCTCGAGCAATTTCCCCGGTTGGAAGATCGCCCAGATGAATGAGCGGGCAGGGCAGCGTCTCGGGCTGGGCTTGGTCTGTGAACAGAGCCTCTATAATCTGATTGAGCGACGGGTAGAGCTAGAGGTTCTCCCAGCCTGTCAGGCCTATGGTCTTGGTCTTATCACTTGGAGCCCCTTGGCGGGCGGATTGCTGGCCAGCACGGGGCAAGAGGCGGCGGGTCGGCGACAGTCGGCTTCTGTGCGCGCGGCGGCCGTGGCGCGGTCCGATCAACTGGCGCGATATGGCGAACTTTGTCGTTCCATCGGGGAGACACCGACGGCTGTGGCCTTGGCGTGGCTATTGCACCAACCAGGTGTAACCTCGACCATCATCGGGCCGGGCAGCCAAGCGCAGCTTTCATCGGTGCTGCATGTGCCGAGCCTTCGTCTTGAAGAAGACTTTCTTGCCGCGATCGATGCTATATTTCCCGCCGTTGGGCCTGCGCCAGAGGCCTATGCCTGGTAGGGACTGAGGAGATGGATGATGTCTAACGGGTCTTCAGGTCGGGTCGATATTGCCGATGGGTTTTTGGCCTATCATCGCACCGGCGGCGCAAAGCCCGCCTTGGTCCTGTCCCACGGATTGACCGATAATGGCCTCTGTTGGACCCGTCTTGCCCAAGCACTGGAGGCCGATTTTGACGTCATCATGCTCGATGCGCGAGGTCATGGGGACAGTGTGCGCATGGGCGCTGGACCCGATCAGGACCCGGCCTTGGATCTGGCCCAAGCCATAGAGCAACTGAGTTTGGACGGCCCCATCGTCATGGGTCACTCCGTAGGTGCTCGAACGACCGCGCGCTATGCCAGCCTCTATCCAGGCAAGGTCTCCGGGGTCATATTGGAAGACCCACCGTTCATGGCCCAGCAGGACCCTTCCATTACCGCCGGCTGGCAGGCCGGATTTCGCAAACAGGTCGCGGACCTGAGGGCCATGACTGCGGAGCAGATCACCGCCGTGGGAAAAAGGCTCTCTCCCACATGGCACGAGGATGAGTTCCCAGCCTGGACCGCCTCTAAGACCCAAGTTGATCCAGAGATCCGGCTCCATGATCCTGAACCTTGGCAAGACTATATGGCGCGGATCACCGCACCGACCCTGCTGATCTATGGTGAGCCCGGCTTTGGCGGCATTGTCACCCCCGAAATCGCCAAGGCCGCTCAGGACCTCAACCCGCAGATTGAATCGGTTCAGTTAGCGGGTGCCGGTCACAATACCCGCCGCGAAAACTTCGACGCCTACCGGGTCGCCGTCGGTGCGTTCCTGGCCAAAATCTAACCGCTAGATCTTCAGCAGGGCTTCAACATCGACCTCGTCGATCTGGTTTGGATTGAGGAACTTCTCGGCATATTTGAGGTAGAGGCGGTCCTGAATAAAGATCTGGAACAGATCCGGATCAATATGATGATCACGCTTCATGAAGCCCATGATCTTCAAGGCTTCAGACAGGGTCTTGCCGCTCTTATAGGGGCGGTCGGCAGCGGTCAGGGCCTCGAAAACGTCCGCGAGGCCGAGCATGCGGGCCTGTAGCGACATCTGGTCCTTGGTCAGGCCCTTGGGATAGCCCTTGCCATCCATCCGTTCATGGTGACCACCAGCAAACTCCGGCACATTGCGCAGATGTTTGGGCCAGGGCAGGGCCTCCAACATCTTGATCGTGGCAACGATGTGGTAGTTGATGATGTCGCGCTCCTCACCCGTCAGGGTGCCTGCGACGATGGTCAGGTTTTGCAACTCGTTCTCGGTCAGGAACGGCTGGGTCTCTTGACCAAGGGGCTGCCACTGGCGTGCGCCGATCCGTTTGACCCGTTCAATATCGTCAGGGCTCATGCGCTCGCCGCCGACATTAGATTTTTGCAGGAACAGTTGATCAGAGTCCAACTCTACCAGGGTCTGGGCCAATTCATCAGCGCTGATTTGACCCTTGAGATGGGCAAGTTCGAGATCGCGGCGCAGCACTTCGAAGCGCACATCGACGACCTTGATCCGGTCGACAATGGTCTCAAGCTTGGTGCCCTTGTCGACGACGTGGACCGGCGTGACGACCTTACCGCAGTCGTGCAGAAGGCTGGCGATCCGCAGTTCGTACAGCTCTTCCTTGGTGGGATTGAAGGCGCTGAACGGACCAAATTGAGCGGCAGCGGCAGAGTCTGCCAGCATCAAGGCCAGTTCTGGCACGCGGTTACAGTGACCGCCGGTATAGGGTGACTTCTCGTCGATGGCCGTATTGATCAGGCTGATTAAGGACTCAAATAGCTCTTCAAGTTGAACGATCAGCTGGTGATTCGAAATGGCAACAGCGGCCTGAGAGGCTAGGGCTTCGCACAGTTCCTGGATTTCGGCGGGAAAGGCGACGCTCTGGCCGGTTTCAATATCCTGTGCATTGATCAATTGCAGGACCGCGACGGTCTCCGAGCGATGGTTGATCAGAGGGATGCAGAGAAGAGATAGGGTTCGATAGTTTTGCGCGGCATCGAATTTGCGCGGCCCCGAGAAGTCGAATTCGGTGGCCTCATAGACGTCGGCAATATTGACGCTTTTTTGCTCGCGGGCGCACCAAGCGGTCACAGCACCCTCGTTGCTCATGGCGATCGGAGGGAAGTTGACCGGCGTGCCCGAGGTTCCGCCCATCGCGAAGTTCAGGGAGTTGGTGAATAACATCTTATAATTGAGTTGAGCTTGGTCATCGACGAGATAAAAAGTACCGCCGTCAGCGTTCGAAAGGTCCTTCGCTGAAAGTAGTATAGTCTCAAGAAGAGAGTCTAGGTTGCGATTGGCAGAGAGGGCCGTACCAATCTCAACCAGAGACCTGTAGGGATCCGATTTCTTCGAATGAATGCTCATAGCCCACCTACATATTCAATATTACCGAAGTGCTAAATTAAAAGCGGCTCACACGAAAGCTAAATCGATTTTCTTGATGTGAGGTGATCATGGACGAGGCCCGCGAACTCATCGCCCCAGTCTGGGGTCCAAGGGCGCCGTCGTTCCCCCTCGTCAAGTTGATCAATTACCGACAATTGCGCGTCGAGCAGTCCCTGCATCCCCATGGATCGAATGGCATCGCTGAGCAAGGGCACATGTTTCAAGAAGCCTGATCGCCCTTGCAAGGTTGCTATGGCCTTTGCCTGCGGCAGGCCGGCACGGACCTGCTCGTCGGCGAGGCGTGCGCCTAACATAAATCCTCGTGAGGGCAGTAGGCTGGCGAAAAGGTCAGCATCCACGGCTAATCCTATCTGGATGGACATGGCGCTATTGCGGCGACGCTTCGCCAGTCGGGGATAGTCCTTTGGATCGGTCATCAGGATGGTTGAACGAAGCCGCCGCAAGGCCTGGTTGGACAAGCGCAAAGGTTCCAACAGGTCTCGGACCGTCTCCCACGACTGGATTTCCAATTCTCGTGGTGTCCGGTTTGGTAAGCCGTTATGGCCAAGGTCGTGTCCCACCATAGCAAGGACAGTCAGATGGAGGTCGTCGACAGACAGGATATTGGGGCAGGCCTCGACTAGAAGCTTCAGAGCGACGAGCACATCTTTGACATGATCGCGATTGTGATAGTCAAGCTCACAGCCTTGCTCAGACCGCTGTTTGCCGTCCGCCTCGACCTGTTCGGCGAGGACCATAATGGCCGTTTCAATCGGCGTTAGGTGAGCCTTCGCCGATCCGCCAAGAAACACAAAGGCATGATCTTTGACCGTTTTTCCAGATTTTAGGTCCGACCAGCTTTGGTCCAGACCTGCCAGTGTCAGAGCCCTTTCTCGATCAGATGTTGG
>Ga0209829_10002793_pt1 | contig 13075 bp, 6 predicted proteins | sample C_140205_EF_Meta_FD_187311 | JGI IMG/M metagenome (GOLD analysis project Ga0209829, IMG submission 187311) | Freshwater microbial communities from Lake Croche, Canada to study carbon cycling - C_140205_EF_MetaG (SPAdes) (version 2) | ecosystem: Environmental > Aquatic > Freshwater > Lake...
TTCTTGCATTCCTGCCATGGTCGGTTCCGTCCGGCGCGGGCGCTCCGTCTGATGTACCAAGGTCTTGGTGTGAGGATCACGAAGCTGGCGGGGCCGACCCCGCCGCTTTACTCAAACCACGTTCGTCAAACCCCAATCGTCAAACCACGATGAGCAAACCAACCGGAGTTCTTTGATCCAGACGCTACTTGACGCAAACTATTTGGGACGTGGCCAAAGCGACCAGGTCCATCGAAGCAGGGGCGGCGGGAATCGAACTCGCAACCTCTGGTTTTGGAGACCAGCGCTCTGCCAATTGAGCTACGCCCCTGTGGGACCAGGCGCCGGCCGTTTGGCCGGCGCCTGGTGCTTCATCGCACAGGATCCGTGTTCAGTCGAGGATCTTCGTCACAACGCCCGAGCCGACGGTCTTGCCACCTTCGCGGATGGCGAAGCGGACACCGTCGTCCATGGCGATCGGGACCATCAACTCGACTTCCATCTTCACGTTGTCGCCCGGCGAAACCATCTCGATGCCGCTCATGAGCTTCGTCGATCCGGTGACGTCGGTCGTCCGGAAGTAGAACTGCGGGCGGTAGCCGGCGAAGAACGGGGTGTGACGACCACCCTCCTCCTTCGAAAGCACGTAGACCTCGCACTCGAACTTCTTGTGAGGCTTGATCGAGCCCGGCTTGGCAAGCACCTGACCACGCTCGATGCCTTCGCGGGCGATGCCACGCAGCAGGCAGCCTACGTTGTCGCCAGCCTGACCACGATCGAGAAGTTTCTTGAACATCTCGACGCCGGTGCAGGTCGTCTTTTCAGCCTTGTCCTTGAGGCCGATGATCTCGACTTCGTCGCCGACCTTCACCTCGCCACGCTCAATACGGCCAGTCGCCACCGTGCCACGACCTTCGATCGAGAACACGTCCTCAATCGCCATCAGGAACGGCTTGTCGAGCTCACGAACCGGCTCCGGGATGTAGGCATCGACGGCAGCAAGAAGCTCAGCAATACACTTGTTTTTCTCAGGGTCTTTAGGGCTGTCGTAGGCCGGCTTGCCAGCGCCACGAATGATCGGCACATCGTCGCCGGGGAACCCATACTTCGTCAGCAGTTCGCGGATTTCCATCTCGACGAGGTCGAGAAGCTCCGGATCATCGACGAGGTCGACCTTGTTGAGGAAAACCACGAGCGCCGGCACGCCGACCTGCTTGGCAAGGAGGATGTGCTCCCGCGTCTGCGGCATCGGGCCGTCGGCGGCACTCACCACCAAGATCGCCCCGTCCATCTGGGCGGCACCGGTGATCATGTTCTTGATGAAGTCGGCGTGGCCCGGGCAATCGATGTGGGCGTAGTGCCGATTGTCGCTTTCGTACTCGACGTGGCTGACGGCGATGGTCACCGTCTTCGTGTCGTCGCGGACGGTGCCGCCCTTTGCGATATCGGCGTAGCTCTTCGCAACCGCCAGATTCTTGGCAGCCTGAACGGCCACCAGCGCGCCGGTGAGAGTCGTCTTGCCATGGTCGATGTGACCAATGGTGCCGACGTTGACGTGCGGCTTGCTCCGGTTGAACGTGTCCTTAGCCATGCTTGCTCCCTCGATCTTCCTCTCTGGTGTGTGGCTGCAGGCGGCGCCTGCCCTGGTCCCTGAAATCCTGCATCAGATCAAACTATCCGATCGATCGACGATGCCCCGTACGGCCAGGTCTGAACACGAAGCATCGATCGATCTTGTGACGGGCGGCCTTCCGGAAGCCGGAAGGATGAATCTTTGGTTGAGGGGCGATGTGGTCACGGCGACCGCTGGGAAGCTGCTGATGGGACTTGAACCCATGACCTCGTCCTTACCAAGGACGCGCTCTACCAACTGAGCTACAGCAGCGGTGTGCGTCGAGGCCTCGATGGACGGGCGCTTGAGCAGCGCGGCGTCGTCCCGGCGAGGACGCGGATCGGTCGATTGTGGCGGAATCGCTCCGTAAAAAAGGTGTCGGTGAGGGCGGTGTGACGGTGAGCGGGGGGACGTTGAGGATCGGCGGCGGCCTGAAAAGCGGGTAGAGGGAATCGAACCCTCGTCAATAGCTTGGAAGGCTATCGCTCTACCATTGAGCTACACCCGCGGTGCGGTCGTGCGGGCCCCGGCGGATGCCTCTTAACGCTGCGGATGCCACTGGTTTTAGCGGATGCCTCTTGGTGCTGGCGGTGGTTGCTGGTTTGGAAGCGAATCGGCTTCAGAGCGTCTGACCGGCGACTCGGGCTAAAATTATCGACTTAAACGGGCAAAAGGGGCGCTGATCGTCAGGAACTTCAAAACCGGGGCTTGGGGTGGCAGAGGATGGAAAGTGGGGAGTGCAGGATTCGAACCTGCGAAGGCAGAGCCACTTGATTTACAGTCAAGCCCCTTTGACCGCTCGGGAAACTCCCCTCGTGTGATGGTGATATCGGTTGGGATCCAAATCTCCCCGAATCTAAACCTGCCGCAGGATCGCTACCGCTTTGATCGATTCAGCGCCACCGTTCATTCTCGATCCGGAGCCGCCTTGGACGAGCATCCCATTCGGGAAACCGCGACCAATTCCACCCCGGCCGCGACCGTCGGGTAAAAATTGGCAATTTCGAGCAACCAAGCCCCGGTCGAACGAGCACTCGCTAGGAACTCGCTTGGAACCTCCCTGGAAATGGAGTGAGCTAGCGGCGGGAGTTGAACCCGCAACCACCTGATTACAAATCAGGTACTCTGCCAATTGAGCTACGCTAGCCAGACCGTCCCGGGACGGGAAACACTTGAGTGTACGGATTCGGGAATCGCATGCAAGACGGCCCCTCACCATCCCGTGCAGATCGGTGCGGCAGGGCCAACGCGGGGCTGGAACAGGGCTCAAACCGCGGAGCTAACCCCTTCAATCGCCGAAATTGACGACGAGAATCGACACGTCATCGAGGAGGTCACCCCCTCCTGCGAGGGCCTTGGTCGAGGCCACGACGGCGTCCAGGGCGGCCTCCCCCGGTCGGGTCTGGGAGATGATCAGGTCGCCGAAGGCCTGGGGGGACCCCATCGAACCATCGGGACAGGGGATCTCGAAGGCACCGTCGCTGAAAATCCACAGCGAGGCCTCTGCCGGAATATCAATCTCCCGAGCCGAGAACTCGAGCCCATCGATTGCTCCCAGGAGCGGGTTGTCGGAATCGAGGGGGATCGCTGCCATTCCCGCGGATCCGGATGCGGATCCGGGCGCGGGGTGGACGAGGAGGGCCGCGGGGTGCCCTCCGCCGGCCCAGCGCAGCCTGCGGCGGCGGCGGTCGTGGACCCCATACCAGATCGTGAAGAACATGTCGTTGTGCCGCTCCATCGGAAAGGCTCGGTTCAGCGCCGTGAGAACGGCCGCCGGATCCCGAAAATCGGTGTTCGGCAGCGCCTCACCGCGGATGGCGTTGAGGGCCGACACGCTCAACAGGGCGGCGCCGACGCCGTGGCCGCAGACATCGAGCAGGTAGATGGCGACCTGGTCGTCGTCGAGGCGGTGATAGCCGAAGGCGTCGCCCCCGAGATCCGCCGACGGGATGAACCGCCAATCGGCGCGGATCCCCGCCATCTCGCCCGGTGGGGGGAGGAGCGAGCGGACATACCTGGCGGCGCTGGCGAGGTCGTTGGCGAGCATCTCGCGGCTGAGGCGGAGTTCCGCGAACGCTAGGTTTCGCTCGAGGAGGGCGACGTACCCGCGCGAATGATGGCGGACGCGCGCCACCAGCTCGACCCGGTCGGGCAGCTTGACGAGGTAGTCGTTGGCTCCGAGTGCGAACGCCTCGGCCTTGACCGCCGGCTCTTCCTTGGTCGACAGGACAATGATCGGAAGATCCTGGAAGCGCTCGTCGGCGCGCATCCGGCGAAGCACTTCAAGACCGTCGACCTCGGGCATCACGAGGTCGAGGAGGACGACCGTCGGACCGATCTCGGCGGCCATGGTCAATGCCGACGCGGGCTCTCGGCAGTAGTGGAAATCGAGCAAGTCCTCCCCGGCGAGCATCCGCCGGACCGCCTCGCCGATGATCGGTTGATCGTCAACAAGGAGCACCACGCCCCGGCGCGGGGCGGTCGCCAGGAGAGGGGATGAGTGACGCTGGAAAAGTGGGGGATTCATCACGGCGACGATTCGCTGGGCACCGGTGGGGGGAGCGGGGAACAGCTGCTCCGAAACCACCACAGCCTACCAAAAACATCAGCTTGCCCCCTATTTCCCCAGGGGAGGCGGGGATGATTCTCCGCGCCGTTTTCCGCTTCGCCGTGGCGACCGCTTTCCCAATCGAAAGGGGGTCGGATTCACCGCGGATGAATCAGACTGCCGATTCCTGTCATACTCGTGCTTCCGGGGCTTGGCGGCCACGCCGGATGGCCCGATCTCGCGTCCCCGGCGGCACAGTTCCGACCTTCAATCTCCGGAACACCGATGGGGACATCACCCGCATCTTCAATGTCCCCTGGGCCACCCTCCGCAGGCACCGCGATGCACGGAGAACACCAAAAAACGCCTCCTGTGAACGTCGCGGTGAGCACATCGGCCGCCCTTGAGTCTGACGCTCCATCCAGCGCTGCTCGGGAAGATGCGATCCGTCACGCCATCGCCCACGCCGCCCATTATCTCCCGGCCCAGGGGCCGATCGGCGTCTTCATCCATCACAACACGCTCCACGCCTTCGAGGAGCAGCCGTTCGAGCAGGCGGTCCTCCATGCGGCGCGGTTGTTCGGCACCGAGCCGTTCCTCTCCGAGGCACGCTACCGGGCGGAACTGAAGCGGGGGCGGATCCGGTTTGCCGACGTCGAGGCGGTCCTCGACGCCGACCTCGGTGGGCGCGCCGGGGAATTGCTCGCTGGAGGCAGAATAAAGCTCCGAGATCTTTGCCTGGCACTCATGGAACATCCGCTTTGTCAGGAGGATGACTCGGCCGTCCGCTGGACGCTCACGGAACATGGCGAAACCGTGGAGGACCCCGCCACCGCGGAGCTGTGGCATGCCTGCGTCGAGGCGGTGACGCTCTCCCGGGCCTCGATCGCAAGTGTCATTCCCCCGGTGCGGCTCCGGGATCTGATCGTGGCGGTGGAACCGTCGGTCGACACCGACGCCCTCGTCCATCCGTTGCTGATCCGTGTCTGTGCTGCCTACCTCGACCAGGGGGTGGCGTCGTGGCCGATGCCGGGAAGGGATCGGGGGCTGCTGGCGGCGGTGGCCGAACTCTACTCCCGACCGGGCGGGCCAACCGAGCCTTGGACTGCCCGGCTCGCGGCGGCGCTCGCGGAGGTCCGCGGCCGCCGGCCTGTCGAGGTCATCGCCACGGAGCTCGATCGGGTCGGTATCCTTCCGACGTTTCAGGAGGAATACATCTGCCGTTCCCTGCTGGCCCTGCGGGGCTGGGCCGGGATGATCCGGCAATTCGAGGAGCGGCCCGATCGAGTGCCCGTGGTCGCTGTTCCGGCCACGCTCGAGGACTTCCTCGCCCTGCGATTGGTGTTTGATCGGGTTGCTGCGGAATCGGTGGCCCCGCGCTTCGGGCGTCCCGACGATCTCCCCGGACTGTGGGTCGAACTGCGGGACCGTCATCCTTCCCGACGAGGCCCGGGGAGCGTGGCGCGGGCCTTTCTGCTCTGCCAGGTGGCCCAGCATCTCGGCCTCGCCGCCCACGACATCCTCCCCCTCGACGACAACGAAATCGTCCGGCTGGAGCGCGCGATCCACGGCTTCGACGGCCTCACGCGCCGGCGGTTGTTTCATCTTGCGTATGAACGCCGTCACCGGATCCAGATCCTCGACGCGCTCGTCGCCAACGGTGCGTTGGCGACGCCTCCCAGCCCGGACCGCCCCCGTCTCCAGATGGTGTTTTGCATTGACGAGCGGTGCGAGAGTTTTCGCCGGCATGTGGAGGAACAAGGGGCCGAATACGAGACGTTCGGCACCGCCGGATTCTTTGCCGTGCCGATGTACTACCGCGGCATCGACGATTGGATGGCCAAGCCCCTCTGTCCGATCGTGGTTCGACCAGCGCATACGGTGGTTGAGGTCCCGAAGGACGCCGCCATCGCATCGCACAAGTTGCGGCAGGCGGTGCGCCGTCGCCTGGGGCAGATCGTCGGCAGTGTCTCCAGCGGCTCCACGACCCTCGTCCGCGGAGGCCTGTTCACGGCCATCGGCGGGGCGTTGGCGGCCGTCCCGCTGGTGGCCCGGGTGGCGTTTCCGCAGCTCACCGCCTGGCTCGGGCGACGCGTCGCCCAGGTGGCCAGGATTCCCACCCGGCTGGAGCTTGAACGCCACGACGATTCCCGCTTGCCAGATGGCACAAGCCCCGGTTTCGATCTGGCCGAGATGACCGCGATCGTCCGCCGCGTGCTTGAGGATATCGGGCTCACCGACCGTTTCGCGCGGCTCGTGGCGATCATTGGGCATGGTTCGTCGAGCCGCAACAATCCCCATGAGAGTGCCTACGATTGCGGCGCCTGCGGAGGGGGACGTGGCGGTCCGAATGCACGGGCCTTCGCCCAGATGGCCAACGACGCCCGTGTCCGGGAGCGGCTCGCGGCGACGGGGTTGGTGATTCCGGCCGACTGCCGCTTCCTCGGCGGGATGCAGGACACCTGTGCGGACAGCGTCGAGTGGTACGACGCCGATCTCGTGCCCCACGATCACCGGGACGATCTGGCGAGACTCATTGCGGTGATCGACGTGGCGCGGAAGGGCAACGCGCATGAACGCTGCCGGCGGTTTGAATCGGCCCCGCTCGATATCGAGCCCGCGGAAGCGCTGCGGCACGTCGAGGGGCGATCGGGGGACCTCGCCCAGGTGCGCCCCGAACTCGGCCACGCCACCAACGCGGTGTGTGTCATCGGCCGTCGGTGGCGCACGCGCGGGCTGTTTCTCGATCGTCGCGCGTTCCTCGTCTCCTACGATCCCCGGGCTGACGAGGACGGCGCGATCCTCACCCGCACCCTGGCCGCGGTTGGACCGGTGGGCGCTGGCATCAACCTGGAGTATTTCTTCTCCTCGATCGATCCGGTCGGGTACGGCAGTAGCACGAAGCTCCCGCACAACATCAGTGGCCTGATTGGCGTCATGGATGGGCATGCCAGCGACCTGCGCACCGGGTTGCCGTGGCAGATGGTCGAGATTCATGAGCCGGTTCGGCTGCTGATCGTGATCGATGCCCCCCAGGAGCAGATCTTGGCCGCAGCCGAACGAATCCCCGCCGTGAAGCAACTCGTCGTCAATCGCTGGGTGCAATTGGCGGCCTGGGATCCACAGGGAGAGGCGATGGCGGTTTTCGAGAACGGCCGGTTCGTGCCCTTCGTGCCCGAGATGGCGCAGATCCCGGTCGTGCCCGGATCGGCAGACTGGTATAGAGGGCACCGCGGCCATCTTCCGCCGGCCCGCGTCACGCGGGAAACAGTTGCGGGCTCCCTCCGGCCACGCCGGAAGACCGACGGACGACCGACCACGTCCGGGAGCCAGAACGTATGACGATTCCCGCTGTGTTGGTACCAGCGTGTCCGCTGTTCGGCTCGTTCGGCGTTGCGACCGCCTCGGCCCATGCGATCGTCGCGACGCTCGTCGTCCTCCAGCTCGCGGCGCCGGCCCTGACCCTCGTCCTCGTCGGCTTGCCGGCGCTCCTCGATCGGCCCTTGTCGGAGCGTGTTACCACCCGCCTGGTCGGTTCGGCGTTTACGGTGGCGTTCCTCGCCGGACTGACGACCCTCATGGTGCTCTCGACGCGGGGATTCGCCCCGGAGCAGGTCCACCTCGGCACCTGGTTCTCGGTCGGGCACCACGACGCCACCATCGACCTCGTGGCGGACGGATTGTCGGTGCCGTATGTCTGCTTCTCGACCGGCTTGTGTGCGCTGGTCAATGCCTTCGCCGGGAAATACCTCCACCGCGAGCCCGGGTTCACCAGGTTCTTCGTCCTCCTGGCGCTGTTTGGCACCGGGATGAATCTGATGGTGCTCGCCGGGAGCATCGACGTGCTGTTCGCAGGGTGGGAGTTCCTCGGCATTTCCTCGACGATGCTGATCGCCTTCTTCCACGAGCGCACCAACGCCCTCAAGGCCGCCCTGCGGGCTTTCACCACCTACCGGATCTGCGATGTCGGCCTGCTCGCCGCCGGCGTCATGATCCACCGGGCGGTCGGGTCAGGGGATTTTGAACGGCTCTTCGGTGGCGTCTGGCCGAACGCCCACTCGCTCGTCTCCCCTGGAAACGCGACACTCGTGTCGCTCCTGCTGGTGTTCGCGGCGATGGGAAAGAGCGCCCAGGTGCCCTTCTCAAACTGGCTGCCGCGGGCGATGGAGGGGCCGACCCCGTCGAGCGCGATCTTCTACGGCGCCTTGTCGATCCACGCCGGTGCCTACGTGCTGCTGCGGTGCGAAGCGCTCCTCGATGCGGCGCCGCTGGCCCGGTTCGTGCTCGTCGCCATCGGAGTCTCCACGGCGGTTCATGCCGCTCTCGTCGGACGCGTTCAGACCGATCTCAAGAGCATGCTCGCCTATGCCTCAATGACCCAGTCGGGAATCATCTTCGCCGAGATCGGTCTCGGATTCCGGGTCGTAGCGCTGGTCCATATCGTCAGCCACGCGATCCTCCGCAGCCTCCAGATCCTCCGCTCCCCCTCGGCGCTCCATGACCGGCATGAGCTCGAGGCGGCGCTCGGCGGACATCCCGGCGCCGCGTCCTGGTCGGCCGTCCGGCTCCTGCCGGAAAGCGCGCAGGCCTGGCTCTACCGGGTGGCCCTCGACCGCGGCTTCGAGGAGATGGCGCTGTCGCGATTCGTAGTGGGGCCGGTATGGAGGTTTCTCGAATGGCTCGGCGCGGCGGAGCTGCGCTGGATCGACTGGCTGGGCACGCGCCCGGAGGATCGGGCGCGGGACCTTGTCGAGCGGCGGATGCACGGGAGGTCGCGTTGAATCTCGATGGCCAAGTCATCCCGCTGGTGGCGGCGCTGACGGCCGCGATCGCAGCGCCGTTGGCGGCGGCCCTCCACGTCGGCCGCGGCGGGAGCCAGGCGGGCCCGCGGACGCCGGCGATCGTGAGCCTGCTGGTGTCGTTGGTCGCCAGCCTGACGATCACCCGCGCTTGGATGAGCGGGCCGGAGGTCACGCTCGAGTTGGGGCAGCGGCTCGGTGGCGGCTACCTCGTCCATGTCGATGGGCTGACGGCCGTCCTCCTTCCCTTTGTGGCGCTGGTGGAACTGGCGATCGTGATGGTCGCACCGAAGCGGTTCCTCGACGGCCCGGCGACGGTGCGGATCCTCCTCGGCGCCGCCACGACGCTCGCCCTGTTTGCCACGTCCCATCCGCTCGTCCTGATCGTGGCCTGGGTGGTGACAGCACTCCCCACCTGGTCGAGCACACGGGCGACGCCGGGCGGGCAGATCGCAGCCCGGGTCTACGCGATCATCATGACGATCGCCGTTGCCTGCATGACCGTCGGCACGCTGATGATGATCGCCGACCCGCCGTGGGAGGCCGGGGGAGGCGCCGTCGGCGCCTCCGGCGGCTGGCTGGTCGCCCTGGCGGTGCTGGTCCGGAAGGGGATCGTGCCGTTTCACTCCTGGTATCCGGCGCTGTTCCGCGGCGCGCCGATGTCAACGGCGCTGGCCTCCACGGTTCCCCAGATCGCCTCCTACACCGCCGTGCGGCTGTTCTTCGGTCATGCCGACCATGGCGATGGCGTGGGGGCAGAGCTGATCGTCCTCTCGCAGCTAGCACTGCTGACAGCCACCTACGGCGCGGCCCTGGCGCTGGTGCAGCGCGATCTGCGCGGGCTCATCGGGACCTTGGCGATGAGCCAGTCGGCGCTCGTCCTGGCAGGACTGGCCGGCAAGCTACCGATGGAGCTCAACGGCGCCTTCTGCACCTGGATCTCGAGCGGGCTGGCGCTGACGGGGCTGGGGCTTGTCGGTTGGGCCCTCGAGAGTCGGGCCGGGCCGCTGTCGCTGGAATCACCGCAGGGCCGCTTCGCCGACGCTCCGCTCCTGGCGGCCTTCTTCCTCCTCTTTGGGCTCTCGACCATCGGCCTGCCCGGGACGCTGTCGTTCGTGGCCGACGATCTCCTCGTGTCGGGGAGCCTCGACGAACAGCTCCACGCCGGGTTGCTCGTGATCGCGGCGACGGTCCTCTCCGCGATCGCGGTGATGCGTGCCTGGCTGATGGTCTTCGGCGGGCCGTCGAGCGTTGACGGTCCGCGCCACCACGTTCTCCCCCGTGAACGGATCGCGCTGACGGCCCTGTTCGCCACGATCGTCCTCCTCGGACTCTGGCCCGCGCCGCTGGTGCGGGAATTGGAACGCGCCGGGAGCGAACTGCTCGGCGTGCCGGTCGAGGCGCACGGCCGTGGCGCCGAGGCGACCGGGCAGGCAGACCATGCCAACGGCAGCGGTTCCTGACTCGCCGACTCGGCCACAGCGGGGACCGGGACTCGCTGATCGGCACAATTCGGAATCCCTACGATGGCGGGGTTTGATCAGCCCCCGGAATCATTTACCGTTCGGCTCCGAGATTTCGTCGAGGAATCCGGGCCGAGATTTCCTTCCAGCGAGGTGTTCATGTCCTGGATGCACGCGTGTCGAGCGTTGGTCGGGGTTCGCGTTGTGACCGCGGCTCTGGTCTTCGGGGCGACGATGCCCGTTCAGGCCGAGCCGGTGCCGAACAACACCGCATGGACCGGGGCCTCGGGTTCCGGCGGGATCGGCTCGTGGGGCGTGGCCGGCAACTGGCAGACCGACGTCACGACGAACGTCGTGCCTGATGCCACGCTCAACGCCATCCTCCCCGGCGGCCCGACGAATCAGACGATCAACCTCGGCTCTGGCGCGCAGGCCAAGTCACTCTTTCCCCAGGCCGCCGGCTACGCGATCCAGAACGGTGATCTGACCCTCGCCGACAATCTCTGGCTCAACGAGACTTCCGGCACGACCTCGCTCCGGCTTTCCAGCAACGGCTCCAACGGCACCGTCTCGGTGAGCACGCCGCGCGTGACGATCGGCGCCGACGCCGCGAGCGTGCGGAACGACATCTCGCTCCAGACGCTCACCGGCGGCACGGCAAGCCTCACCGCCACCGACAAGATCACGATCGGCTACGACGGTAACTTCAACTCGTTGATGGTCAACTCCGGTGGCACCAGTGCCCCCGTTGCCAACCCCGGCGGCGCCGCGACGATCACCGCCCCGACGATCCAGATGAGTGTCGCGGCGACGGCCGGATCGCGCACCGAATGGTTTGCCACCGATGGCTTTAACTGGCTCGGCACCTACTCTTCCGACGCCGTCGTCAACACCTCAAACCTCGTCGTTGGCGTCGCCGGCGATCAAGGCGTGGCAGAAAACATCGGCGGCAGGTGGAACGTCGCCAACACCACCCTCGGTGAGCAGGCCACGTCGGCCTACAACTATCTCGCCGTGGCCGGCAACGGCACCTACACCAACTCCGGCGCCTTCACCGTCGGCTTGAGTGGCAACAACAATAGGGTGTATGTCGGTAACGCGGGCTGGGTGAGTGCCCCAAACGGGACACTGACGCTGACGGGCACCTCCGATGTCGTCATCGGGGCGAACGCCGCGGCCCACGACAACGCGATCTACGTCGGTGTCGGCAGCACGTTCTCGTCGCCGAACAACATCGTTGTCGGACAGTCTGGCTCCTGGAACTATTTCGAAGTCGCAGATGGGAGCACGGCGACGTCCGGCGGTGTACGGATCGGCGTCGACGCCGGTGCCGGGTTTAACGCCGTCGGGTTGGCCCGAAGCTCTTGGACGATGAACGGTGCGGTCCGCGTCGGCGACGCCGGCAGCGACAACGGCTTCTACATCGTCGGTGGCACGGCCACGCTCACCGAGCCGGGGAAAAACTTTTACGTCGGCTACAACAAGAGCGCGAGCCGAAACATCCTCGTCCTCGACGGCCCGACGGCGAAGCTCGAGGTCAAGGCGACCGGGGCCGATGTCGTGATCTCGGCGAATGCCGCCGGTTCGGGGGCGAATGCCACTGGCAATGTCGCCGTCGTTCTAGGGGCCACGATCGATGCCACGCGGGTCTTGGTGGGCGACGGCGGTTCGCTCCAAGGCATCGCCGGCACGATCACCGGCAATGTCCTCGTCGGCAGCGGCGGTGTCATCGCCCCAGGCCTCCTGGATTATGTGGCGATCGGGTCGCTCGCGATCGGAGGCAATCTCGATCTTTCGCAGCAGGGTGGGGGGCGGATCGACATCGATTTCGCTGGAAACCAAGCCGACATGATCACCGTCGGTGGGATCCTCGATACGACCAACGCCACGTTGCACTTCGACGTTGGAACAGGGGTCGTCAACGGCAACTACGTGATTGCCAGCTACGGGAGTCTCGTCGGCACCTTCGCGACGATCGAAGGGCTTCCGGCGGCTTGGAGCATCGATTTCAACTATCTGGGCCTCAGTCAGATCGTCGTGACGGCCGTTCCGGAGATCGATCCGAGCTCCTTCGGCAGCGCTTTGGCCCTGGCGATCGGGGCTCTCGGCCTCGTCGAGCGTCGGGCTTACCGGTCCCGTCGCCGCTCGGACATCGCCTGATCGGGCGGCTTTGGTGGCCGGGGAACGCCGGGGTTGTGCCGGCGCTGGCTTGCGGGGTGAAATGGCGAACCTTGACCAGCGGGTCGATCCCCCATTTCCCCGGGAGCAGGTATGCAAGAGCGTCGGACCAACGAGCGCGGCAGCGACGACGGGAGCGATCTCGGCGCTGACATTGAAGGGCTCGGCGTCTTCTATCTCGGCAAGCGGGTCGATCCCGAGTCCGGCAAGCCCGGCCGTGAGCCGCTGCTCCTCGACGCACGGCGGCTGACGACGCACGCGGTCTGTGTCGGCATGACTGGCAGCGGGAAGACAGGATTGCTCGTCAGCCTCATCGAAGAGGCGGCGATCGACGACATCCCTGCGATCGTCATCGATCCCAAGGGGGATCTCGCCAACATCCTCCTGACGTTCCCTCAGCTGCGGCCGTCCGACTTCCGCCCCTGGCTCGAAGAGGATGCCGCCAAGCGCGACGGCCTCACGCTCGACGAGCTCGCCGAGAAGACGGCGAAGAAGT
>Ga0209829_10002794_pt1 | contig 13075 bp, 10 predicted proteins | sample C_140205_EF_Meta_FD_187311 | JGI IMG/M metagenome (GOLD analysis project Ga0209829, IMG submission 187311) | Freshwater microbial communities from Lake Croche, Canada to study carbon cycling - C_140205_EF_MetaG (SPAdes) (version 2) | ecosystem: Environmental > Aquatic > Freshwater > Lake...
TCTCTTGTGGCGACGAGATTTCATCTTGTCGAAGGCATGTGCAAGTTGAAAACTTGCACCCACATGGGAAAACTTGCACCCACATGGGAAAACTTGCACCCACAAAAGGCTGAGGGGCACAGCCCCGTCTGCACAGGCACTGTTACCCACAGATTCTGCGGAGGAGCCTGAAAAAGGAATCCGTGCCCTGCCGGTGATGAAGCAGTTTCCACTTTGCAAAACATCCGTCTTGCCGGAGTGCTGCTCCCTCGCGACCGCCTCCTACGGTCGATCAGGCGGTGGATCCACAGCCAGCGAGTCCTCAATCCCCTCCCAGAGGGCCGAACCGATCCGCACCAGCGTCGACCCCTCGAGGATCGCCTCCTCGAAGTCGCCGCTCATGCCCATCGACAGTTCAACCAGCCCGGCTGCAGCTGGCATCCGGCCCGCGAGTGTGTCGCGGAGTTCGCGGAGCCTCGCAAACTGCAGCCGCGCCACGGCAATGCCGGCGCCGCCCTCTGGCGCGGCTGCCATGCCCATCAGCCCCAGCAAACGCACATGCGGCGTGCCGCCGGCCGCGTCGACCAACGCCGCCACGTCGGATTCCAAGACCCCCGTGCGGCCTGGGTCACCCGCCAGATTCACCTCCACCAACGCATCGCAGACGCAGCCCGCGGCCACCGCCTCGGCCTCGAGAGCCTTGAGAAGCCGCACGCTGTCGAGCGAATGCAGCAGTGAAAGCACCGGCAGCGTGCGGCGGATCTTGTTGCGTTGCAGGTGGCCGATCAGGTGCCACCGTGCCGCAGGATCGACGGCGGCCAGCGCTGCCGCCTTGCGCCAAAGCGACTGCGGCCGGCTCTCCGCCACGTCGATGCAGCCCACCTCCAGCAGCATCCGTGTCGCAGCCTCCGACACATATTTCGTGACGCCCACCAGCCGCACATCGCCCGGATCCCGGCCGGCCCGTCGACAGGCTTCTGCGATGCGACCACGGACCACCGCAAGATTGCCACGGCAGCGATCCGCGTGAATGTCAGCGGCAGGCATGTCAGATCCTCCCGCGCCGGGGCCACTCGGGCTTACTGAATCTCGATCGTGCGGTCCACCATACCGGTCCGTTCGATGCGTCCCAGCATAAATCCACACGACAGGTTGCAGCCGATCACGGTGCGATTCCTCGCCACATCGAGCGTGCGGTAGACGAGCCACTGCTCGAGCCCCTCCTGCACGCGAAAGCCCACGGCCTGATGCGGTGGGAGATTCTGCCGCGTGTCGGCCACCGTCAGCTGCCGCCACGTGAGCGGCCGGCCCTGCCGCGCGGGGTCGAGATCGAGCCAGAGCGGCATGTAGCCGCGACCGCCGGCCACCGGCTGCTCGATCGCCAGTCCGTCCGCGGTGGCCGCGAAACTGCCGCGGCCCGCTACCTTCCACTCGGGCAGCGCCAGTGGCAACACCTGCAACCGTGGCTTGGTGTCGTACACGAGGATCTCCCGCGTCTCATCGGCCGACTCGCTCTCCAGGCTTGGGGCCAGCGGCAGCACCGCTGCCATCCGCAGCCCGCCGGACGCGTGCTCGGCTCCGCCGTTGGCGTGGGGCCGGAGCAGGTCTTGGGCTTCGTCATGGGGTTGCTCGCCCGGCCGCCGCGTGATCGCATCGGCCAGCAGCACGACGCGATCCTTCGGCAACACCACGATCTGCCGGTCGATTTGCAGCCCGCCGGACAATGGCGCGATGATCTCGAGGTAGGTCGCCTTGCGATCCGACTCCCAGCAGGACAGCGTCCACGGCCCCTCCATGTCGAGCGGCCGCCCCCCCTGCGACACCCGCCACTGCCAGGGGCCGGCGACCAAGAGCCGATCACCAACGGCGATCTCAAGATGGGGCACAGCCGACCGGTATTCGAGCAGCACTCGGACCGCATTTGCTTCCCACCCGGAGCGAATGATCGCCACCCCCGCACTGGCATCGTGAAGGTCGCGAGGCAGGAGCTTTTTGTCATCCGACTTCGATCCGCTGAGCTTGCCCCCCTTGCCCGTGCGAGCCTGTCTGTGCATGGCATCGACGGTGTGTTGCACCCGCTTGCGGCCGGCGGCGATCGCGGCGACGAGCACGGGTGCTGAAAACGCAGCCGGCATCCGTCCCGCGCCGACCAGCATGCGGCCCTGGCCTCCCAGCAATCGCAGCGTCACGGTCACCGCCTTCGCAAACCGATCCTCCGTGGAGGCATCCCAGGGCATTGGACCGGTGGCCAGCGCGATCTCCCGCGCCGCCGTCCACCGCGCCACCCGCTCGACCATCGCCGAAGATCCCGACAGGCCGACCACTCCCGATGTCGAGACGAGCCGGTCGATCTCACTGGTGAGCGCCGTCACGGCATCGCTCTCCAGGCAACGGCAGGCTTCGATGTCACGGAAAAGCCGCGAGAGTGCGAGCACAAACCGGGCGGGGAGGGTGTCTCCCGAAGCCAGCACCGCCTGCGCCGACCGCGCGGCCTTCACGAGCCGCTCCAGCAACCCTCCCGCCGAGCCGCCGGCCCGACGGGTTCGCGCCATCCAGGCAAGGCCCCAGGTCGCCGCCTCACACAGCAGCCATTGCTCGCGGGCCGCAGCCGTTGCCGCCGCTTCATCGAGACAGTCGCCGATCGCGCCCTCGATGAAATTCATGTGCTGCATGTGGTGCGATCCGCGCTGGATCTGCCGGGCCAGCCGGCGGAGGCGGCGGCGCACGTCGAGCGACTCGCTGACGTCGGCAATCTCGCGAATTCTCCGACCAGACCGGGTGGCCCCCACCTTGGCCGGCGCACGGCTGTCGTCGGCACGCGGCGTGCTGCCCTGCTTGCCTCCGGCCACCGGAGCATCGGCGGCCAAACCAGTGGCGGCGGCAGCCCGGCTTCGTTTTCCCAGCCTGCCGTTGCCGACCTTGTCTGCGTTCGTCGTGACCATAAGTCCTCCCATCACCGGGAAAAAAGTTCGCGTCAGGCCCGGATTCGCACCGACCGTGAAGGTGGGGTATGGTACCCGACGGTCGCTCTCGCTTCCACGGTCTCACTCGCCCATGTTTTTCACCCTGCCGCCACGCACTGCCTTGCTGGTCGCCATGCGCCTGCTGTTCGTGCTGTTCCTGCTCTTCGTGGCGGCGGTGACCGGCACAGGGGCGACTTCCGGGGCTGCAGAGCCGGCCTCGGCGGACCCCCATCCGGAGCTTACACGCCTGTCCCCGGCGGAGGACGTCTGGATCGACCCCAAGGGGAAGCGGGTGGTGGTGGGCGGCACGATTGCGATCGATCAGGGCATGATCGAGTATTTCGCCTGCCCACGGGGAACGAAGGAGCACGAGTCGATCGTGGCGACACGGTCGACCGCGCAGCTGGTGCATGCGGCGCTGCTTGCAATCGGCCTCGAGCCAGGCAAGCCGGTGTCATACGATCCCGACTACGTCGCGGCCTCCGGGCCGGTGGTACGCATCACGATGCGTTGGCGGGACGCCGGGGGAAAGGTGCAGGAACTGCCGGCGCAGCATTGGATCCGTGACACCCGCACAGGTGAGCGGATGCGCGAGGAGTGGGTGTTTGCCGGGAGCGTGTTCTGGAAAGACCCTTCCGATGGCAAGGAGTACTACCAGGCCGACGGCGGTGATCTCGTCTGCCTGTCGAACTTTCCCACGGCGATGCTCGACCTGCCGATCGAAAGCTCACAGTCCAACGAAGCGCTGCTGTTTGAGGCGTTCGCCGGCCGGGTGCCTCCGCGTGGGACAGACGTCGAGATGATCCTCTCGGCCGCGAAGTGAGCCGGGCTGCCTCCACATGAGCCGCAGTCCAGCACCGGCGCGGGCAAGGCCTGCGACGCTTACGTCACATGGCAATGGGCGAGGATCTCGGCGGGCGTGCTCAGGTAGCCGGTGTAGAACGGCCCAAACTCCGCGTACCGCGCGCTGGCCTCGTCAAATCGCATGGTGTAGACGATCTCCTTGAGAAACTCCGGGCGGCGGGCCCAGAGCGTCACCCCCCACTCCCAGTCATCGAGGCCCACGCTCACGGTGATGAGTTGTGACACCCGGCCGCCAAACGTCATGCCCGTCTTGGCATGTTCTGACATCAGCCGGCTCCGCTCGGAGAATGGCAACGCAAACCAGTTCTCCCCCACCTTGCGTTTTTTGTTCATCGGATAAAAGCAGGCATTGGGCCACAGCGGCAGTTCGGGCTCCAGCCGAGCCCGTCGCATCTGGGGCTCACGGGCCGCATAGCCCTGCACCTTCGCCTGCCAGGTGGGGCTGTCGAGGGTCTCGCCTTCCGCGACAAGCCGGTGGCCGTACTGCTCGACGGTTGGCACATATTCGCTCACTTCCGTGAGGCCCACGAACGAATAGGTCGCCTTGATTGCCTGTCCCAGCGGCCCGGCCAGCAGCCGCTGATGCAACTCATCGACCCGCAGGGGGCTCGGATCCATCGCCATCACGCCGAAGTCGGCCTTGTGGCCAGGCACGAGCCAGGTCTGCAGGCGTGTGGGAGCCCGCGGGCCGCTCGGATCGAGGGTTTCGCAAAAGAGTCTCATCCCCTCGGCACGGACATCCGGCGCCAGCGACGCCAGCCGCGGCCGATCGAATGCGTAAAAAAGATGGCTCACGTGCCAGCCTTGCGTTGGCGACGTCGACACCTCAGGGCTGGCCTGCTGGCCGGGCTGGGCCGCTGCAGGGCGTCCTGCTCCTGTTCCTGGACTGTGGGGGGCGGTGGGCTGCATCGGTCGCACATCTCCGGGGCTGAGGGGCTGCGTCACAGGCGGTGGAGCCGCTGAGAACCAAACCGGCAGTCTACGGTGCGGAGCAGCCCGTGCACAGCGGTGAGCGGGTGTTTCGGTCGAGACACGCCACCGGCGGCCGGTGCGTTTTTCGCAGGAAATCGATACGATAAAGGCGTCGGGCGCGGGCCGTGGCAATCCGCCACTCTCCACGCTGATCACCACAGACTCTTCGCCGGCGGCAGATCCGCCCGCTTCACGAAAGGGGAACAGTCACCATGGGACAAGTCATCGTCGATCCGCAGGAACTGCGGCGGTTTGCGTCACGGCTGCGGTTCTTCAGCACCGAAGTGATGGCGCAGATGCAGGCCGTGCAGCGGCAGCTCGCCGCGCTCAGCTCGACCTGGCGGGATCAGGAGCAGCAGAAGTTCACCGAGGAGTTTGAGCAGCAACTGAGCACCTTCGGCCGGTTCGTCGCAGCGACTGAAGACTATGTCCCCTACCTGATCCGCAAAGCCGAGCGAGTTGAGGAATACCAACAGCAGCGCTGACGCCCCTTGGCTGTTTTTGGCACCGCACCCACGGAGTGCTCGCCTCCGTCGACACACTGCACCCCGCATCCCCATCGCACACCATGTCCACCCAGGCCGACATCAAATCGATCGACACGCTCGCGTTCGCGAAGGCGGCGTTGGCGTCGTTCCGCCACGAGGCTGGCCAGTCGCTCGCCGAGGTGGAAATGCAGGCACAGCGAACCGTCGACTGGATCTGCCTCGAACAAGCCGCCTACTGGAAGATGGAACTCCGACGGGCTGCCGACCTCGTCAACCAGGCGATGAAAGACCTCGAACACTGCCGCACCTTCAAGAAAGTGGGCAACAATCAGCCCTCGTGCATCGAGGAAAAGAAGGCGCTCGAGAAGGCACGGAAGAAACTCGAACGCGCCGAGCAGAAGATGGAAGCGGTGAAAAAGTGGACGCCTGTGGTGCGCCAGCAATTCCAGGAAACGGGCGTGCGGCTCTCTCGCTTTCGAGAGGTGATCGACATCGACTGCCCCAAGGCAATGGCCCGCCTGGAACAGATGCTGCGATCCCTCGACCACTACATGCACACCTCCGCCCCCCGCAGCGATGGTGGCGCTGATGCCGCGGCATCCGTCGCGAGGCCAGTCGATGAAGCCGCAACCGGGCCCGCCGACGCCCCGTCCGGTGCAGCGGCGCAGGCAGCGGCTTCTTCCCCGCCAGCGGCTCAGCATGGCGGGAGCGAATCATGAGCCGAGGCGATCTTTCCAGCGGTGCCTCGAAACTGGCGCTTGCGTTCAAGCACCTCTCCCTCAAGTGGGAGTCTGCCCGCGAAACCTGGGACGATGGCACCAGCAGGGCATTTCACAAGGACCATATCGAGCCCCTGGGCCCGCGGGTCAAGGAAACCCTCGAGGCCATCGGGCGACTGGCCGAGGTGCTGGCCCGCGCCACCCGCGATGTGAGTGACACCGAAGACCTTTGACGAGTGCCCCGCAGCGTCACTGCCCGCACATACGGCGGCGCATATCCGCCTTCCGATCTCCCCTTTTTTCAACTGTGCCGGTCGCCTCCCCTGGATTTTTCCCTTGAGCCATACCGCTTACGATCGCGAACTGCTGCGGCAGCAATTGGAGCGACTCCGTCAGGCGTCGGCCGTACGAAGCCGGCTGGAACAGGAGATCACAGGCGAATACGACCTGGAGACCAAGACCGCACAGACTTCCGCAGAGACCGCCATCGCCGCCGTGCAGGAAACCCATGCCCGCGAGAGCACGCTGCTGCGTCGGGAACACGCGACTGTGGCTGCCAAGGCCGACGCGGAGGCGACCGCCGAGCGTGCCAATCTCGAATCGCTTCGAAAAAAGCGCACCGACACGATCAAACGCGAATGGCAGAACCAGGATAAGCAGCTCAAGGAAGACGCCCTGTTCGACACAGGATCGTCCAAGGAGGTTTTCAAGGAGAAACGCCGGCAGCCCCCAGCGATCCTGCGCAAGGCCGAAAAGGAGATCGCGGCCACCGCTGCCAAGATCGATGAGGCCGACGCCACCACGCGCACGTTTCTCGCGGGATGCGGGGCGGCCGACGCCGAACAATCCTCGACGGGCGCTACTCCGGGCTCCGAACCGCTGCCAACCGATGCCACGCTGCTGGCACTCCTCGAAAAACTCCGTGTGTCCATCGCGGAAGGCGCGACGGCGCTGCTGGGTTTGCGCACTGTGGCAACGGCGTTTTCGGGCGGCACACGGGCCGTCGCACTGCTGCTTCCCATCCTGCTGGGGATTGCGGCGGCCGCTGGCACCTTTTTCGTCGTGCCAGGCTCGCTGCCTGAGGCGCTCGTCACGAAGGCGGTGGCTGCCGCGGTGGCGCTGGCCATCGTGGCTGGTGCCGGCGCCGCACTGGGATGGTGGCTGATCGGCAGGATGCGGAGGGCTGCCCGCGCCGAGGCCATCGCCATGCGGGCAGACCTCCGCGGCTCGATCGTTCAGGCTCGGGCATGCGTCGAGTCCAGCCAGTCCTTCATCAAAAAGCGACACGATGCCCAGCTGGCCAAGCTCGATCAGACTTTTGCCGAGGAATCGCAGCAGCGTGAGCAGCAGTCGGAGGCAAACATCGCCGCTGCCGCCCAGAAACAAAACCAGTTGCTCGCCGACCTCGAGCTCAAATACACCGCGGCTGTGGAGTCGATCCAACGGAAACAACGTGCCGTGCGGGAGGCTGCCGACAAGAAATACCCACCCCGACTGGAGGCCCTCACGGCCGCCAGTCGCGAGCAGTTGCAAAAGCTCACCCGTGGCCGCGACGAGCGACTGGCCGTTGCCGAGAGCCGCCGCGCCGACCGCTGGCGGGAAATGACCGACGTCTGGCAGGCCGCCCGCACGGAAACGGCCGCGATTTACGACGAGGCCGGGCGAATCGATGCTGCCGCCTTCCTTCCCTGGGATGAACTGGCACGCGACGAGGTGCCACTGCCAGCAGACCCTCCACCGGGCCTTCGGTTCGGGCAACTCGGCCTGTCCTTGGAGAAACTTCCAGGCGGCGTGTCGTCCCGTCCGGAGCTCAACACCTTCGGCCCGGTGGCCTGGACGCAGCCTGCGATGGTGCCGTTTCCCGTGGAAGCGTCCGTGCTCATCAAGACCACGGGCGACCAGAAAGAAATCTCGTCCGCCATGATGCAGGCGCTGATGCTGCGAATCGCCAGCGGCATCCCGGCCGGCCAGAGCCGCTTCACGATCATCGACCCTGTCGGCCTGGGCAAGCAGTTCGCCGGGTTCATGCACTTGGCCGACTACGACGAGTTACTGGTCACCAGCCGCATCTGGACGGAGCCCCCGCAGATCGAGCAGTGCCTCGCTGATATCACCGAACAGATCGAACTGGTGATCCAGAAGTATCTGCGCAACGAGTACGACTCGATTGGATCCTACAACACGGCCGCCGAGGTGCCGGAGCCGTACCGCTTCGTCGTGGTGGCGAACTTCCCGGCGAACTTCACCGAGACGAGCGCCCGCCGGCTGGCGAGCATCGCCGCCTCGGGTGCCCGGTGCGGCGTCTACACGATCGTCTCGGTCGACACGTCGCAGCACATGCCTTCCAACTTCAGCGTGGCCGACATTGAGAAGCACTCCACCACCCTGACCCTTAAAAACGGCACCTACACCTGGAGCGATCCGGAGTTTGGCAAGTGGCCGCTGACGGTCGAGCAGCCGCCGTCGGACGAGGTGTTCACGCGGATCATCCAGCGGGTGGGCAAGGCGGCGAAGGCGGCGAAGCGGGTGGAGGTGCCTTTCGATCGCGTCGCCCCCAAGGAAGAGGACTGGTGGACGGGCAGCACCTCGACCGAAGTGCTCGCGCCGCTGGGCCCTGCAGGCGCCAAGAAGCTTCAGTATCTCAAGCTCGGCAAGGGCACCAGCCAGCATGCGCTCATCGCGGGCAAGACCGGCTCGGGCAAGTCGACTCTGATGCATGCATTGATCACGAGCCTTGCGCTGAACTACAGCCCCAACGAGATCCAGTTCTACCTCATCGACTTCAAGAAGGGCGTGGAGTTCAAGCTCTACGACCATTACAAACTGCCGCACGCCAGGGTCATCGCCATCGAGAGCGAACGCGAGTTTGGCCTGTCCGTGCTGGAGCAACTCGACGCCGAGCTGAAACGGCGTGGCGACCTGTTTCGCGATCTGTCCGTGCAGGACCTCGCCGGCTACCGGGGCACGGGCCACCCCGAGCCGATGCCCCGCCTCCTGCTGATCATCGACGAGTTTCAGGAGATCTTCGTTGAGGACGACAAGCTCGCCCAGGACGCTTCCCTCATTCTGGACAGGCTCGTTCGCCAGGGCCGTGCCTTCGGCATACACGTGCTCCTGGGTTCACAGACGCTTGGCGGCTCCTACAGCCTTCCCCGCGCCACGATGGGACAGATGGCGGTGCGCATCGCGTTGCAGTGCAACGAGGCTGACTCGAGCCTGATTCTGAGCGAGGACAACACCGCCGCCCGCCTGCTGACACGGCCCGGCGAGGCGATCTACAACGACGCCAACGGCATGGTCGCCGGCAACAATCCGTTTCAGGTGGTATTCCTCAACGACGAGCGCCGGGAACGGTATCTCGGCGCCCTGCGCAGGCTCGCCGACCGGCGAACCGACATCCCCGCCCTGCCCCGTATCGTGTTCGACGGCAACGAGGCCGCCGACCCGGCGGGCAACACGCTGCTCGCGGAACTGCTCAAGGCGGGCACGGTGCACGGCAAGCGCCAGACCGCCGTGCTGGCATGGCTGGGCGACGCGATTGCCATCAAGGATCCCACTGCGGCCATCTTCCGCCGACAGGGAGGCGCCAACCTGCTCATCGTCGGGCAGCGAGAGGACCTGGGAGTCAGCCTGCTCGCCATGGCGATCGTGAGCCTGGCTGCCGCACACGATCCACATCCCGGCGGCGGCGTGGGCCGGGATGCCCGCTTCGTGGTGTTCGAACCGGCGATCGCGGAAGAAAAGCCCGATTTCATGCTTGCGAGTCTCGGGCCCTATCTGCCGCACAAGACCGAGATGGTGGGCCGCCTGGGCGTGGCAGACGCAGTCGAGCGGCTCGCTCTGGAGGTCAAGCGGCGGATCGACGAGCAGGTGCTCGACGGCGAGGCTGTGTTCGTGATCGTGCGAGATTTGGCCCGATTCCGTGAGCTCCGCCGCAACGAAGGCGACTTCGGCTACTCGTCCGGCAGCGATCAGAAGGCGACGCCTGCGCAGAACCTCGTCACGCTTCTCAAGGACGGGCCACCGGTCGGCGTCCACCTGCTCATCTGGTGCGATTCGCTCACCAACCTGCAGCGCACGTTCGAGCGAGGCACGCTCAAGGAGTTTGAGTTGCGGGTGCTTTTCCAAATGAGCAGTTCCGACTCAAGCCAGCTGGTCGATAGCCCCGTCGCCGTCAAGCTGGGGCCGCAGCGGGCGCTGTTCATCCACGAGGAGACCGGCACTCTCGAGAAATTCCGGCCCTACGCCTTCCCCAATGTGGAGTGGCTCAGCATCGCATCGGCCGCGATGAAGGCCCGTTCGCAGGGCACGCCGCGGAGCCGATCAGAGGCGACACCTGCATCGACGTCGGTCGCGAAGGCGACTGGCGGCACGCACGGCGATGATTTCGGGTTCAAGGGCGGCTTTGGCGCAGACGACTTCAACTTCACCAAGTTTCTGGACGACCCACCGGCGGAGGGCTCCGCCCCCGGCGATGCGTCGCCATAGCGGGGAATAACAGCCATGCATGCGGAAGTGGTCGCGATCGGCGACGAACTCACCACGGGGCAACGCCTCGACACCAACAGCCAGTGGCTCTCCGTCGAGCTGGGCCTTCTCGGCATCCCCGTGAAATTCCATACGACGGTATGCGACACGCTGGAGGATGGCATCGAGGCCTTTCGCATCGCCGCCGCGCGGAGCGACTTGGTCGTGGCCACTGGGGGGCTGGGGCCCACCGCCGATGATCTCACCCGCGACGTGCTCGCCGCGCTCGCAGGCGCACCGCTCGAGATGTCGGTGGCAGCGCTGGCGGACATTGAGTCGCGATTTGCCAAGCGGGGCGTCGGGATGGCCGAGAGCAACCGGCGGCAGGCGATGTTTCCCCGCGGGAGCCGCATCATTCCCAACCCTGACGGCACCGCCCCCGGCATCGATCTCCTGCTGCGTCTGGGAAATAGCAGCACCAGCCGCATCATCGCGCTGCCCGGCGTGCCGGCCGAGATGCGATCGATGTGGACGGGCACCGTGGTCGGCGATCTGCTAGCCATGCAGCCAGACGCCGGCACGATCGTGCATCGCCGGATTCGATGCTTCGGGGCCGGTGAGAGCGCGATCGAGGCGCTGCTGCCAGACCTGATCCGCCGCGGTCGCGATCCGCTCGTGGGCATCACCGCGCACGAGGCCACGATCACGCTGCGGATCGTGGCTCGCGGCCGCGATGCGGCGGAGTGCCTGGCGAAGATCGGGCCCACGGAGGAGACGATCAGGCAGTGTCTCGGGCAGCTCGTCTACGGCACCGACGACGACGAAGTGGAGGATGCTGCGGTGCGGGCCGTGGCCGCAGCCGGGCAGACGCTCGGCACGATCGAAATTGGCACGGAGGGCCGCGTGGCTCAGTGCTTGGCTCAGGCCCAGTCCCGGGCCAGTTCCCACCGCGACAACCCTCCAGCGGCCTACCTCGGCGGCACGGTGCTGACCCTGCCGCCGCCCACGGAGGCTGCTGCTGGAGTCGCAGCCTTGGCTCAACGCGCTCGAACTGCTTGTGGCGCCTCGCTTGGGCTCGCAGTCGGGGCGGCTCGTTCTGGCCCGGATGGAACGACCATCCTGGACATTGCCCTGGCCGACGGGCAACGCGTCGAGCAGATCGAGCATATGCTGGGGGGTGGCCCCACGCTGGCGTTGGCGCGGGCGGCCAAGTCTGCCATGGATTTCGTGCGGCGGACCCAGGAAGCCCGTGTGATCGCATCATGAGTCCGCTCGATCTGCCCGCCACTGACCAACGTGCCGCCAGCCGTCGCACGCTCCTGCTGTTCGCGGGCTTCGTGACGCTGATCGGCCTGATCGTCTGGCCTTCGATGGCCGGGAGAATCCAGTATGCCAAGACCCGGGCGGAGCTTTCGGCGATCCGCGATGCCGCGGCTGGAGCCGAACTGAAATCAGTGGGCAAGCTGTTCACCACGCTGGCGCGGGTGATCGGTCCTTCCGTGGTCAACGTGACCTCCAAGCGTCGCGTGCACACACTCGCCGACGAGATCGCGGCGCTCCGCGGCGAGGCTATGGCCGGTGCCACCGATGAATCAGTGGGCTCGGGAGTGATCGTCGAATCCGACGGAGTGATCATTACCAACTACCACGTCGTGTCGCAGAGCGAAGAGATCGACGTGGCCCTGGCCGACGGTCGCCGCTTCAAGGCGGAACTGGTGGGCGCCGATGCCGCCACCGATCTTGCCGTGCTGCGGATCAAGGCTACGGATCTGCCAAAAGCCGACTGGGCCGACAGCGACACCGCGGAGGTGGGCGAAATGGTCTGGGCGATCGGCAATCCTTTCGGTCTCGACCGCACGATCACCTATGGGATCGTCAGCGCCGTGGGCCGCCGCGGCGTCGTGGCAAATCCCTTCCAAGAGTTCCTCCAGACCGACGCCTCAATCAATCCGGGCAATTCCGGCGGTCCGCTGGTCGATGTTCATGGGCACGTCATGGGCATCACGACGGCGATCGTGGGCAAGGGCTTTCGCGGCATCGGCTTCGCCATCCCGAGCAACACGGCTCGGCGGGTCTGCGATGAAATCCGGGCGACAGGGCACGTGGAACGCGGCTATCTGGGCATGGCGCTGCGGGAACTCCCGCAAGGCGCCGCTGGCCCGGGGGCTGTGGTGGCTGCCGTCGAGCCCCGGTCGCCGGCCGCGCAGGCTGGCGTCAAGACCGGCGACGTAGTGCTGAGATTCGACGGCGAAGTGATCACTGAACCGGCCACGCTGGTGCTTCTGCTGACGCGTTCTCCGGTCGGTGCGGCGGTGCCGGTCGAGATCATCCGCGACGGTGAACCGATGACGATCACCGTGCGAGTGGGTCGCCGCCCTCACGACACATAGTCTGACCCGGATTTCCCTGCCGATTCCGCTCCGTGTGGCACTTGATGTGCAATTGCCCACTGAAAACCAGGGACTTCTCTTTCCACGTGGCGACAAGATTTTACGAAGGGGAGCATTCAATAGTTGACACTTATCCCTCACGAGTTGGCCGCGGTTCGGGGCTGACCGGACCCCATCGCCGGACGTTCGCTCCGGCCATCCAGGCCTCCGCTCACTCGATGCTGACTGCGCTC
>Ga0209829_10002795_pt1 | contig 13074 bp, 13 predicted proteins | sample C_140205_EF_Meta_FD_187311 | JGI IMG/M metagenome (GOLD analysis project Ga0209829, IMG submission 187311) | Freshwater microbial communities from Lake Croche, Canada to study carbon cycling - C_140205_EF_MetaG (SPAdes) (version 2) | ecosystem: Environmental > Aquatic > Freshwater > Lake...
CAAGCCCCTACGGTTACAGCTCAGTCGAACAGTGCATTCCGGCTGCGACCCTCTACCTCGAGCGCCAAAACTGGATGCTTGACGAGTTCCAGGCTGGATCCACACCCAAGACGTGGATGCGCACCAACTCAGAAGAAATGGACCACCTCAAACTCGCAGCCTTCGAGCGTGTCCTCAACGACAAACTCACCGGAACTTCCAGCGAGCGTCACCGCGTCAAAGTTCTTCCAGCCGGTTTCGACCCACAGGAAATGGCCCAAATCGACGCCAACTATAAATCCGACTACGACGACTTCATCATCAAGCGCATCGCTTCCTGCTTCGGTGTCTCACCACAGCAACTCGGCGTCATGCCTCGAGGTGGAATGGGGTCGAACAAGAACGGTGCAGACGGTGAAGCCGACAACGCCGAAACCGTGTCCAAGAAGCCGATGGAGAACTTCATCATCGAGGTCATCAACTCCCTGAGCCGTCGCTTCCTCGGAGCCGACAAGAACATCACCTTCGTGCTCAACGATGACCAGTCCGCGACCAACGAAGAAGCCCGAGCCAAGACCTTCCAGATTGCCCTCGCCTCCGGTCAGTTGACCCTGAACGACGTGCGTGGCGAAATCGGGATGCCCCTCTACGACGATCCTTCCGCCGACGAGCCCTACGCCATGACCGCCAACGGCCCCGTCTATTTCCGTGGCACGATGGCAACCGATGGTGCAGGCGAGACTACCGTTCAGACAGCCCCAGAAGCCGATTCTGCGCCCTCGGAGCCACCGCTCGACGTATCGCCTGCCAAAGACGAAATTGCTGCAGAACAGGTCGCATTCAAGAAGTTCCTATCCAAGCGCGTCAAGGCTGGAAAATGGCGCGACTTCGAGTTTGTCTACGTTGCCCCCGACTTGGCTGAACAACTGAACGAGCAAGGTCGGACTTTGGTCAAGGGGACCGATACCCCAAAAGCACCTGGGGCTACTAGACCCCATTTCAGCGAACTACCTGGACACGACGCCAAGCAGGAAATCGCCGACTACTACGCGCCGATTATCCGCAAGGCCCTCGCAGTCACCGGAGTAGCGCAGGCCATCACTCAAGCCATGAGCGCACTCAAGGCCGCGAAGCCCGAGGACAAGGCTGTCGCTCGAATGGCAGTCACCCACAACGTCAAGATGGACAAGCCAGCCCTACTCAAGGCAGTCAAGGACCTCTACGGAGACGCCGGACTTCGAGGCACGAAGTTAGCAATGGATCAACTCGGGGGTGCAGCCAAACTCGGCTCCGGCATCAACGGACTGGTCGGTGGCATCAACTGGGACAAATGGACACCTGGACACCCCGAAGCGGCGCTGAAAGTCGCTGACGGTGGACTCGAGACCATTCTGCGAAACGCCAACGTCATGATTCACGGCATCGAGCAGACCACTCTCCGGCGCATCGGCGACATTATCGCTGAGGGCTTGGCTGTCGGCGCGACTGCATCGGAAATTGGAACCAACGTCGACGATGTCCTCGAGGACCCATTTCGCTCGGACATGATTGCCTTAACCGAGACCCAGCGAGCCTTCAACGCTTCGTCGATGGACCAGTACCAATTAGCGGACCTGCCTGGCTTCACATGGATCGCCTACGAAGGAGCCTGCCCCGAGTGTCTCGACCTCGAGGGTGACCACTCGTTCGGCGATGACTACCCACCAGCTCACCCCAACTGTCGCTGTGCCATTGTCGGCATGGCTACCGAATATTCCACGGAGGAATAAATGTCTGAAATCACCCATGCCTACGTCGGAGACCTCATTGCCAAGCGCGGAGAGGACGGCTTCCTTCGCGTGAAGGGAATCGCCACCGACGCGACCCTCGACCTCGACGAGCAAATCTGTGACCCCGAATGGCTCAAGACCGCCATGCCCAAGTGGATGGAAGTCGGCAACGTCAGGGAGATGCACCAGAGCAAGGCAGTCGGCAAGGCTACGGAGATGTCCACAAAGGGTTCCGGCTACGCAGTCGAAGCCAAGATTGTCGACAAGGACGCGGCCATGAAGGTCGAAGAAGGCATCTACACCGGTTTCAGCATTGGCATCAAGGGCGCTCGAGTCGTGAAAGACGCATCGGCCCCTGGTGGCAGAATCATCTCGGGGACCATCGTGGAACTGTCGCTCGTCGATCGTCCGGCCAATCCTTCTGCAGTAATCGAAATCGCTAAGTCAGTTGACGGCGAATTAGTGAAAGGGTCAGCCGTGACTGACGTGGAAAAAGAAATTAGCCAGGACATGGTCCAGGTAGAACAGCCGTTTGCAGTTGACCTCGCAATTTACGCAGGCCACCAAGTCTGCAACTCATGCTTCGGAACCGGAGCCAAGACCAACACGCCCCACGGCGAGCACGTCGACTGCGGAGTCTGCCTCGGTTCGGGCGTGGAGCCTTCCGGCCGCTCGGAGAACATCGAGCAGAACAGCCCCAGCATCCAGACCGCTTTCGACAACCGTGACATCAAGGGAACCGAAGCCGAACTCGAGAAGGACTACTCCGACTCCGCTCGCATGGACATGGCCGAGTCCGGTCAAGCGATGCCTAACGGTGGATTCCCCATCAAGACCGTCAAGGACCTGAAGAACGCCATCCAGTCCGTAGGTCGTGCGAAGGATCGCGCTGCTGCCGTGGCTCACATCATCGCTCGAGCGAAAGCCCTCGGCAAAGAGGACCTCATCCCCGACTCGTTCAAGGCCGTCGAACACGACCAAGCAACACTTGACCAGGTACGCGCCGGACTCATCGCCCTGATGAAGGCAGAGCTCGACGAAATGCTCGCTGGAACCGAAGATGAAATCTGTGACGTGCAGGAACTTCTCTGCTCGCTTCAGATGTTCATGAACTGGTGGGACGGCGAATCGGACGAGGGCGAAACTGTCGCTCCGTACACCGAAGAAGAATCAAACGAGACTCCCGAAGGAGATGACTACATGGCTTACGTTGGACTAGGCGTTAGCGCCGATCTCATCAAATCCGCAAGTGCAACTGACGCGACCGACTCGGTACGCGACGAACTGCGCTCAGAAATCGTGAAGGCCCTCGGGCTCGAAACGGAAATCGCCACCTACAAGGCGGCCCTCACCAAGCAGGAGGAGGACATCAACGTCCTCAAGGCTGCGCTGGACGAGGTTCGCGAGATGGCTGCACCAGGGGGACCAGTCCTCCGTCAGACCGGAGCCCAGTCAAACAAGACTGCTCAGGTCACCGCCTTGCAGGTCGAGGCAGAACGCCGCCGACTTCTTGCTTCACAAATCACCGACCCCGACCTTCGGAACCAGTACCTCGACGCGGCTCGCCGTCTCGACGCACAGGCTTCGCAGTTCTAAGTCACCACAACTACTAACGAAAGGTAGAGAGACATGGCATACGCCGCTCCCTCCATTGACCAGCTATTCGGCGGACTTCCTGCTGAACAGCGCGTCGAACGCTTCGAGGCTTACAAAGCAGCCTTGAGCGCAGTCCAAACCCGTACCCTGAACAAGGCCGCTCGTGGGGAATTGTCCTTCGAGCGCTCACGCGGAATTATCGAGACGCCTTCGCTGTCCGACCGCGTTGCAGACTTTCAGAACGACATCAGCAAGAGCTTGTCCGGCGATCAGTTGTCCGCCGTTACGTCAGCTCTCGCCAACATCGACAAGTCCAACGCCCCCTGGTCACTGACCTCGCCGTTGAACAACTCGACCTCAGGCGTCACTGGTCTAGTTCCGTACAACCTCGACCCAGTTCTGTCCTACCTAGTCCCGAAGGAATTGTTGCTCCGCAACTCAATCCCTCGCATGGCTGCGCAGGGTCAGGCTTTCGAGTTCCGTCGCATCGTTGGTCTGTCCAACGCTGGTGTCGGTGGTGTCGCTAACCTGAACACCTTCTTCAGCTCGACCACTGCTTCGACCTCGTTCGGTGGCGTTTCGCTCAACCGTCCGACCACGATTCAGTACGCGGCCGACAAGATTGTGAAGTCCTTCGTCGAACAGGGTGTGTCTGACTCCGTCAGTATGCAGGCCGAGTTCGCCGGTAAGGGTTACACGGATCTCCGTCAACTCAGCCACACATCGTTGCTGTACGCAACCATGCTCGGCGAGGAGCGCAACATGCTCAACGCTCGTTCGACGGCTCTGTCGACTTCGGGACTGACGTTCACGGCTGTCGCTGACACCACCGGAACCGGTATCACGGTCGGAACCGCCTCGACGGTTTGCGTGGTCACCCTGTCATCCTCGTTCGGTGAGACCGCTCCGCTTAGTGCTGGATCCGTCACGACCGTTTCTGGTCAGGGCGTTAAGGTCACTTACACCGGAACGCTTCCTTCAGGAACGCTCGCCATCAACATCTACGCCACGACTTCGACTCCGAACGTCTACAAGGCCACTTCGTACAACGTCGCTTCGGCTTCGTTGCTCGGTCTGACCTTCGCGACCAGCACTGCTGCTGCCGCGACTGACGGTTCGTTCTCGGCGCTCGCCTACGATGGTTTCGTCAGCACCCTGACGGACACCACGCAGTCGGGTTACGTCAAGGCCCTCAACGGTGCGCTTAGCACTTCTGAGCCTGGCGCTGAGTTCCAGGACGCTTTCGTGTCACTGTGGAACTCCTCGATGGCTGACCCCGATGTTGTCTACACCACGGCTGCGATTCGTCGCTCGTTGGCGAAGTCAATCCAGAACAACGCGAGCACTGCCGCCTACCGTCTGAACTACCAGACCGGTTCCGACGGCGTGGTTCTCGGTTCAATGGTGCAAGGAATCCAGAACGAAGCCACGGGCAAGTTCGTCGATTTCGAGACGCACCGTTTCGCCCCCGTTGGCACTGCCATCATCCACAGCAAGCAGTTGCCGTTCCCCGACTCAGGTGTGAGCAACACCGTCGAGGTTCACAACGTTGTTGACACGATGGTGCTCGAATGGCCCCAAATCGGTTTCACGTACGACGTTTCTTCGTACATCTACGGATCACTGGCCTTCCGCGCTCCGGCGTGGTCGGGTTGCATCACCAACATCATCGCCTAGTAATAGGCATGGTTCGCTAAGCCTTCGGGCCTAGCACCTGGGGATTGAGTCGGGCAGGGAGTTTCCCTTCCCCCTGCCCGACTCTCCCTTCTTTCGCTAAAGGGAAATTATGAAATTGTTCTACGCAGTCAAGGGCGTGGTCATCGACCAAGCTTCGCAGTTGTTACTCGCATTCTTGTCGCATCCCTATGCGCCAATCGTCTACACATCGAAGGAACAAAAGTGCGACTAGTCGGCTCCGATAGGGCATTAACTTCCATCCAAGTCAACGAGGGCAAAGTAATCCCTCGCCACAAGGACGGCACGTTTCACGTCGACGGTGTGAACGCTCGCTCCCTCGTCAAGTCAGGAGACTTCGCTGTGGCTGGTATCACATTCCGCAACGCGCTGGGTTACGTCTGCACTTGTGGCTGTAAGTTCGTCTCGCTGTACCGCAACTCCTGCGCCAAGTGCGAATGCACCGAACTACTTCCCGAGGAACAATAAATGGTCATCGCCCCCTACGTTCTCTCCGAAGGCACTCGAAGCCCCTACGTCACCGTCGAGGAAGTTCTAGCCTCACCAACCGCCAGCGCCATCGACTTCTCCAACCTCATCGAGAACGGATCCGATGCAGTCCAGCGTCGAGCTCTCAAGGAGCTCATCGTTCGTGCTTCGGCGAAGGCAGACAACTACTGCCTCGGTGCTCTCGGTACGCTCTGCGCTTCAGTCAACACGGAGAACGGACGCACCCGACCCAACCGTCTAGGTGAGTTCATCATCCACCCCGAGTTCTGGCCCATCCTCGAAGTGCAGTCTTTCGCAGCCGGTCCACTACCTGGCGCAGGAATGGACGTTGCCACGCTCAGCGCCAACAACTGCGAAATCGAGCGTCACCAGTTCGTTGTCACGAACGCTATGGGCCTAAGTCGCATCACCTCCATCGGATCGCTGAACGCCCTCGGTGGCGCGTATGGGACCAACGTCGAGTGTTTCGTGCAGTACACCTACGTCAACGGTTTCGCCAACACCTTCCTCAACGCCAACGCCGCAGCCGGTTCTACCTCGCTGGTCGTGCAAAGCGCCATCGGCATCTACGCCGGAATGACCATGACTATCTGGGACGGCATCAACGACGAGTCGGTCGTGGTGTCCTCGAGTTACGACAACGCTTCCCTCACGGTTCCACTCGCCTCGGCTACGCAGTACGCCCACGGTTCCGGCTGCAACTTCTCCTCGCTTCCTGCCAGCGTCAAGCAAGCCGTGATTCACTTCGTGGTCGCTATGGTCAAGCAACGAGGTCAGGGTGGACTGGTGCTCACCGAAATGGGCCAGCCGGTCGCAGTCTCTGGAACTTCGGTGACCAACGCTTCCGACGATGCTGAAGGCAAAGAACTGCTCGACACCTTCAAGCAGGTCTGGGGTCGCAACTAATGTCACGCGCCACAGTCCGAGCGCAGATTGCCTCGTACCTAAGTGGTGCTGGGATTACCTACCTCTCGACCGTCAAACCCTTCCCTGCGAAGTTCACTCCCGAGATGGAGTTTTACGCCGGAGAGGACCCTGGTCACAGCTCAGGCGCAATGGTCTACATCTACTTCGCCAGCCAAATCGAGGACCGCATCGCTCTCGGTGGTACGCACTCCGGTCGCAAATCCGTCGAATACGAAGTCGTGCTGGACTGTTTCATGCGATCGACGCACCGCAAGTCCGAGGACGCCGGAGCCGACAGTGAAGCCTTCCTCGACTCGCTGGTCAACGCCATACGTGCCGACCGCAACGCAGGCAACGCGCAAATCATCTTCCAGTGGGGTGAGGGAACCTTCCCTGGCTCGCCGGACATCAACGTCACGTCTTACTACCCACGCTCGCTCGCTGGGTCCGCAATGACCACCCAGACCTACTCGCAAATCCGCGTGACGGTTGTCGAAATCATCAACGCTTAAGGAGCACTCATGGCTATCTACAAGTTCATCGGCGAAACGCCCCTCGTTTTCACATGGGCTCAGAATCCCGACGGTTCGACTCTGCTCGCTGAGCCTGGCGAATCCTACGAATTGCTCGTGGACCCCAAATCTGAACTTCTGGTCGCAATCGCTGACGCTGTGGCTTCAGTTGCAAGCGTCCCAGAAGCCCCTCAGAGCGCCCCAGAAGCCCCTGTAGCGCCGTCTAACTAGTCCGCAGTACAAACCCCTACCAATAAGGAGAACAGCCTCATGGCTTTCATGTCCGCCAATAGTTACCTCGGGCTCGCGCTCGAGACCAGCAAAGGAACCGCCGCTTCCGGAACCTTCACCTACATTCCGGTGTCGGCTCCGCAGGTCACTCCGGTGCTGGCGTGGCTCCGTGATGAGGCCCTGCGTGGATCGCCGGTCGCTCTCTACGACCAGATTCCAGGAGTGCGTCACGACGAGGTCGACTTCAAGACGTATATGTACGCCGACTCGTTCCCCTTGTTGCTCATCTCGGTTCTCGGACCCGACGTAGCGACCGGTTCGACCATTTACACCCACACAATCGGACTTCAGAACAACTCCACTGGCTCACAGCCTGCCTCGGTGACCATCAACTCTTTCGACGGTGGAAACGCCTTCCAAATCTCTGGTGCTCAAGCTCAGTCCCTCGACGTGACCTTCGGTGCTGACAAGGCCGTCGAAGCGACCATCAAGTACCTCGGACAGCCGTGGACCACTCCGACCCCTAGCAACTCACCTGGCACGGAAGCGCTCATTCCAGGCTGGAACACCGCCATCACCATCGGCTCGACAAACCAGGGTGGTGGCACAAGCCCCACCGCCAACTGGACGAACATCATGGACGGCAACATCAAGATTGACCGCAAGACGGCCCCCATCTTCACCGCCGGAACTCAGGGTCCCCACACGACCTTCGCCGGACCGTGTGACGTGAGTGGTGCTTTCACGGTGGTGGTCGAAGCCAGCGATCCGTTCTCTATCGGTGGGAGCGCCTACGCCCTTTATCGAGCCGGTGCTAATATCCCGATGACGCTGACCTTCACGGACCCTGCCGACATCACTTCAGCCACGAACCACTCGGTCAAGTACCAGATGAGCGACGTGCAGTTCCACGATGTCAAGCGCTCGGTCGGCAAGGACTACGTTGAACTCACGGTAACATTCGACGCACAGGCCAACACGACGGACGCCGCCAACGGTGGTTACTCACCAGTGAAGGCAATCGTCAAGAACGCCACTTCCAGTTACGTCGCTTCTTAATCCAACCAACAAAGGGAACCATGCCAGCAATCGAACTACCAAACGGACAGTCAGCCATCCTATTCAGCAAGGACGAAATCAGCGAGCGCACAGCTCGTCGAATCTCCGGCTCGTACCTGAAAGCCGCGGCAATCGGTGGCAAAATGGTCGAAGAAAATGTTGACCTATCGGACTCCCAGCAGGTAGTCAATGCAATGGCCCACATGACCGACGAAGAACGCGCCGACCTGAGTGGTTTCGACGCTGCCGTCATTGTTGGCATGGTTCGCTCGTGGACGCTGGGTGACCTGCCGACCGCCGAGACCGTCCTCGACTTGCCTCAGAACATCTTCCGAGCGCTGGCAAAGGCTTCCTCGGACGAGTTCAACCGTGTCGAGGAGTTCGGCCCAGACGGAGCCATCGACCCAAAAGCGCCTACCGGCGTCTAGGTCGGTTACGCAACGTCCTCAGGGGTGATTCCGGCGAGGACATGGACTACGCCCTGGCGAAGATGGTTCAGGAATACGAGTACCGTCAACTGTTCCACATCACCCATGACCAGTACCTCGACGAACCGTCATCGCTAATCAGGTGGATGATTGCCATCAACAAAACATTCAGAGAGGCCGCTAATGGGTGACCTGAAAATTATCGTTAAAGGCGTGACCGGCGTCAATGAAGGATTGCTAAGAATTGTTGCCAACGTGGATCGAGCCAACGAGCGCATCGTCCGCAAGGGTGGAACCGTCATCGCTCGCAACGCCAAGAAGGAGTTCAAGCCTCGACCCCTCGGGTCTATGCGCACGAGCAAATCCGGAAAGGTCTACTACACCTCGAAGCCACCCTACGCTCCGAAGTTACCCACGCCGACCAGTCGCTCCGGCAACCTGCGCGACTCCATCACCACCGAGACTCGACGAGTCGGTCCTGGCATATGGATGAGTACCACCGGACCCACGATGATTTACGGTCGCAGGGTCGAACTGGGCGGAGGGAAGAACCGAGCGTTCCCCTACCTCGCACCTGGCTTTAAGAAGTCCAAAGAAGAGCTCGAAGTAATCTACAAAAAGGAGTGGGCTGAGGCCCTGGCATAATGGCTGATTTCCTTCCCCCTGTAGTCGTAGAACTTCTGGCCGACGGTCGCGAGTTCAAGAAAACCTTCACCGAAGCAGGCGTCAAGGTCAAAGAGTTCCAAGCGGAAACAACTGGACTCGGCTCGGCTATGGGCGCACTCGGCAAGAGCGCAGCCATCGGAATCGGCGTGGTCGCTGTAGGTGCTCTCGCTGCTGGTGTCAAGATGGCTATGGAATATTCCAAGTCCCTTGAAGCCATCAAGAACCAATCCGGCGCAACCAAAGCGGAAGTCGACCGCCTCAAGACGCAGATACTCGCCACGTCCTCGGCAGTTGCAATCTCGAACGCCGAAGTAGCAAGCGCTTACCTCCAGGTCGAAAAGGCTGGCTACCGCGCAGCCAAAGCCGACGATGCTGTCACCGCAGCCGGACAAGCCGCATGGATCACTGGTGGCAAAATCGCCGACATCACCAAGACCATCATTTCTGTCCAAACCCTTCAGTCCGCAAAAGGGATGGACGTGGCGTCGGTCACCGACCTCATCGTCAACGCCAACAAGTCGCACATCGGTTCACTCGACACCCTGACCGCAGCTCTTTCGGGCAAGGTCGGCGCAGCTCTCGCCATGCACAACGTCGGATTGACGGAGTCGCTGGCAGTCACCGACGAACTGTCGAAGGCTGGCTACGCCAACTCTCGAGCGATGGTGTCATTCGCCAACGCCATCGGCAAGGCGCAGGATCCGACCAAAGCGCAACTTCAGCAGATGCAGGCGTTGCACATCAGTTCGACCAACCTCAAGACCCTGCTCGCCCAGCCGAACGGCCTCATCGCTGCCGTCAATTACCTCGGGCAAGTCTCGCGCACCACCGGAGAATCGGCTGGACAACTCGCTACCGCCGTGTTCGGACCTTCTGCCGCTAGTGGTGCTGCCGTCCTTATCAAGAACGCGCAAGAAGTAGCCAAGACTTACACCGCCCTCGGTGGCTCAGCGAAAGACCTCAAGGCTCAGTTCGCCGACATTCAAGGGACCACCGAGTTCAAAATGGCGAAACTCACGACCGACCTACACAACGCCCTGACGCAACTCGGGCTGACTGCGCTTCCCCTCGTCACCAAAGCAGTCGATGGGTTAGACAAAGCCCTGCTCGCCACCGAGTCATTCTTCAAATCTGGCGCTGGAGCCGCTCTAGTCCAGGCAGTCACCGGCAAGGGCAAGGGCGGACGACTAGGCGCAGCCGAAACACTTCTCGGAGATGCTTCCAAAAACAACCCGTTAGGATTCGCGCTGCAAACCGTTCTCGGACCCCTAAGTTCGTTGCTTCCGACCGTCGGGCCGTTGTCGAAAAAGGGTCCTATGGCTGACTTCGAGAGACAGTTGGCCGGTGGATTCGGTCAACTTCCGCTTCTTGTCAAGGATCTAACTTCGCTCATCAACGGAAGTTCGAGCAACAAACTACGCAAGATTACTGGCGTTCCGGTCACCGTCAACATTCGACCAGGTAAGTAACGATGCCCGACGCCTACATTCCCGATTCAATCGACGCGCTGAACATCAACATCGACATCAACGCCATAGCCTCGGCCCTGCTCGCCAACCCTGGCTTCATTGACGCTGTCACTCGCAAGGTACGCACCGAGCTCACGAAGGACGCTCGCGGAGTCGGCAACCTGTTCGGCATCTGGGCGCAACAACCGAAACGATGACCCAACTCACCACGATTCCAGTCATCACGGTCGAGATAGCCTTCTCCCCGACGAACATCCTCGACCTGTCCCAAACGTGGACCGACGTGACCGCTTACGTTCGTGAGGCTCGCACCGCCGGTGGACGCCAGCACTACCTGGACCGAGTCGAAGCCTCACGCCTAACGCTGAGCGTCGACAACCGCACCGGCTTCTTCACCACGTCGAACGCAATCAGGGCTCGCTTGCCGATCCGAGTGACTGCCGTGTGGAGTTCAACCAGTTACACCATTTTTCGCGGAATCATCGACAACGTTGACACCAAGATGAGTGACGCACTGAACACCGATCTCACGATTCAAGCTTCAGACTTCCTGAAGATGCTCTCGTTGAAATATCTGAACAATCTGACGCTATGGCCCTCGACGATGCTTTACGCGACTTCGCTGTATCGCTGCGACAACACATCCACGATGGTCGACACCATTGGCTCGAACTCAGTCGGCATCCTCGGCGTGGTTTCCCTCGCGGACGGCATCACCGCCTACGACACGAACGCGAGCCTCGACCTGACCAACGGAACCGGCACGAACACCGCCACCGCCTACGCCTACGGTGCTGACGGAGATGACCTGTCCATCGACTTCTGGGTGCGCAACCCCCAACCGAACACGACCCTCATGGGCGCTCGAATCGGAAACGGCATACTGTTCAACGACGCTTCGGTGGTAGTCGACCCCTCGGGCCGTATCGCCGTCTCGACGTACCTAGTCACTCAGCCTGGCTTATCGGTCACGGACGGAGAATGGCATCACATCGGCATAGTTGCCATCGCAGGCTCGGCGCTCACCATCATCGTCGACGGAACCGTGACCACGGAAACGCCCCTCGCTACTGGCTACGGTCTCTGGGTTCCGGCGCTGACTGTGGGATTCCCCTTCGCATTCGACGGACTACTCGACGAAGTGGTGGTGTCTAACTTCGGTCCAAGCCCCAGTGGACGAACCCTCGCTTCTGCCACGACCGCAATCCAAGCTCGTTACACCGTTGGCTCGTACCTGCGCAAAAGCAAGAACTCAGCCGACCAGGTGGACCAGGTGCTGAAGGTCGCAGGCTGGGCTGGGCTGGACAAATACAACGGTCACACCTTCACGTCCAACACTTACGGCACACAACAGGTAACTGGAGAAACGACCACCGTCACCGGATCCACTGCGCTCGACCTCATCCTCAATATCTGCGACACCGAAGTGGGGATATTCTTCCAGGCTGACGATGGAACCCTCAATATGCAGGGCCGCGATTACGTCTACCAGCCGGTGGCTTCTGGTGGGACTCTGGATTCAACCTTCATCCTCACCAATTACGACACGAGCGCATCGAACCAGACCTTCTACACCGCACCCGACCTCCAGTACGTCAGGGATGACGCAGACATATGGACCACGGTCAAGGTGACCCCAGCGACTGGTGACGTGAAACAGTGGACCGCCTCATCGACCAATCGACAGCTCTACGGAGAGTCGACGCTGACCAAATCCACGCTTAACGATTCCGCCGACGCTACGCAACAAACCGCGAACTACCTCGGGCTCATCTACCAGTCACCGCTTCCTCGAGTATCGCAGGCCATCCTCGAAGGCGAGACCCAGAACGGTGCGCAGTTCCCCTTCATGCTGGGTGCGAACATCCAAGACCGCGTGACGTTCAAACTTCGTGAGCCCTACGCATCGTCAACAAGTTCCTCGACGATGATTATCGAGTCACTGAACCACGAGTTCTCAGCCGACCCTGGACTCTGGCACACCTCGTTCACACTCGATCCATACGCAGTCCAGCCGAAGGACCCAGCATCCTCGTCTGCTGTAACATTTCTAGTGTTCGACAACACCCACCTCGGCATCTTTAACACCGACGCAACTCTTTAAGGGAGACCAATGCCTTCATCATTAAGTGGTTCATTCACCTGGGGAACACCTAGCGTCTACAACTCTGGCGACACCTTCATGGCTGCGGACTACGACACCCTCGTTAAGGACGTGGCGCTTCTGTACGCCAAGCCCTACGGCATCGTCTCTGCCACGACTTCGGTTTCTTCA
>Ga0209829_10002797_pt1 | contig 13069 bp, 11 predicted proteins | sample C_140205_EF_Meta_FD_187311 | JGI IMG/M metagenome (GOLD analysis project Ga0209829, IMG submission 187311) | Freshwater microbial communities from Lake Croche, Canada to study carbon cycling - C_140205_EF_MetaG (SPAdes) (version 2) | ecosystem: Environmental > Aquatic > Freshwater > Lake...
AATCCTGCACCACTATTTATTAAAAAAACATTATATTCATCCTCCTTTATTTTTTCAACATATATCATAATACCATGTCCTGCTTCAAAATAATTTGATGACCAGCCAGATGCTAATATAATATATTTATTATCTAATATATTATTTATAGTAGGTTCATCTAATTTATCAATGAAATTATCACTATATTTTTCCATCTTCTCATGATTTTTAAATATTTCTATAAAATTAGTTAGTTTATCATTCACAGTAATATTGTTATCTTTTGCAAAATTTTGTAGTTTTATACTAAATTCATATAGTGTTGTTAAAATATATCCCCCTTTATCATTTTCTAAATACATATCAAAGAATAGAAATTTAAATATATTATTTTCTAATATGTTAGTATTTTCTAATATATTAGTATTTTCTAATAAGCTCATATTATAATATGCTCATATTATAATATTATAATATTTTTATTTTCCTACTATTTATAATGGAAAAATATATTAATGTTAAAACAGAGGATGATTCAATATCAGCAGCATCGTTTAATAGTATAAATAGTGATATTGATATTAAAAAAAAATATCATATGGATATGTCACTAGCACAAAAAAACACTGAATCTTCTAGTGAATCAAGTAGAATAAATTTTGAGATTATAGAATTTGAATCTATGAAACAAAGTAATAAAAAAACATCATGTTATAATATTGATATGATAGATAATATGACATTTAATAAAATCTATGAAATTATATTATCATCAACTTATTTGATTTTTGTAGATAATATAGAACTTAATAAAAGATCATCTTCATTATTTAAATGTTTTAATAGAAAAAAACTTGATATAAATGAAATAGAATTTGAAGGATTATTATTTTTACCATATGAAAGAATTGATATTATAAAGAAAAATATATCTATACTTAATAATAATTTACAAAAAGCAGAATATGAAAATTTAAAAATATATAAAAATGAAGAAGTATGTTTTGGCATTTTATTTGACGAGGGTATAATAAATAAAAATTGTATCTATAAAAGAATGGAAATTATTGATATGATTATGTTTATACCAATTGAAAAATATCATATGAAACAAATAGAATATAAAATTAGAGGATTTTGTCAAATTGTAGAAGAATTAGGAGCAAAAACTATTAATATTAAATTTAAAAAAAATATTATGAATCAGCATATTAAAAATTATGATATCCATATGAATAATGATATAATGATGATTGCAGGAAACCTTGGATTTACAATATATGATAGCGAAGTTAATGAAGAAACAACTAATTATACTTTAACATTCCCTATAAATAATACTATTATATTAAATGAAAGTACCATTAAAACAAAAATAAAAAATAAAAACTTTATTATAAGTGAAGCATCATATAATTCAAATCTGGAATTACAATATTTAGTTAATAGTAGATGTAAACATATGATACATAAATACTCGACAATATTTACATTTAATAATAATGATATGATGGATCAAAAATTATATTCTAATTTAAAAAGTCATGGTATTAGTGTTGGTTTTGATATATCATATTGTAATATTAAATACTATTATATGTCAATATTAACCGATGTAGTATTTTTTACTATGGATGATTATAAAAATATAATAAATGGCACAAATGTTAGTATGGATAGTATTGGATTTAATTTTTTAATTGATAGTATGAAACAAACAACTGATTTTAAAACAAATGGTATTTACAAAATAATGATTTTTATTAATATGTATATTGAAAAAAAAATTAAAATTAATATGAACCAACATTATAAGAGTATTAGTATGGTAATGAAAAAAATTAAGAAAGAACTAACATTATTAGAGTATGCTGAATTATTATGTAATTATTTTTCAGTAGATTCACATTGGATACATTTTACTAATTATATTGACATATTATCAAATAAAACACAAACCTATGATAAATTGGGATACATTATTATATTATGTAATAATATAATAGTCGATGATAAAATTGAAATAATGTTACGATATATACAACAAAAATGTGTTGAAAAAAATATAGAAGATAATTTTTGGCATATGATGCAACCATATAATTTAATATTAAAAAATGAACTTAAAAATAAACTATTATATGAATATGATTTTATTCACTATTATAATTGGTATAATTTAAATATGCTAATACGATGTATTGAACTTTATACAGTTAATTTTACTAATATGGATAATAGTAGTTTACTAGGATTAATACAAAATATGAATGTAGGATATAAATATTGGGAATTTTATAATAATGTTATGCCTTTCATTATTAAAAATGCAAATATATTATATTATACTACTAAAGATGAATTATTATTATCTAATATATTTGAAAAAAGTATCAATATAGATAGTTTTATAACTTCAAAGATAAATAGTATAAGTGATTTATCTAATTATATTGAAAAAAAAGTAGCACGAATTAAGAAGGCTTATAGTATGTTAAATTCATTAACATTTCCAATGGACCTAGAAAAATTATGCAAATATATAAATAGCAATGAATTTATAGAAAATTATGATTATCTTAATAGAAAAATATCTATTGTAATAGGAAAAAAAAATAAAGAAAATCTATATAGTATGATAGGAGGTGATATAAATCGTGATATATATCATGATTTAAATTATAATAATATACTTGATTTAATAAATCGTATTATTATTTACAATGAAAAAATAAATATTAATAAAATACCATGTGATTATTTAGGCTTTGATATAGTTTATAATAATTATATCAATGGAATAAAGAAAATAGAATTTGAAAAAAATATAAAACCCTTTATAATTAATCATATAATAGATAAATCTATTCTAAAAACTATATTACACGAATTAACTTTTGAAAAATTTAATAATATTAGTTCATATTATAATATGATTCAATTTATAAAGGATATAACTTTAAAAAATAATATTGACACTCGTATTATTAATGATTATTTTTTATAAATTATGTTCTTTCTTTAATAAATTATATTTTATTTTATATTTTAAATATTTAGCATGCATTTCGTTCTTGACATAATCGAATCCACTTATTTTTTCCATATCAAGATAATTATTGATTTTAGTTGGAAATACATTATTACCATTATCTAATGTAACCGTATAAAAAATATGTTCTTCTTCATTAACTGTTTTGGCTGTTATAGTTCCATTACCTTTGCTAGTTGAAACTCTATCTCCTTCTTCTAGGTCTGCTTCTAGGTCTGCTTTTTCCTTTGTTAATTTTATCATATTAAATGATTCATCGGATTTAGATATTTCTAAAGGTTTATCACTATTATCTAATTTAACCATATATGAAACATATCCTCTCTCATCAATTATTTTTTTTGTTATAGTTCCATTACCTTTCACAGTTGAAACTCTATCTCCAGCTTCTAGTTCTGCTTCTTCAACATACTCACTAGCTTCAGGTTTTTCTCTGGTTAGCATTGAATAACCGTAAGACGTTTTATTTGCATCTAATTTAAGTCGTGGTTCAGGTTCTTCTCTGGTTAGCATGGGATAACCATAAGACGTTTTATTTGAATCTAATTTAAGACGTGGTTCAGGTTCTTCTCTAGTTAGCATTGGATAACTATTAGATACACCTAATTCAGCTGGAACACCCTTTTCCGTGTCTTTCTTATATTCTTGATACGAAGTTGGAATTTTGCCCGCATCTTTCTTTTTATCAGATGAACTATATCCTAATCCAACTTTACTATTAAAAGTATCTGATCTAATCATCACTGTTAATACAATATCTTTTGTATTATCATCATATTTAATTATATAAAAACCATCCTCAATAACTCTTTCAACAATTGCATTTCTATTATTAAGCTGATTCACAACTTTATTTCCTACTTCATATTTAATTTTGTCGGCTTCTTCTGTTCGGTCATTTCCAAGTGAATTTATATAATTATACATTTCATATGAACGCATAGTTTCATATAGTTTTTTCATAAGTTCTTTATCTTCAGTAGACATATATATATATATATATAATTTAGATATTTTTTATTTATATTTTTTTATAATAATTTATTTATTTAGATAATTTATATTTAATAAATTCTTTTACTAAACTAGATTGTTCTTTTAAATCATACCAGTTAGTATTTCCCCTCCTAACAAATAATTTTAAGATACTATGTATTATATCAAAATTAGTTTTATTATCTTTCATATTAGACAAGTATTTTTTTGAAAAAGATTTGTCTTTTTTCATCCACTTTAATGTTTTCTCTAAAAAATAATTAGTTACCTTTCTTTGTAATTCCTTATCTCCATTGACAGTTTGATATTTATGTATTGTTGAAATATAAGGTGGTGGTACAAAATAAGTATAGTATTGTGATGAAGCGGTAGGTGTTGCTGATGCTGGTGCTGCTGATGCTACTGATACAGCTGGCGCTACAGAGGCTGATGCAGGTAACAATGGATATGACATATAATATTTATGAGAAAATAAAATTATTAAATAAATCTTTCCCCAAATCAAATTCAAAATCATTATAATCTTTATTTTTAAACCAATTTTTAATATATTTATTAATAGTATCACTTGATAAATCTTGTTTCTTGTAATGCTTATTTAATTTAATATAAATGTCTGTCATAATATTATTAGTTTTTACTAAATTATCATAGTTTGATTTAATCCAAATATTAATTATTCTATTTATATATTGAAATGGTACTTTTTCATCAATCTTAATATCAATCCATTTTATTAAAGTTTCTATATTATATATTTTATATATTTCTAACATTTGTTCAATATTAAGATTCAGATAAGGTAATGCCATAAATTTTATAATATCATAATTACTAATACTATTTTTACTACATTGTTTTGCATAAGTAGGTCCATCCTTATCATAATGAAATTCTGTTGGACAATATTTTTTTGTAGTGCTATTATTTTTTGATAGTGCAAGCGTTATTGGATGAAGGTAATATTCTCCAGTATCAATACAATTCCCTAAACATTTTATTTTTCTAGTTGACTTTATAATATTATTATTATTCATAATATTCATATAATAAATATTAGAATATTATTAATAATATTCTAATATTAAAATTAAAATTCCTATAAATAGAAAAATATATTAATATTAATATAAATATGTCTAATTCCGAATATACTAGCAGTGATATAAGTGATATAAGTAATATTGATTTAAGTGGTGATATTATGAATAATTACAATATTATAATTGAATTAGGACGTGGTTCTTATTCAATTGTATGGTTAGTCTTTTGTATAAAAGATAGTAAATTTTATGCAATGAAAGTTCAGAATCCAGAAGATTTTGATGAGGGGGTACAAGAAATAAATATATTAAAAAGAATACCTTCTGATGAACAATATATTAATAGATTAATAGATTACTTTATTGAAACACGTTATGACGATGAAATGAATGAAATAAAATATATGTGTTCAGTATATAATTTGTGTTGTGGTAATTTAGATGGAATGATAAGGAAAGGTAATTTTAAAAATGGATATGATATTAAAACAGTTAAAAAAATATTTAAACAAGTATGCATAGGTTTACAGACTATTCACACTAAATTAAATGGATTTCATGGTGATATCAAACCTGATAATATTTTATTATGTGGAGTAAATGACAGGGATAAAGTATATATTGAATTATATAAAAAAGCCGATTATAATAAATTATATAATGAGGCTAAAAAAATATATATGATAGAAAATAATATAAAAAAAATATCTAATGAAAATAAATTGAGTATTAGAAAAACTATTCATAAGAAAATAATAGATTATATGCCTTCAATTGATGATAGTTCATATTCTTGTGATAAAAAATATATTGATAATCCAACTATTAAAATATCTGATTTTGGATTTTTTTGTCATGATAAAGAACAATTTAATGAATCATTTGGCACGTGTTATTATATGGCTCCGGAAAATATATTGAAAGGAGATTGTACTAATATGATAGATGTGTGGTCATTAGGTTGTATGTTATATGAATTATTAACAGCTGAAATATTATTTAATCCAAGCGATGAATCAACTGATTCACATTTAGAAATGATAATAGAATTGTGTGGAGAATTTGATATTGGATATTTAAAAACAACTGAACATTATACAAAATATTTTGATAAAAATGGCTTATTATTAAATACTAAAAATAAATTTAATAAATCTGATAAATCTGATAATACTATTAATAATATATATAATAAATTAAAAGAACATAAAATAAATGATATAAATTTGGCAAACCTATTAGAAAAGATGTTAAGATTAACACCTACTAAAAGATACACTTTAAAAGAACTTTTAAATCATAAATGGTTGAACTAACCAATCAATGATCCAATACCAATATCTTCACCTCCTCCCATATTATTTTCACTTTTATGTTCATTTTTAATAGAAATCATTAACTTATTTAATTCTATGCATGTTTTATATATTTAAAATTTCAATTTTTATTGGAATAATTGCTTTGCAATTATTACAATATATCATTACATCGTTAAATAAGTTTTTAGTTTGTTTTCATAATCCAATTTTTATTAAACTTGAAAATCTATGATTTTTAAGTTTAATAAAAATTGATATAAATAATTGATATAAATAATGAAAAGATAAATATATAATATATTATAATGGAACACAGTGAGGAAGATATTATACTTGATACAGAAAATGTAATTGATGATAATAGTACCTTTAATAATATTATTACTACTAATAATGAAATGGATTCTGATTATGAGGCAACAGATGATTGTATTGATATTGATGATGATAATATTGCAGTTGATAAAATTGTTATTGTTGAAAATAGTAAAAGAATATCTAAAAATAAAATGACAAGATATGAATTTGTTCGTATTATAGGTGAAAGAACAAAACAACTTACTATGGGTGCAAAACCCTTAATAAAACAATCTAAATTATCAGAAGACTTTTCTTATACAGAAATTGCAATTGAAGAATTAAAACTAAATGCAATTCCTTTTAAAATAAGAAGACCTGTTAAAGATCATTATGAAATATGGTCTATTGAAGAATTAGATAAAAAACATTTAGAATCATTGTATTAGATAGTCCAGCTATTATAACAAACAGTGCATAAATAATTAAGTTCATATGAATCTTTTTCTCTAAAAAATACAGCTTCTTTAATAGCTGTATCTTTATGAGTTAAACATTCTATATTCTTACAAGTATAATCTTTTGTTCTTGGATAAATTGGATTCATTGCTAATATTTTATTATCTTCAATACTCCGATATACATTATATTGTGATTTAATATTCATTTGATATAGTTTGATAGTTTCATTTATTGGTTTTCTATAATTACAATTAATACATTTAAATTCAATACCACCAAATGTTTTATTATCACTAAATAATACATCTAACATTTCTTTATTTTCATCTGATAATTTTTTATATATTTTATGTTCAGTTAGTTCTTCTTTTGGAAAAGAAGCAACATAATTTGTCAAATCTTTATTTGCTTTTAATCTTTTCAATGCTTCTATAGGATTATCTAAATTTTTTCTATTATCAACTGTATTTGTAGATTTTGATATATCAAAAGAATAATTACAAGTTGGGCAAAAATACATATATATTATAATTATATAATATAATTTTTTAATATAATATAATCAATTTTTATTTAATATAATATATTATAATATAATATAATATATTATATATATGAATCCACTTTATAAAAAATATAATAATATTTTAAATGATGAAACTAATTCTGCACTATATTGGTTTGAAATTCCTGCTGAATATCAATATCTGTCAACCGATATGGGAAATATATATGGAATAAAAGCATGTGAAGATGCATCTAAAAATTATGAAATATATTATCCATCTTATAGTGATTCTAAATGGATAAAAGTTAATGATAAAAATAATATTATAGAAAAATTAGTAAATACAAAAAAAATAAAAAAACCATTATCGTTAAAATATTTTGTTATTAAAAATGAAAATTTATATGGTATTAATAGTAATAATGATATTTATTATGCTGATTATAATAATAATAGCTGGTATAAAATAGATGATAATAGGAAAATGACAGATTCTGATTGTAATTTCTATACCGATAAAACTTGGGATAAAATACCAGGCAAATTAAAACAAGTATCTATTGAGAATAATGTTGTTTGCGGAGTAAATAATATGAATAATATTTATTGTGCAGATACTAATATTAAAACAAATCCAAATTGGTTTCAAATACCTGGTTCATTTAGACATGTTTCGTTATATAATAAAGGAATATTTGCTGTTGATATGAATTGGAAAGTTTATCATTGTAATGATTATCGTAATCCAGTATGGAAAAAAGAACCTATTAAATTAAAATATGATATAGATATATTATTACCACAATAATAAAATAATTATTATAATTATTATAATAATTATTTTTCTAATAATAATTTTTCTAATAATAATTTTTCTAATAATATATATATGAGTTCGGGATGCAATTGTAAAAATAAGCTAAATCAAACTAAAAAAGTAGAAGAGTTTAGAGGTGGTGGTGGAGGCTTTGGTGGTGGAGGCTTTGGTAGAGGTCTTGATGGATATAGTGGGAGTGTTGGCTTTGGTGGAGGATATGGTGGCGGTGGTCATGATATAGGAGGTAGAAGTGTTGATAATATGTTACAAAAAACATCTTATACAAATAATCAGATAGGAGAAACTACTCTTGAAAATAATAATGAGGAACCAGCATCTGACACTACTGATCCACCTTATTTGGAAAGTTTTAGAGGAGGTGGACATGGTGGTGGCGGTTTTGGCGGTGGATATGGTGGTGGCGGTGGATATGGTGGTGGATATGGTGGTGGATATGGTGGTGGCGGTAGTGGTAGATATGGTGGTGGCGGTTTTGGTGGTAGAAGTGGTAGATATGGTGGATATAGTGGTAGTAATTTAGGTAAGCATATTTATGTTAATAGAGCATCTAATGATAACATAGGAAGAGGTTATAATATGAAAGAGGGTTCGTCATTACAAAATAATAGAGAATTTGGTTGGAACGGCGGCTATGGTAATTATCCTCATAGGGATATTCATCCTAATACAATTTATCATAATGGATGGTACAATGGCAGATATTATGACAGATCTTTATATAATGGTTTATATTGGTCTCCTTATTATTATAATAATATTGATGGGGTTGATGTTGATGATATTGTCAGCGTTGAGGATGATAATATTACACCAACACAATCTACAACATCATCTACATCGTAATATATTATAATATAATATAAGGAGATGTAATTTCAATAAAATCAATTGATAATTTTTTAAAATCTAAATATTTTTGTTTTACATTATAGCAACAATTTACAACAGGAATTGTTCCTAAAATTTCAGCATATGATAAAATATCGTTTTTTAAATTTTCATAATTCTTATTTAAATTATCAAGAATTTCTTTATTAAATATTTTTAACATATCATATTTAATATTATTATTTAAAACTGATATAATTCCAACATTAAATGTATTATAAGTAATATATTGTGTATATTGTAATGCCTTAATATCATCAGCATTAATATTATCATATCCTGGTTCATTTCTTAATGGTATTTCGCCCATTAATGATTGAATTGATAGGAGAACTGATGACAGTGTCATAACTGGTTCCCATTTAGGTCCGGACCATGTTCCTAATATGGAGAGACATACTTTACCATTTGCATATAAATTAGGATTAAATCTAACATCACCATCTGTAGTAAGAAATGTTACACTCGGAGATGAATGAGGATAATTTGATGGAAAAATTATTTCAAAGAAAAAATAGCCTCCAAAATAAGGGGTTTTACTTGGCCCAACAATCATTGCATATATTTTATTTATACTAGTAACTGTTTTTTTATCAAAACTGATGTAAATGTCATCAGGCTTATTTTTGTTAAATTCTAATATATCGTTCACAATTCTAAGAGAACTATTCATATTATTATATTATAATAATATATTAATATTTTCTTAGATGGTAACAATTTCATGATATAGTGACGAAATATATAAAAAACACGTGTATTATACGTATAATATGAGGAAAATCATTGGTAATTCATAATATCATAAAAATTTGAAAATAAATATTTAAAAATAACATTCTTAACATAGTATAATAGAAACATGACTTTGGATAGTGAAACTAAAAATATTAAAAATAAAATAGAAGAGTTACTAAATGAACATCGGTCACCTAAAGGTGTTGCTGAATTCACTCATGTATCTTTAGGAGGTATTACTTTCCCAGGTAAATTTAATTTTAGTGATAGCAAAAAAAGGGCTAAATTAGCCCGTTATTTAGCTAGAGCGTATGATATGAATTTAAATTTTTCCATTGCAGAAAAACTTAAAAAATATGGTCCTATTTTGGTCGATTTAGATTTTAGATCTCCAAAAGATGATACAAATTGTAGATTATATAATATGGATATGATAAGACTTATCATAACAAAATACAGAGATGGTATAAATAAATATTTATCTGTTACTGAAAATGAATTAACTTGTTTTGTTTTTGAAAAAGACTCAAGTGGGGAAAAAAATGGAGAAAAATCAGATGGTGTTCATTTGGCATTTCCATATATAGTATCATGTGATAAGCTAAGACATTTAATTTTTAAACATGTAAATACAGAATGTACTAATGAAGATTTATTTTCAAAATATTCAAATGCATCGTCTGTATTAGATGATAAAATTATTTCAACTAATCCATGGCTGATGTATGGATGTTGTAAACCATCTAACACATCATATAAGTTAACTAAAATTTATGATTACTCTAATAAAATAATAGATGTAACAACAGTTGGAACTACTGAAGATATAATACGATTAATGAGTTTAACGGATAATAAATGGAGTGAAACAAATTCAACACCTTTTAATGAAAACGTAAATGATGATTTTATTAATATGGAATATAATACGATAGCAAATGATAACAGTTATGATTCATGCGATATGTTAGATGAAATTATTCCAGGAGATAAATTAGAATTAGTTGAAAAGGCAATAAAATTAACAGAAATGTTATCAGATAAAAAAGCATCAAAATATCACGAATGGTTACGTGTTGGTTGGGCATTACACAATACTCATAAATGTTTACTTGATACATGGATACAATTTTCTAAGAAATCGAAAAAATATCAAGCGGGAGAATGTGAAAAATTGTGGAAAAATATGAAAGATGATGGTTATACAATTAGATCATTAATGTTATGGGCAAAAGAAGATAACCTTGAAGAATACAATAAATTTATCAAAGAGGATTTTGATAACAATCTAAAAAAAAACTCAGTTAATAATACTTTCATGATTGCCAAGGCACTTTATTGTAAATATTTTGACAAGTTTGTATGCGCAAATCCAAAAGATAATATTTGGTATCATTTCGTAGAACATAGATGGCGAAAATGTAGTGGTGGCGGTAAATTAATAACTCTTATTAGTAGTGAATTTGCAAATCATTATATTGAAGTAGCAGGTCAATTTAATAAAAAGGCAATGGAAGCAAGTGAATCTGAAAAGAAAACATTTTTAGATCAGGCAAATCATTACCATAAAATAGCATCATCATTAATGGATATTTCATATAAGGAAAAGTTAATGAAGGAAGCCAGATATTTATTTCATGATGAAAATTTTATTAAACGATTAGATGAAAATTATCATTTGATTGGATTCGAAAATGGTGTATATGATTTAAATCTAAAAGTATTTAGAAAGGGACATCCAGATGATCATATTTCAATGACAACAAATAATCATTATAGTAAATGGAGTGAAAATAATCCATATGCATATGCTATTAAAGATTTCTTTGCAAAAATTTTACCAAATGAAAATGTTAGAAATTATTTTCTCTCCAGATTATCAACATGCGTATCTGGAGAAAATAAAGAAGAAAAATTTTATTTTTGCACTGGAAGTGGTAGTAATGGTAAATCATTGTGTTTTGAATTAGTATCAGCTGCATTGGGTGATTATTATATTTCATGTCCTATTACTATTATTACACGAAAACGTGGAGCATCTAATGCAGCATCACCTGAATTAGCACGGATGAAAGGACCAAGATGTGGTGTATATCAAGAACCGGGTAATGATGAAGAATTAAATGTTGGGATATTCAAGGAATTATCAGGAAATGATACATTTATGGTACGAGGCTTATATCAAGAACCAATTGAAATTAAACCGCAATTAAAATCATGGATGACTATGAATGATAAACCTAAAATTAATTCGGATGATGGTGGAACATGGCGAAGATTGCGAATTATTGATTTTAATTCTAAATTCGTTGAAAATCCAGATTCATCAAACCCAAATGAATTTCTATTAGATGATACATTAAAGGGTAAGATATCACAATGGTCAGGTGCATTTGCAAGTTATTTAATCCATATATATAATACATTGTATGATGTGCCTAATAAAGTACCTGAACCAATTGAAGTTCAAATAAGCACTAATCAATATCGTAAGGAACAAGATTTGGTTCGTGAATACTTTGAATCATGTTTAGAAGTAACAAAGGATAAGAATGATTGCATTATGAAAAAAGAATTATTTTCACATTTTTCATTATGGTTTCGTGATTTTCATAGCGGTGAAACACCACAAAAATCTAAGAAAGTATATGATTTTATGGATAAAGAAATTAAATATAAATATAGTATTCACGGATGGCCTTTCCTTAAATTTAGGATAGTACCAATTAAAGAAAATGTAAATGAATTAGATATGTAAATATTTGCAAATTATTTGTAAAATTATTTGCAAAATTATTTGAAAAATTATTTGCAAAATTATTTTATCATCTTATTATAATATGAATAGTAACAATTTTTCAGATTATATAATTGTTGGTATTATAAGTATGGTAACTAGTTTCTTTATTATAAATATTATTATTACAAATAAAGAAAAGAAAAAAA
>Ga0209829_10002798_pt1 | contig 13069 bp, 13 predicted proteins | sample C_140205_EF_Meta_FD_187311 | JGI IMG/M metagenome (GOLD analysis project Ga0209829, IMG submission 187311) | Freshwater microbial communities from Lake Croche, Canada to study carbon cycling - C_140205_EF_MetaG (SPAdes) (version 2) | ecosystem: Environmental > Aquatic > Freshwater > Lake...
GAGTTCCTCGTTCCCACCGACTACTCGACCTGGAAGTGAGAGCTGCCCGCGGGGCTTTGTTGCTCAGCGTGCCTCAGCGGGCGCCAGATCGCCTTCGGGATGCCACAGCCGCCAGCGGATTTCCGTCCCCTCCGGGGCGTAGACGACCAGCGGCAGGCGGCTGTTGTAGCGCACGAGCATCCGCGGCCCGGCGGCGAAGGCCTTGACGGTCGGCGTGCCCGGAGGAGGGGCGATCCGGGTCGAGAGCGGAGCCCCGAGGCTATCGACCTCGAAGTAGGAAAAGCCCCAGCCGGGAATGTCGCGCTCGCGGAGCTCCCCCCCGAAGCGGACCGTGTTCACCCCGTCGGTGTCGATCGTCCGGCCGGCGACGATCTCGACTTTGACATCGCCCTCCGCGCCGCGCTCCTTGTGAGGGAGGAGAATCACATGCCGGGTCTTGCCGGCAGCGGCCGCGGGGTAGGCCGCCTTGAGGTTCTTGATCGCCTCGGGATCGATCGCCGCGGGATCGGCGGCGGGTTTGTCGGCAGCAGGTTCATCGGCCCGGCAAAAGGGAACGCCGGCCGACAGGCTGACGAGCGACAGGATCAGGCAGGCACGACGGACAATCGAAGCCGGGGCGAAGCGGAGCATGGGGGGATTCCCAGAGGAGATGTTTCGCGAGGGAAGTTGTTTCGCGAGGGGAGATCAATGGGTTTTGAACGATGCAGTCATGCCAGCCTAGGGGGGCGGCTGTCAATCATCGCCGGGATGGGGAGGGGGCTGCGATCCCCCCGGGCCGTCGGGCTACACTTTCCTCCCATGATCCTCGAAGGCCTGATCACGACCCGCTCCCCCGACGGCCAGCCGCATCTGGCGGCGATGGGGCCGGAGGTCGATCCGGTCGAGCTCAAGGCCGGGCGGATCGAGACGCTCGTTCTCAAGCCCTTTGCCACGAGCCAGACGGCCCGAAACCTCGCCGCCACGCCGGCCGGGGTGTTTCAGGTCACCGACGACGTCCTTCTTCTGGCCCGGACCGTGGCCGGGAGCGGGCCCCGACCCGACTTCCTTCCCGCCGGGGGAATCGAGGGCTGGCGGCTGGCTGAGGCGCCGATGGCGCTGGAGTTCCGTGTCGTATCGGCCGATCGCAGCGGGGAACGGCAGCGCCTCGTGGCCCGGGTCGAGCGGGTCCATCAGGGGCGGCCGTTGCTGGGGCATGTCCGCGCCCGCCACGCCATCGTCGAGGCGGCGATCCTCGTTACCCGCCTCCACATGATTCCCGCGCCCGAGATCGCAACGCGGTTTGCCGATCTCCGCACGCTCGTCGAGAAGACCGGTGGCCCCGAGGAACACGAGGCGTTTTCGATCCTCGCCGAGCGTGTCGCCGCGGGCATCGCGGCATCGATGCCGACGGCGCCCCCGTGCGGCGTCGAGGTCCGCACTCCGGCCCGTTTTCATCTGGGGATGTTTTCGTTTGGTGATCCGCTCACGCGCAGCTTCGGCGGCACGGGGCTGATGCTCGACGAGCCGGGGATCGTCGTCCGGGTCCGTCCAGCTGCGGCTTTTGCCGGCCGGGGGCCGCACGGCCAGCGCGCGGCGGAGTTTGCCCGCCACGGTGCCGCCGCCTGGGGGCTCCCCCGCGACGCGGCTTTTGAGGTCGAGGTTGTCGCCGCGCCGCGGGCCCATGTCGGCCTGGGAAGCGGCACGCAACTGGCGCTGGCCGTGGCAGCGGCGATCGAGGGGCTGGCGGTGCGCCCGGCCGACCGCGAGCGGAGCTTCGCGCCGCGCGAAGCGCTGGCGTTAGCTCGTGCCGCTGGGCGCGGCCGGCGGTCGAGCGTCGGCGCTTACGGCTTCGCAAACGGTGGGCTTCTGGTCGAGGCGGGGAGGCTCGGAGCCGACAAGGTCGCGGCGCCGCTCGAAGCGTCGCCGCTGGTGGCCCGGGCCGAGCTGCCGCCGGCGTGGCGTGGCGTGCTCATCGTCGAGCACGCCGCCGAAGGGCTCCATGGCGAGGCCGAACGGCAGGCCTTCCTCGCCCTTCCTCCGGTCGATCGCGGGGTGACCGCCGAGCTCGCCCGGATCGCGCTGTTGGAGCTTGTGCCGGCGGCGCTCGAAGGGTGTTTCGGAGCCTTCGCCGCGGCCTTCGGGGCCTACGGTCGGCTGGCCGGCGTCCCCTTCGCCAGTGCATCGAGCTCGCTCCCTTTCCACCGTTCTATCGAAGCGCTGATCGGTCGGCTCGCGGCGCTCGGGGTTCGGGGTGCGGCGCAGAGCTCGTGGGGGCCGGCGGTGTTGGCGTGCGCTGCTTCGGAGGCCGAGGCCGAGGGAGTGGCGGCGGCGCTCGCAGCCGACGGGCTCAGGTCCACGCACGACATCGCCGTCGTCGGATTCAATTCTTCGGGGGCGCGGCTGCGGCCGATCACTCCTCCGGCTCGTTGAACGGGCCGGCGAGAATCGCCGCGGGCTGTTCGTGGACGCCGTCGGCGTCGGTCACGTAGCGCGCCTGGCCGAGGAGGTCGTCGGGGATCCGCCACACCGTTCGGTCGACCCCCTTCGCCACCCGGTGGAGCGTGAGATAAGGGGGAATCTCACCCGCTGTTTCCCGGATCGGCATGGTGGCAGGATCGGCGCCGGAGAGGACATCGCCCGCCAGCCGGCCGGCCACGACGCCGATCTCGAGGAAGTTGAAGCCGACGTCGAAGAACGTGCCCCGGTCGGGCTTCCCCGGATTGACGGTGAATACCGGGATCCCCGCCTTCGCCGCTGTGCCGATCACCGAGTCGATCGCCGAGATGACGGTCGTGTCGCCGGGGCAGAAGATCGCCTCGGCGCCGCGGGCGATCGTCGACTGCACCGCCTCGATCACGCCGGAGGAGTTTTCCACCGGCACCTCGAGGAGCTCGATGCCGCGCTTCCGGCAACTTACCCGGGCGAGATCCATGAAGCGGCGCGAATTACTCTCGGCGTTGTTGTGGGGCACGCCGACTTTTTTCAAGCCCGGATGGAGGCGCTGCGCGACGCCGAAGGTGAAGTCGACCGGTGCCAGGCTGCCGTAGCCGACAAGCCAGGCCGGATGGATGAGCGGGTCGGCCCGGTCGAGCCCGACGCCGGCGGAGAAGGGATCGGCAACGGCCGCGAAAACATGCCGGAGCCGGCCTCTGGTGTTGGCGCTGGCGATCTGTTGGAGTGAGGGCGTGCTCGACGTGAGCACCAGATCGAACGGGCCGCCGACGATCTCCCGGGCGATGGCGTTCCCTTGGGCCATGTCCCCCTGGGCGTTGAACCGGCGTACGGTCACCGTTTTCCCCTCTTCGAAGCCCCGTTCGGCGAGGCCGGCGAGCATTCCGGTGACCGCGTCGTCGAGGACCGTCGAGCTCGTCTGTTGAAGCACCGCCACCGCCGGGAGCGCGCGGTGGGAGCGGCTCCGGTCGGTGGCCAGGAGGAGGGCCGACGCGCCGCCGAGGAGGAGGATCGTGGGGAGGCAGCGGCGGAGGATGGCGGTGAGCATGGGCGTGGGATTCAACGTGGGCCGAAGCCCCGGGCCTGTCAAACGTAGAGGTCGCGAAGGGTGCGGGCGGCGGAGTCGTCGAGCTGATCGGCGCGCCGCAGCCGGTCGAAGCGGCCGGCGAGGTCCGCTGTCGAAAGCCGGCGCTTCGCGCCCCCTTCGACATCCAGGCTGATCCTCCCACGGTGGACGAGCAACAGCCGGTCGCCGAGACCAGCGGCCTGCTCGAGGGAGTGGGTCACCATCAGCGCCGTGAGCTTTTGGTCGCGGACGAGCTTCGCGGTGGCCTGCACGACCCGGTCTGCGGAGGCCGGATCGAGGGCGGCGGTGTGCTCGTCGAGGAGGAGGAGTTCGGGGCGGTGCCAGGTCGCCATGACGAGCGCCACGATCTGCCGCTGCCCCCCCGACATCGAGCCGATCGGCTGGTCGAGCCGCTTTTCGAGTCCGGGCTGGATGGCCGCGAGCCGTTGGGCCGCCTCGGCGCGCAGACGGCGCGGCGTGGCCCAGCCGAGCCCCACCGGCCGGCCCCGGGAGGCGGCGACGGCGAGGTTTTCGAGGACCGACAGGCTTGCGGCCGTCCCGGCCCGCGGGTCTTGAAACACCCGCCCGACATACCGGGCGCGTTGGTTCTCGCGCCACGCGGTGAGCTCGTGGCCGGCGACATGGATGCTGCCGGCATCGAGGCGGACGGTGCCGGCGATCGCCCCCAGGAGCGTGCTCTTGCCCGAGCCGTTGGTGCCGATGACGACGACGAACGTCCCCGCCGGGATCGTGAAGCTGATGTCGTCGACGGCGCGCACGAGCGGGCCACCGGGGGCGGAGAAGGCGACGGTGGCGTGGCGGACGTCGAGCATGGGAAGCGAGGAAGCAAAGGAAAGGATCAGCGGGCCGCAGAGGCCTGTGGGCGACGCGAGAGGAGTCGGGGAGCGATCAGCGCCGCAAGGACGACCAGCGCCGTGGCGGCCTTGAGCCAGTCGGGATGGAGGCCGGCGCGCAGTGCCGAGGCGACGATGAGGCGGAAGGTGATGCTGCCGGCGACGGTGGCAACCAGCGCCCCTCCGAGCCGCACCGGCCCGACGAGCGCCGCTCCGAGGAACACGCTCGCCATCCCCCACACGACCATCCCGATCCCCATCTGCACGTCGGCGAATCCCTGCACCTGGGCAACAAGCGCTCCCGACAACGCCGTCAGCGCGTTGGCGATGGCGAGGCCGCCGACGGTCAGCAGACCGGTGTTGCGCCCCAAGGCCCGGGCCATTGTCGCGGTGTCGCCGCCGGCGCGCATCGCCGTGCCGAGGTTCGTGCGGAAGAAGGCCCACAGGAAAATGACGGCGATTCCCACGCCGGAGAGCATCACGATCAGCCGGGCTGCCTCGCCCGCGGCGTCGCCGAATCCGACCGCCGTCATCGCCGGGAGGAGGAGCGATTCGGCGCGGTCGAGGAGCGTCGCGCTGCCGGCCAGGGGGACATTGCTGCGGCCGAGGACGACGAGGTTCACGCTCGACAGCGCCGTCGTCACGAGGATCCCGGCGAGGAGCGGCTCGATACGCAAGATCGCGTGGAGGAGCCCCGTGCAGGCTCCGGCGGCGGCCCCGGCGGCGGCTCCGCCGAGGGTGGCGATGGCTGGATCGTACCCCGTGACGAGGAGTACGGTCGTCGTCACGGCGCCGAGGGTGAAGGAGCCGTCGGTGGTGATGTCGGGGAAGGCGAAGAGCCGGTAGCTGACGAAGACGCCCAGGGCCACAAGCGCCAGCGTGACACCGAACGTCCAGGTGGCCAAGAGTGTGATCATGCGTGCGGCGTCCGGACCTTGATCGGTGCGAACCAACAGGCCCCGCGCACCAGTTCCGGGCGACCGCTACCGAGGACCGGCGCCGGATCGGCGAGGAGATGCATCACGGCCAGGGGCGACATCCCGCCGAGGGCAGCCACGATCTCCGCCGGCTCGGTGATGCCGCGGCGGAGGGGGCGGTGGGGGAAGACGGCGGCGTGGAGGTGGGCCGTCACGCTTCCGAACGGGCGGACGAAGTCCCCGAGGGCCCCGCTCGCGTTGCGGGTGGCGACGCCGACAACCAGCGCCGTCCGGCCGGCGTGGCACGGCTCCCGCGAGAACGACAGCCAGCGGGCGGCGATCTCGGCCCGGCCGGCGGCCGGGTGGTCGTCGGCCGTCGCTTCGGCGATCGGGCGGATCAGCTCGGCGCCAACCAGCCCCAGCACTTCTGCGACCACGAGCACGGCGATGGCCTCCCCGCCCGAGCGCTCGAGGAGGATGCCGAGGAGCGTGTCGAGCGTAACAGTCGCCCCGTCAGCAGCTTCGAAGCCGGTGTGGCCTCGGGGTGTCCCCTCCCAGAAAAGGCCTGACGCCATCCGGATCGCGGGAACGAGGTCGCCGCTGCCGACGAGCGAATCGGGGACGCCGAAGGGGCGCGGTGGGCGAACGAACACGCTCCCGCAGGCGGCGAGGAGCTCACCGCCGCTGGTCACCGCTGGGCCGTCGTCGGCCAGGGCTCCGATGCCGATCCCGAAGGCTTCACGCGAGACGTTCCGCGGGGGCTCGTCGATCGTTCCCACCCCCGACGTCCAGGCCGGAGCGCCGACAACAACCCCCTCGAGCGCCGTGGCGGCCGAGCCATCGAAGCCGACGAGAACGATCTCCCCCACCGGCTCGGTGCGCAGCGGCGTGGCGGCTGGCGGCGTGGCGGCTGGTATGGCGGCTGGCGGCGGCGCGTCCAGCCCGGCCGCAGGGGCGGGCAGCGGGGCGGGGCGCTCGATGGCGCCCGGCTCCATGAGGAGGGGAGCGAGGCGCGAGAGCGTCAGCACCCGATGGATCGGTTCGCTCGACCGCGACACGAGGCAACTGCCACCGGCCCCCTTGGCAGCGCGGTGGACGTTAAAGAGGGAGCGGATCCCGGCCGACGACAGGAAGCCGACCGCCCCCAGGTCGAGGCGGATCGTGTGCCGGCCGAGGCGCAGCTGCTCCTCGACGGCCGCCTCGAGTTCGGTGGCGGTCTCAGAGTCGATCCGTCCGCGGGCCACGAGCTCGACCCGATCGCCGGCGTTGCCGGTGATGATCGCGTCGATGGAGAGATCCATGGTCGTGCCGCCGTTCCTGAGCCGCTCAACCGATCGGAATGCCGTAGCTGCGGAGCACGCCGCTGAGCTTGTCGGCCTGGGCCGGCTCGAGAGGCACCAGCGGCAGCCGGACCTCGCCCGTATCGCGCCCGAGCATCGCCAGTGCCGCCTTGATCGGGATCGGATTGCTCGCGAGGCCAAGGAGGTCGCGGCAGAGGCCAAAGAGGCGGTGGTGCCAGCGGCGGGCGCCGGCCAGATCCCCCGCCTCGAAGGCGTCGAGAAGGGCCTTCATGTCGGCAGGCACGAGGTTGCCGACAACACTGATCACGCCGCGACCGCCGATGGCCAGGAGCGGGAGCGTCATGCTGTCGTCGCCGGAGAGGACCGTCAGATCGGTTAAGCCGATGATCTGCGACGCCTGATCGATGACGCCGGTCGCTTCCTTCACCATCGCGATGCCGGGGAGCTCGGCAAGCCGGATGATCGTCTCCGGCTCGATGTTGCGCCCGGTGCGGCCGGGGATGTTGTAGACGCAGATCGGGATGTCGACCGCCTCGGCGAGCGCCTTGAAGTGTTCGTAGATCCCTTGCTGGGTGGGCCGGTTGTAGTAGGGGCCGACGACGAGGGCCGCATCGGCGCCCTCCTTCTCGGCATGCTTCGTGAGCCGGACAGCCTCGGCGGTGGCGTTGCTCCCTGTCCCCGGCATGACGAGGATCCGTCCGGCGGAGGCCTGGATGCTCTCGGCGATCACCCGTTCGTGTTCGTCGTGGGAGAGCGTCGGCGATTCCCCCGTCGTGCCGACCGGACAGATGCAGGTCACGCGGGCCGCCGCTTGGGCATCGATCTGCTGACGGAGCCGAGCCGAGTCGATTTTCCCGTCGCGAAACGGGGTGACGATGGCCACCGACAGACCGGCAAACCTCTCGGCACGGGTGGGCTTCACGGCGGGGCTCGGCATCGAAGGGGCCTCGGGGTGGACGGGGGCGAATCGGGTCGACCAGTCGACGGTGGGGGGCAGGGGTGTGCGCCCCGGGAGAATCTGGCGAGAATACGGGTTTCTGGTCTGCGCGGCAAAGGGGCCGTGGCGGGTGGCGGATAAAGGGAGTGGCCATGGAAGGGACCGACGGGCTGCGGGCGGAGGCGGTGGCGGCCGCGGCACGCGTCTTGGCAGCCGGTGGCCGGCGGGGGCGGCTGGGGATCGTCCTCGGGACAGGCCTGGGGGGGCTCGTCGAGCGGTTCGACGACGTCGTCTGTCTTCCGGTGGACGTCACCGGCTGGCTCGCCGCCTCGACCGCCACCGGCCATGCCGGCCGGATCGCCTGCGGGCGTGTCACCGGTTGCCCGGTCATCGCCTTGCAGGGGCGCGTCCATGCCTACGAGGGCTTTGACGATGCCACGATCACGCGTGGCATCGAAGTCCTCGTCGCCCTCGGTGTCCGCACGCTCCTGGTGACCAATGCCTCCGGCGGGCTGCGGCCGGGGATGACTGGGGGGGAGCTGCTCGTGCTCGACGACCATCTCGACCTCGGTGCTCGGCCGGGGACGGCGCCGGCCGGAGCCCGGGTCGGGCGGGCCGGGGAGGAGATCTATCGAGCTGACTTCGTGGAGATCGCGCTGGCCGCGGCGCGGCACGCGGGGGCCCGGGCCCGGGCCGGGGTTTACGCCCGCCTCCTCGGGCCGAGCTACGAAACCCGCGCCGAATACCGGATGCTCCTCCGCCTCGGGGCCGATGCGGTGGGAATGTCGACGGTCCCTGAGGTCCTCGCCGCGCGCCGGTTGGGCGTTGACGTTGCTGCGGTCTCGGTGATCACAAATGTCGCCAACCCCGACGCGCCGGACCAGACCGATGCCGAGGAGGTCTGTCGGCTCGCGGCCGGCGCGGCCGACGGAATATGGGGGGTGATCCGAGCGCTGGCTACCGCTGTGGCCGGTGGGGAGCCGGAGGGATCGAAGACGAAAATGGAGGATCGATGACAGGCCAACACGCGCAGCTCCTGCTGACCAACGACGACGGCATCGACGCGCCGGGCCTCGCCGCGCTCGAGCGTGCCGTGGTGGGCTTCGGCGGGGAGTTTGTCGTTGTCGCGCCTGATGTCTGTCATTCCGGCGGCGGGCACCGGGTGACAACGCACCGGCCGCTGGCCGTGCAGACGTTGGGGCCGGGGCGCTTTTGCATCGACGGCACCCCGGCCGATTGCACGCGGCTGGCGCTTTCCACGCTCTGCCCCGATCCGACGTGGGTCCTTTCCGGGATCAACGCCGGCGGTAATCTCGGCGTCGATGTCCATCTCTCGGGGACCGTCGCCGCCGCCCGAGAGGCGGCGCTCCATGGCCGACGGAGCTTGGCGGTGTCGCAGTATCGCGGCCGCAGCGCCAGTATCGATTGGGAGTTGGCCAGCCGGTGGGTAGCGCGGGTCCTGGCGCGGATCGACCGCGTCGCGCTCGAGCCGGGGGAGTTCTGGAATGTCAATCTCCCCGACCCCGCCACGGTCCCCGAGGGGCATGCCGGTGGCGATCCGCCAATCATCGAATGCGCCGTCGATCCCTCTCCGTTTGCGCTGGTCTTCCGCGAGACGCCGGCCGGCTGGCTATGGGGCGCTGACTACCACGCGCGCCCCCGGCGCCCCGGCCACGACATCGAGATCTGCTTCGGCGGCAGCATTTCGCTGTCACGCTGCCGGGTCGTGTGACGCTCGCGTCAGTTGTTGCAGACGGAGAGATCGGCATCGAAGATCCGAACCTGCTCCCAGTTGTCGGCATGCGCGGCGATGAAGATCTCGTGCCGCTCGGCCTGCTGGTAGGTGTCGTGGCTGGCGCGCGAGTCAAACATGATGTGAAGGGCGACTTGCCAGTCGCGGTCGTTGACGTGCCGGTCGTACGGGGCACAGCCGCCGACGGCGAAGACGACCTCGCCGGGGTGGCCGGAGAGGTGGTCACGGCAGCCGGCTATGAGACGCTCGATTGCGGCCGGGGAACGATCTTTAAGCCGAAAGAAAACGGAGTGGGCGAGCATGGCGGGGAAGGGAGGAGGCCACGAACGGGCGGGGTGAAAGCGCGGCTGGCGCGGCGTCAGTCGCGGGCGGCAGGAACGTGGCCAGGGAGTGGCGGCGCGGCGGAGGGCTGATCCTCGGACCGGCGCGGGGCGGCGGGGCCGACGATCCCCACCATGTCGGTGTCGTCGAGCATCTCGCGCTCCTCGAGGGCCGCGGAGAGCCGGTCGAGCTTGTCGCGGTTGTCGGCGAGGAGTTTGGTGGCGCGGATGGCGGCCTCACCGAGGATCCGTGTCACCTCGTCGTCGATAACGCGGGCGGTGTGGTCGCTGAACTCGCGCTGCTCATAGACATCGCGGCCGAGGAAGGGGTGTTCGTTCGAGCCGTGACAGGCCACCGGCCCGACCTTCTCGCTCATCCCCCAGTGGGCGACCATCCGCCGGGCCAAGCGCGTGGCCTGAACGAGATCGTTCTCAGCGCCGGCAGAAAACTCACCGAAGACGAGCTTCTCGGCAGCGCGCCCGGCGAGCATGAAGACGAGCCGGTTCTCGAGATCGGACTGGCCGATGTTCATCCGATCCTCCTCCGGCACCAGTTGCGTGACGCCGAGGGCCCGGCCGCGGGGGATGATCGTCACCTTGTGGAGGTTGTCGACGCCCGGCAGGAGCCATGAGCCGAGGGCGTGCCCCGCCTCGTGATAGGCGGTCATCGTCTTCTCACGGCCAACGAGCACCTCCTCGCGCTTCGGGCCCATCAGGACCTTGTCGCGGGCGTAGTCGAAGTCGGAGGAATCGACGGCGTCCTTGTCGTGGCGCGTCGCCCACAGGGCGGCCTCGTTGACGAGGTTGCGGATGTCGGCGCCGGTCAGGCCCACCGTGCCGCTGGCGAGCCGGTCGAGGTTGACGTCGGCCGCGAGGGGGACTTTTCTCGTATGGACGCGAAACAGCGCCAGCCGGGCTTTGTGATTGGGGCGGTCGACGGTGACGTGGCGGTCGAAGCGACCGGGGCGGAGAAGGGCGGGGTCGAGGACGTCGGGCCGGTTCGTGGCGCCGAGCACGATCACCGCCTCCGACGGGCTGAAGCCATCCATCTCGGAGAGGATCTGGTTGAGGGTCTGCTCGCGCTCGTCGTGGCCGCCGCCGAGCCCCGTGCCACGGTGGCGACCGACGGCGTCGATCTCGTCGATGAACAGGATCGCCGGCGAGGCGTCTTTGGCCGTCTTGAAGAGGTCGCGAACGCGCGACGCGCCGACGCCGACAAACATCTGGATGAACTCGCTGCCGGAAATGGAGAAGAACGGGACCCCCGCCTCGCCAGCGACGGCCCGGGCGAGGAGCGTTTTGCCGGTGCCCGGCGGGCCCATCAGCAGCACCCCCTTCGGCACGCGGCCCCCGAGGCGCTGAAAGCGGCGCGGATCTTTCAGGAAGTCGACGATCTCCTTGAGATCCTCCTTCACCTGCTCGAGGCCGGCGACATCGGAGAAGGTCACCTGCCGGTCGCTCGAACCGTAGCGTTTAGCCGGCGACTTGCTGAATCCCCCGAGGAACCCCGAGCCGCCGAGCGGGTCGCGGGCGCGCCGCAGGGTCATCCAGAAGCCGGCCATGAGGAGGAGGGGAACGAGCATGTAGATGCCGAGGAGGAGGCCAGTGCCGTCGGCCGGCTGGCGAACGGTCGTCTTCACCTCGTGCTCGAGGAGCATCTCGCTGAGCCCCTCGCCAAGGTAGGGGGAAATCTCGATCTGGAAGGTGCGCGGCGCTCCTCCGCCGACCTCGCCGGTGCCGGTTTCCGCGGCCGGTGCCTTGAATTGCCCTTCAAGGGAGTTGCCGGAGATCCGCACCTCGGCGACATTCCCGGCCTTCACCTCGCGGACGAACTCGTCCCAGGAGACGGGGGTGACGCTGCCGGCCTGTTCCCGGATCACGATCGTCACCAGGGCGAGCGCGGCCAGCGCCAGCATGATGATCGCCGGCATCCCGAGGGGCCGGCCCCCACTCGGATTCGGCTTGGGAAAGCCGTCGTCGTTGGCGCCCCCTTGGCCGGGGGCATTGGAATTGGAACCGTTGTCGCGGGGGGACGTGTCCATCGGCGTTTCCGGCGGGATACGGTGGTCGGATGCCTCTTCGGCAACCCTTTACTGTAGTCTACGATGGTCAGTTCGGTATCGCTCCCGCCTGGCAGGGGCATTTCCGTGGGCTTGGCGGTCGAAAAGCCCGTCCCTGCCGGGCGTTCACGAGCCTGCCTCTATCCCCAAAGCCTGTTGAGCAGAGCCCGTTGATGAAGTCCACCGAGCGACGCGATCCGGCGATGGGGACCACGGCGAAGCGTGGTGTCGTGGCGATCGCACGGCGGGGCGACCGCTTCCTCGCGATCCGGCGGGGGCGGGCGGTCGCCGCGCCAGGCCGGGTCTGTTTCCCGGGGGGGCATGTCGAGCCGGGGGAAGAGGAGCACGAGGCGGTGGTACGCGAGTGCCGCGAGGAATTGCAGGCCGACGTCGAGGCGCTGGCCTGTGTCTGGCAGAGCGTCACCCCGTGGGGCACCGCGTTGTCGTGGTGGACGGTCGACCTCGATCCGGCTGCGCAGCTCGTGGCCCATCCGGTCGAGGTCGAGGCGATCTACTGGATGACGCTCGAGGAGTTGCTCGCCGAGCCGACCCTCCTCGAAGGCAACCGGGAGTTTCTCCTCCGCGAGCTGGAAAAAGGGGCTTAAGAGGGGTGTTTCGGGTTGTGAGCCTCGCGCGGCAGCCCGTAGACTCTTCCCTGCCCCAAGGCGGGGCTCCCGTCGGTTCGTGCCTCCGCCCCTCGAGGGCCAGGCAGGCCGAGGTCGTGGCCCATCCCTGGTTCTTCGTTTTCTTCTCCCCGTAACGATTTTTCGGAGTTTTGCAGCGATGGAATTGACGTTCGTGATGTTTAAGCCGGACTGCGTCCAGCGTGGCCTGCTCGGGCGAATCCTCTCCCGGTTCGACGACAAGGGGCTGCGGCTGGTGGCGATGAAGATGCTGCGGATCACCCCCGCGATGGCGAAGCAGCACTACGCCGAGCATGTTTCGAAGCCCTTCTATCCGGGGCTCGAAGAGTTCATCACCGCTTCGCCCGTCGTCGGTTGCGTGTTCGCCGGCCCGGAGGTGGTGCGGGTCGTCCGCGACATGCTCGGGGCGACCAGCGGCCTGAAGGCCGCGTCCGGAACGATCCGGGGCGACTACAGCGCCAGCCGGCAAATGAACCTCGTCCACGCCTCCGATTCCCCCGAGTCGGCCTCGCGCGAGATCTCGATCTATTTTAAGTCGGAAGAGCTCCACGCCTGGGAGCCGTCGCTCGCCTGCTGGACGCAGGCCCCCGGCGAGGTCTGACACCCGCCGTTCCCGCCGCGCCCCTCCTCCGCCGATCGTTCCCGCCTGCGCCAATCGTCCCGCCTGCGCTGACCCCACCCCGCGATCCCACCATGAGTGTTCTCGTCTTCGGGCATCGCAATCCCGACACCGATGCCATCTGCTCCGCGATCGCCTATGCCGATCTCCTTCAGCAGACCACCCGTC
>Ga0209829_10002801_pt1 | contig 13064 bp, 6 predicted proteins | sample C_140205_EF_Meta_FD_187311 | JGI IMG/M metagenome (GOLD analysis project Ga0209829, IMG submission 187311) | Freshwater microbial communities from Lake Croche, Canada to study carbon cycling - C_140205_EF_MetaG (SPAdes) (version 2) | ecosystem: Environmental > Aquatic > Freshwater > Lake...
GCGGATAGAGCAGCGTGAGGTTCGCCACACTGCTGGTGACGCTGCTTGACCCGTTGCTCACCACCACCCAGTAAGAGCCTAGGTTGCTCGGTCCAACGTTGGTTATAGTGAGGCTGCTATTCGTCTCGCCAGCAAGGAGACCGCTAGGCGGATCGATCAGCACCGTGGGCGGGGAGGAATAACTAAAACCTGCGTTTGTCATGGTAACAGAAGTCACAGCCCCATTGCTTAAGGATGTGTAGCCCAAGGCTCCAGTTCCACCGCCTCCGACGAATTTAACGCTCGGAGGAGAGCTGTAGCCATAACCCCCGTTTGTCACCACAGCGCTATAAACAAAACCCAAAATTGTTTGAGCATAACCACTTGCTAAAGCGGTCGCATTTGTAGGAGCAAAAAACCACTGATAATTAAAACTACCATAACCACCAAATGTTGTTATAGACATGGTAGCCGTAGATTGAATCAGACAGGATATGGCACTTAGTAATCCTAGTGACAAAGGCGCAACTACAGGTTTGCCATCTAAAAATGGGCCCCATCCAGTGGTGAATTGTAATGTATAAATTGTTGCAGGATCTGCGGAAAAAGCATCTCCATATGAACTAGGTGCGTTACCATTGAAATGAACCGCAACCAAACTATAGCACTGCTGAAATGCTCCCTGGTTGAGATAAGTGAGTCCGGTTCCAATGGTTACATTAGTTAGGCTTGTGTTTCCATAAAATGCGTTGATTCCTATAGTTTTCACACCATTACCAATTGTCACACGTTTCTGTCCTGAACAGAATGCAAAGGAGTTGTGACCTATGCTAACAACTGAATCCGGTATAATAATTTCTGTTATGCTAGTGGCACTTTGGAAGGCATAATCCCCAATAATCGTTACAGGCGAAGCGTCTATCACTGACGGAACCGTGACAATTCCGCCATTACCTGTATATCCTATAATACTGAGTGTTCCGTCGCCATTATTCGCCGTAGTAAATTGCCCTCTCGCGCTGGAAACCAAGGCTACCAAAACGCCGAGGCCGAGGAGGTGTCTGAGGTGCTTCATAGGTGAGTCTGGGGTGATGCCGGTGTGTGGGAGGCTATCGGGTAAAGCAGGGATGATGCGGTTTTTCACCGCATGCCGTGAAAATCTGGGGAGGCTGCTCCATGTCTGGCGGCCAACTCACCTCATCCAATCGTTTCTGTCAAGGCCTTTTTACCAGGCCGTACGGCAACACGGCAGCCCGGATCGGTCAGCCCCCCGCTAATCGTCGCTGCCGCCTCAGGCAAGGGTGGTGCCCTCCCCCCCCAAGAGCCGGTCAGGAGCCCGCGGCTCGTCCTGGGCCAGCCCAGCGCAGCCGTTGGGCTGTAACGCGGCCAAGAGACGGTTGGATGACCCGTATGACCCGTATGAGCCGCCTCACTTTTCAAACTGCGTCCAAAAGCGACGTTTTTATGGGACGTATCTGACCCCGGTTACGTTTCCGTTGAACCTTCCGCCAGTTTCTTTTGCTCGGCCTTAATCCGTTTCTTCTCCCGGCTCTCGACCTTCTTGATGCTCTCGGCCACCGGCAGATTTTCCGGCATCGTGCCGCCTAGCTCGTGGATGGTTTTACGAACTTTCCGGCCTATTTCGTCGTGGATACGGTTCGCGTGGTCTTTGTTCCGCACATTCTCGCGGCGCAATTTCTCCTCCGTCTGCGTCGCCCGGAATAAAGTTGCCGCCAGTTCCGTGCTACCCATGTGGTCAAGGACGTGTTCCTTGGATTCAAGCCGCTTGCGCTGATGGATGTCGCGCATACACAGACCGCCATATAGACCGCGATAACCGTGGTCCATGAAAATCGCATAGTCCACCGGCTGAATGACGCCCGCCTGTTTCGCCACGCCTGCGAGATTTTTGTTGTGCTTATTCATTTCGCCGCGCAATAGCAGGCGCGTCTTGTCCTCCTGCGGTGTTTGGTTTTCTGCTTATTGGCAACTGTAGTCGTCGAGGTGACGAGGTGTTTCGGTTCGTGCGGTAGGCCTTGTGAGACAAAGGCGGAAATTGAAAAGGAGAAAGACCGGAAGGATCAGGAACCCCAAGCAGGGCTCTTTTTAACTTGAGGGTTCATCCTTGATGGTCAAGCGGTCTGGGGCTGTCTGGGTCGTTGCCGCCAAAGTGAAGAGTTTTGGCTCCGGGGAAGGGGTGAAAAACAGCCGTGAAATTCGGTTTTAGCGCGGTTCGCATCGTTGGGTTGGCGGAAGGGGTGGGATTTGAACCCACGGTAGCCTTGCGACTACGTCTGATTTCGAGTCAGGTGCCTTCAACCACTCAGCCACCCTTCCAACCCTGTTTTGACCGAACGACTCTATTTTGCATGGTTGCCGGTTCGGGGCAAGAGGATTCGATCTCACAGGATTCGGTCAGCTTTTTCGGGATTTCAACCCCAACTAGTAGCCACGCTCCCAAACGTTCATGTTGAGGTGATGTTTTTCTTAATTGCATGACATCTTTCTGGTGTTATCAACGCATGGCTGCCTAGAAGGAAAAAGATGGCCGGTTTCACCTGCGACTGGACAACGCTGAGGCCGTCTCCGCTTACGGCGGTCAGCTGCTCACTGGATTGGTTGGCCAATCGATTTGATGTCAGAAATCTCCTCGCCAAGATCGATGGCATCGATCCGTGGAACCGGTCGATGATCAATGCAATCAGATCCAATTTGTTTTGCGCGTGTTCCTTACCGCTTGGCGCTTGGCCGCCCCGACGGGGCTGGGGAAGAGTTTTTGGATGGACGCGGATCTGTGGACAGGTCGCGCCGGTGAGGCCGCGCCCTCGGCGCTTGAAAGCAAGGCGAGGGGCAAGGCGCGGTGGACAATTCATAATGGACAACGGGTTTGGGTTCCCCCCGGTTAAAAAGAGACACGCGGAAGGTAGGAGATCGGAGGGCAACTTTTGAGGCGCAATTGACCCGCCATGCCCTCCGAATTCTGGAAAAAAAAGCCGACATCACTGGCAGCCACATCCGCGGTGACGGCGCTGCCGCAAAGCCACATCCGGACAAAGTCGGATTTGTCCGCCGCTGTCTCGCTGAGGAATGGGGGGGGGCAACCCGCTCGGCATGCTTGACTTGGGCGTGGGGATGAAATCACCTATGGGGGGTGAAGTTTTTGGTGTTTGGGACTTATTTTTGGCAAGCTATGATTAGAAGCACGATTTGTTTTTCCGGCTTGGCGGCAATGCTGGTTGGGGTGGCGGTTTTGCTATGCAGCTGCAGCAAGCCGGAGGAGATTCGCGCCGTGCCGGTGCCCGATGTGCGTTTGGCAATGATCGAACAGCGCGACGTCCCCGTTTACCGCGAATGGGTTGGCACTCTTGAGGGGGACGTCAATGCCGCTATTTCGGCGCAGGTGGGCGGTTATTTGCTCAGCCGTGACTATTCCGAGGGGGGCAAGGTCACTAAAGGCCAGGTTTTGTTCCGGATTCAACCGGCCACGTTTGAGGTCGCTCTGGCCAATGCCAAAGCCCAGCTCACCGAAGCGCTTGCCCGCAAGGGCAAGACCGCCTCGGATGTTCAGAGGTATAGGCCTTTGGCAAAAACGCAGGCCATCAGTCAGCAGGAATTTGATGATGCCGTGCAGGCCGATCTGGCCGCGGATGCAAAAGTGCAAGCCGCGCAAGCCTCAGTGGACAGCGCTCAGCTGAACCTTGGTTTCGCGACGATCCGCTCTCCGGTCGATGGGATTGCGGGATTGGCGCAGGCGCAGCTGGGGGACTTGGTGGGCCCCGGATCAGGACAGTTGACGACCGTGGTCAAGACCGATCCCATGAGGGTTTATTTTTCTGTGGATCAAAAGTTGATGACTGCCTTGCAGGAGAAAACCCTGGCTGCCGGCCAGGAACTGCGCGGAGCCGGGGGTGAGTATCAAGGGCCTACCCTTGAACTGATTCTGGCTTCGGGCTCGGTCTACGCCTTCAAAGGCAGGGTGCGCCACGTTAACAATCAGGTTGATGTGAAGTCCGGCACAGTGCGGGTGGTGGGGGAGTTTCCAAATCCGCAGGGCCTGCTTTCCCCCGGGATGTTTGTCCGGACCCGGGCGTTGATGACGACTCAAAAAGACGCGCTGCTCGTGCCGCAATCCGCCCTTCTGGATGTGCAAGGACGGCACATGCTTGCGCTGGTGGACGCCGAAAACAAGGTCAGCATCCGTCCGGTGGAACTTGGGGAGGCGTCCGGCCCGCTAAGAGTGGTCACCGGTTCGATCAGGGCCGGGGAGCGGGTTGTGGCCGAAGGCATCCAGAAGGCGCGGGACGGTGGCACAGTTCATCCTCTGCCTGCGGCGGAGAAAGGTGAGCCGGGCCCGGTGGGGGGGCTTGGCGGGGGCAAACCTTGATTGGCCCGGGCCATTCTCCAGCGCTGACCTATGTCTAAGTTTTTCATCAACCGTCCGATCGTGGCGATGGTCATCTCCATCCTCATGGTGATTCTGGGATTGGTGGCGATGTCGGGGTTGCCGGTGTCGCAGTTTCCCAAGATTGCGGATCCGCAGATCCAGGTGACGGCCAGTTATCCCGGCGCGGACGCCACCACGGTGGAGCAGTCCGTGGCCACGCCGATCGAGCAGCAGATGTCCGGGGTGGACAATCTGGAATACATGTATTCGCTCAATGCGAACAACGGTTCGATGAAGCTGGTGGCGGATTTCAATATCAAGACCGATCCGAACACGGATCAGATTCTGGCTCAGATGAGGCAAAGCCAGGCGGCCTCGCAGCTGCCTGCGGCGGTGACGGCCCAAGGGGTGACGGTGCAGAAGTCGTCCGCTTCGCCGCTGATGCTCTTCGCCCTGTATTCGCCGAGCAACACCTATGACGGGGTTTTTCTGGCGAACTATGCGGTGATCAACATCAACGACCTGATGACGCGGGTGCCGGGGCTAGCCAGTGTGACGGTGTTCGGTGCGGGCAATTATGCCACGCGGATCTGGGTGCGTCCGGACCGGTTGGCGCAGATGGGGGTTACGGTGCCGGAGATTCTCAGCGCCATCTCAGCTCAGAACACGGTGAACCCGGCCGGTCAGATAGGCGGGGAGCCTGTTCCGCAGGGGCAGCAGTTCACCTATGCGGTCCGGTCTGCGGGCCGGCTTGAGACGCAGGAGGAGTTTGAGAACATCGTTTTGAGGGCCGCTCCCGGCGGAGCCATCCTGCGGGTCAAGGATGTGGCGCGGGTTGAACTGGGGGCCCAGAACTACAGCATGCAGGCCCGGCTCAATGGCAAGCCCGCCGCGCTGGTGGCCGTATATCAGTTGCCCGATTCCAACGCGGTGGAAGCCGCCAAGGGGGCGCGCGAAGTCATGGCGCGGCTCAAGCAGGGGTTTCCGCCGGACCTGGATTATGCCGTCGCCTTGGACACAACTCTGGCAGTGACGGAGGGCATGAAAGAAATCCAGCAAACGCTCTTTGAGGCGATTGTGCTGGTGATCATCGTGGTTTTTCTCTTTTTGCAAGGGTGGCGGGCAACCCTCATACCGTTGTTGGCCGTGCCTGTGTCGTTGATTGGCACCTTCGCATTTTTCCCGCTGTTCGGGTTTTCCATCAACACGCTTTCTCTTTTCGGACTGGTCCTGGCGATCGGGTTGGTGGTGGATGATGCGATTGTGGTGGTGGAGGTGGTGGAGCATCACATTGACAAGGGGCTTTCGCCCAAGGAAGCGGCGATCAAGGGCATGCAGGAGGTGGCCGGGCCGGTGATGGCGATAGCGATTATTCTCGGAGCGGTTTTTGTGCCGACGGCGTTCATTCCGGGCATTACCGGGTTGCTCTACCAGCAGTTTGCCGTGACGGTGGCGGTGTCGGTGGCCATTTCGGCGTTCAACGCGCTGACGCTTTCTCCGGCGTTGGCGGCGCTTTTGCTGCGGCCGAAGAAAAAAAGCAACAGTCCGCTGCAGAGGTTTTACAATGCATTCAATCGGGCCTTTGGCCGTGTGACCGACGGGTATGTGGGTGTGTGCCGGCAGCTGATCCGAAAAAGCGGATTTGCCTTGGTGCTGCTGGCGGGTTTTGCGGGGCTGGCGGGTTTGCTGGGCAAACACACCAACGCGGGGTTCCTGCCGGAGGAGGATCAGGGCTATCTGTTTGCCGGTGTGCAGCTGCCCGAGGCGTCCTCGGCCCAGCGGACCAGCGAGGTGATGAGGCAGGCGGAGGAGATCCTCAAGGCGACGCCCGGGGTGAAGTTTTATTCCACGGTGGTGGGCTACAGCATGCTCAGCGGGGTGCAGAACACCTACAGCGGATTTTTCTTCATCACCTTGGAGGAATGGAGCAAGCGCCAGAAACCGGAGGAGCAGTATCAGGCCATCATGGCGCATTTAAACTCGAAGCTGGGCCAGATTCCCGGGGCTCTGGGGTTTGCCTTCTCCCCCCCTGCGATTCCCGGCGTCGGGGCTTCGGGGGGTGTCACTTTTATTTTGGAGGATCGGTCCGGCAAAGGCGGTGGTATGTTGGCGGCCAATCTGAAGAACTTTCTGGAGGCGGCGCGCAAGCGGCCCGAGCTGGCAGCGGTTTCCACCACGGCGCTGCCCTCCGTGCCGCAGATGCGGGTGGAGGTGGATCGTGATCAGGTTCTGCAGCAGGGGGTGCGCCTGCAGGATGTGTATCAGACCATGCAATGTTTCATGGGGGGTGCCTTCGTGAATTTCTTCAACCGGTTCGGGCGGCAATGGCAGGTTTATGTCCAGGCCGAGGGGAGTTACCGCACCGAGGCTGAAAATCTCGGCCAGTTCCACGTGTTGAACAGCGCGGGCGGGGCGGTGCCTCTGGCGGCGGTTACCAGCGTGCATCCCACCACCGGTCCCGAATTCACGATGCGTTATAATCTCCATCCTGCCGCCCAGATCAATGTTTCGCCCAAGCCCGGCTACAGTTCGGCCCAAGCCATGAAAGCGCTGGAGGAGGTGTTTGCGGCGAGCATGCCCCAAGGCATGGGCTACGACTACATGGGAATGAGTTATCAGGAAAAAAAGGCGCAGCAAGGAGTCTCGCCCATGCTGGTGTTTGGTTTTTCGCTCTTGTGCGTCTTTCTGATTTTGGCGGCGCAATACGAGAGTTGGAGCCTGCCCTTGAGCGTGCTGCTGGGCACGCCGGTGGCGGTATTTGGCGCCTTTGCCGGCATCATGGTCGGGCATTACGAAAACAACATCTACGCCCAGATCGGGCTGGTGATGCTGATAGGTCTTTCGGCCAAGAACGCCATTCTCATCGTCGAGTTTGCCAAGATGGGCTATGAAGAGGGCAAACCGCTGCTGGACGCCGCGCTGGAGGCGGCCCGGTTGAGGCTCAGGCCGATTCTGATGACCAGTTTCGCGTTCATTTTGGGTTGCGTGCCGCTGGCCAAGGCGAGCGGGGCCGGAGCCTTGGCCCGCCAAGTCATGGGCTTCACGGTCATCGGAGGCATGCTGGCGGCGAGCTTTCTCGCGATTTTTTTGATTCCGGTCATCTATTACGTGGTTCAGAAGATGGGCGGCTCGAAACCGGGCTCGGCCGCTCCGCTCCAGCACTGACCCTTGCCTGAGGCAACATGAAATCAAAATTTTATTGCGCGTTGATTCTGGTGTCTGTGTCCGCCGCCTTCTGGGGTTGCGCCCTCGGGCCGGACTATCATCGACCTGTTGTTCAGTCCCCGGAGAGATTCCGGTTTGAGGCCGGGGCGGCCACCAATTCACTGGCCGACCTGCCGTGGTGGGAGATTTTTAAGGACCCGGTGTTGCAGGGGTTGATCCGCACGGCGCTGACGAACAACAACGATCTCAAACGTGCCGTGGCGCGGGTGGAGGAGGCGCGCAACCAGTCTGCGGCTGCCAACTCGGCGTTTCTCCCGCAAGTCGGCTATGGCGGTGATGTGGGTTACGGTCGCAATGCCCGCTATAATGCCCCCGCCGGCGTCGGTGGAACCGTGGTCGGGTCTGCTCAGATGGCGCTGAGCGCGGCTTGGGAGGTTGATGTCTGGGGTCGGGTGCGCCGGTCCAGCCAGTCCGCTCAGGCCAGGTATCTTGCCACGGAGGAGGCTCGGCGCGGGGTCATGCTGACACTGGTGAGCGAGGTGGCTGGGACGTATTTTCAATTGCTGGAGTTGGACCAGGAGGTGTCCATTGAACGCGCCGCCACCAACGCATATTCGGGCAGCTACCGGATTTTCAATGAGCGTCTGGACCATGGCGTGGCTTCAAAGCTTGAAACCGATCGTGCCGCGGCCGCTCTGGCCAATGCCGCCGCCCTGATTCCGCAGCTGGAAATCCAGCGCGCCCGGGCCGAGTCCCGGCTCAGCCTGCTGTTGGGTCGGCTGCCCGGACCGATTGCCCGCCGGCCGCTCTCGGCCGAGCCGCAGATGGCACCGGAGATTCCCGCAGGCCTGCCCAGCGAGCTGTTGCGCCGCCGTCCGGACGTGCGGGGTGCCGAGCAGTTGTTGATTGCGGCCAACGCGGGTGTCGGGGTGAGTGTGGCCAATTTCTTTCCGCAAATCGGACTTACCACCTTCTTGGGGCGGGCCAGTCCGGAACTTTCCGCTTTCACTGGCGGGGCGGGGAATCTGTGGGATTTGGGCGGGACGCTGTCCGGTCCTGTGTTTCAAGGGGGTCGGCTGCGGGCCGAACACCGCGCCGCCCAAGCCCGGTTTGACCAGGCCGCCGCCGAGTATCAGCAGAGCGTTCTGACCGCTTTTCAGGAAGTCTCCGATGCGCTGGTCACCCGCCGGCAGCTGGCCGATGAATATGGCTACGTGACTCAGGCGGTCGCCGCATTGGAGTCCTCGGTGGATCTGGCCCAGCAGCGTTATTTGAACGGGAAATCCAGCTACTATGAAGTGTTGCAAGCGCAGCAGGAACTCTATCCGACCCGGCGTGCGCTGGTTCAAGTCCTTGTGGCGCAATGGTTGTCCACGGTGCAGCTCTATAAAGCGCTGGGTGGCGGCTGGCAGGCGGCACCCTGACTGCGCTTGGGTTTCGGCGCCGCTTTGCGGCGCTTTTCAATCCGGGTCCCGCCGGACTGAGGAGGTTTTACTGGGCATCCACCGCGGCAGCCAGGGCGGCATTGTAAGACCACTGCACGCCCGAATGACCGTCGTTATTCCAGCGGCTCTCCCAGTAGTCGTTGTTGGGATTAACGACATCCCTGCGCCAGGCTGACTCGGCGTGTCCGTCACAGAACATCAACACCGTGCGGCCGGCGTGCCGGCTGCTGGGCCACTCGCTCGGCGTGGTCGGATCAATGTTCCCGTCGAAACTTCCATCCATCCGGCTGTCTGCGAGCATGATCATGTCCGAGGGGTGCTTGACCTGTGAATCTTTGACTTCGTTTGCTCCGTAATCCACATCCCCGCCCAGACCAAACTGGCCGCCGGCGCCGTAGGTGCCCCAGTCATTGTAGCCGTAGGAAAAGCGTGAATCGGGCCGGACGGCATAAGGGTCTCCGGACACGCCCAGGCTGTTATTGGCTTTGATGTCCCATTGGCAGTTGGGGGCGGCGCTGGGGCACCAGAAGGCGGTGCGATTGCCGCCCATTAAGGAGTAAAGCCGGGGAGGCCAGATGTAATATCCCGAGGCAATGAAGAGGCAGCCGGGATATTTCTTGTTGTCCAGCGTATACATCACCGTGGCGATGCCGATCTGGCGCAGATTGTTGAGGCAGGCGGTCTGTTTGGACTTTGCTTTGGCTTTGCTCAGGGCGGGCAGAAGCAAGGCGGCAAGAATGGCTATGATGGCTATTACCACCAGCAGTTCGATCAGGGTGAAGGCCCGCTGCCTCATGCGGGCGGGCGCTGGATCGTTTTGTAAGTTATAGAGGCGCATAATATCAAGGTTCAATATTTGGTCTGCCAAGTATTGTTTTTTTAGATTCTATGCTGTTTGAATGAGAATCGCAAACCGTTCTCTGGTGAATTGGATTTTTGAGGGCGGGCACCGGGCAGTCAGTGGGGGAGCCAAAAGCGCTGCGCGACGGCTGCACGGTGGGGATGCCGGAGATTTCGGGGTCAATGCTTCTGTCCCAAAACGCGAGAGTGGTTAAAATAAAACCCACCTCAAGGCTGTTGAGTTGCAGCACTCTGTGAGCGCCTGCCAAAGGGACGCGTGCGGATGTTTCAGGCTGCCGCCAAGGCAAAAGATTTATTGGATTCCGCCGGATCGGTCTCAAAGCGATTCAGGAAATCAGCCGCCGGGGGGTGCCCCTTCACCTCCCTTTCAAGACGTGTTCCTCTTCCAAGTTCAAATCCAACCAGCAGCTTGATGTCCGGGCTTGTGTTTCCCTCAGGCTTGAATGTCACTCCGAATCCAGATGGATTGCCTCCCGGATCGGTCCTTTGAGCCAGCCCAGCGAAACCAGGAATTTGTCGGCCTCGGCCAAGGTTTGCGAGCGGCAGGGTTCCAGGTTGAAAAAACCGTGTCCTTTGCCTTCGTAAAACCTTGTCTCGCAGCGCACACCAACCTTATCCATCCCGGCTTTGAAGTCGGCCACGGTCTTCACCGGAATCAAGCGGTCCTCCGTGCCCAGAAAAACGATCGTCGGCGGGGCATGGGGGCTGAGATTGTGCGCGGGCGAAAACTCCTTGAATCGTTCGCCGACGCGCTCATATCCGTATTGGCCGGGGCCGTTGTTAAAGACGGGATTGAAAAGAATCAGCGCATCGGGTCTGGGTGAGATTTTCAAGTCGTCAGCCGGGTCATCCAGTCCATCGACTAATCCGGTGAATGCGGCCAGATGTCCTCCAGCCGAGCCGCCGGCGGCTCCGATTCGCTGCGGGTTAATGCCCAGTTCGGCGGCGTGGCTGCGCACCCAGCGCATTGCGGACTTGGCGTCCTGGATGCAGTCGGTGGGAGGCGAGCCGGGCAGGTTTTTGAGCAGGCGGTATTCCACCAGTGCGCAGACCAGCCCCCGCGAGGCCAGATAATCGGCTTGGGGCCGGAGCAGGGCAGGGGTGCCGCCCACCCAGCCGCCGCCATGAAACAGGACCATTCCTGGCCGCTGTTCCGTCGCACTCCAGTCCTGGGGTTTCACCAAGGTCAGTTTCAGTTCGCGTCCGCCAATCTTTTTGTAAACCCGCACTTCGGCGGAATCTTTTTTCGTGGAACCCCGGGGCGCGGAGGGCAGCGGAGTGCTCCGGCCCTCGTCTTTGTATTTTTCCAACAGGGCCTTGAGGCTCTTGACCAGCTCCGGTTTTTCCCCGTAAAGATTGTGTTTCTCGGCCAAGTCGTCGCGGAGGTTATAGAGTTCGCCCGGAAAGGTGTTGGCTTGATAACCGCGCTCCTGCTTGAACCAGTCCGGTTCGTGATTGCCATCCCCGCTGCGCGCATCGATCAGGATCCAATCGCCCTGCCGCAGGGCCAGGACGCCGTGGGAATTATGGAGCACCGTGGCCTGACGCAGGGGCGAATCGGTCTTTTGTCCCAGCAATGCCGGGAGAATGTTCCAACTGTCCTCTCCGGCGTTGGACGGAAGATTCTCGCCCAGCAGCGCGGCGCAGGTCGCCATCAAATCCACATGGCAAATGGTCTCCTGGCTCACTGCTCCCGCCGGCACACGGCCGGGCCAGCGCGCCAGAAATGGAACCCGGTGCCCCCCCTCCCACGCGTCTCGTTTCACCCCGCGCAACCCGTCCATGCTCCAGTGATCAAAACGCTTGATACGGTCATAGGCTCCCATGCCGACCTCGCTGGCGACTTCGGGTCCGTTGTCGCTGGTGAAAATGACCAGTGTGTTGGTCGCCAGCCCGGTCCGGGCTAGAACCGACAGCACCTGGCCCACAGTCCAATCGACCTGCGCCACAAAATCCCCGTAGTCCCCGGCCTGACTGCGTCCGTTGAACTCCGCGGCGGGGACGATGGGGTAGTGGGGCGCTGTGAGTGGGAAATAAAGGAAGAAGGGTTTGGCGGGACTCCGTTTGGCTGCCTGCTCCAGATAGTCCACGGCGCGGACGGTGATCTGCGGGAGGATGTTTGTTAGATTCCAGTCCGGCACGACCGGGCCGGGCCGGTTAAGACCGCCTTTCCTCATTACTCCCACCAGTGAGGGAGTTCCCACCGTGCGGTCGTTTTCAATGAAGCAGTAGGGCGGAAAATTCGGCAGATCCACTCCGAAATAACTGTCAAAGCCCCGCGCGGTCGGGCCGCCGGAAATCGGCCGGGAAAAATCCACATTCCCCAGGCCCGTCAGGCTGGAGGGCGGACCACCGTCCTTGGTGGGCCAATGCCAGCCCAGATGCCATTTGCCAATGCAGGCGGTGGCATAGCCGTGTCCCCGCAACAGCTCGGGCACCGTCAGGCGCCCCTCCTCGATCAGAGTGTCGCCCCAGGGCGGCAAGACGCCGGTGTTGACGCGGGAGCGGAAGGCGTAGCGCCCCGTGAGAATTCCATAGCGTGAGGGGGTGCAAACTGCGTCCGGCGCATGGGCATCAGTGAACCGCAGTCCTTCGCCGGCCAGCCGATCCAGATTTGGGGTCGGGATTTTGGATTGCGGATTGTAAACGTGCACGTCGCCATAGCCCAGGTCGTCGGCCAGGATATAGACGATGTTGGGCTTGGGACTGGCAGCAAAGGATGAAAGGCTCAAAAACCCGGTCAGCAAAAGAAATGTCAGATGAATGCTTCGCATGTTTCACCGATTATGATGCAGAGTCGAGGGTTTGGACAATGCTTAGTTGCCCAAAGCCCGGTGAGCACTGCGGAAGCGGCCACTGAGTTATCAAGAGCCGCGAGGGGTTGCCCCGGTAAATGAGGAATTGCGAACCAGTCCGTGATTCCTGTCTCAGATGGGCCCGGTTTAGGGGCGGCTTTTTCCAGACGAATGCGAAGTGGTGGAGGCGGGATTTGCGGTGGCTTTCAAATGATCAGCAATCTCGGGAGTAAAGCGATGCCGCCCTGCATCGGGGGGAGGGAGTAACCCTAATTTTTGAGGGGGCTGGACGGCGTGATCGTTTCAGCCGGCGCCGTCGCGGTTCCACCCCCGTGCGAACCTGCGGGCTTGATTGGAAATATCCGCAGGTGTTCGTATTCGCAACGGCGGGTGTGCCCCATCTGCCGCAGAACGATCCATCCCAGTTGCCAACGG
>Ga0209829_10002804_pt1 | contig 13053 bp, 7 predicted proteins | sample C_140205_EF_Meta_FD_187311 | JGI IMG/M metagenome (GOLD analysis project Ga0209829, IMG submission 187311) | Freshwater microbial communities from Lake Croche, Canada to study carbon cycling - C_140205_EF_MetaG (SPAdes) (version 2) | ecosystem: Environmental > Aquatic > Freshwater > Lake...
AGCTGGTGCCGGGGGATGTCGTCCTGCTTCAACCGGGGGGCAAGGTGCCGGCCGATATGCGGCTGTACCATGTCCGCAGCCTGCAGGTGGACGAGTCGACGCTGACAGGCGAATCGCTGCCTGTTCACAAACACACGGATGCGCTCGCGCTGGACACGGTTTTGGCTGACCGGAATAACCTGGCGTTCGCGGGCACTTTGGTCACTGCCGGGCAAGCGGAGGGGATTGTTTGGGCCGTTGGCGACCGGACTGAGACGGGCCGTCTGGCCTGGCTGATTGCCGAGGCGGTGGATCTTTCCACGCCATTGACACGAAAAATCGCCCATTTCAGCGGGTGGTTGCTGCGGGTGATTCTGGCGCTGGCGGGCGCTACGTTTGCCATCGGTGTGGCGCGGGGCGAGCCGGCGGTCGAGATGTTCATGGCCGCAGTGGCGTTGGCGGTGGGGGCCATTCCCGAAGGATTGCCCGCGGCGGTCACCATTGTCCTAGCCATCGGCGTGGCGCGCATGGCCAAACGCCGCGTCATCATCCGGAAATTCCCCGTCGTGGAGACTCTCGGCAGCACCACGGTCATCTGTTCGGATAAAACAGGCACGCTGACGAAAAATCAAATGACGGTGCGGGAGATTTTTGCCGGGGGAACTCTCTACGAGGTGACCGGTGAGGGGTATGAGCCGAAGGGCAGCATCCAGCTGGAGGGGGCCGGCATTGAGGTGGCCGCGCATCCGGCGCTGGCGGAGTGCCTGCTGTCCGGCGCACTCTGCAACGATTCCCTGCTGGTGCGCCTGGAGAGCGGGCGTCTTCAGATGCATGGCGATCCCACCGAGGCCGCGCTGCTGGTGGCCGCCGAGAAGGGGGGACTCTTCCACGCCGCCGTCCATCAGGCCTCCCCCCGTCTGGATATGATCCCCTTCGAGCCCGAGCACATGTTCCGGGCCACATTGCATGATGCCTTTGAGGCCCGGGTCATTTATAAGGTCGGGGCAGTCGAGCGGCTCCTCGATCGCTGCGTGGATGCGCTGGACGATCAGGGCGGATTGGGGCCGCTGGACCGGGCGGCCGTGCACCGGGCCGTGGAGCAGATGGCCCAGCGCGGACTGCGAGTACTCGCCTTCGCCCGCCGCCGGATGGAGGTCGATCATGCGCGGTTGGAACACAGCCATGTGGCGGCCGGCCTCACCTTCCTCGGACTGCAGGGCATGATGGACCCGCCGCGACCCGAGGCGATCGCCGCCGTGCACCGGTGCCAACAGGCCGGCATCGCAGTGAAGATGATCACGGGGGACCATCTGGCCACCGCCCGAGCCATCGCCCGTCAAATCGGGCTGGACGGCGTTGATTCCGATCCGCCGGCCGCGCTTTCCGGCCGCGAACTGGAAAAGGTTTCCGACGCGCAACTGCCCGAACTGGCCGCCCGGACCGCCGTCTTCGCCCGCATGGCACCGGAACAGAAGCTGCGCCTCGTGCGCGCGCTGCAATCCCGGGGCGACATCGTGGCGATGACCGGGGATGGGGTCAACGATGCGCCCGCGCTCAAGCAGGCGGATATCGGTGTGGCGATGGGCATCAGCGGCACCGACGTGGCGAAGGGGGCGGCGGACATGATTCTGACGGACGATAATTTTGCCAGCATTGAGGCTGCCGTGGAGGAGGGGCGGGGAGTGTTCAGCAATCTCACCAAGTTCATCGCCTGGACGCTTCCCACCAACAGCGGCGAGGCGCTGGTGCTGCTCACCGCCATCGTGTTTGGCACCGTATTGCCGACCCTGCCGGTGCAGCTGCTCTGGGTGAACCTGACCACCTCGCTGCTGCTGGGACTGATGCTGGTCTTCGAGCCGAAGGAGCGCGAGCTCATGCTGCGCCCGCCGCGCGATCCCCGGCGCCCACTGCTCACCTTCGCGCTGTGCCTGCGCACCGTGATTGTTTCCTTATTTATGCTGGCGGGGTCTTTCTGGCTCTTCTTCTGGGAACTGAAGGTCGAAGGCGCGGAACTTGCCACCGCCCGGACCGCCGTCGTGAACGTCATCGTCCTGGTGCAGCTGGCGTATCTCTTCAACTGCCGATCCCTGAACCACTCGCTTCTTAGGATTGGACTTTTCTCAAATCCCTGGACCCTTGTGGGAGCGCTCGCCATGGTGGCCGCCCAGCTGCTCTTCACTTACGCGCCTCCCATGAATCTCCTCTTCCAATCCGCCCCCCTCGGGATTGAATCCTGGATCCGCATCACCGCAGTGGCAGCGGTTGTTTTTGCGGCGATCGAATTTGAAAAGTGGATCCGCTTTGGTCGCGGCCGGGGCGCCCGCGCACTCCCGGAGTAAGTGCACCCCTTGCAGCGGAACCGAACCGGCTGAGCCCGAATTTCTCAATCACTCTGTTCGCTGACTGACGATTCTTGCGGACGGCAACTCAAGAGAGCGCCGCATGCCATTCCCGCAGGCTTCGGAAATAGGGCTTATGGGAGATCGGTCGAGCCCATCAGGTAGCGGTCGCATTCGCGGGCTGCGCCGCGGCCCTCATTGAAGGCCCAGACGACCAGACTCTGGCCGCGGCGGCAATCGCCGGCGGCAAAGACGCCCGGGAGATTGGTGGTGTATTTTTCGAACTCCGCCTTGGCGTTGGTGCGAGCGTCGCGTTCGATGCTGAGCGCATTGAGCAATGCCTGGTCGGGTCCGAGGAAGCCCATCGCCAGCAGCACGAGTTGCGCCGGGAGGACTTTTTCCGTTCCGGGCACATTCTTCGGGATGAACTGCCCCTTGTCGTTCTTCGTCCATTCCACCTGAACCGTGTGAACGGCTTTGACCTGGCCGTGGGCGTCGCCCTCAAACTGGGTGGCCGTTGTCAGATACACGCGGGGGTCGGCGCCAAATTTCGCGGCGGCCTCTTCCTGGCCGTAATCCATCTTATAGGTCTTGGGCCATTCGGGCCAGGGATTGTCCTTGGCGCGCTCGAGCGGGGGCTGGGGCAGGATCTCCAACTGCACCAGGGAGCGGCACCCGTGCCGCAGCGCAGTCCCCACGCAATCCGTGCCGGTGTCGCCGCCGCCGATGACGACGACGTCCTTGCCAGCGGCATCGATGAAGTCGCCGCTCTTGTGCTGGTCGAGCAGGCTTTTCGTGTTGGCGGTCAGAAAATCCATCGCGAAGTGAATGCCCTTGAGGGGGCGGCCGGGGATAGGCAAGTCGCGCGGCTGGGTGGCGCCGGTGGCGAGCACGACGGCGTGGAATTCCTTCAGGAGTTTTTCCGCGGGATAATTTTTACCAACCTCGGTGTTGCAGAGGAACTGAACACCCTCGGCCTCGAGCAGTTTCAGGCGGCGCAGCACGACCTCATTTTTGTCGAGCTTCATGTTGGGAATGCCGTACATGAGGAGGCCTCCGGGGCGGTCAGCGCGCTCGAAGACGGTGACCGTGTGGCCGGCCTTGTTGAGCTGCGCGGCGGCGCTCAATCCGGCCGGGCCGCTGCCGATGATGGCCACGCGTTTGCCGGTGCGCTGGCGGGGCGGTTCTGCGGTGACCCAGCCGTTCTCCCAGCCGCGGTCAATGATGCTAACCTCGATGTTCTTGATGGTGACGGCGGGACTGCTCATGCCGAGCACGCAGGAGCCCTCGCACGGGGCGGGGCAGACGCGGCCGGTGAATTCGGGGAAATTATTGGTCTTGTGCAGGCGAACGAGCGCCTCTTTCCACAGGCCGCGGTAAACCAGGTCGTTCCATTCCGGGATGAGATTGTGGATGGGGCAGCCGCTGGCCATGCCGCTGACCAGCTGTCCGGTGTGGCAGAAGGGAATGCCGCAATCCATGCAGCGCGACCCCTGTTTTTTCAGGTCGGCTTCGGGCAGGTGCAGGTGAAATTCCCGCCAGTCCGCAATCCGCGCCAGCGGCGAGCGGTCCTGAGGCAGTTCCCGTTGGAACTCTAGAAATCCGGTTGGTTTTCCCATGGTTATTTAAAAACGTTTTTTAAACTGAAGCGGTCCAAGCGTAAAAGGACAGCAGAACCCCGACGCAACCGACCAGGCTGCCGGCTTCCGTTGCATCCGTAGAAGCGGTGCCGGGGGTTCTCAATGGCCCCCCTTCACGTTTTCCTCGAACGCGGCCATGATGGCCTCGTCCCCGCTCAAGCCCAGCCCTTCCATCTTCTTGAGGGACTTGAGCACGCGGGCATAATCCTGGGGCAGCACCTTGACAAACTGGGTCACGAACTGCGGCCAGCCGTCTAGAATTCGCGCAGCGCGCTGGCTTCCGGTGGACGCGAGGTGCTGCTCCACCATCTGGCGGACTCCTTGGATCTCTTCGGCATCCTCCAGTTTTTCCAAGGCCACCATCTCCCGATTGCAGCGGGAAGCGAAATCGCCCAGCTCATCGAGGATGTAGGCAATACCGCCGCTCATGCCGGCGGCAAAGTTGCGACCGGTGGTGCCGAGGACCACGACGCGGCCGCCGGTCATGTATTCGCAGCCGTGATCGCCGATGGCTTCCACCACAACATTCACCCCGGAATTGCGCACGCAGAACCGTTCGCCGGCCATGCCGCAGAGGAACGCTTCGCCCGACGTGGCGCCGTAAAACGCGACGTTGCCGATGATCATGTTTTCGCCGGCCTTGAAGGTAGCCGACTTCGGGGGATACACGATAAGCTTGCCGCCGCTCAGGCCCTTGCCGAAATAATCATTGGCATCGCCCTCGAGTTCAAGGGTCATCCCCTTGGGCATGAAGGCGCCAAAGCTCTGGCCCGCGCTGCCGTTGAACTTGAGCCGGATGGTGTCCTCCGGCAGCCCAGCGGACCCGTGGCGCCGGGTGAGCTCGCTGCCGGTGATGGTGCCGACCACGCGATGAACGTTGCGAATCGGCAGTTCGGCGCGGACGGATTCGCCGCGCTCGAGGGCCGGTTTGCAGAGGTCCAGCAGGTATGTCACATCCAGGGATTTTTCCAGTCCGTGATCCTGATCCTGCTGGCGGAAACGCCCCACTTCCGGACTCATGTCCGGGCGATGCAGGATGGGCGTGAGGTCCAGACCTTGGGCTTTCCAATGCCCGATGGCCTTCCAGGGGACGAGCTTGTCCGTTCGGCCCACCATTTCCTCCAGCTTGCGGAAGCCGAGCCGGGCCATGATCTCGCGGAGCTCCATGGCGATGAAGCGCATGAAATGGATGACGTGCTGGGGGTCACCGGTGAACCGGCCTCGCAGTTTGGGATCCTGGGTGGCCACGCCCACGGGGCAGGTGTTGAGATGGCAGACGCGCATCATGATGCAGCCCAGAGTCACGAGCGGAGCGGTGGCAAAACCAAACTCCTCAGCGCCCAGCAGCGCGGCAATGGCCACGTCGCGCCCGGTCTTCAGCTGGCCATCGGCCTCGAGATAGACGCGGCTGCGCAGGTTGTTCAGCACGAGGGTCTGGTGCGTTTCGGCCAGGCCCAGCTCCCACGGGCCTCCGGCGTGCTTGATGGAGGAGAGGGGCGACGCGCCCGTGCCGCCGTCATGGCCGGAAATCAAAACGACATCCGCGTGCGCCTTGGCCACTCCGGCGGCGACGGTGCCGACGCCGACTTCGGCGACGAGCTTGACGCTCACGCGGGCTTCGCGGTTGGCGTTCTTGAGGTCGTGAATCAGTTCGGCCAGATCCTCGATGGAATAAATGTCATGGTGCGGCGGGGGGGAAATCAGGCCGACCCCGGCCGTGGTGCCGCGCGTTTTGGCGATGGAGGGGTAAACTTTTTTACCAGGCAGTTCGCCGCCCTCGCCGGGCTTAGCGCCCTGCGCCAGCTTGATCTGAAGTTCCTTGGCGTTGACGAGGTAATGGCTGGTCACCCCGAAGCGTCCGCTGGCAACTTGTTTGATGGCGGAATTCTTCGAGTCGCCGTTTGCCTCGAGAAAATAGCGCAAGGGGTCTTCGCCACCTTCGCCGGTGTTGCTGCGTCCGCCGATCCGGTTCATCGCCACGGCCAGCGCCTCATGCGCTTCCTTGGAGATGGATCCGTAGCTCATGGCGCCGGTCTTGAAGCGCTTCATGAGGCTCTCCACGCTCTCGACCTCCTCGAGGGGGACGGGGGATTCCGCCGGCTGAAAGTCCAGCAGGCCGCGCAGCGTGCACAGCGTCTTGCTCCGGTCGTTGAGCAGGTCGGCGTACTCGCGGTACACCTTCTCATTGTTCGTCCGGCAAGCCACCTGCAACTTATGAATCGTCTGAGGATTGAACAGATGCTGCTCGCCGCCGTCGCGGACCTGATACTGGCCGCCCGGATCGAGTTCGCCGTTGGGCGCCCGGCTGGGATAGGCATGGTGATGGCGCGCCAGCGCCTCGGCGGCGATGACGTCCAGGCCGATGCCCTGGATGCGCGAGGGAGTCCATGTGAAATACCTGTCCACGACCTCGCTGTTCAAGCCGACAGCCTCGAAGATCTGAGCTCCGCGATAGCTCTGCACGGTGGAGATGCCCATCTTGGCCATGGTCTTCACGACGCCCTTGATGGCGGCCTTGATGAATTTCTGGATGGATTTCTGAAGGTCGGCGGACGGGAGCAGGCCCTGCTGGATGAGGTCGGCGATGGTCTCGTAGGCGAGATAGGGGTTGATAGCGCTGCAGCCGTAGCCGATAAGCAGGGCGAAATGATGGACCTCGCGCGGCTCGCCGGATTCCAGGACCAGTCCGACGCGGCTGCGCGTGCCAGCGCGAATGAGGTGATGATGCAGGCCGGCGGTGGCCAGCAGGGCCGGAAGGGGCGCGAGTTCCGGCGAGACGCCCCGATCGGACAGAATCAGGATGTTCACGCCGTTTTTGATGGCCAAGTCGGCTGCGGCAAACAGATTGTCCAGCGCGGTCTGCAGCCCCTGCTGGCCGGCGGCGGCCGGGAATAATATCGGCAGGGTCTGGCATTTGAAGCCGGGCTGCGTAATATGCCGGAGTTTTTCCAATTCGGCATTGGTGAGAATGGGCTGCGCCAGTTTAATCAGGGCACAGCTCTCAGGCACTGGATTCAGCAGGCCGCCGCGCGAGCCGACCATGGTCTCAGTCGAGGTAACGATCTCCTCGCGGATGGGATCGATGGGCGGGTTGGTGACCTGGGCGAAAAGCTGTTTGAAATAGTTGTAGAGCAGCTGGGGCTTCTGCGAGAGAACGGCCAGCGGCGTGTCCGTTCCCATGGAGCCGAGAGGCTGAATGCCGTCTTTGGCCATCGGGCCCACGATGAAACGCAAATCCTCGAAGGTGTAGCCGAAGGCCTGCTGTTCCTGAAGGATTTTGCGGTGGGCCAGTTCCGGAGGCAGCACCGGTTCGGGCAGGTTTTCTAGAAGGATATGGTGTTCGTCCAGCCATTGGCGATACGGTTTGGCGCCGGAATATTTCCGCTTGAGCTCCTCGTCGGCAATGATCCGACCCTGCTCGGTGTCGATCAAAAACATGCGTCCCGGCTGCAGCCGGCCCTTGATGGCCACCCGATCCGGGGCGATGGGCAGCACGCCCGCCTCCGAGGCCATGATGACCATGTCGTCCTTGGTGACGTAATAGCGGGACGGGCGCAGGCCGTTGCGATCGAGGCATGCCCCGATGAATTTGCCATCCGTGAAGGCCATCGAGGCCGGGCCATCCCACGGCTCGGTCAGACAGGAGTGGTATTCGTAAAAGGCGCGCCGTTCCGGGTCCATGCTCTCATGGTTCTCCCAGGGCTCAGGGATCATCATCATCATCGCATGCGGCAGCTCGCGCCCGGCCAGCGTGAGGAGCTCGACCACGTTGTCGAACTGGGCCGAGTCGCTGTTGTCGGTGTTGATGACGGGAATAACTTTCTGGATGTCCTCGCCGAACAATTCGGAGACGAAGTGAGCCTGGGCCGCCTTCATCCAATTGACGTTCCCGCGCAGGGTGTTGATTTCTCCATTGTGCGCAATGTAACGGTTGGGATGCGCGCGGTCCCAGCTGGGAAAGGTGTTGGTGCTGAAACGCGAATGCACCAGCGCCAGCGCCGTGGTGAACGCCGGGTCGCACAGGTCGGGATAATACCCCGCCACCTGCTCCGGCATCAGCATGCCCTTGTAGGTGATGGTCCGCGCCGACAGGCTGGAAACATAAAACCATTTGCCGCCGGGAATCCGGTCGCCGTAGCGGATGGTCTGCTCCGCGATCTTGCGGATGACATACAGCTTGCGCTCAAAAGCAGCCTCGTCTTTGAGGGCCGCGCTGCGGGCGATGAACATCTGCGCCATGAACGGCTCCGCAGCCACGGCCGATTTGCCCAGGGCGGAATTGTCCACCGGCACCGCGCGCCAGCCGAGCAGGGTCTGACCTTCGGCGGCGATGATGGCCGCGATGGCGGACTGAACAGCTTCGCGCTGGCTGGGATTTTTGGGCAGAAACATCATGCCAACGCCGTAATGGCCGGGCGCGGGCAGGCTGAACCCGAGGGAGGCCGCCTGCGCTGCCAGAAAATCGTGGGGGATCTGAAGGAGGATGCCCGCGCCGTCGCCGGTGTTCGCCTCGCAGCCCACGGCACCGCGGTGGTCGAGGTTGACCAGAATCTGCAAGGCGTCACTCACCGTCTGGTGGGATTTTTTGCCCTTGATGTTCACAACAAAGCCCAGACCGCAGGCGTCGTGTTCAAACTGCGGGTCGTAAAGACCTTGTTTCAAGGGTGCGCCCGGGGGCCGCTGGTCGATTTCGTTGACGGTCTGCATTGTTTTTTCGTGGCTGGCACGGCGGATGAGCCGACAGCCACTTATTTTTTACTGAATTTCGATTTGTGCGCAATAATTGTTTTCAAAAAACTGGTCAGCGCCGGCTCCATTGGAAGGGGGGCAAGGAGTTTTTTTATAAGCCCCTCATTTCTCAGTCGTTATTTCAAAGTTGCTTTGGTGCCCTAGGTCTTCTAAACTCCTCGGACCGTCCAGTGCATGAAGCAAGGGGCGGTAAAATATTTATGGCAGAAGGATATTGTGTAAAGTGCAAAGCCAAAAAAGAGATCGTGGATGGCCTCGAGGAAACCATGAAAAACGGCCGCAAGGCCATCAAGGGCAAATGCCCCACCTGTGGCACGGTGATGTTTAAGATTCTTGGCAAATCAGCCACCGCACCGGCTCCCGTCCCCCCTCCCGTAGCTGCTTAAGATTCATTATATATTATGTCTCAACAGCTTGCCTACGTCATTGTCACACCCTATTCCCTCTATAAATCCCGCACCGGCGGCATCCTGAGCCGCCTCATCACCCGGACCGGCCTGGATTTAGCGGGCCTCCGGATGTTCTCCCCCAGCGCTGAGCTGGTGAAGGAGTATGCGGACACCATCGTTTCCGCCCAAGATACCCAGGACCGAAAGGTTCAGGAATTGCTCAAGCAATATGTCTTGGAAAACCTCTCGCCCGACCCCAAGACCGGCCGCCGCCGCCGGGTGATGATGCTTCTGTTCCGTGGCGATGAAGCCGTGCGCAAGGTCCGTTCCGTGGTCGGCAATCTGACATCGGGCCGCCGCAGCGGGGAGACCATCCGCGACACGTATAGCGACCTGATTCAGGATGACAACGGCAACGTCCGCTATTTCGAGCCCGCCGTGCTGGCGGCGCCCAATGCTGAGGAAGCTGAGCACAAATTGAAATTGTGGGCCCGCTACTCCGATCTCGATGGAGGCATCCTGGAAAACGTCAACAGCTACGCCGCCGGCGAAAAACCCGAACGCACGCTGGTCCTTATCAAGCCCGACAATTTTCGCTTCCCCACGGGTCGACCCGGCAATGTCATTGACTTCTTCTCGCGCACCGGACTCTACATCGTGGGAGCCAAGATTCTGCCCATGAGCACCGCCCAGGCGATGGAATTTTACGGGCCCGTCCGCGAATTTCTCCGCGCCAAACTCAAGGATGGCGTCAGCGCCAAGGCCAAGGAACTGCTGGAGAAAGAGTTTGGCTTCAAGATTTCTGAGTCCGACCAAAAGGTGCTGGGAGATGTCCTCGGACCGCTTCAGGGCGATGCCCAGTTCGATAACATCGTGCGATTCATGTCCGGCCGCGCGCCCGGGGAGATTCCCAAGGGCGACTGGGCCAAGCCCGGGACGGAGAAGTGCATCGCCCTCGTCTATGAGGGCGTGGGCGCGGTGAACAAGATCCGCGATGTGCTCGGGCCCACCGACCCGTCCAAGGCGCCGCCCGGCAGTATCCGCCGCGAATTCGGCTCCACCATCATGGTCAATGCCGCCCATGCCAGCGATTCCGCCGAAAACGCCCAGCGCGAATTCGGCATCGTTCAGCCGGGCGAAAACAACTTCAAACAGGTCGTTGAGCAAGCTTACGGAAAGCTCTGACCCCTGCCGCCTTTTTCACCGGCGAAGCGCCCAGACCGCGCTTCGCCGTTTTTTTGCCCGTGCGGGGCGAAGGGGGTGGCGGCGATAACTTGTCACCGAAACCGCTGCGGGAGTTCGGAGTTCAGGGGAAAAAACTTTGCATTTGGGACGCGCGGCTGATTTTCATCAGCAGGCGCGCATCGGCGGCGGGGAATTGGAAATCGGCCAGCTGCCTTTTATGGATCCACTGGAGGGCGGCGCAGCCCAGCGGTTGCGGCACTCCGGAAATCAGTTGGCAGAGGAAGAATTTCAGCAGCACGGAATGTTCCGGGTAGGTGTGGAGAACCTCCTCAAATAACTCGCCGACAGCGATGCTCACCCCGAGCTCCTCCTGGATTTCGCGGACGAGGCATTGCTCAAAGGTTTCCCCCGCCTCCCGTTTTCCTCCGGGAAACTCCCAGAGACCGCCCAGATGGGCATCCGCGCGCCGCTGCGCGATGAGAAGTTTTCCGCCGTGAAAAATGAGCGCGGCCGAAACCTCCATCCGCGGCAGGGAACTCGATAACAGGGGCGCTGGGGTTGTATCTGCCATCCGGAACGGGTCGTCCCGGGGTTATCGGCCGACGCTCTTGTATATCCAGCCCAGCCGCACCATTTCCGCGGGATCGAAAAGATTGCGCCCGTCGAACAGGATCGGATGCGTCATCCCTTTTTTGGCGCGCGCTAGGTCGAGCTGTTTGAACTCTTCCCATTCCGTCGCCACCACCAGGGCATCACAGCCTTCCGCCACGGCGTTCATATCCTCCACATACGTCGCGGTCGGCAGCAGGGACCGGGCCTTTTCCATGCCCTTGGGATCATGCACCCGCAGGGTTGCCCCCTCCTGGATCAGCCGCTGGCACAGGGCAATCGCCGGAGAGGAGCGGACATCATCGGTGTTCTGCTTGAAAGCCAGCCCGAGCACGCCGATGGTCTTGTCCTTGAGCACCCAGAGCGTGTCGGTGATTTTCTTGAGGAAGCGCTCCATCTGGTCGGCATTAATATGCTGCACCTCTTTGAGCAGCTTGAAATCATAGCCGATCTGCTCGGCGATTTTAATGAACGCGCTCAAATCCTTGGGGAAACAGCTGCCGCCGAAGCCGATGCCGGCATTGAGAAAACGGCGTCCAATGCGCTCGTCTAGCCCGATGCCCTGCGCCACCTCCTGCACGTTGGCGCCCGCCGCCTCGCAGACCGTGGCGATGGCGTTGATATAGGAAATCTTCAGCGCTAGAAAGGAGTTCGCCGCGTGCTTGATAAGTTCCGCGGAGTTGATGTCGGTGACGATGATAGGCGCCTGGAACGGGGTGTAAATTTCGCGCATGGCCGCGACGGGCCGGGGCGAGCGGGTGCCGATCACCACGCGGTCGGGCTTCATCAGGTCGCCGACGGCAAACCCTTCGCGCAAAAATTCAGGGTTGCTGACCACGTCGAATTCCACCTTGGCGGGGCAGTAGCGCTGGATGGTCTCGGCAACTTTCTCGCCGGTTTTGACGGGCACCGTGCTTTTGTCCACCACAATCTTGTAGCTGGTCATGGCGCCGGCGATGTCGCGGGCCACGCGCTCGATGTAGCTCAAGTCCACCGAGCCGTCCGGCTGGGGCGGGGTGGGGACGGCGATGAAGATGACGTCCGATTTCTCAACGCCTTCCGCCGTGCTGTGGGTGAAGCTGAGCCGCCCGGCGGCGACGTTTTTCCGGACCAGCTCTTCCAGTCCAGGTTCATAGATGGGAATGCCGCCCGCCTGCAACAGTTTGACCTTGGCGGCGTCGCTATCCACGCAGATGACGTGGTGACCGACCTCAGCAAAGCAGGTTCCTGAGACCAAGCCGACGTAGCCGGTGCCGATGATGGTCAGCTTCATGCCAATCAATGAGTCAGAGTAAAGGGCGCCGCGGCCGCGGCGGGGGCCGACTGGGCAGGAGTGGGGGCCGATTGGGTCTTGAGTTCCATCGCGCGCAGCCCGGCGTCATTGCCCAGAGTGCTGTTCGGATACGTGCGGGCCACTTCCTCGTACAGCTTCAAGGATTCGGCGGTTTTGCCCTGGGCGGCATAGACACGGGCCATTGCAAATTTGGCGTTGGCGCCCACGGTCGGGCCGGCCGACAGGCTGGCGGCTTTTTGATAAGCGGGAATGGCAAGATCGTTTTTACCCTGGGCTTCCAAGCTAGCCGCCACGCCCAAAAGGGCGGTCGGAGTAAAGGATCCATCCGGATTGGCATTGATAAAAGCCTGGAACTGAGTCTGCGCCTCGGGAAACTTGCCGGCGTGGAACAGCGCGGCGGCCCCTTCCAGCTGGGCGCGCTGGGCGGCAACGGTTCCGGGATAGGCGCCGGCGATTTTCAAGTAGGTTTCTGCGGACGGGTTCGCGCTGTTGGAAACCATCGCCTGGGTCAGCGCCAGGCCGGCGGCGGCCTCTTTTTGTTTCTGGCTGTAGGAATAATAGAGGAATAAAAAGACCAGCACGGCGGCGGCCCCGAGGGCATAGGCGATGCGCTTGAGGTTGGCTTCAATCCACGGCCAGAGTTTGAAGAGGTAGTCGGAGGCGGTTAGTTCTCGAGTGTCCATAAAGGGGCTAAATCATCCGCGCCAAACGGCAAAACGCAAGCCTGAAATTACCCCGGAAAGCTTCCGTCAGGGGGAAAACGGGCGGGGTGACCGCTGTCATCCAGCGCCGGCGGTTTTGCTCCCCATCGGTCCCGGACTGCGGTAATCTCAGTTCAAGCATGACCGACGCCCCCTCCAGCGAACCGG
>Ga0209829_10002808_pt1 | contig 13049 bp, 7 predicted proteins | sample C_140205_EF_Meta_FD_187311 | JGI IMG/M metagenome (GOLD analysis project Ga0209829, IMG submission 187311) | Freshwater microbial communities from Lake Croche, Canada to study carbon cycling - C_140205_EF_MetaG (SPAdes) (version 2) | ecosystem: Environmental > Aquatic > Freshwater > Lake...
GGTCGGGTGTGTTGCCCAATTCGCGCAAGCACCGCTCTAAATAAATTTAGTGCGGGGTGGAGAAGCCCTCGAAAAGAGCAGACGCGAAGAGTAACTCAGACGTGTTCAGAGAGTCAAAACGGCCATCTTGTACTCCTTTTCTCCCCCAAAGGCTGGGAAAGACTCGCCGGCAAGGCTAAGGCGGGCAGTTCTAGGGGCCCGAGATTGCCGGGAAGGGGCTCTGAAAGTTCAAAAACTCTTCTCAACGCCCTCGGAGTTCAGGCGAGAACGTTGATAACGAAAGCTCTTCATGGGGAGCTCTGGAATGGGCAAGCTATCTAAAAGGGGCACCAATATCTCGCTTGCGATGTCGAATAGCCTTTGGAGTTCATCGATGGGTTGGGGATGCTCATCAACCCGTAGATCCAATAGAGGGAAATCTCGGTCTCCGTAGACCTTGATGGCTGCTGATTGATGGCCTTCCTTATCTCCCCCGGCAATCTGTCCCGCCTTGAGGGCAGCCAAGAGCCTCTGGCTCAAAGGCCATTCCAGATTTTTTTCAAAGCTCGACGCCATGGCTAGCAAAGTTTGCTCACTCACTAATCTGTTGCCAGCGAGCGCGTAATTAGGGGCAACGCGATCTCCATGCCATGTATCTGAACTTTTGCCGGTAAAAGCAGCGCTGCCTCCGAAATTATCGACGATGGCAACCTGACGAAAATCCATTGCAGTGTCACATGAATGTAAATAATCTAATGTCTCTTGTGCAGTATGGCCTTGCGATAAATATTCCAATCCCCAGATACCTAAATAGGGATTTATGTAAGCCTGACTTGAGATCGCACCAACTCCATTTTTCACGAAAGAACAGAGTGCGCCGACTGCAATGAATTTGGTTGCAACTGCTGTTCCTAGTTGGCCGGTTCGTTCACATCGGGCAGTGATAGAAAAGGTGGAGTAATTGAGTGTGTTCATCTGCTAATCATGTGACTAATTGTTATGAAAAACAAAACAACCCCCTCACCGAAGTGAAGGGGTTGTTTTAACACATGTTTCTTAACGAGGAACCTCAAACTCATCGAGGCGGACTGCCTCTCCTGAGCCTTGAGAATCAAATGGAGTGAAGTCATATTCGTCATAAGCAGCGTAAACCGCGGCTTTTGCCTCCTCAGTTGGCTCAACCCGAATATTGCGGTAACGGGCAAGGCCGGTACCTGCTGGGATGAGCTTGCCGATAATGACGTTCTCCTTGAGACCCAAGAGAGGATCGCTCTTTTCAGACAAAGCAGCATCGGTAAGGACTCGAGTCGTCTCCTGGAAGGAGGCGGCCGATAGCCACGATTCTGTGGCGAGTGAGGCCTTGGTAATTCCCATCAACTCTGGACGGCCAGTTGCTGGCTTTTGTCCGAGTGAAACGATGCGACGGTTTTCATCTTCAAAGCGACCACGTTCTACGAGTTCACCTGGAAGCAATTCAGCATCTCCTGCTTCAAGCACAGTGATGCGCTTGAGCATTTGGCGAACAATTACTTCGATGTGCTTATCGTGAATGCCTACGCCCTGTGAGCGATAAACCTCTTGAATTTCGTCAACCAAGTGAACTTGAGTTGCACGAGATCCTAAGACTTTCAAAACTTGCTTAGGGTCAATAGCGCCGACCACTAACTTCTGGCCAACTTCAACGCGCTGTCCTTCTTCTACAAGAAGTTTCTGACGACGGATGATTGGATACGCAACTTCTTCGCCACCATCATTTGGTGTAACGACAATCTTGCGACCCTTAGCATCTTCGCGGAATGAAACAACGCCTGCAGCTTCTGCAATTGGTGCAACACCCTTTGGAGTACGCGCTTCGAACAATTCAACTACGCGTGGAAGACCGTGAGTGATGTCATCACCTGCAACACCGCCAGTGTGGAAAGTACGCATTGTTAACTGAGTACCTGGTTCACCAATGGATTGTGCAGCAATGATTCCAACAGCTTCGCCGACATCAACAATTTTTCCAGAAGCTAATGAGCGTCCGTAGCAAGCTGCACACTGTCCGACTTTGCTATCGCAAGTGAGAACAGAGCGAATCTTAACTTCAGTTACTCCTGCTTCGATAAGTACTTGAATAATGAGATCGCCTAGATCGCGACCTGCTTCTGCAAAAACTTTGCCGCCGACTTCAACTGTTTCAGCCAATGTACGTCCGTAAACAGAAGTTTCAACATCGCGATGCTTTCCAACTACGCCGTTAGCGTCCTTAGAAGAAATCTCGAATGTAAGTCCGCGGTCTGTACCGCAATCTTCTTCACGAATGATTACATCTTGAGCAACGTCGCACAGACGACGAGTTAAATAACCCGAGTCAGCGGTACGAAGCGCAGTATCTGCAAGACCCTTACGGGCACCGTGTGTAGAGATGAAGTATTCAAGAACTGAAAGTCCTTCACGGAAGTTGGACTTAATTGGGCGAGGAATAATTTCACCCTTTGGGTTTGCTACAAGTCCACGCATACCTGCAATCTGACGGATCTGCATCATGTTTCCACGAGCACCTGAATCCACCATCATCCAGACTGGGTTGTTACGAGAGCCCTTGAAGTTTTCTTCCATGACTTCGCCAACTTCTTTCGTGGCTTGAGTCCAAATTTCAATGAGCTCTTGGCGACGCTCATCGTCAGTGATAAGACCCTTTTCATATTGAGATTGAACTTTGTCGGCCTTTGTTTCGTAGCCTTGAAGAATCTCAGCTTTACGAGGTGGTGTAACAACATCTTCGATACCGATTGTTGCACCAGCACGAGTTGCCCAATGGAAACCAAGTGACTTCAACGCATCAAGCGTTGCTGCCACTGTAACTTTTGGATAGAACTCAGCAAGTTGCTCAACAATCTTTCCAAGTTGAGGCTTCTTCACATCGTAATCAACGAATGGATAATCTGCAGGAAGCGCTTCGTTAAATAGCGCGCGACCAAGAGTGGTGTTTAGAGTTGTTGACTCGCCACCATTAATTCCGTTTGATGCATCAAGGCGAATCTTCACCTTGGCTTGCAACGAAACAGTGCCTTGATCAAAAGCCATGATGCCTTCGGCAATGGAGCCAAATGCACGGCCTTCTCCTACTTCACCATCGCGAGCGCTAGTTAAGTAATAAAGGCCAAGAACCATGTCCTGAGTTGGAGTAGTAATTGGACGACCGTTAGCAGGTGACAAGATGTTGTTTGAAGACAACATCAATACACGAGCTTCAGCTTGCGCTTCAGCAGATAGTGGCAAGTGCACAGCCATCTGGTCACCGTCGAAGTCTGCGTTGAATGCAGTACAAACAAGTGGGTGAATCTGAATTGCTTTACCTTCAACAAGTTGAGGCTCAAATGCTTGAATACCCAAACGGTGAAGCGTTGGTGCGCGGTTGAGAAGTACTGGGTGCTCGGCAATAACTTCTTCCAAAACATCCCAAACAACTGGACGTGCACGCTCGACCATGCGCTTTGCAGATTTAATGTTCTGCGCATGATTGAGGTCTACAAGACGCTTCATTACGAATGGCTTGAAGAGTTCAAGCGCCATCTGCTTTGGAAGTCCGCATTGGTGCAACTTCAGCTGAGGTCCAACAACAATTACTGAACGGCCTGAGTAATCAACGCGCTTTCCGAGCAAGTTCTGACGGAAACGACCTTGCTTACCTTTGAGCATGTCAGAAAGTGACTTCAGTGCACGGTTACCAGGACCTGTAACAGGGCGACCACGGCGACCGTTATCGAATAGCGCGTCAACTGCTTCTTGCAACATACGCTTTTCGTTATTGACGATGATCTCTGGTGCACCAAGATCTGCTAAACGCTTCAATCGATTATTACGGTTGATTACACGACGATAAAGATCGTTGAGATCTGAAGTCGCGAAACGTCCGCCATCGAGTTGAACCATTGGGCGAAGATCTGGAGGAATAACTGGAACCACATCAAGAACCATCGATGATGGGTGATTGCTGGTTGTAAGGAATGCGTTAACAACCTTCAAGCGCTTAATAGCACGAGTCTTCTTTTGACCCTTTCCATTTTCGCTGAGGTCATTAAGAATCTTGTATTCGGCTTCGAGATCAAAAGTCTCAAGGCGGTGCTTAATTGCTGCAGCGCCCATATCTCCTCTGAAATACATGCCGTAACGATCTTTCATTTCACGGTAGAGAGATTCATCGCCTTCAAGATCTTGAACCTTCAAGTTCTTAAAGCGAGCCCAAACCTGCTCTAAACGATCGAGATCGCGTTGTGCACGGTCGCGAATTTGCTTGAGCTCACGCTCTGCAACTTCTTTTACCTTGCGACGAACATCGGCCTTAGCATCTTCTGCATCGAGTACTGCAGTATCTGCTTCTTGCTTCTTCATGCGCGCATCAACGTCATTGTCTCGGCGAGTTTCGATCTTACGAATGTCATTTGCCAACTTCTTCTCAAGCTGTGGCATATCTTCTTCGCGATCTTCAACCTTAACTTCTGTGATCATGTACGCAGCAAAATAAATAACTTTCTCAAGATCTTTAGGTGCAAGATCTAAGAGGTAACCAAGGCGACTTGGGACACCCTTGAAGTACCAAATGTGAGTCACGGGAGCTGCTAGCTCGATGTGTCCCATGCGTTCGCGGCGAACTTTGGCGCGAGTTACTTCAACTCCGCAACGCTCGCAAATGATTCCCTTAAATCGAACGCGCTTGTACTTACCGCAATAACATTCCCAGTCACGAGTCGGTCCGAAAATCTTCTCGTCAAAGAGTCCGTCTTTTTCTGGCTTGAGTGTGCGGTAGTTGATGGTCTCTGGCTTCTTTACTTCACCAAAAGACCATTCACGGATGTTGTTAGCAGAAGCTAGACCAATCTTGAGTTGATCGAAAAAGTTTACGTCAAGCATAATTTTTCCCTCTCTCCTTAAACTTCTTCGACGCTGCTTGGCTCAACTCGTGACAAGTTGATACCTAGCTCTTCGGCGGCACGGAATACTTCTTCATCGGTATCGCGCATTTCGATTGCGACACCTTCTGAAGAGAGAACCTCTACATTGAGGCAAAGTGATTGCATTTCTTTAACAAGCACCTTGAATGATTCAGGAATACCTGGCTCTGGAATGTTTTCACCCTTAACGATTGCTTCATAAACTTTTACGCGACCAAGCACGTCATCGGATTTAATGGTGAGCAATTCTTGAAGTGTGTATGCAGCTCCATAAGCTTCAAGAGCCCACACTTCCATTTCACCAAAGCGCTGACCACCGAATTGAGCTTTTCCACCCAATGGCTGTTGCGTGATCATTGAGTATGGACCCGTTGAACGTGCGTGAATCTTGTCATCAACCAAGTGGTGGAGTTTCAAGATGTACATGTATCCAACTGAAATTGGAGTTGGGTAAGGCTCGCCACTTCGACCATCAAAGAGTCGGGCTTTTCCACTTGCGCCAACAAGTTGCACGCCATCGCGGTTTTTCAGTGTGCTTCCAAGGAGACCAGTAACTTCTTCTTCGCGAGCGCCATCAAATACTGGCGTTGCAAGATTTGTTCCTGGTGCGCCCTTATCGGCACCAATATCTTTGAGGTGCTTCTGCCAAGCTTGATCAACACCGGAGAGATCCCAACCTGTTTTAGCAACCCACCCGAGGTGCATTTCCAAAACCTGTCCAACGTTCATACGACCAGGAACGCCGAGCGGATTAAGAATGACATCGACAGGAGTTCCGTCTTCAAGGAATGGCATATCTTCTTGAGGAAGAATGCGAGAAATAACTCCCTTGTTACCGTGACGTCCTGCAAGTTTGTCACCGTCTTGAATCTTGCGCTTTTGCGCAACATAAACTCGGACTACTTGATTAACGCCGGCAGCGAGTTCAAAACCTTCTTCGCTTTCGAAAATTTTGACGTCAATAACTTTGCCTGACTCGCCGTGTGGCACCTTAAGAGAAGTGTCGCGAACTTCGCGAGCTTTCTCACCAAAGATGGCACGGAGCAAACGCTCCTCTGGTGTGAGTTCAGTTTCGCCCTTTGGCGTTACCTTTCCAACCAAAATATCGCCAGGTACGACATCGGCACCGATTCGAATAATTCCGCGCTCATCAAGATCAGCGAGAACTTCTTCAGATACGTTAGGAATGTCGCGAGTAATCTCTTCAGAACCTAGTTTGGTATCGCGAGCATCAACTTCGTATTCCTCGATGTGAATCGATGTAAGTACGTCGTCTTGCACGAGGCGCTGAGACAAGATGATTGCATCCTCATAGTTGTGGCCTTCCCATGACATAAATGCCACGAGCAAATTCTTACCAAGGGCCATTTCGCCCTTATCGGTACAAGGTCCATCTGCAATTACGGAACCAACCTCAAGACGTTGTCCTTCGCTCACTACAACTTTTTGGTTGTATGAAGTTCCTTGGTTGGAACGAGTGAATTTAGACAATGGATAGGTCTTATATGTTGAGTCATCGTTCATGACAGTAACTTCGTCAGCAGCAACTTCTGTTACAACACCAGATTTCTCTGCAACAACGACATCACCGGCATCAACAGCAGCACGGAATTCCATACCAGTTCCAATAAGTGGAGCTTCAGCGCGCATCAATGGAACGGACTGACGCATCATGTTCGAGCCCATCAAGGCGCGGTTAGCATCGTCGTGCTCCAAGAATGGAATCATTGCTGTAGCAACAGAAACCATCTGACGTGGTGAGACGTCCATGTAATCAACTTCGTCAGCGAGAATGTATTCAACTTCTCCCCCGCGGCGACGAACAAGTACGCGCTCTTCTGAGAAATGATTGTCATCTGTCAAAGGTGCGTTTGCTTGAGCAATGATGTGTTCATCTTCTTCATCTGCAGTTAGGTAATCAACTTGATCGCTCACGCGACCTTTTGAAACCTTGCGATAAGGAGTTTCGATGAAACCAAAAGCTGTCACACGACCATAAGTTGCAAGAGAACCAATAAGTCCGATGTTTGGACCTTCTGGAGTTTCAATTGGACACATACGACCGTAGTGAGAAGGGTGAACGTCGCGAACTTCGAAACCTGCGCGATCACGAGAAAGACCACCAGGCCCAAGCGCTGAAAGACGACGCTTGTGAGTAAGACCTGAAAGTGGATTTGTTTGGTCCATGAACTGCGACAACTGAGAAGTTCCGAAGAACTCCTTAATTGATGCAACTACTGGGCGAATGTTAATAAGTGTCTGAGGTGTAATTGCTTCAACATCTTGAGTTGTCATACGTTCGCGAACAACGCGCTCCATACGTGACAAACCAGTACGAACTTGATTTTGAATTAATTCACCAACAGTACGTAGACGACGGTTACCGAAGTGATCAATATCGTCCTTTACAACGCGAACTTCGCGACCATATTCCATAAGCAAATCACCCTTGTGTAGGGCAGCTAAGTAACGAATGGTTGCAACGATGTCCTGAATTGTTAGAAGACCCTGCTTGAGTTCTTGATCAAGACCGAGCTTCTTGTTCACCTTAAAGCGACCGACCTTGGCCAAGTCGTAACGCTTTGGATTGAAATACAAGTTCTCAATGAGGTTCTGCGCAGCTTCCTTTGTTGGAGGCTCGCCTGGACGAAGTTTGCGATAGATATCTAGAAGCGCTTCGTCTTGTGTCTTGACGTTATCTTTTTCAAGAGTTGCCATCATGGATTCGAACTCACCAAATTCTTCGCGAATTTGTTCTTCAGTCCAACCAAGGGCCTTAAGGAATACGGTGACCGATTGCTTACGCTTGCGGTCGATACGCACGCCAACTAAATCTTTTTTATCAACTTCAAATTCTAACCAAGCACCACGGCCAGGAATAATCTTTGAAGTGAAAACATCTTTATCTGAAGTCTTTTCAACGTTCTGCTCAAAATAAACACCAGGTGAGCGAACAAGTTGTGAAACAACCACGCGCTCTGTTCCGTTAATAACGAAAGTTCCGCGCTCTGTCATGACTGGGAAGTCACCCATGAAAACGGTCTGTGACTTAATTTCGCCAGTGATGTTGTTAGTAAATTCAGCTGTTACGAAGAGGGGACGCGAATATGTCATGTCGCGGTCTTTGCAATCTTCGAGTGAATGCTTTGGCTCGTAGAACTTATGGTCCTTGAAAGAAAGACTCATAGTCTCGTGGAAATCTTCAATCGGTGAGATCTCTTCGAAGATTTCTTCAAGTCCTGATTGCTTTGGCAGCTCACCACGGCTTGTGGCTTCTGCTTGTGCCAATCTTTCGCGCCAAGCTTCGTTACCAAGTAACCAGTCAACGCTTTCGATTTGTAGCGCTAAGAGATTAGGTACTTCGAGTGGTTCGCGGATTTTTGCAAATGAGATACGGGTTGGAGCAACTGATTTATTTTTTGACGCGGCCAAGAGGTGTCCTTCCGAACAGTTTTAGTGACGCACGGACAAAGGTCTCAGCCGCTATATGCATTGACCTCAAGGAATTTGTGCGAACGCGAAGGCTATCGGGCGAAGGGGTCTTATGTCCAACCGGGCGCTTGTATCACACCCAGACCCCTCCCGTCACGGGGTTCAAAGGTATATGTGAATTCAACCCTGCTTCCCCAGCCGCCTTTCCGCTGCGTATAGGGGGATTTCCCTAGTTAAAATTGAGGGAGCTCTCAATGAATGAGGAAGCCGCCGTTGATATCGACCACTGCTCCGGTGATGTAACCCGCATTTTCAGAACATAGAAAGGCAGCTAAGTCAGCAACATCGGCTGGCCTTCCCAATCGGCCAACGGGGATCCGTGACGCCATATCTGCCATGTCTTTAATCATGTCGGTTTCGATCAGTGCAGGAGCGAGAGCATTTGATGTAATCCCAAATTCAGCATAAGCAGTTGCTATTGATTTAGCTAAAGACATAACACCTGCCTTAGAAGCAGCGTATGCGGCAATGCTCTTGCTGCCTCCCGTAATTCCTGCGCTGGATCCAATAATAAGAATGCGCCCAAAATGAGCATCACGCATATGGGGCAACACTGATCGTGAAACTAGAAAAGAACCAGTTAAGTTTACTGACATTGTTTTATCCCAAGAAGCAAGTGTCGTTTCTTCGAATGGCTCAATAATAAAAATACCGGCGTTAAGAACAAGAATGTCAATGCTCCCTAAAGTATTAAAAACTTCATCAACTGCATGTCTTACAGATTCTTCGTTCGTAACATCCATGGTCATGTTGAGGCAGTCCGCAATATCCGGTTGGTGTAAATCTCCAACTGCAACATGTGCTCCCAAATCACGCATACGCTCTGCAATCTGTCGACCGATACCTTGAGCTCCGCCAGTAATGAATGCGACTCGCCCTTCATATCCATCAAGCTCCATATGGTCTTTCATTGGAGTACTCGCTTTCTTGGAACAAGAATCGTCCTCATTGATAATCCCGCCTTTAGATCTTCGAATGCGATAGCTGCATCTCTGAGTGGCATTTGATTATTTGTTAGGTGGCTTGTGACAAGTCGCCCTTCGCGAATATGTTCCAAAACATCGCAGATATTTTCTCGTGTAAATCCTCTGCTTCCCATTATTGAAGACTCTCGCCAAATCAATTCGGTAGGGGCGAGTGAAAAGCTCTCCATAGATGCGCCAACAAGAACAACACGTGATCGAAAACCTGCACAACTAATAGCAAATCTAGCCATGTTCGCCACACCAGAGCACTCCACAACTACATCAATATTTGTCCCAGCAACTTCTCGCACTCTTTCAGTCCCCTCTGATGAGGAAATAGCTACGTCTGCGCCAAGTTCTAGAGCTTGTTCTAACTTGCGTTGGCTTCGTCCTACAGCAATTACTCTTGCGCCTAAAAGTTTTCCAATTTGAACAGCGTTACTACCAATACCACCAAGGCCAATGACCACAACAGTTTGGTTTTTTTGTACTTCAGCAATATCGACAAGTGCATGATAAGGAGTTGCGAGTGCATCTGTTGCAACGGCTACCACAGCTGGATCCATCTCTGGTTCAACTGGAATTAACGTATGTATCGGGCGGATAATAAATTCCGCAAATGCGCCATCAACATCAACACCCATTCGCTCGATACCTGGCCCAATATTTTCATGACCATCTTCCACCCAAGAAGTTCCTTGAGGAGCGTTGATGTAATACAAAGCTACTTGTTTTCCGACGAGCCATTCATCTGCAGGACTTCCAACACTCATCACGCGTCCTGCAGCTTCGTGTCCTGGTACGACGGGAAGTTTTTCTATTCCAAATCCACCCTTATGCAAAAACAAATCAGATCCGCAAACACCGCAGGCTTCAATATGTATTAATGCAAATCCTGGTTCAGGTTCAAGAACTGTTCTCTGAACTAAATGCAAAGGCTCCCCAACTCCGGGCATGACAATTGCTTCTCCCCATGTTGGCAGAGCATGGATGCTCACCCAGTGCCGGGCATTCCATATGTTGAAGGATCTGGAAGATCTACAACACCGTGTGCTTTACTTCCAAACTCGGTTGGTTTTGTACGACCACTTCTTGTATAAAACTCTTCCGGTACTTGGGTTGGATCTTTGAACATGAGCCATTGACATTTTTGGCGCATCGCTGGATCTGGATTGTTATCCGGATATGTTGGGGGATCCACAACGCGCACCGGATATCCAAAACGATCTATAGCCATGTGTTCCATCAAAATCACACAATGTGCGCAATACAGAGAGACGTTCTTCTGAAAATGATTCCAGTCTGATTCTTTTTGGGATGCTCTCCAGTTGTATGGGGCCTCCATACGTGCAGGAGTGCCCTCAATATCGTCACCGCGGACAGTTCGACCCCCAGAACCGCATGGGTCAAAGCGTAAGGCGAACCGATCTGGAAATTCTTCTAATTCAAAATCTCCAGTTCGTTCTGGTCCCACCATGTGCCCGCGCATCGCTTCGCAGGCAACATACATAAGGGTTTCTAACCCTTCATCCCACGGATGTTTATCAATATCGAATTTCTCATAACGCCACGCAAATAGCGGAAGCAATACGCGCTCATACATGCGAGGAATCGCATCGTCACCATATCGCTCTGCTGTTTCACTCATGAAGCAATACGTAGCGTCCACATCTCTGTCGTGAGTTTGGCGCCAGACTTCTTTAGCTTCGATCATGAGGGTTGTTGCTTTTGAAGCGTCATGAGAATTTGAGGCTGCAATAACATCTTGAATCAAGCTATTCATTCGATCCCACATCGCTTTGGAATCAAAATAAGATCCATCTGGAAGTCGAGTTACTTCTTTTAAATTTGCATATATGGAATTAATATCAGATTGTGTAGTTCCTTGATCGCGCAGAAAACCTTCCAGATCAGAAAGCCACTGTCGATAAAGATGCCAACAAACTGCCGCTTCATCAATAAAATATTCTGCAAGTGCGGATGCATCAGTCCATTCTTTTTTTTCTAACGCCTCAAGAATTTTTTTATATGTTGAAATTTTTTGATCTTGCCAACTTCCTAATCGAACTCTTCTTTGCAACGTGTCAGAAAATCCCATAATTGTCATAGCGAAAAAGTAATCCTTAAAGTATGTTGTACTCAATAGATCCCGCGAAGGGTGGCACTCAAAGAATGAAATCTACAATCGCAGTAATACATCCGTATTGGAATTTTTGGGAGTCGTCAGTACCTGGTGATTTACGTGCCAACCGCCACAAAGTTATGTCTGGTGCAATTAATTTTCTCTTAAAAGAATTTGATGTAACTGCTTCTGGATTTATTGCAAGTGCAGAAGAAGGGAAAGCACTCACTGATGATTGCAAAAACGTACATGCCCTTGTAGTAATCAGTTCAATGGCCGTTCCACCTGCAACAGGTATGGCATTTCTTGAAAATTTGCCCAAAGTTCCAGTGGTCATCTGGGCACTTAGTCCTAAAGATTCGCTCGATGTAGATTTTAATCACAGCGACATCAGCACATCAGGGGCAACCGTCGGTGCTCCCATGATTGGTAGCGCCTTAGCTCGACTCGGTCGCCCATTTGATGTCGTGGTTTCTAGTTTGCAATCCCCCGATGGGATCAGTGCTGCGGTACGAAGGGCATGTGCAGCTGGTCATGTCCGACAAGCTCGGATGGTGCGTATCGGCGAAAAAATGATCGGTTATACCAGTGTCGACGTAACAACTGATGTATTAAAGAATTTTGGCCCAACCATCATTGATATCGCGCCTGAAGAATTAGTGTTGCAATCGCAAAATATTCATGAGTCAGAAATTGCTCAAACTCACAGTGAAATTGAAAGTGAATTTGATGGTGTTAATTCAATAGACCCAGTTGCAATGAATCGTGTAATTCGCGCAGAGATTGCACTTCGCAATATCCTGAAAGATAACAGTGCAAATGTTGGAACAATTAATTGTCATGTTCGACAATTAAGGCCTTCTGCAGATTTTGGAGTTGCTCCATGTTTTGCACTTGGAAGGCTAACTAGCGCAGGGATTCCTTGGACGTGCACAGGAGATGTTCTGACTTCAATTGCAATGCTTGCCGTGAAAAGTTTAGGGTTGCCAACTTTGTATCATGAAGTTGAAGCACTTGATCATGACGATAACGAAGCTATTCTTGCAAATACCGGAGAGCACGATCTTGGTTTCTGTGGAGCTACAAAACCAAAGATTGTTACAGATGTTTGGTACGGGCATGACCCCATCAAATCTCCGTGTGCCAGTTTCTCAATTCCAGCGGGTCCAGCATCATTGATCGGATTTGTTTATGCCCCAGAGCCTCGCTTTGTTGTTGCCGAAGGTGAGTTCACTGGGCGACGCTTGCCTGCAACGGGCACACCCAATGCTGGATTTAGATTTAACTCAGGTCCAGTTCGCCAGGCTTGGCAACGTTGGGCAAATGCTGGAGTAATTCACCATTCGGCAGCAACAAATGCTCATATCGCTGACGACATTGAAGTTATTGCACGCCACCTTGGAGCTAGTTTTTTCAAAGTGTGATTCTTGGATTCGTAGTGCAGGTTATAAAAAAGTTAGGCCCCTAGCTTTCGCTAAGGGCCCAACTTTTAATTCTTGTAAAGGTTATTTACAGAATTACTTAACAGTTACTGTTGCGCCAGCTGCTTCAAGT
>Ga0209829_10002809_pt1 | contig 13043 bp, 11 predicted proteins | sample C_140205_EF_Meta_FD_187311 | JGI IMG/M metagenome (GOLD analysis project Ga0209829, IMG submission 187311) | Freshwater microbial communities from Lake Croche, Canada to study carbon cycling - C_140205_EF_MetaG (SPAdes) (version 2) | ecosystem: Environmental > Aquatic > Freshwater > Lake...
TGCAAATACTGGATATGTGGTGAGCATTACCGCAGTGGGTGATGGTGTGAGCTATGCCAACTCTATTGCATCACCATTCTCGGCAACTCTTACCACTAATCCAAGTGCTGCAGTTGCAGTTGTTGCAGCTGTGTCGAGTGTGAGCAAGCAAGTGGGCCAGACCCATATGTTCTCTAGCTCTGCAACGCGAAGTGATGGCGGAACGTTGAGTTATCAATGGCAGGTCTCTACCGATACAGGATCAACCTGGAGTGATATCTCTGGGCAGACAACGAGCCAATACACCACCTCTACCTTGGTAATTGGAGATAACGCCAAGCAATACCGCTTAGCTGTTACCAATAGTAAGAACGGCACGACCTCCATTGGATATTCATCTGCTGGAATACTCACTGTTACACAGACAACTCTTGACACCCCCGTTGCACCCACAGGTCTTGCAGTTGCCGGCTCTGCTGTCTCCCTCACCATCTCATTTACTGGTGTTGGAAATTCCACCTCTCACACAGCCAGAATCTATCTTGCTAGCGATACTGCAACTGCTCTCCAAACTCTGACTGGATTTAGCAATCCCTCTACCATCTCTGGTTTAACTGCAAATACTGGATATGTGGTGAGCATTACCGCAGTGGGTGATGGTGTGAGCTATGCCAACTCTATTGCATCACCATTCTCGGCAACTCTTACCACTAACCGAGCACAACTGCCTAAGCCTAATGCTCCAACTGCTAGTGCAACTGCAAATACCCATAAGTCATTGGATATCACGTGGAGTGCTATTGCTAACGCTACAAGCTATGTATTGAAACTTTACCTCTCTGATGGGCAAAACATAGTAAAGACGTTGACGGGCCTTACTACAACTTCGAAGACTTTTGATGCAAGTGATTACGCTTCAATTGCAGAGGCAACAGGTTACAAGGTTTCTATAACGGCTATTGGAGATTCCCAATATATAGATTCGGCAGAGTCTGACGTGTCTGCACTTGCAACTACTATTACCGCCGATGCTACTTCTCCAACAATCTCCTCTCACCCATCAGGTGTAACAAAGCTTGCAAATCAAACTGCAAACTTTTCCGTGACAGCCGCCTCCCCTGATGGCGGTACATTGAGTTATCAATGGCAACTTTCTACCAACGCAGGTGTCGCATGGGCCGTTGTTTCCACAGGAAGTGGTGATACAACACGTTCTTACACAACAGCAGCGCTCCCCATTACTGCCAATGGATATCAATATCGAGTTGTAGTGACAAATACATACTCGGGATCATCATCAACGACTACATCCACTGCGGCTTCATTGGTTGTTAATAAAGCCGACCAAAGTACGTTAAGCGTTACCTCACGAGATGGAATTCTAGGTACTCCTCTAACCCTGGCTGTAAGTGGAGGATCATCGTCAGGGGCTGTGACCTATAGCGTTGCAAACGGTTCGGCTACCGGTTGTTCCTTAGCGTCAGGGGTTCTGACTGTGAGTACTACGGGAACATGTAGCGTAACTGCCACGATGGCATCAAATGAGACCTACAACGTCGTTTCATCCTCTGCAACTGCTGTCAATTTTATTGCTACCGCACAATCAGTAGGAGTGAGCGTTAGCAACACGGTCACCTACCAAAGCGGTATTCCGATTAGTGTGGTTGTCGGCACTGCAGGAAAAGTTACATTCTTTCAAAATGGAAAAAAAATCCCTGGGTGTGTTGAGGTGCGAGCGAGTGTGACCTCTGCAGCTACATGCTCATGGAAACCTACAACTTTAGGGGATGTGACAATTACAGCAGAAATCACACCCACAAATACAAATATCCCTGCGACGATATCTTCAGGTATGATTGTGAGAGTAACTGAACGCTAACTAGGAATTCGAGTGATCTGTAGACTCTAAAGTTATTTTGTAAACATTGCGAGCATCGGCAAACCCAGCAATAGAGTCTGCAACGAGGCCACGGCTTGGATTGAAAGTGATGGAGACTTCATTTGTGTCAGAGCGCAATTGCCAATATGTTTTTGGGTTATCACCATTCCAGTTAACATCTCCATTGGCATCTTCTGGCAAAGCAACTCCTGTTGATTCAAGACCAACAACTGCGTCCACGGTCACAGTTGTTGAATCTCCGCCAACTAGAGTGAACATGCGATCCAAAATTCCATTGTTACTAACTGTGGAATTTGCACCAGAATAGTTATTAAAATACACGCGGACAGAATTTATGGGTGTTCCATTGTCTTGAACAGAAATTGGCAAAACATTACCTGATCCGTCACGAACAATAATTATGAAATCTTTTCCAGCACAATTTTCTGAAATATTAGTCAGAGTAATCTCATTAAAAGTAAACTTGTGATCAGTGCGATTAACAAAACTTTCAAAGGGAGTGACCGTGACACCTGTGGTATCGCATGCGGGAGTTTGAACAAGACCGCCACCAAGTTCAGCCGCGCCACCACTAGAGTTATTCAAGGTAATCAGCGCTCCAACCGCAAGACCCAAAGATGCAATAGTTAAGCCAACTGCTACACCTAAAAATATCTTTGGGAATTTTTTGCGTTCAACTTTAGCCTTTTCGATGTCAATTAGGCTCATTCAAAAACCTGAACCAATCTGCCACATAAGATGAATCTGCAATCGCCAACAAAAGAAGTAGACATACACTCTCCTGAGTTAGGGGATTACTGCAGGGACTACCCAATCTTACCGCGAATTGTCATGGATAACGAGTCCGCTATGACTGCTTAAATCCCAACAAACCCCAATAATATTCCGACAAACGGGAAGACCATCACAAGCGAGCCACGAACTTTTTCTATAGGAATTCTTTGAAAGCCTTCGTCGGTTTGTATATCAACATAATCGGTATTTACATTGTTAACGATTGCTAAAACTGGGTCCAGCCCTGGTTTATCGGTCACAACCACAATTTTTTCTCCAGCGCTCACCGTTGAATGATGCCAGTACACGGCAACCGATGAAGAGGCCGATCCAAGTGCATTCCTCAAACCCGATTTTGGGTGATCAATCCGAAGACCAAGGGCAAATAAGATAATGAGAAGAATGAGGCCAAATACGATTCCGCGCTTTGTGTTATCGCTCATTTTCCATCCCTCCCAAGTGCTCAGGCTTAACCCCAGGTAAGTTCATAGAATACCTCGGTAGAGCGCAAGCACCACGAAAACTCGATACTTTAAGGAGCATTATTTCGAGGTCTCTTTCTTAGTCACGCTTACCTCTTTGGGTGAGATCAATTTTTTTGCGGATTTTGCTGTAATTGAGGCAAGCCATGTATCAATCTCAAGATCCTCACTCGTTGGTAGAGGCGAGGAGTTAGGGCGAGTGAATTTTCCAGGGACCTTAAAATTCTTAAAGCCCCTTATGTTAACTTTTTTAAAAGCCGAAGTTGCACGAGCAATCACCTTCGAAAGATCAAATGGCCCTCGAGTTTTTTTCTTACTTTGCGCTAATTCAGAGCTGGCTGGAGCTTGGCTACTCTCGGCCACTGTTGGCTCAATGATCAATTTCTTGCGCTCCTTGCCATTTCTCTTAACGGTTGGAACTGATTGAATGTTGAATAGCCATCTCACAATAGCAAGAGGGTAATTAATAACTCGAGTGAGTAGATTTTCAGGCTTCAACGGAACTTGCGAGGTGGATCCAGAATTATCTGCATCTGCCTCAATCTCTGCAGTGGACATACCAAACATCATTCGATTCGTTCGCGAATCAGGTCGGCCCACGCCGCGCCAGGTTGCAACTTCGATGACGGTACCTTGATTCATTTTTCCAATGACGAGTTTTTGACCATCTGGTAAATCAATCACCAGTGCAGAATCAGAGATAGGAAGAGGAACCCGAGAAACTATGGGCTTAGCTGGTGAATTATCTTTCTTCGCTGCCATGACGATCGGCTACCTTCCCTCGATTTTTCATGTCAGTTGAAATCCCAAAATAGAATCCAGAATTGTTAGATCCATTGTGCTCAGAGCTGGATCGCAGACAAGTGGAACCACAAGACCGCTTTCTCCATACTTCAAATTATACCCAGCTCTGGCCAAATAGAGGTTCTGACCGACCGGATCGGGCAAGGCAATTACCGTGCATACGAAAGCAATATTGGTGCGATCGGGGGCAGTCGTAGACAAAGTAATATCTAATCGGTGCCCGGTGCAGGTTGAACTCAAATCTGAAACACGAATTCCATCTAATATGAATCGGCGATTACTTGTGTCAAAATGGCTAATCATTCCAAGATTGACAGCATCATCACAAGCCAATATCTCCGCGCTACCCCCACTTAGCGTTACTGATGCCGAACCGCTGCAAACATAGGATGCAGTGCCATCTGATGAAACGAGTTTGACTCCCCCTGCAGTGCAATGAACATCGCCGACGGGGAGTGAGATCACCGCAACTGCTGCCCCTGGTGCTCCATTTGCACCCGCTGCCCCTGGTGCTCCATTTGCTCCGGCGGTTCCAGTTGCTCCATTTGCACCCGCTGCCCCTGGTGCTCCATTTGCTCCGGCGGTTCCAGTTGCTCCAACAACTCCGACACTTCCAGCCGGACCCATGGGACCTCCCGGACCGATGGGTCCTGGAGCACCATCTATACCATCTCGTCCATCAAATCCATTAAGTCCAACAAACCCATTCTTGCCTGCTACACCTGCGGGGCCCGCCACCCCACGGGGGCCAATGGCAAGTGCCAAAACTTGATTGAGATTTCCACTTCCTTGAATTTCATATCCTAAAAGAAGGTTATCAAATAAACTTGCTTGCACTGGAGCGCTTCCTGCTGCATAGAAAGATAAACCTCGCGTGAAAAGAAGTATGAAAACTAATAGTGCTAATTTCCTCATGAAACCTTCTCTGCAGTAGCCACATTGTAAAAAGAATTAGCCAGTAAGTGAATCAGGGGTAAAATCAAAGCACCTATGGTGAAAATTTCTGATTTGAGACTGGATTGATAGGGCAAATTTTGAACATAGAGGAATAAGGTCAAGGCAAAATAGGTCACTACAGCGGCCTCAAGGAAGGCGTTGCGTTTCCATCGACTCAAGAGATTGACTTTTGGTGGTTTTAGAAGTAATTGAAAAGAAGAAAAAAGCGTAATCATTAAGATTCCTATAAGAAGAGCGATAAACCAACTTTGAGTCCAAACGAAGCCTACGACTAATGCGAAAAATCCAATAAAACCCACCCAGCCACTCGATATGAGATATGAGACGTGAAGATTTTCAGAAACTAAAGAGTCGCTCTTAATGCCCATGGTAGTCCTGTGATCCATAAACTCATGAACCAAGGCTTTGACGCCAGAAAGCGTTCCAATAATGATCGCAGTCACAACAAGTGAGTCATGGTGATTTCGCAGCCCCAGAGCCAAGCTTTCTGTCAAGATTAGTGAGGCAAAGAAGAAGACACCGGAAATAACCGAAACGAAAACCAGCAGAATGAATCGTGCAAACCCTGAGCCAGACTCCTTGCTTGTTATCGGAAAATCTTTCTCTCCTATTTCAACGAGATAATGGGCAACAAAACTTGTAAAAATCCAACTTAAGGCTAGTGTAATTATGAGCGCCGCCGAACGCAGATTCATAACCTCTCCGATAATAATCTGACCTATTGCAAAACCAAAGAAGGCAAATATTCCGCTATAGGAATCAAGCAGGCCAATAGTGGAAATTGCAATCAGAGAATAGAGTGCAATATTTGGAAGATTTCCATGGGTAGTTATTCCTCCTTCAAGACCCACTACGAGGCCTAGCGCGGGAAAGAGTGCCCACAGGAATGGTGAAATCTTATGGATGAAAGTATCGTCTTTCATCAGCAAGAATTTGAAGAGGGAAGCTGGCAGCATTCCAAGGGATCTTGATCTCAACACATAAGCAGGGTAAAGAAAGCGCGGAACTCGGTTATCAAATAAGAGGGTTCCACTTTCAACAAGATTTTTTTGGCGCAAAAAAGTCAAGTTGGAGTATTTACGAATTCGGGACACAGATAAAACGGTGAGCATAAAAATGATTGTTAGCAACAAAAAAACTAGATCTTTTGGAATCTCAGTTATGCTATATCGGGTGAAAGTTATGACCTTGACTTGCGCAACCTGCGTTCCTGAAATACTTCCATCTCCAAAGACATAAACCGTGTAATTTCCAAGGGGTAAATCTTGAGGAAGCGTGGCCGAATACACCAAAAATCCCCTGCGATTTACAGAGCTCGGTTTAAAACTTATCTGAGGCGAACCAGGCTTTAATAACTTCACTTCCCAGGGATCCTTAGCTGAAATTCCCCCAACAACAATATTTTGCTCTTTGCCTCTCTCCCATGTTAAGACGGGAATATCAACTGCAGATGCAAGTGGTAGGAATTGAAAGAGAAAGAATCCTGTAAGCAGGGCTGCGAATATCCGCCTACTCATTTTTCAGAGCATCAAAAATAAGCCAGAGTCCAAAAATCAATGGAACAGTAATCATCAAAGCTTTTGGAGTGAGGAAACGTCCGATGACAGGAATAATAAAAATGACAACTCCGGTGATATCTGGAATCTTAGGATGTTGAATATCCGGTGAAGGATTATGATCACCTTTAACAATAAATCCCTCTTGCGCATCCCCACCAATAATGCGGTGAGAGAAGACACCTACTGCGGTTCCATCGAATCGGCGACCGACATAGGCCACGATGCTTCCAACTTTGGGAGTTACGTTCGTAGGCGGAGTAGTGAGAATAATGTCACCTGGATTAATCGTGGGAGTCATTGAGCCGGTAAGAACAACACGTGCTTTGACTGTGCCTGAAAAGGAAAGAACGGAAAAGGTTAGAAGAACAATTGCTAGTGCATAACCTGACCACCTAAAGGCGGTAGTCATGCGGGTGTACCAAATACGGGGGCCAACAACTACCCGCTCCTCAGGGGCCTGCACAAAGAGACTGGACTTAGTCTCGATAATCTGCTCGCCTGCAATCAAATAGGTGTGCTCGCCAGAGGTATCGGAAATGGTTATCAAGACATTGGATTCTGGAACATCTGCCGTTGCCTCAATCCAGAGCTCGGTCGCTCCCAATAAATGTGGACCCGATCCCGTACTTATTGGATGAGACATGCTCCGCCATTCGTGAAAGCACTTTCCAAGAGGTGTGACTTAGAAAGTAAAGACCAATTGGTAAATCTTATAGGTGCTTGCCCACACAATGAAGAACGACCCACCCTAGTTACCTAGAGCGGGTCGTTCTTTTCTCAACTAGTAGTTTTATTATGAAACGGTAGTGCTTACATACCCTGACGGTGCAGAACTCATAGATTCAACAGTGAGCTTAGTAACTGCAGAACTAGATGGTCCATATGCTGCTCCACCACCACCATCACCCAAAGTAACGGTGAGTGTGTTTGCAGTGAGAACACATGCTGCACCTGAGATATCAGCGCTACCAGCACCTGCAAGAACTGTAACAGTACAAGATGTACCACCAGCGTTTAGCGTCAATGCGATACCCGAGTTATACGCTACGGGTGTTCGGCCTGAACCGGCACCACCGGTTGCACCTGAGGCATAATGCCATCCTAGGTACAATGGGTTAGCAACAGAGGCACCCGAAGAATAATTAGAAGCCACCGTTGCGCTATCGGTGTATCCCTTGATAACGAAAGTTTTTCCGCCACAATATGCAGTTGAAGTGTCGACATCAGAAAGTGCAAAAGAGGTGAACAAGAAATCAGAGGCAACCGCGTTATTAACGTAGGTTGAATAAGGCGTAAGAGTGATAGAAGTATCACAAGCAGTCGTTGAAGCAATACCTTGACCGAACTCAACAGCAGAGCCTGCGTTAAGTGTGATGCTGGCCGCGAGTGTTGATCCCATGCCCATTACTGCAGCAAGTAGACCAATCCCAAGGACAACCTTGAACTTTTTCTTCGGGGAGCGAGCAGATGGTTCAAAAGAGCCACCCAAGTTTAAAATCTCCATCTGAGCTTCCTCCTAAGGGGGAAATAGCGCTATTCCACAATCTGTGGATGGCTTATTGAGGGTTAGTCAAGCACCGACTCCCCTTGTGGAGCAAGTGGCTACCCCTGTATTTCCACCCTAAAGGCTCACCCGTATACGGGTATTACCTCGATTTGAGCGTATTTGGGCCCAAAATCCCTGATTTGCCCCAATTTGTGATCCTTCTTCTCTCCTGCCCTACCGCGCAAAGCTCGCCTTGTGGCGAGGGCCCGAGGTGGGCGGGCGGTGGTAGCTCACAGGCTGAATCTAAACCCTGGTCAAAAAAGTAGTGTAAAATAAGGGTTGTAGCGAGCCATCACTAAAGTTTCTTGGCACTTATAAAAAACATCCTCAATATCTGCCCAAAACAATGGTTTTGGGTGCCCTCAATGAACTCTTACGTGTGCCAGGTGTTGAGTGTGAAGCACTGCAGTTTCCTGCTCTACATATGCTAAAAGTGGCGTTAAATAATGACGCAAGGGCAACTAGCGAGTTGGATTGTTAACAGTTTCAACCGTCGTACGGCCAATAGTTTGGCCATCAAGATTGACAATCGTTGCAGTTGGGTCGAGATAGAAGGTCACATCCGCACTCGTTGCAGATAAATCAGAGCCGTCATAAATTGATGTTCCTGAAACGCTGAGCGAAACAGAACCAGCCATAGGGCTTGAAACCACGGTGCCATCGCCGGTCAGATAAGTCAGAGCAAGTGCTGCGGCGTCACTACTGCTCACCGGAGCATCGACATTGGGTAGTGAAATCTGCAAGACATGGGCCTCAGGCGTTGCCCCAATGGATAGTTCCGCGCCTACGGTACTAATCAAGCGAATGCGCAATTTCTTTCCACGACAACTTGCTAAATCCAAATTAGAAACTGTTACACCGCGCACTCTAAAAAATCCCGCGGAGGCATCCCCCGCCGTGGGCGCGGAATGCCACTCTTCACCGATGGCTGCAAAGACAGTTGGGTCGCATGCAATTGCCTGCTGAGAGCCTTGACCAAATTCTAAAGCGCCACTGCCCACGGTCACAGTTGCTGCAAATGTTGAAACAAGGAAGGGCACAATGCCGGCAAGTGCTGCCCCGATAAGGATCTTGTTCTTATGCCGGCTCCTGCCACCACCAAAGCCCGAGCTCACGCGCCCGCTCAATGGAGATTGCAAACCTTGTTGCATCAGGACTCCATTTCAAGGACAGCAAAAAACCCATTGCGGGTGGCTTGAAATTTTACCTGCGCCTTTGCGCTAAAGCCGTGATTGACCGCGCCAAAAACGATGTGGTTTTTTAAGAATTAGCGCCTCAAAACAAGGCTATTTTTAATCAAATTCATGCCTAAACCAAGACCTCGGAAATACACAATCCTAAAATTCGATGGAGAACCCTGCGTACAGAATGCAGACTCCAATGTGGGCTCAGTCATCGCCACAAAGCTCAACCTGGCATAGAGCCCTCCCATAGCGCTACGAGTTGCCACCGCTTTCATGCCTCCGTAACTATTAATAATCGCTAAGACTTGATCGGTAGTGCCAGAGATCAATAGTTGCGAGGTCATATCCCCGCTCACTAATTGCTCTCTATTGAAAAACGATTGCGGTGAATTTTTTGCATAGATATCGAAATAGAGATTGCTTCCTTCGATACAAGCTAATAAATAACGCGGCCCATCTAAATTGATTGCAGGCAATAATCGAGATGTAGCACGAGGATCAACCGGTAACACATTGGGAATATCCACTCTCATGCGCTGATCGGCAAGTGGACCAACTGGCGTTGGTGAAGGAGAGGGTGATTCATCTACGAAAGTCGTCGTTGTCTCCACTGATTCAACAGGCGCACGCGTTGCATCAGGAGTTGGCATTGCACTGGGAGAAGGGGAAGCCTGCGTTGTATCGGCAGGAATGGGAACCTCAGAGGGCGTATCCGTTGGAATATCTGCTGGAATTGGTTCACCGCTAACTTCAGGTGCTGGTATCTCAGTACCCGAGGGCGCAGAACTTTCATCTGCAATAACGGGTGCAACAACGGATAAAATTACGCCGACAACAGCGAGCGCGAAGAATCTTTTAGCCAAAACTTTGGGTTGATGCGAGGCCATATACAGCGGCAAGCGCCCAAATACGTCTAATCGTGGTCGGTTAGCCCATTTACCAAATTCCACATAGCCAGCATAACGCGCGCGTAATTTAATTCATTTAAGCGTGCATCCGAATTGCTTGCGCGCCTTGCACGTTATGCATCACAGATCACAGCAGCACTCTCCTCTTATGCGATGTATCAACCGAACACCCCGTTTGAGTGACCTTGGGAAACCCACGTAAACTCGGCTCTCTTTACCTATACCTACATTGGGGAGAAATTTGCCGACTGAGTTTCGCACGCGCGTACTCGTCGCAGAAGATGAGGAATTTACCCTCAATCTTCTTCGAGAGATTCTCACCGATGCCAATTTTGAGGTTGTGGCTGTCCGGTCGGTTTCTGCTGCCATCGAGACCATCGAAACTTTCGACCCACACGCAGTTATTACTGATTTAAATTTTGGAATCAACGCACCCAGCGGTGCCGATTTGCTCATTTTCCTGCATGAAGAACGTCCCTGGATCGGCAAAGTCATTCTCACATCTCACGCCTCCCCTAACTTGGCACTTCCTCGCGGGACAGAGTTGCCACCCAACGTTATTTACTTAGTGAAATCAGAGTTGCAATCCATTGCATCCCTCGGCACAGCCATTAATGATTCCATTGCAAAAATTAATGAGACTGTCATCAAGCCCGTTCTCGATAACTCAAGAATTGTTGTCAGCGAAACTCAAGGCGAAATCTTGCGCCTCATGGCAGAGGGCTTTACCAATCAAGCAATTGCCACACGCCGCGGCACATCCCTTCGCGCCACTGAAGCTCTTGTGCAACGCACCTTTGCAAGCCTTGGCCTCAAGCCCGATGATGAATTTAACCCACGCATCCTTGCCGTTCGCATGTGGCAAGAAGACAAAGTGGTGATCAAATGAAACGTTTTTTTGACAACTTTGTCAACGTTGCAACTGGTCGCTGGGCAGTCTCGCTTCCCTCCGTTGCCATCTCTCTACCTTTCGTATCAATCTTTTCTCTCGAGCGCGAGAACGCACTTAATACTGGTTCCTTCGGAACCCAACTCATGGTTGTCGTTGGCGGCCAGATGGCAGGAACGTTCTTCGTTTTCCTTTCTCAGGCCACCGTGCTCGCATCACGCAAAGAGCGCAAACAAAGTCTTAGCCTCTGCCTCTTTATATGGTTTAGCAGTGGCATTGTCACCGGGCTCGTTTCAGAATTTTACGGACACTATTCATTACACACGCAATCCCACATCCTGATGCGCGTTGTTAACTCTTTCTTTGTCTCAGGGATTGCCCTAGCCCTTGTTGCCTATTGGTTTGGAACACTGCAAAAGATTCGCACAGAAAGAAGTGTCTTGCGCTCACTCGAAGATCTTCTTACCGTGGATACTTCCCAACTCAACGAAGCCCAAATTAAGGCTAAAAAGCTTGCTATTTCAAACTTACACAGCACCTTGCTTCCAAAGGTTGTGCAACTGCAAAAACTTACTACCGGCCTGCAAAAATATGGCACTTCAGAATCGCTAGCCATTGCCCTTCATGAGTTAGAGACTCAAGCCGAAGATCTTCACGAGAAGTTAAATTCCAAGTTGACCTTGCTAGAAGACTCGCCTTCCCTTCTTAACGTGAAGAGCCAAGATAGATTTGCGTCCGTGAAGTTGATCTCCGGATTTTTCCCTCGCCACCTTTCTGTAGGCACCTCCGCCATTGTTCTGATGTTGGGAGCGATTATCGGTCAGGGCACAAGAAATGGTTTAGCAGGAGCGCTCGTCGGAGTTGCAGGTTCTGTCGTCATCGTCGGAATCCTTCACCTTATTCGTAAATTAGGTGCACGTTTTAACGCACTCGAAACTCCGCGCTTTAACGCTCTGGCTTACATAGCCATTTATATCTTCCAATATATCTACTCTGCGACAGTTCAAGCTGGTCTATTCACCTTGCGCGATCCTTACCAAGCTTGGTACGCGGGACTTAAAACAATTTCCGGTGTCTATATCGCCTCACTTATTTCAACTTTGATGATTGAGCAAAATAAATCTCTCGTATCGATGAGTTCTGAAAGCGCGCTGCGCAGATCCCAAATCGAATCCATGAGTACATCTAACGAAGAAATAGAAAACCTAACAACCTCTGCGAGCTTTGGTTCGTTGCAAGGTCAGATTTCTGGCGTGATTATGGCTTTGAATGTACTCACCGAAAATGATGGCGTTCCAACATCAAAGAGAGATTTATCTAGATTTATCGCCGATACAAACACACTTCTCGGAGATGCTATTTGGGAAATTGAGCACATCGGTACGAAAGAATATTCGCGTTGATCGCGAAAATATCTTCCCCCTACAAGCGCCTTTCCACTTACCTTGGACCCAAGTTAGATCCATATACCTCACTCATTCCAGAGCGCCTTATCTCTTGGAAAGCTTTCTGGGCACTTCTGCCATTATCAATTCTTAGTACTTTACTTTTTATCGCGCCATCACTGAATTCCAAAACCCTGTTCCTCACATGGCTGGCAATATCCCTCTTTGGCCACGCATCAATGGCCCCTTTCGTCTTTTACTTCAACGGCAAATTCGATAGAAAAATCCACATTATTTTTGCGCTAGTCGGCGGAGGCGTGCGAGGTGCAATCATTAATTTGACCGCGCCAATTCTGCTCGTGAAAGATCCACTTATTCTGGCTGTCAGAGTTCTCAACTCGGCCCTTACTCTTCTCTACGCGCTAATTATCGTTTCAATAATGCTTTCAATTTGGACTAAATTCGAATCCGATTTACGCCAGCTGCTGAGCAATGCTGTTGAAACTCGACGGTTGTCAGCACAATCTGCCAAAGCTGCAAGGGGCAACTTCGCACCAGAAACTAGTGAAAATATTCGTCAAGTGATTACAGATTTGAATGATTACATTGCTTCGGCGCAAGATGGCAGTGGAATGCCACTTACTCTTAAAGAGCAAGCAAACGCCATTGATCGCTT
>Ga0209829_10002812_pt1 | contig 13026 bp, 14 predicted proteins | sample C_140205_EF_Meta_FD_187311 | JGI IMG/M metagenome (GOLD analysis project Ga0209829, IMG submission 187311) | Freshwater microbial communities from Lake Croche, Canada to study carbon cycling - C_140205_EF_MetaG (SPAdes) (version 2) | ecosystem: Environmental > Aquatic > Freshwater > Lake...
TCGTCGACGTGGTCATCGGTGCCGTTCCAGTTCACCGCGTTGGCGATCAGCGTGATGGTGCCCTCGTGGTGGTCGACGGCGGCGATATCGGTGGCCAGCAGTAGCAGCATGTCGGGCAGTTGCAGATCGTCGACGGCCAATTCGGGCAGGCGTTCCAGGCGGCGGACGAAGTCGTAGGCGAAGAACCCGACCAGCCCGCCGGACAGTGGCGGCATGCCGGGCGGGGTGGACCCGGTGGAGAGCACTTCGATGGTCGTCCGCAGGACGTCGAGGGGGTCGCCGCCGGTGGGTGCGTCCTTCGGAGTGGAGCCCAACCAGACCGCCTGCCCATCACGCACCGTCAACGCCGACGGCGCGCCGGCGCCGATAAACGACCACCGCGACCAGGACCGGCCGTTCTCGGCCGACTCCAGCAGGAAGGTGCCCGGACGGTTCGCGGCCAGTTTGCGGTAGGCCGACAGTGGCGTCTCACTGTCGGCGAGCACCTTGCGGATGACCGGGACCACGCGGTGTTCGGCGGCCAAAGCGCGGAACTCGTCGCGGGTAGTCATGGCGTGCACGCGGTACATCCTCCCAGACCCGTTCATCCCAGAACTGTTCATCCCGGCCGCACGGCGATAGCGTTGCGGCCATGAAGCGTGGTGACCGAGTGCCTGAGTTCGAATTGCCGGATCAGACCGGAACTGTCCGCTCCCTGACCGGCCTGCTGGCCGACGGGCCGATCGTGCTGTTCTTCTACCCGGCGGCGATGACGCCGGGCTGCACCAAGGAGGCCTGTCACTTCCGGGATCTGGCCGAGGAGTTCGCGGCGGCGGGTGCCTCCCGGGTCGGTATCAGCACCGACGGCGTCGACAAGCAGGCCCGCTTCGCCGACTCCCAGCGCTTCGACTACCCGCTGCTGTCCGACCGCGACGGCGCGGTGGCCGAGTTGTTCGGCGTCAAGCGCGGACTGCTCGGCAAGCTGCTGCCGGTGAAGCGCACCACGTTCGTCATCGACACCGATCGCAGTGTGCTCGAGGTGATCTCCAGCGAACTCAACATGGACACCCACGCCGACAAGGCGCTGGAGCTGTTGAGGTCGCGCTAGTCGATCATCTCGAAGTCGGGCAGCGCGAACGTCTTGTCGAAGAACGGTTGCAGCGGCGCGTAGAGACGGAAGTACACGAACCAGCCGTCGTCGCCGACTGTCTTCATGTAGTTCTTCTCGAAGCCGGCCGGGGCTTTCGCGCCGACGTACAGGTCGGTGCTGCCGTCGGCGTTGACGACGAGGTCCGGTAGGCGGCTGTCCAGGTTTGCGCTGCGGATCTCGGTACCGCCGTTGTCATAGGCTCGGCGAGTGTTTTCGCTGTAGAGCGTGAGCGCCCAGAACTGGCCTACCGGAACGTCTTTGGGCACCCGGAGTTTGTAGGTCTTGTCGGCACGCAGCAGGTCGCCCCTACTGTCGCGCTTGGTGGTCATGTACACCTGGCCGGCGCCGACGGTCGGATTGACCATACCTTCGCTGGAAGCCACTGCCTCGTAGAACCAGGTCACCCGCTCGTCGAGTTCCACTCGGGTGTCGGTCTCCTGCTCAAGGGAGAAGTCGAAGCTCCTATACCAGGATGTGCCGGGCCAGTACGGCTCGGTATAGCGGGGATTAACCTGAAGGTTGCGTGCCATCAACTCCCCCATCGCCGCTCCCCTGAGCAGAACGGTCTGCTGGCGTTCATCGGGGTCGAACGCCTTACCCTTCTCGATGCCCAGCGGCAGCAGCATCGCCATCCAGGCTTTGTCCACCGGCCGGACCGGCTCCTCGCTGATGACACTGGACAGGTTGCGCCAGTAGTCGAGGCCGCGCGGCGCGGTGGCACTCCACTCGACGTCTTTGTCCTCGATGAACCGACTGGTCGCCAGCGGCTGGCCGACCCGGCCCATTTTCAGCGTCGACTTGAACTGTTCGTAGAAGGCCGGGTCTTTGTCGAGGATGCGCAGCCCCACGCAAATGTTGTTGGTGGCACTCTGCCGGATGAAGTAGCCGGGCTTGTCGAACTTCGCCGGGTCGTCAGCGGGCCCGACGATGATGTACTTGCCGCCCCTACCCTGATCTGGTCCGGTCAGTCCGAGGTCGGTCACCGGCCGCTGCCAGAAGTCCAAGACGCCGGCGGCGGTCTGCCCGGCCGGGTACTCGATCTCCAACGGGCCCTTCTCCAGACTGAGGAAGTTGAACAGGTAGGGCGTGGTCAGGTTGCCGGTGACGATGCCGCGCTTTTCCTTCAGCGACCGCAGCACCACAAAGTCGGTCTCCCCCGTGACGCCGTAGGCCTTGGCCTGGGCGTCGCGCCAGGTGGCGATGCTGACCAACGGCGTACTCCACAGGTAGGACTGGGTGGCTCGTTGGAAGTCCATCTCGTCATACAGCCGCGTGGAGGCATCGTCGTCAAAGTAGGTGTTGGTCAGGGCGATATCGCCGATGGGCGTCGCGATCACCTCGTTGCCGTGCAGGGTGGCCTTCTCCAGCGCTACGCCAGATGTCGGTGCCGCTGTCCCCGAGGCGGTGGTTCCGGCGGTGCCGCCGCCCGTGGATTTTTCGGTGCTGCACGACGCGAGGGCCACGCCGCCCAATGTCGCCGTGGCCACCGCCGCGGCGCCGCCGATGAACCGCCGACGAGACGTCGGGCCGCCGCTATCCGGCGCTGTCAGAGCTGGATCGGATTCGTCGGCCATGGCTGGTCACCTTTCGCAGTAGCTCGGCGCGACCATCTCCGCTAACTCCGGGTCTGGCGCTAAAAGCGGAGCCTAGCCGCAGTTTGGCACCGCATGGGCAAACTCAGCGACTACCGCGTCGGCTTCGCCTAGGTGCTCCCGGCTTGCGCGCGACGTTCCCGGCTGCCGCGCGGGCGGCCTGTCTGGCTAGTGCCTTTTCCCGGGCGTTACGTTTGGGCGACGGCTCGGCCTGACCCCGTGACGAACCGGGTGTGCGACCCCGCACGATCCCGATGAACTCCTCGACGACTTCACTCTGCGAGCCTGCCGGGACGGCGAGTGCGACCACGCAGGCGGGCGCGTCGGTGATCGGACGGTAGGTGAGATCCCTACGGTGGTGAAGTCGGGCCAGCGACTGCGGAACGATGAGCACACCGACGCCGGCCGCAACGAGTTCAATTGCGGCCTCGGTGTTTTCGGGCCGGTGATCGACTCCGGTACCGGGAGCCTGCAACCAATCCACGACATTGTCGAGCGGTATCAGCCGCGGCTGATCATCCAAGTCTGCAGCGGTGAGCTCATCGGCCGCGGACAGCAGGTGATCGGCAGGCACCACGACCACCATCGTCTCCTCGTAAAGCGGAATGACGGACAGCCCGGACGTGTCAGCGGGTAGCCGCAGCAGTGCAACGTCCACGGTTCCGGTCCGCACGGCGTCGGCGGCATCGGATGCTGTCACGCCCACCAACGTCAGCGGCACCGCCGGGTGACGCTGTGCCCAGGTGCGCGCCCACTTCGCCGGTGTCCCACCCGGGACGTAACCGACGGTGAGACAGAGCGCGGTCACGCCCACCAGGTTACCGATACCCTTGACCGCATGAGCAGGCCCGATGCGCAGTCCATGAAGCCCGCGACGGCGGCGAAGAAGCTGGATGTGTACCTGCCCGCGACGCCTGCGGAGTTCCAGCAGAACCAGATCACCCGCGCCGAACTCACCGCCCTGCTGGCCGACCCTCCGGGATGGCTCACCGATCTTCGGAAACATGGGCCGCATCCGAAGAACCTGGTGGCCGCAAAACTGGGTGTGTCGGTGTCCGGTCTGAACCGCGGGGGCGTCACCGAAGCGCTCACCACCGATGCGATCACTTCCCTGCTCGAGGACAAGCCGGAGTGGCTCATCGCCGAACGCGAGAGCTATCAGAACGTGCTGACCGAACAGCGCCGACTCAAGTCGCTTCGCACGGAAGAGGCCTAAAGAATCCGATCGGCGTCGAAGCAGGCGTGCTCGCCGGTGTGGCAGGCACCGCCAGTCTGGTCGACCTCGAGCAGCACCGCGTCGCCGTCGCAGTCCAATCGCACGGAGTGCACGTGCTGGGTGTGTCCGGATGTCGCGCCCTTGACCCACTGCTCGCCGCGGGAGCGGGAGTAGTAGGTGGCCTCGCGGGTCTCGAGGGTGCGGGCGAGCGCCTCATCGTCCATCCACGCCAGCATCAGCACCGTGCCGGTGCCGCGCTCCTGGGCGATCGCGGCGAACAGACCGTTGGCGTCGCGCTTAAGTCTGTTTGCGATCTCGGGATCGAGTTTCACCGGATCGCTCATCGGACGCAAGCCCGATTTGTCCTCTTCGCTACCGCTCATCGGACGCAAGCCCGATTTGTCCTCTTCGCTACCGCTCATCGGACGGTCACCCCCTCTGAAGCCATGGCCGCCTTGACGTCGCCGATGGTCAGCTCACCGAAGTGGAATACGCTCGCCGCTAGCACCGCATCAGCGCCAGCCCGCACTGCGGGCGCGAAATCGCCCACCGCCCCGGCGCCACCGCTGGCAATCACCGGAACGGTCACCGCGGCCCGCACCGCGCGCAGCATGGGCAGGTCGAATCCCGCCTTGGTGCCGTCGGCGTCCATCGAGTTGAGCAGGATCTCGCCGACGCCGAGTTCGGCTCCGCGCCTTGCCCATTCGACCGCGTCGATACCGGTGCCCTGGCGGCCACCGTGCGTGGTGACTTCCCAGCCCGAAGGAGTCGGCGTGCCGCCCGACGGCACCGTGCGGGCGTCGACACTCAGCACGATGCACTGCGATCCGAACTGGCGGGACAACTCAGCCAGCAGTTCGGGGCGCGCGATCGCAGCGGTATTGACTGACACCTTGTCCGCTCCGGCACGCAGCAGAGCATCGACATCGGCCACCGCGCGGACACCGCCACCGACGGTCAGCGGGATGAAGACCTGCTCAGCGGTGCGGCGCACCACGTCAAGCATGGTGGCCCGGCCCGATGACGATGCCGTCACGTCCAGGAACGTCAATTCGTCGGCGCCCTCGGCGTCGTAGGCCGCGGCAAGTTCCACCGGATCGCCGGCATCGCGCAGGTTGGTGAAGTTGACGCCCTTGACTACCCGGCCGGCGTCCACGTCCAGACACGGGATGACCCGTACCGCGAGATCAGTCCGCGAGCCGGCCACGTTAACGGCTCACCGCCGCCAACGCCTCCGGCAGGGTGAACCGACCGGCGTAGAGAGCTTTACCGACAATTGCGCCCTCCACACCGCAGTCGATCAGCGTCGCGATGGCGCGCAGGTCCTCGAGGCTGGACACCCCGCCCGAGGCGATCACCGGCGAGTTGGTGCATTCGGCGACTCCTTCGAGCAGATCGAGGTTCGGTCCGGTCAGGGTTCCGTCCTTGGTGACATCGGTGACGACGAATCGCGAACACCCTTCGCTATCAAGGCGTTCCAGCACAGACCACAGGTCCCCGCCATCGGTTTCCCATCCGCGGCCGCGAAGCCGGTGCTCTCCATCAAGCACCTGCACATCCAGTCCGACCGCAAGCCGATCGCCGTACTCAGCGATGGCGCGGGCACACCACACCGGGTCCTCCAGTGCCGCGGTGCCGATGTTCACCCGGGCGCATCCGGTGGCGAGCGCAGCCTTCAGTGACTCGTCATCCCGGATGCCACCGGAGAGTTCGACTTTCACGTCAAGTGCGCGCACCACGTCGGCGAGCAGTTCGCGGTTACTGCCACGCCCGAACGCCGCGTCTAGGTCCACCAGGTGAATCCACTCGGCGCCATCGCGCTGCCAGGTCAGCGCAGCCTCCAGTGCGGTGCCGTACTCGGTCTCGCTGCCGGCCCTGCCCTGAACAAGGCGCACCGCCCGGCCCTCGATGACGTCGACAGCCGGCAGCAGGATCAATGACGCGTCTTCTTTCACAGTGCCTCAACCCAATTGGCGAGCAGTGCCGCACCGGCGTCACCGCTCTTCTCCGGATGAAATTGTGTCGCCGACAGCGGTCCGTCCTCGACGGCCGCCAGGAACCGCACGTTATGGGTGGCCCAGGTCAGCAGTGCACCCGGGTCACCGTCCCAGGTCTGCGCCGCGTAGGAGTGCACGAAGTAGAACCGGGTGTCGGCATCGATGCCCTTGAACAGCCTGCTGCCGGGTGCGGCGTCAACAACGTTCCAGCCCATATGCGGAATCACCGGCGCGTCCAGTCGGGTGACAGCGCCGGGCCACTGGCCGCATCCGGTGCTCTGCACCCCGAACTCCACGCCCCGGGCGAACAGGATCTGCATCCCGACACACACACCGAGTACCGGCCGGCCCGTCGCGATCCGTTCGGCGATGATCGCGTCACCGGCGATGGCGCGCAGTCCACTCATACAGGCTTCAAACGCTCCGACTCCGGGCACCACCAGACCGTCGGCGGCGAGTGCTGCGGCACGGTCGGACGTCACCTGCACGTCGGCACCGACGCGTTCCAAGGCACGCTGGGCCGACCGGAGGTTGCCCGAGCCGTAATCCAGCACAACAACCGATCGTCGGGTCACAGAACACCTTTGGTGGACGGCACCCCGGCGACCCGCGGGTCGGCCTCGACGGCCTGGCGCAGGGCGCGGGCCACCGCCTTGAACTGCGCCTCGGTGATGTGGTGCGGATCGCGGCCGTACAGCGTCCGCACATGCAGGGCGATGCGGGCATTGACGGCCAGGGATTCGAAGACGTGCCGGTTGATGACGGTGTGGTACGGCACACCCGATCCGGCGATGGTGAAGTCCACCAGGTAGTCGGGTTCGCCGGTGTGCACGAAGTACGGCCGACCGGACACGTCGACAGCGGCGTGCGCCAGGGTCTCGTCCATCGGGATGAAGGCGTCGCCGAACCGACGGATGCCCACCTTGTCGCCGAGTGCCTGCCCGAGGGCGGTACCCAGCACGATCGCGGTGTCCTCGATGGTGTGGTGGCCCTCGATCTCGACATCACCGCGGGCGGTGATGGTCAGGTCGAAACTCGCGTGGGTACCCAGAGCGGTGAGCATGTGGTCGAAGAACGGCACACCGGTGTCGATCGATGTCCGACCGGTGCCGTCGATGTTGAGGTCGACGACGATGTCGGATTCTTTGGTCTTCCGGTCGATCTTGGCTACCCGGGGTGCGGTTGCGGTCATGATGCTCCTGTCGGCAGTACCGCATCGGCGGCAACCTTCTGGCTGGCAGCCAGGAAGGCGTCGTTCTCGTACTCGAGTCCGATAGTGACCCTCAGGTAGCCGGGGATGCCGACGTCGCGGATGAGGACGTCGTCGTCGAGATAGCGCTGCCAGGTGGCCGCCGCATCTCCGAACTCGCCGAACAGTACGAAGTTCGCGTCGCTGGTGATCACCCGAAAGCCCATGCCGTGCAAGCCATCACAGACCCGTTCGCGTTCGGCGACCAGTGCCGCAACACTGCCCAGGGTCTCGTCGGCATGCCGCAGTGCGGCCCGCGCGGCGGCCTGGGTGATGACCGACAGGTGGTAGGGCAACCGCACCAGCAGAATGGCGTCGATCACCGCCGGGGCGGCCACCAGGTATCCGAGTCGGCCGCCGGCGAAGGCGAACGCTTTGCTCATCGTGCGACTCACGATCAGCCGGGCCGGATACTCGTCGAGTAGCGCAATGGCACTGGGCCGGGAGGAGAACTCACCGTAGGCCTCGTCGACGATCAGCACGCCGCGGGTCATCGCATCCAGCACCTGTCGCAGATCCGACATGGAAATGCTCTGTCCGGTGGGGTTATTCGGGCTGGTGACAAAGACCACGTTGGGATTGGTCTCGTGGATCGCGGAGACCGCAGCCTCGACATCGAGGCTGAAGTCGGCGGCGCGAACGGCGTCGATCCACCGGGTCTGGGTGCCGTCGGCGATGATCGGGTGCATCGAGTAGGACGGCACGAAGCCCAGGGCGCTGCGGCCGGGGCCGCCAAAGGCCTGCAGCAGTTGCTGCAGGATCTCATTGGATCCGTTTGCTGCCCATACGTTCTCGACTCCGACCTTGACGCCGGTGCGGCCGGACAGGTACGCCGCGAGATCGCGGCGCAGGTCCACGGCGTCGCGGTCCGGATAGCGGTGCAGCTGCGCCGCCGCGGCTCCCACCGACTCGGCGACGTCGTCGATCAGGGCGCGACTGGGCGGGTGCGGGTTCTCATTGGTGTTCAGTCGCACCGCCACGTCGAGTTGCGGCGCGCCGTAAGCAGATTTGCCGCGCAGGTTGTCGCGCAGTGGCAGATCGTCGAGGGCGACCCTGTCTCCAATACTCATCACCGTTCAAAACCCATCATCGTTCAAACCTCCGGCGGACTGCCTCCCCGTGGGCAGGCAGATCCTCGGCGTTCGCCAGCGTGATGACGTGTCCGGAGACGTCCTTGAGTGCCGCCTCGGTGTAGTCGACGACATGGATACCGCGCAGGAAGGTCTGCACGGACAGTCCACTGGAGTGCCGCGCGCAACCGGCGGTGGGCAGCACGTGGTTGGAACCGGCGCAGTAGTCACCCAGACTCACCGGCGAGAATGGTCCGACGAATATCGCTCCGGCACAACGGATCCGAGCCGCGACACCAGCCGCGTCAGCGGTCTGGATCTCCAAGTGCTCAGCGGCGTAGGAGTTGACCACCCGCACACCGGTGTCGACATCATCGACCAGCACGATCGCGGACTGCCGTCCGCTCAACGCCTCGGTGACGCGTTCCCGGTGCACCGTGGTGGTGAACTGCACGGCCAACTCGGCGTCGGTGGCATCAGCCAACGCGACGCTATCGGTGACCAGCACACCAGCCGCCATCACATCGTGCTCGGCCTGGCTGATCAGATCCGCGGCCACATGCACCGGGTCGGCGGTGTGGTCGGCCAGGATGCCGATCTCGGTCGGTCCGGCCTCGGAGTCGATGCCCACCTGCGAGCGGCAGATCCGCTTAGCCGCGGTGACATAGATATTGCCCGGGCCGGTGATCATGTCCACCGGTGCCAGTTCGGCTCCGTCGGTGTCGATGCCACCGTAGGCGAGCAGTGCCACAGCCTGAGCACCGCCGACCGCCCACACCTCGTCCACGCCGAGCAGGTGCGCGGCGGCCAGGATCGTGGGGTGCGGCAGTCCGCCGAACCCCGACTGCGGCGGACTGGCGACCACCAGCGACTCCACCCCGGCGGCCTGGGCCGGCACCACGTTCATCACCACACTCGACGGGTAGACGGCGGTGCCGCCGGGGACGTAGAGGCCGACGCGCTCCACCGGAACCCAGCGTTCGGTCACCGAGGCGCCGGTCCCGAGCACCGTGGTGGTGTCGGTGCGGCGCTGGTCAGCGTGCACGGCCCTGGTGCGCTCGATGGCCACCTCGAGGGCGGCCCGGATATCGGGATCGAGGCGGCTCAGCGCGGCCTCGAGTTCGGCAACCGGCACCCGCACCGCGTCGGGGCGCACACCGTCGAACTTCTCGCCGTACTCCAGTGCCGCGACCGCGCCGCGAGCGGCCACGTCGTCGACGATGGGACGGACCGTGGGCACCACCGAGTCGACGTCAATCCCGCCTCGGGGTAGCACCGCGCGCAACTGGGCGGCGGTCAGGGTCCGGCCGCGCAGGTCGATTCGGGTCATGGCGAAGGCGGTCATCGGTTCGATTGTCCCTGATCGGGGTAGGGATACGAAAATCAATTACGCATCGAACCGGCGATGCGGGGTCTCGGGGCCGGCGGAAAGGCCCTGAACTCAGTTGGTCGGGACCGGTGCCGGGTTGATCGTCGGCGAAAAGGCGGTCGGGCCGCCCGGGCCCACGCCCTTCTCGCTGGGCACCGGGGAACTCGAGGTGACCGGCGCAGTGCTGGTCGTCGCCGGGGCATCCTTCGCGGCAGGGGCACAGGCGCTGACGACCGCCATGGCCGCCAGCGCAGCGGCACCCGAGACGAGAGCGAATCGCGTCACACGATCGGACTTCATTTGTTCGGTTCCCCTCTCCCGGAGCACAGACCGGGGTGGCTCGACGCCCAAATCGTACGCTGCGCAGGTGCAACCGGACCTGTGGCTGGCGTTCGTGGGTGCCGCGATCGCAATCAGCGTCTCGCCGGGCGCGGGTGCGGTGCAGTCGATGGCCACCGGCCTCAATTACGGCCTGCGCCGGGGCTACTGGAGTATCGCCGGCCTGCAGATCGGGCTGATGCTGCAGTTGGTGGTGGTCGCGGTGGGCCTCGGCGCGGCGGTGGCGAAGTCGCTGGTGGTGTTCACCGTGATCAAGTGGCTGGGCGTGGCCTACCTGGTCTTCCTCGCGGTGCGGCAGTGGCGCACGACGCCCGCCGACCTGACCGAACAGGTCTCCGGTGATGGTGACGGCGGGCGTCTGTCGCTGCTCGCCCGGGGCTTCCTGGTGAATGCCACCAACCCCAAGGGGCTGGTGTTCATGCTCGCCGTGGTGCCCCAGTTCGTGGTGCCGACCCAGCCCCTGCTGCCGCAGTATCTGACACTCGCGGCGACGATGGTCGCCGTCGACCTGGTAATCATGGGCGCATACACCGGCCTGGCCGCGCGGTTGCTCGGATGGCTGCAGACCCCGCGACAGCAGACAATCCTCAACCGGACGCTGTCGGCGATGTTCGCGATCGCCGCGGTGGTGCTGTCACTGGTGCCACGCGCCACCTGATCAGACATGTGCAGCATTAGACGACTGCAGCATGATGAGAACCATGCGCGCACAGGATCACCCGAACAACTCCCCCGGCGTCCCGATGAAGTTCCCACCGTGGCTGGAGAACTTCCAGATCAAATACATCAACCCGTTCGCCATGACGGCGGCCCGGTTCGTGCCGGGCATCACGGTGATCCGCCACCGCGGCCGCACGTCCGGCAAGCCCTACGAGACGGCGATCTCGGCCTACCGCAAGGGCAATACGGTGGCGGTCATACTGGCGCACGGCAAAACCAACTGGGTGAAGAACATCCTGGCCGCCGGCGAGGCGGACCTGACACTGGGCGGCCGCGACGTGCACCTGGTCAACCCGCGGATCGTCGCGGCGGGAACCAACGACGCGTCGCTGCCGCGGATGGCGCGGATCGCGGCCAAGCGCGGTGTCGGGGTATTCGTCGCCGACATCGCCTGAGGCACGCGGCTGGCATGGCTTTCGCGGCGACTGCTTATTACAGTCGACCTTCTTGAATCCCGGCGCCACGATGTGGTGGCGGGGAACGTTCGCCGGCGCGAGCGTCCGCCCCGGGGCGTGCGATGAGGTGCCGGAATGGCTCGGATAGGGAGCGTGCTCAGTTGATCGTCCAAAGTTTCATCAGCGATGAGATTCCCGACAACACGCCTCATGTGCGGCTGGGTCTGTTCCAGGGTTATGGGCCGGCGGGGGACCCGGACGCGATCGCCTACCGCGTGGGGATGTTGCGAGATGCCGCGGCCAAGGCCCGCGAGTATGGCGTGCATCTGTTGAGTTTCGCGGAGCTGTTCATCACCGGCTACAACGTGACGGATGCGGCTCAAGCACATGAGTTAGCCGAGTTCATCCAGCGAGAGGGTGTGCTCGACGAGGTGGCCGCGGCCGCCGAGCTCAATGACCTGAGCATTATTTGCCCGTATCCCGAAGCGGCCACCGTCGCGGGACAGCGTCGTTACTACGACAGCATCATCGTCTACGGCCCGGATCGAGCAGTCCTGAAGAACTACCGCAAGACCCACCTCTGGGGCGGGGATGAGCGGAATAACTGGTCGTTCGGCTACGTCTACCCCGAGGAAGGTGAGCCGTACTCGGTGTTCGAGGTCAACGGTGTCCGGGTCGGCGTCCTGAATTGTTATGAAGCCGAGTACCCCGAGCTGTCCCGGATTCTGGCACTCAACGGTGCGCAACTGGTCGTCATCCCCACCGCGGCGGATGATTTCACGCTGCTGCGCGATGGCACGAGAACCGAGACCGCGTACCCGAACGTGGATTTCCTCATCCGCGCCAACGCCTACCACAACGAATTCTTCTGCGCGTACAGCAATCGTCGCGGAGTGGAGACGATCAACGGGAAGGTGGTCGGTGGGTATCTGGGCAACAGTTGCCTGGTCGATCCCCATGGAAACTTCCTGTTGTCGCCGCACACGCTGCCACCGGCGAGGCCGGATAAACCGGGATCGGGGTGGGACGAGACCATGTTGCTGATCGGAGACTGCGTACCCGACTTCTACGGACCAACCCATCCGCAAACCCGGATCGGTGACGAGTTGGTCGCCACCCGGTACATCCGCGACAGGCGCTGGAACCTGTACGGCCAACTCACAGCCCAGAACTACATCGATCAGGAAAGCGGCGCGCACGTCACCTACCCCGAAGTGCCCGAATAGGCGTTCGCGTCGTCTCCCCGGTGTTTAGAGATCCAAACCGATATCGAGCACCCGCACCGAGTGCGTGAGTGCACCGACGGCAAGGTAGTCCACCCCGGTGCCGGCGTAATGCGCGGCGGTGTCCAGCGACAGCCCGCCTGAGGACTCCAGCAATACCTGTGGGGCGCGGGCGTCGCGGCGTTGCACCGCCATCTGGGTCTGCCACACCGGGAAGTTGTCCAGCAGGATCAACTCCACATCCTCACCGAGGACCTCGTCGAGTTGTTCGAGCGTGTCGACCTCAACCTCGCACGGCAGATCGGGTGCGGCGGCCCGGACGGCACGCAACGCGGCGACCACCGAACCAGCCGCGGCCACATGGTTGTCCTTGATCAGCGCGGCGTCGCCGAGGCCCATCCGGTGGTTGACGCCGCCGCCGACGCGCACCGCGTACTTCTGTAGTGCCCGCAGGCCGGGCAGGGTCTTGCGGGTGTCGCGGATCCGGGACTTGGTTCCCTCGACGGCGGCCACCCAGTCGGCGGTGGCGGTGGCGATGCCGGAGAGGTGGCAGACCAGGTTGAGCAGAGTGCGCTCGGCGGTCAGCAATCCGCGGGTGGGGCCTTCAACGCGCAGCAGCGACTGACCCGGCTCGACGTGCGTCCCGTCCGGCACCCGCTCAAGCACCCGGTAGCCGTCGGCTCCGAGGACCTCGTCGAGCACCATCAGCGCGATATCCACACCAGCG
>Ga0209829_10002813_pt1 | contig 13025 bp, 10 predicted proteins | sample C_140205_EF_Meta_FD_187311 | JGI IMG/M metagenome (GOLD analysis project Ga0209829, IMG submission 187311) | Freshwater microbial communities from Lake Croche, Canada to study carbon cycling - C_140205_EF_MetaG (SPAdes) (version 2) | ecosystem: Environmental > Aquatic > Freshwater > Lake...
TGTCTTATAACGTTTATTACCAAATGCTCTTGGGCTGGATTCATATGGTTGGTCATCCAAAGTATGCCTACCCTTTCTAAAAAAGAAAATAGAATCTCAGTGACCGTTTTTTCAATCCCTTTTTGTGCAATGTATAAATCTAATTGTTGCTCAAATGCAAATATATTCAAGGAAACAGTTTCCTTAATCAAATTATTCACGACCCTTTCCCTCTGTGCATCCAACTGATTAATGGAAAGAATTTTTTCTTCCATTTGCTCAGTGCTCATCTTATCTATATGAGAAATCTTAAAACCATACTTATTTAAAAGTGATACGTTTAATATGGTCTTTAATTCTTCAGCGGAATAAGTCCTAATATTGGTTAAAGTACGACTAGGCTGTATAAACTTATAGCGCTGCTCCCATATACGTATGGTGTGAGCTTTGATGCCTGAAATATGCTCTAAATCTTTGATGGAATAATTTGACATACCTAAAGAACAATCATTTTTTAAAATTGTTCAGCATTTTTATAAAAAAGATGAAATGTCTACAACAACTGTAGCATAAAACAGTCAAAAACTACTTCTTTAAGGTTCGTAGGTATTCGCCATACCCACTTTTAGCATATTTTTCGGCTAGTACCAATAACTGAGTCTTATCTATAAAACCCATTCTGTAGGCGACCTCTTCAATGCAGCCTACTTTTTGGCTTTGTCTTTTCTCAATGACACGTACAAATTCACAAGCATCTGCATAAGAATCAAAGGTACCGGTATCCAACCAGGCCGTTCCACGATTCATGATACCTACTTGCAATTGCTTTTTTTGTAAATACACTTTATTGACATCCGTGATTTCAAATTCTCCTCTTGGTGATGCTGGGATATTTTTTGCTATTTCTACCACCTGATTGTCATAAAAATACAAACCAGGTACTGCGTAATTGGATTTAGGTTGTTTAGGTTTTTCTTCTAAGGAAATGGCATTATTATTTGCGTCAAATTCTACCACCCCATAACGCTCTGGGTCATTTACTTCATAAGCAAACACAGCAGCCCCTGCTACATCATTAAAAGATTGTACCAACTTACTAAAGCCTGCACCATAAAATATATTGTCGCCTAATATTAAGGCTACTTTATCCTTGCCAATAAAATCGGCACCAATCACAAATGCTTGCGCCAAACCATTCGGCACCGCTTGCACTGCATAATGGAAAGAACAACCTATTTCAGAGCCATCTCCCAATAATCTTTTAAATTGATCATTGTCTTCTGGAGTAGTAATAATTAATATTTCTTTAATCCCTGCTAATAATAGAACAGACAAAGGATAATAAATCATCGGTTTATCATAAATTGGCATCAATTGTTTACTGATTCCTTTTGTAATAGGATACAATCTAGTACCTGATCCGCCTGCTAATATGATTCCTTTCATTTTAATAATTTATAATTTTTTAACCAACACTTTTTTTGTAGGTCGCGAATGATTGTAAAACTTTATCCTTTGCTGATAATAACAATTCTGTGGTTGGCACCCTCCAATCTATATTTAAATCTGCATCATTGTAAATAATACCTACTTCTTTGGATGGATCATAAAATTCATCGCATTTGTAAAAAAAAGTAGCTGCTTCACTTAATACCACAAAACCATGTGCAAAGCCTTTGGGCACAAAAAATTGTTTATGATTATCGGCGGTTAATTCAATACTGTAATGTTGTCCAAAAGTGGGTGACCCAACTCTTAAATCAAGGGCTACATCTAAAACAGCTCCTTCCAAAACCCTTACCAGCTTTGATTGCGCAGCATCACCTGATTGCATATGCAAACCTCTTAGTACCCCTTTTTGTGATCTAGATTGATTGTCCTGTACAAAATTAATTTGTACACCTGTGGCATCAGCAAATTGCTTTTGATGATAGGATTCAAAAAAATAACCACGCGCATCTCCATGCACAGTATCGTGAATTATAAAACAATCTTTTAAGGGGGTCGCTTCTATTTTCATTGATCTAATTATCTGTTATCGTACATTGAATTGTAATATTGTTGATAGGCGCCTGTAGTTACATTTTCTAACCAAGGACCATTGCTCAAGTACCAATCGATGGTAGCTGCCAATCCTTGTTCAAAGGTAACCGACGGACTCCATCCTAACTCTTTATTTAATTTAGTGGCATCAATAGCATACCTGCGATCATGCCCTGGCCTATCTTTCACATAAGTAATTAAGGTTTCACTTTCTCCTTTGGCTCTTCCAAGCTTCACATCCATTTGAGCACACATTACTTTTACCAAATCAATATTCGTCCATTCATTAAAGCCGCCAATATTATAAGTATCGCCATTTTTTCCTTGATGAAATATTAAATCAATCGCACGTGCATGATCTATCACATACAACCAATCGCGCGTGTACAAACCATCACCATATACGGGCAATGCTTTTTTATTGATAATATTATGTATAAATAAAGGAATTAATTTTTCTGGAAAATGATTAGGTCCATAATTATTAGAACAATTTGAAACCACATAAGGCAAATGATAAGTTTCCCCATAAGCACGCACAAAATGATCACTCGCTGCTTTACTTGCAGAATAAGGTGAGTTAGGATCATAAGCAGTAGTTTCCTTAAACAAACCTTCCTTGCCCAAACTTCCATACACTTCATCTGTAGAAATATGATAAAATAAATGATCTCTATTTTTATCCCATCCACCCTCATGCGCTTTCTCATAACTTAAATCGCCCTTCCAATATTCCTTAGCAGTATTTAATAAATTCACTGTACCAATGACATTGGTATATACAAAATCTAAAGGCGAAACAATGGATCTATCTACATGAGATTCTGCAGCCAAATGAATGACATCGGTAATAGCATGTTTTTCAAAAATTGCTTTAAGTGCATCAGCCTCTAAAATATTGGCTTTTACAAAATGATAATTAGTAGCTTTTTCGATATCCTTCAAATTTTCCAAATTACCTGCATAGGTCAGTGCATCTAAATTAAAGATTTGATACTGAGGATATTTGGTCACCATTAAGCGCACCACATGTGACCCTATAAAGCCTGCTCCACCTGTAATTAATATGTTTTTTTGCATCTGAATTTGTATCTTACAAAGATATTAAAAGACAATGAGCCAGCAAAGATATTATTCCTTAGATGTATTTAGAGGCGCTACGGTAGCATTAATGATTTTAGTGAACAATCCTGGTTCTTGGGCGCATATTTACAGCCCATTGGAACATGCCAGTTGGCATGGGTGTACCCCTACGGATCTAGTTTTTCCTTTCTTTTTATTTGCAGTAGGCAACGCTTTATCCTTTGTGATGCCAAAACTACAAAATGCAAGTACCGCCGAATTTTGGAATAAAATAATTAAACGCACTATTTTAATTTTTGCGATTGGTTTGTTTTTAAATTGGAGCCCTTTTGTAAAATGGTCTGATACTGGTTTAATTTTTAAGCCTTGGGAAAATGTGCGCGTATTTGGCGTATTGCAACGCATTGCACTTTGTTATTTTTTTGCTTCCATTATTATTTATTACGGCAAATCTCGTATTGCACTTTTTATAGGAATGATGATTTTAGTAATTTATTGGGTACTCTGTTATGCATTAGGCACCGCAGGACATCCATTTAGTTTATCTGGTTATTTTGGCAATACCATTGATCAATCCCTATTAGGCATTAACCATTTGTATAAAGGAGAAGGCGTTCCTTTTGATCCGGAAGGTTTAACGAGTACCCTCCCCGCCATTGTTCAAGTAATCCTTGGATTTTTAGTAGGCGAGTATATTCAACTCAAAGGAAAAAATTATGAAATGTTGGCGCAATTGCTATTAACAGGAGTGTTACTTGTATTGGTTGGTTATATCTGGGATTTTAGTTTTCCCATTAATAAAAAAATATGGACCAGTAGTTATGTATTGTATACTTCGGGCCTTGCAATGATTACACTGGGTATGTTAATTTATTTGCTAGAATTTAAAAATGCCAAAGGAAAATGGAGTCAATTTTTTGATCTGTTTGGGAAGAACCCATTATTTGTTTTTGTGTTGAGCGGATTTTTACCTCGTATTTTAGCTTTGTGGAGATGGGTAGATCATGTAGATGCAGAAGGCAAGCCAGTGTATACCAGCGCCCTACCATGGTTTTACGAACATATTTGCAAAAATGTAGCTAACGATTTGCGCATTGGTTCTTTCCTCTATGCCTTATGCATCATTGCATTTTTTGGCATCCTATCTTATTACTTAGATAAAAAGAAGATTTACATTAAAGTGTAATTAAAGTAAAACGGAGTGTAAATTTTTACTTAAACAGTTCCTCCGCTTTGGTAATATTTTCTGGTTTACCCACATCCAATAATAACCCATCACTATGATCATAAAAACCAATTGTGTTGGAAGATGCTATTTGCAAATAGGCATCAATCAATGAAAATTTTCCAGTTAAAGTCAATGCTTTATAAAAAGGTGCATGTATAATTTGAATACCGCTAAAGGCTTTGGCTAAAATGGTTTCAGTGGATATTGTTGTGCTGGAATCATTAGCCCATTTTTCTTCCCCAGTACTATTATTTTTCCAGCCTACTAATTTTTCATCGCTGTTAAATAATAAATTTCTACTGGAAGTTCTATTCGTTACCGCCAAAGTAGCGATATAATTTTCAGCACCATCGGATAAAACTTTATCGGCAGCCATCAGTTTATCTAATTCTAAATTAGTTAAGATATCTGCGTTCATTACCAACCAAGAAGCTTCTTGTTCGAAAAATGATTTTGCCAATAAAACACCTCCGCCCGTTTCTACAACTTCGTTGCTTTCATCAGAAATAAAAATAGTACTCCCCCAGCCTTTATTAGCTTCCAGCGCTTTTATAATTTGATGGGCAAAATGATGCACATTCACCACCACTTCATTAATACCATACTGTTGTAAGTATTCAATATTTCTTTGCAGCAAGGATTTTCCATTCACTTGCGCCAATGCCTTCGGATGGCTATTGGTAAAGGGCTTTAACCTAGTACCTAAACCTGCTGCTAAAATCATTGCGCGCATAAAATAATTATTTAACCCAGTTATCTTTATTGGTATGTGTTATCACCGTTGTAAGATGATACTTATTTCTTAAATGTCTTGCGGTTTGCTCGGCTGCAAATACACTTCGATGCTGCCCACCTGTGCATCCAAAATTAATATGCAAGGATTCAAATCCCCGATTTAAATAGTTTTCTATCGTAATATCAATTAAATCCCAAACACTATTTAAAAATCCATTCATTTTGGTTCTTTGTTCTAAAAAATCCTGCACCGGCTTGTCTAACCCAGATTGTTTTTTATATTCCTCTACTCTGCCTGGATTTAATATCCCACGCATATCAAACACAAAGCCACCGCCATTTTCAGAACTATCTGCCGGAATCCCTTTTTTATAACTAAAGCTATTAATGGTAATAACCAATGGTGTATTTTCATTCGCCTTAGGTGGTGTAAAACGTTCTATCACTTCTTCACTCACCATCCATTTTAACACAGAAGCAAATACAGGTGTATCCTTATCTAAAGTATAAACTTGTAAAAAGTTTTTTAAATTTTTTAAACCTAAAGGGATACTTGTTAAAAAATGCGCCTTTCTTTCAAACAACCCTCTAAATCCATAAGCACCTAATACCTGCAATAACCTTAACAACACAAAGCCATGGTATTGTTTTTTAAACTCAGCTACATTCAATGATGTAGGAAGTAATTTTTGTAACTCATTAATATAATGATTCAATAATTTTTCTTTCCATTCATTAGAGAGCTCGGCTTTGGCTTGCCACAACAAAGAAGCTACATCATAAGGCAAGCCTCCTTGCATACCACCTTGGAAGTCGATAAAAAATACTTCTCCATTTTTGACCATAATATTTCTACTCTGAAAATCACGGAACATGAAATTATCAAAATGACTTACGGCTAATTGATCGCTCAAAATTTCAAACTCATCAATCAATGCTTGTTTGTCATAGGGATGCTGTAAAGTATCCAAGAAATAATATTTGTAATACAATAAATCGGTGAGTATGGAATGTTTGCCAAAATACTTTGAGGTTAAGCATTTATTATAATCTAAACCCTTTGCTCCAACTATTTGCAATTGGGCTAAAGCTGTTAAACTTTTTTGAAACAATAAAAATACTGCTTCTGTTTTCCCTTCTTTTTCCAATACATCTAATAATGAAATACTTCCAAAGTCTTCTTGCAGATAAACAGTTTGTTCATTATTAACAGCCAATACTTTTGGAACTGGCATTCCCTTCTCAAAAAAATGATTCGCAAAATAGATAAAGGTTTGATTCTCTTTATCATTCAAATTGTAGGTGGCTATCCAAGAGGCCTGCCCTTGAGTAATCCTAAAATACATCCGATCTCCTCCACTTTGGGGGATTTTTTGGATGGAATCCCATGGTTGAGCAGCGATAGTATTATATAGATTTTCAATATGTTGTAAAATAAGCTCCATTAGGTAAAGAATTGCTGCTTTATGCTCAATAAAAGTAATTAATTATAATGTATAAATCATAAAAGATGAAAAAGATGTAAATTGTTAACAAATCTAATACTTATGCGAACTAAACTAACCCCACTTTTTCTTGTAGTAGCTACCCTTTTATCTTTTGGTGTTTTTGCACAAAAAGAAGCCGTAAAAGGTTTAGTGCGTGATACAAAAGGAAACGCTTTAGAAGGCGTTACCATAAAAGTAGCTAATTCAAAAGTAGTCACTACTTCTAATAAAAATGGTACTTACACCATTAACGCCAATACAAATGATGTTTTAGAATTTAGCTTCGTTGGTTTTGAAACCAAAAAACAAATTGCAGTTGGCAATAATATCAATATTGTTTTAACGCCTAGCACTTCGGATTTACAAGATGTAATATTAGTGGGTAGCAGAGGTATTGGTCGTGTTAAAACTGAATCTCCTGTTCCAGTGGATGTAATTAAATTAACTGATGTAGGCATGAATACGGCAAGAATGGATTTAACTTCTACCTTAAATTTTGTTGCCCCTTCTTTTAACTACAACAAACAATCTGGAGCCGACGGAGCCGATCACGTGGATATAGGAACTTTAAGAGGTTTAGGACCCGATCAAACTTTGGTATTGATTAACGGAAAACGTAGACATAGCACAGCATTGGTAGGTTTGTTTGGAACTAGAGGACGTGGTGGTTCGGGTGTTGATTTAAATGGTTTTCCGATGTCTGCAGTAGATAGAATTGAAATATTAAGAGACGGTGCCTCTGCACAATATGGTTCTGATGCGATTGCAGGCGTAATGAATATTGTACTACGAAAAAATACAGGTGAGTGGAATATTAGTACAGGCGTGGCTGGTTATAATGATAAAAAATACAATACCTATCAATTTAAAAACAATAATGACTATTTAACTTCAAATCCAATTGATGGAGTCACAAAATCATTATCTGCCAACAGAGGATTTGATTTAGGTAAGCAAGGTGGATTTATTAATTTGTCATTTGATTTATTAGATCAAGGAAAAACTTTTCGTCAAGCTTCCTCTTCGGACATTGCCAATGCAGATGGCTTACCTACCAATAATTGGAGACAAGGATTTGGTGATGGTTCCATGAATTCGGTTGGCGCTATGTTTAATATGGAATTACCGATTGATGCTAAATCAAAATTTTATGCATTTGGTAGTTTTAATAATAAAAACTCCGATGCCTATGCGTATACAAGAAACTGGCCTAGAAAAACCGCTCGTTTCCCGGTAAATGCAGATGGAAATGTCATTTATGTTCCTAGCATCATGTTTAAAGATGGATCAGGTGACACTAGTTATAATCCACATATACAAACCAATATTCAGGACTTCTCCATCGCTGCTGGCTATAGCACTGTTACTGGAGGGGGTTGGGATTTAGACTTTAGCAATACATTGGGGCGCAATAACTTTCATTATTATGGAGATGGCACTTTCAATGCTTCTATCATTGGCAATGCAAGTAAAACACATTTTGATGATGGTGGATTTAATTTCTTACAAAACACTACTAACTTAGATATAACAAAACAGTTTGGAAAAGTTAACAATGGTGGCGTAAAAGTATCTTATGGTGCTGAATTACGTTATGAAGCCTATGGTATTTTTGCAGGCGAAGTAGATTCTTATAAAGGATATGCCAACCCATTTGATCAAGCACCTGGCTCTCAAGGTTTTCCTGGTTTTAGCCCAGACGATAAATTAAGTAAAAATAGAACCGTTGGTGGTGCTTATGGAGATTTTGAATACACCCCCAATTCAGCTTTATTATTAACGGGTGCCATCAGATTAGAAAATTATTCGGATTTTGGAGCCGTAAGTACTTTTAAAACTTCTTTCAGATATAAAGTAGCCGAGAATTTTAATTTCAGAGGATCTTTTAGTACAGGTTACCGCGCGCCTTCCTTACAACAAAAATATTTCAGTAATACTTTAACTTCTTTCTCTAATGGAGAATTGGTTCAATCACGTATAGCCAATAATGATGATCCTATTACGGCATTAGCAGGCATTCCAAAATTAAAACAAGAAACCTCTACCAATATGAGTTTAGGCTTTTCTTGGAAACCTGCTAAAGGATTAACAGTAACCGTGGATGGCTATTCCATCAAAATGAAAGACAGAGTGGTATTGTCTGGATTGTTTGGCGCTAGTGACGAATCATTACCAACAGCATTAACGGATAAATTAAATGGATTGGGCGTGCAAACTGCACAATTCTTTGCCAATGCGGTTAACACCACCAATACTGGAATAGATGTCGTGGCAGATTACCAAGTGAAAATTTCTAATAAAGAAAGATTCAAAATTTTATTGGTGGCTAACTTCCAAAACATATCTATTGATGCCATTCATGTTCCTGCTGCATTAAGCACTACCGATTATAATTCAAACACTTTCTTTAGTGATAGAGAAAAATATTTCTTAAAAGGCTCTGCTCCTAAATCTAAGTTCTCCATGAACTTTGATTATACTAAAAATAAAATAAGCCTTGGCGCCAGAGTTACTTATTTTGGCGATGTAACGCTTTCTGGATTTGGAGTTAACGGAGATGGGGTAAATCCTCAAGTGCCTATTGATGCCGACGAAAGTGGAAATACCTTGGTTCCTGAAATCTTCAAATACAAAGGAAAGTTAAGTACCGATGTTTATATGAATGTACAATTGAATAAGAAAATTTCTTGGATTGTAGGCGCCGATAATATTTTAAATGTCCACCCCGATTTTGCTGTAAATCCTCAAGCTAAATGGTGGGCGGGTGACAACGAAACCGGTGGCCCTTGGGATGGGGTTCAAATGGGCTATAATGGGATGAGACTATTTAGCAAATTGGTTTTCAAGTTTTAATTACCGTTTTTTTAAATAACTTTAAAGCCTTCTCGGTCACCCGGGAAGGCTTTTTAATAAACGCTTAAATAATCACGTATATAATTAAAACACAAAATACCTTTTTCTATGCGCTCAGATCGCTTCGCTCACAATGTTCGCCACGAAAAAGTATTATTGTATTTTAATCTTTAGAGAAAAAATATATGCCATGAAAAAAATAATTACAACTTGGGCCATTCTATTATTGACAACAATAAGCGCATCTGCGCAAAACGGCATTGTTGTTTTTCAAACAGATTTTGGCACCAAAGACGGTGCGGTGTCGGCCATGAAAGGAGTTGCTAGTTCGGTGGATGCCAATTTAAAATTATACGATCTTACCCATGATATACCCGCTTATAATATTTGGGAAGCCGCTTACCGCTTAGATCAAACTGTAGCTTATTGGCCAGTGGGTACGGTATTTGTTTCGGTGGTAGATCCTGGCGTAGGCACGCAAAGAAAATCGGTGGTGGTTAAAACAAAATCGGGTCATTATATTGTTACCCCCGACAATGGAACGCTTACTTTAATAGCTGCTTCCTTAGGTATTGATTCGGTGAGAGAAATTGATGAAGTCATTAACAGAAGAAAAAATTCAGGCGCTTCTTATACTTTTCATGGAAGAGATGTGTATGCGTATACGGCTGCTCGTTTAGCTGCTCATAAAATTAATTATGATCAAGTAGGAAAAATAAATACGGCTCCTATTACTGCATTACCATTTCAAAAAGCACAGTTAGCTGGCGAAAAATTAATGGGCACTATTGACATCTTAGACATTCAATACGGAAATATTTGGACCAATATTGATCAAGAAAATTGGAAAAAATTTAATAGCCTTGCTCATGCTAAAAATGAATTACAAGTTCAAATTTTTCATGAAAAAAAATTAATCTATACAGGTAATATGCCTTTTGAAAATACTTTTGGGGGTGTAGCCGTAGGCAAACCTTTGGCTTATTTAAATAGTTTAATGAATGTTTCTTTTGCGTTAAATCAAGGAAGCTTTTCCGAAAAGTACCATGTATATGCAGGCAGCAGTTGGACGGTAGCCATTCATTGGGCAAAATGATCAATAAAAAAAACACATTTCAAGAAAAGTATTCTCCAATGTAGCGCACGCTAGGCTGATAAAAAATTAGCTAGCAAGCTATGAAAATGGTGTGTTCCCTGCTCACGTAGTGTCGCATATCTTCCATAATGATAAAAGCGAGATCGTATCCCTTCTTGTACATGCTGCACAATTTCTTCATCTTCTTGCTCCACTGTCTCCAGCCCATTTCCAGCACCCATGCCTAATTTAGTGGCGTCAAATACAAAACTTAAAAAACTTACTTTGGTATTGCCTGCATCTATAGGGGTAATAACATTGACCGATAATCCCCATGGATAAAAATTGAACATCATATTAGGGAAGACCCAAAAATAATAAGCAGCAATTTTTTTGCCTTCATCCATATGCCCTTTAGGAATGTCAAAACAATGTTCGTTGTTTTTTGCAATGCCTAATTGCAAACTGGCATAAGGAAACAATTCCGTAGAATAATCTTTAAAATCTAAGAAGGCATTGAGACCTGGATGCACAAAAGGAATATGAAACCCTTCTAAATAATTTTCGCAGTACAATGCCCAATTGGCTTTAATATAATAATCATTAGATCTTTCCGCATCAAATACCAATTCATCTATCGGCAACCAACCTATGCGCTTTTGCATTTCTTGAAAAAATAATTCCGAATCCATCCCTTTTTTCAACTGCGTAAATAATAATGGGCCCCACTTAAATAAGGATAGTGGATGTAAATGATTGTTCTCTGGAATGAAATTTTCAACAGCGGAAAATTCAGGCATCGAAATAAATTTTCCATCTAAATGAAAAGCTCTACCATGGTATTTACAACGCAAATGCTTTTGCGCAGAACAAGGTTCATACACCATCAAATTACCGCGATGGGTACATACGTTAGACAAACAATGTATTTGTTCATGGCTGTCTTTTGTAAGCAGCAAAGGCTCATCGATATAATTTTCTAATAATTTAAACGGATGCGCATCTCCTACTTTGGCTACCATTCCAACATGACCCACATACTGCCAACTGGGTGCAAATATTTTTTCTTTGGAGGCTTCCAAATTCTTAGGGTCTAGGTAAAAACTCGTATCAATGGTTTTAGCCCTCCCAATAATAGGATCTATGAAAAATTTATGCATGTTACCGTTATTTCGAGCTCAATATACATCAACCCCATTGATAAAGTCCTGATATTAAACCGCCTACAAAAAATAATCCACCCAAAGCAGCGTATAAATACTTTAAAAAAAGGGTATAAATTAATCATCAAAATACTAAATTATTTAGTTAATATTGCTAATAAATTTAGTTTTATGTCATTTATAGATAGAGATCCAGGAGAAGGAATAGCTACACAGCAGATTAATAAGAACTACCAATCGAGCCAAATTATACAGGCCAATGCCACCGGTTTTGGTGCGGCCTCCGACGATTTTATGGAAAGGGGTATTGATTTGAATGAACAACTTATTCGCAATAAACCCGCTACTTTTTTCTTTCGGGTGAACAGCGATGCCATGTTGGGTGCGGGCATTCATATTGGCGATATTTTAATTGTAGACAGAAGTTTACCTGCGAGTTCCGGCAAAGTAGTGGTGGCTGTTTTGAATGGTGAATTTTTGGTGCGCCGTTTACAAATACAAGAACACAGCATTAGTTTGGTTCCCGAAAATAAAAGATACGGAACCATTCAAGTGGCTCAACTAGAACAGTACAGCACTTGGGGCATTGTTAGTTTTGTAATACATAGTTTATAAAAATTACTGTACTCCTTAAATATATTTTTACGTGCAAGCCATTGTAGATTGTAATAGTTTTTATTGTTCCTGCGAACGTCTTTTTCAACCCCAACTACAAAATGCGCCAGTAGTGGTACTTAGTAACAATGATGGTTGTATTGTATCGCGTTCCGACGAAGCCAAGCAATTAGGCATTGGCATGGCCGTTCCTTATTTTCAAGCAAAAGAATTAATTGAAAAAAATAAAGTGCACGCTTTTTCTTCTAACTATCACTTATACGGCGACCTCAGTTGGCGGGTCATGGAAACCATGAGACAGCTGCTACCACCGGGTTGCGTGGAAGTATATTCGGTAGACGAAGCCTTTTTAGATTTAAAACATATCTCCACCGAAGCATTACAGGATTTTTGTACGCTCTTAAAAAATAAAATAGAAACTTGGACAGGTATTTCTGTTTCTATTGGCGTAGGCCCCAATAAAGTACTTAGCAAAGTAGCCAACCGATTGGCTAAAAAAAATAAAATAAAAACAGGCTGTATTGTAGTACTCAATGATGCTAAAAAAATTCAAGCGGCTTTACAACAAACACCCATCGATGATATTTGGGGTATTGGTTTTAGCTATAGTGAAAAATTAAAAACCTATGGCATACACACGGCGTATGCACTTAGCATTAAAGACCTTAGTTGGGGCAAACGTTTTTTAGGAGGCGTTACCGGTATGAGATTGCTAAGAGAATTAAAAGGCGCACAAAGTCATTCCATGCAAGCACCTCGCACCG
>Ga0209829_10002814_pt1 | contig 13022 bp, 17 predicted proteins | sample C_140205_EF_Meta_FD_187311 | JGI IMG/M metagenome (GOLD analysis project Ga0209829, IMG submission 187311) | Freshwater microbial communities from Lake Croche, Canada to study carbon cycling - C_140205_EF_MetaG (SPAdes) (version 2) | ecosystem: Environmental > Aquatic > Freshwater > Lake...
ACCGTTACTCCTTGAATATCACAACCTTTGTACAAGAGGCATAAATATAGGTAAAGTAATTGATCATTTGCTTCTCAGTCAAGTCCTTGATACTATAACATTTCGCCTGGGGGAAGCCCTTCTCATCAAGAAAGGCGCAGAGTCCCTTAAAATCTCCTGAAGAATCCATGAGAAAGAAGTCATTCCTAGGATCCTTTGCCAAGTTCCGCAACAAGTCGACCTTTGCAGCAAAGACATCCTTCCCCAGGATGAGATATTGTGTATCATACTTGGGCTGGTAGAGAACATTAATGTAGGAAGGTGTATAGGACTCCCGTAACCAGATCCGCTCATTCACCTGCATATACTTCTCGTCATCATACCCACCTTTCTCCTTCATAATCTCATGAAACTTATGCTTTTCATAGAATTGGGGAGTAAGAAACCTCGGCCCCAGGCGATTAATGTCGCGGTTACGAATCAGGCTGAAATTGCTATTGCCAGTATTCATATACTGAATATATCCCATCATCGGGATCTTCAGCATCTTTGTCTTCAAGCACGTCTGTAACAGGAGTTCTTGGTCATCATTAATGGGGAGAAACTCGGAATAATTGCCCAGGGCAAATAACACATCTCTCTTCCAAATTCTTGGATGATTTGGCATGGAGACCAGGTGCCTCATGGTGATGTTATTCACTTGCGGTGTCATATAGACATTCCTCCACGATCCAGCATATTTCTCGCAATAGTATGCGCCATAGCCGAGAGCCATAAAGTCCCCATACCAGTAGTTCTCCCCTGACTCGTAAATGTTGATGAAATCCGTGTAGACAAAGCCCACGTCAGGGTGAGCCGCAAATGCACCTGCCACTACGGTAAATAACTCAGGGACGATCTCGTCGTCATGATCTAATTCGAGCACATACTTCCCTCTGCAGAGAGATGCCGCCTCGTTCTTAACATTTCCAATATTTCCGCTATTTTCGCTCCTCCTGTATAGGCGGATGCGAGAATCCCCCTTCGTTAATGCGCGAAGATACTGAAAATGCGTATCCTCTGGCGAATCATCCAGAATCACCCATTCCCAGTCCTTGTGACTTTGCTTCTTCAAGGTTTCATAGGGCCGCTTGATCTTGTCATAGGAATTGTAACAGGTGGTGAAGGCGGAGAAGACGGGCCGCGTCAACTCACGATCCTTGAGGACAGTATGCATAAAGCAGTACTGTATTCCACGATACATTTCGTGAATATCTTTAATTTCACTATAGTGAATCCAGCGAGATCTCATTCGATCGCAAATCATTGAATTTACATCCTCCCAGTACTCGGATTCCTTGTCGCCAAAGGTGACGAGGATGGGGTATTTTGTATCATAGAGCTGAGAGAGAAAATCCTTGTGCGACACTATGTGAAAGGTACACTCCTCCTTCGCGTGCTTTAACACGGCATCGATATGAGAATATTTGTCATATCGAAATAAGAGAACGTTCGGAAATGTGCTCATCTATACCATGATATCGCGTTTCTTTATGTTCCATCAAGACCTCCACACGAATCTAAGATATCGATCGCATCCATCCAATGTTCCCTTCCCTGTTGAATGGAAATCCAGCCAAACATGACAAACTGTAAAATGGAATATCGATTCTCTGGGCTCGTGCTAGGAAAAATAGAAATGGCCTTTTCAATGGCGAGCAAGATATCATCGAGAACATATCCGTTCAGGTAGAGGGAGGTGAGATTGTTACGAATATCGAAATATTTTTTCGTATAGAGTGCAGTAATAAGTCGCCCTATGTAAACTGTAGAGGAGGGTATAAGTTCTTTCAGCATAGTCAATGCGTCGTCTTTGGATGCCCCCTCCTTAATCCGAGCATTATATAACTTCAAAATACATTTCATATCGTGCAGTGATGTAAAATTGCGGACACAGAGATCAAAAAGAGGACTTTGAATCGTCATATCTGGGATGGCATAAAGTTCTACAAAGCGTGGGAATGCATCCACCGGACTAATCGGTTCCATCTCAATGGTACAACACCGACTTCGCAGGGGCTCGATCATATGGGATACACTGCGACTAGCGAAGAGAAACCGAGTGAGATGCGAAAACGTTTCCATGGGCCGTCGCAGAGCTTGTTGACTAATGAGAGGAAGAGCATCGGCATCGTCGATCACGATGAACCTGAGACAGTTTTCTTTCGCGTGACCCCTCTTACAGTAATCATTAATCTTGTCGCGAATGGTGTGAATCCCTCGGTCTTTTTCCGAGCTTAAATACATGACAGACTCGACCGTAAAGGGGGCTTCTGTCTTGAACATGTGTATGCATAATTCCAAGAAGGTGGTTTTTCCACAGCCTGGTGGTCCAGTAATAAAGAAATGAGGTATATTTGAATAGGAATCCCGTAGTGTTTGGATAAGAGCATCTTGCCCAAACAGAGGATGAGCCATCTTGTAGATACTGATCTAAGGTATTTAGGCGGGATTAATAAGCATCCACTGCACGACGGATGCATCTGAACCATTAGAGGATGTGATCACGGCAGATCCGGTTCCTGGTACCACGCGAAGAAACCCCTGGTTTGATGCTGTCTTATTGGTCAGAAAGATAAAGGATGTTGTTTTGCATGCTGGAATGGTAACAGTGGCTGTTCCACTCGCAAGGGTTACCGTGCCAACGTGGGTGGTAGGAAGAGAGAGTCCACCCATGGCAGTGACGGATCCTCCAGAATATACACTGCCGCCTGTAACAACACCTGATGTACTAATTGGCTTTGATGTAGACCAGGCATCCTGGGCGGCAGCACCAACAGAGTATTGGGCAACAATTTGACGAAGAGTTGTAACATCAGATGCAGCGGACATTTCTAACGTTACCATTGAATTTAAAGAATAAACCGGTCTAAACCCTTTATGATTTACTCAACAAGTATGCCTGAACGAAGTCTCTTTGAAGTCTTAGGGGTTTCTCGTAGTGCATCAGACCGAGAGATTAAGAAGGCATATTTTGATTTAGCAAAGACTCAGCACCCGGATAAGGGAGGGGATGAAGAGAAATTCAAGGAGATTCAGACTGCATATGAGGTACTAAGCGATGAGGATAAGAGGAGAAACTACGAGATGACAGGAAGCACTCAAGAGCAGCCGGTGCATAATCCTTTTGCTGGCATGGGAATGCCTGGTATGCCTGGTATGCCTGGAATGCCTGGAATGCCTGGAATGCAGTTCAATATGGGCGATATCTTCGGAAATATTTTTGGAGGAGGGGGCGGAGGGCCAAGGCAGCCGCAAAAGAGGCCCAAGGGATCCAATAAGGTTCACGAGTTGCCTCTGTCGCTCTCAGACTTTTACAAGGGAAAGAAGGTGAGGATTGATTTAGATCGTGAAGTCTTCTGTGGTCCATGCAATGGAAAGGGACATCTAACAGTGAAGACATGTAATGAGTGCAGGGGGTCTGGTACGAAAGAAACGATGATGCAAATTGGTCCCGGAATGATGGCCGTAAACCGCGGGCCTTGTGGGCCATGTCGGGGCGAGGGAACGTTAAAGGGAAACCCCTGTGGCGCATGCTCTTCTCGTGGCGTCGTCACCTCTCAGAAAGTACTCAACGTCTCCATTTCACCGGGCAGTTCTCTGGGTGAGACAATTGTGTTCCCGGAAGCGTGTTCCGATTCTCAGGAAGCTGATAAGCCGGGTGATTTACATATTCGATTGACGGGGGCCGATGAGCCATCTCTCGATATCCAGAGAGATGGAACTCATTTGCGCGCATCGTTCACTCTTACTCTTCTGGAAAGCCTCCAGGGGTGCGTAAAACGGATACTGCACCATCCTGGATTTACGGATGGGCTTGATGTTCCTCTTCCTGCAGGGACGCAGAGGAAGGAAGAGGTGGTCCTTCAGGGGAAGGGAATGCCGGATAAGAATGGAGGGTTTGGCGATTTTATTGCGCTCGTTGATGTAAAGGTAACGGAGGCGGAGAGGAAGACTTTGGAGGCCCATAAGATGGATCTTCAGACTCTGTTTCTTCAGTCTCTGCCTAGTAAGGATGACTAATGACGAAGAAGGGGATCCTTGAAATCGCCGTGTAAGCCGGCCTTATCATACTCCGAAGAGGCAAGTAACATGGAGGGGTTGCCGATCGGGGAATATCCTCCGCGCTGACGCCTGCTTCTATTGTTCCGTTTCTTGATCTTCCTATTCTGTCTGCGATTGCGACTGCTTCTGCGACCACCTTTCATGGAAGAGGGAGAATGCATACGTTCACCCACAGCCGCAGGAGCACCCTCCCCACCACCAAGCAGCGTATAGGGATGACTCACATCTGCGGGAGACATGCCACCACCGCGCTGCTGCCTGCGTCTAGACTGGCGGCTTCTAGACTGCCTGCGTCTAGACTGGCGGCGTCTAGACTGCCTGCGTCTAGACTGGCGGCTTCTAGACTGCCTGCGTCTAGACTGGCGGCGTCTGGACTGGCGGCGTCTGGACCCACCACTCTGCGCCTGAGCAGCTGCGAAATGCGCGTCGTAAGAGCTTAGACGAGCCGCGCCGCGCATAGAAGAATCCAGTACACCTGTATAGTCTAAGGGAGCACCCATTAAGGGATCACGAGACCCCCCGTGCTGACTCACATGAAACTTTGCAAACTGTGCTCCTTGAGCAAGGGACTCATTTGCTCCACCGCGTTGTCTTCTGGAACGATTCACCATTCTACCTTAGAAAACTATTTTATCGAGGCAAGCTAGAATGGAACCCGAGTGGATGAAACAAATTCCTAGCTATGCCATCTGCAATTTTTTCTACTTTTTCTTCATAATATACGCAATCATCTTCACCCTTTCTGTAATAACGGTTATCGGGACAGCTCTATCGATGAAAGTAAGTTCTCCGATGATGATTCCACTTCTTGCAAACGGAATTATTACCTCCGTCATCGGAGGAACGATGATGTTATTCTATTACTTAATTTGTGACCGGGCTCTTCTTGCCAAGGATGTGAAGCCGTCGATGTAAATACACAGACCAGACATAAATCGAATGACACAGTGTCCGTCGATTTATCTGATCATTTTATTTTCGAAAGAGTATGTAATGAGCGAGAATGCGGCGGAAAACCCCCCTCCCAAGAAAGTAAAAGATGCGTCGCGAGAGCCATTTACTATACCCCTTGAGTTTCCAAACCCACCGCCTGGAATTACAGACGTAACGTCGAGAAAAATTTGTAAAACCTTCGATCAATACATATATTTATATGAAGTTATGGCTCAGTTATCGCGCTTAGCTTACTGTGACAGTGGGTTCATAAAAATTATCCTTGACAATTTCTTTGGAAAAAATAACAACATTGTAATGAATAAAATACAAAATTTAGACTCAACATTTAGAAAGAAAAAGTTCACATCGTTAGTCGAACAAAAAGATTCGATGCTAACGGAAATTATTCCACACGAATCCTATGCTATGGGTCGAGCTCCAGATACTAAGAAACATAACTATGGAACGTACATTGCAACACATGAAGCTCTCACAGCGTTTGTTATAGATACTACAGTGGCTAATGGTATATTGCTAAAGGAGTCAAAGGAGCCAAAGGAGACAAAGGAATCAAAGGAGTCAAAGGAGTCAGAGGAGTCAGAGCAGCCAAAGGAGCCAAAGCAGTCAGAGCAGTCAGAGGAGTCTAATGAGTCAAACGAGCCAAAGGGGCCATTTGAACCAACTGATATCATTATTTCATTTAAAGGAACGAATACTTTCACAGAAGTACTTCACGATCTTAAGTCTATGATTATGAGAGTGGATCTTATACAGATCGCCTTAACCTTAGGATTCTCCGTATTTAAAGAAGATAAAGATTCATTAGTTAACGGTTCTTTTGCTAATATACTTATGGGTGCATGGGACGTTCTTATCCAGGCAATAACCAAGCATAGTGGTGAAGGAGAGTTCAGATTATTTTGCACTGGACATTCCCTAGGAGGAGCATATTGTACACTCTTTGGATTTATTCTGGGGTATTTGAAAGATTTACCAGCGCGTATAATATCTAGACGAGATACTGCGAACAAACTAATGAATGAAGACTCCCCTACATATAAACTACTCAAAAGAATAAAGTCAATTCATATTATTTCACTAGGAGCACCAACACTTTGTGCAGATAAGGCTCGCAATGTTTTCAATAAATCTCTTATTTCTGGAACGGTAACATATGATCGTCTCGTTACGCAAACGATTCCAACGCTAACATCGCATACAGTAGGAACAGATATTATTCCACTTCTTCCGTATTTCTTTACTCATCCTGGATTCAAACAAGCAATGACCTCGTTTAAGCAAGATAAGTATAGACCCTATAAACTATCAAGTATAGGTAATTTATATGGAGTAAAGAAGAAGCGCGAGTACAAAATTAAGGAACCATCTGCCGAAGTTAAGAAGGAATTAGAACAAGCTCAAAAGGAAGGAGGAAAGTCTACAACGGAAGGAGGAAAGTCTACAACCCCTCAGAAAGGTGGTGGTGTATTAAATATTTTCAAAGGAAAACAGAAACTAATCTATGAAAAACTAGCTGTAAATCATACATCAACCTTCATATCAGTACCTTCCCAAGGAGTTATAGGAACCCTTGTACCCCACGTTGTATATTTTGGATTAGAATTTTATTCTGGACTTCGCCTGCCTGGAATGAAAAACCCAGTACCCCCGAAAATGCAAAAATGCGCATACTTTGGCTTTTATGACGACCCAACTGCAGGGGTTCTAATCAAATATATTAACTGCGCAGGAAGGAAAATCACTGGAAGTGCATATACACGAAAAGTAACAAAAGAGGAAAAAGAAATATTAAATACTTTAAATAAGTCACGCAAAAATATAGTAAAGAAAGCAATGAATGAATTTAGAACTCTCAGACGCCGAGTAGTAAGTTCGCCATTTCTTGGAGGGTCGAAAACAAGAAGAAAGAATCGTAGCGAATATTTCTAGGTTACTGCGTAAAGTTTCGAAAATATCATCCCCCTCCTCCCGACAGAAATGTCTGCCCCCTCTGCCCCTACTCCGCAAGCCCTAACAACCGGCCTTCCTAATGCGTCGACCCTCCTGCAGGCAAGTAAGCTGGCCATGGCCGAGGACAAGCCCATCCACCTCGACTATTTCGCAGACACCATGACTGGGAAGGCCTACATGGGAGAGGACAGTGAGACGAAGGAGAAGATGCTCGTCAAGTCTCCCGAGGAGTTTACCAGTCTCATCAAGAAGGTCTACAAGGTGGCCGAGGACTTCATTGTTATGACGGAGAACTCTATCTACATCGTGAGCGGCAAGATCCAGCGCAGAAGAATCCAGGCCGGTTCTCTCTCCAGCGAGTAATCTAAACACTGAAGATAAGGATATTCAGAATGGACGCAGCAACAGTAGATGACATTGATGTACCTCTTACCTCAATGTCAGCTGAAGATTTACGCCAGTTAAAGGGGCTCTATGAACAATCCCGCAAACACTACGAGGCCATGCTCAAGGCGGACTTGAAGGAGGGCGATCTTCTCGCGGTAAAGATGTGCATGGCTGAAGTCGATCAAGAGATTCGTGAGATCGATACCATCCTCGCCAGTAAAAATTGAACACGTGAAGGGGGCAGAAGAAAGTCCCCGCATGACTACACTTCCTAGTGCCTCTACCCTTCTCCATGCAACCAAGCTTGCCATGGCCGAAGACAAGCCTATTCGCCTAGACTATTTTGCAGATAGCATGTCTGGGAAGGCATTCCTAGGAGAGGATGTAACAAAAGAGAAGACACTTGTAAAGTCCTCAAAGGAGTATACCAAGGCAATTGAGAAGATCTATAAGACAGGCGATGAGTACATTCTTATGACAAACGACTCACTCTACATTGTGAGCGGTAAGCTGCTGAAGCGAAGAATCCAAATTGAAGAATCCAAATCCAATAAAATTGATAGTCGCTTAAGTCGGTGAAGCGAGTCCGACCCAATGCACCCCTCTGCCCTCGTGATAACTCCTCTCCGTATTTCCACCATGGTGGTTACAGGCCATCTCGGTACGAGTATATCGCTGCAGAAACTTCTCGATCACTTTCACGAAAAAGCCATACCCCTCTCCTGGCCAGGAGAAGGCTTCCTGAAAGTCGAATATAAGCCCATCTTTACGGTGGCCAAGGATATCGTCTCAAAGGCGAGGGCAAAGGCCGTCGATAAGCTCATCATTGGCACGTGTTCGCGAGATGAGCTGACAAATCGCAAGAAGTCAAAGAACATCTTCTTCAATCAATCCACACTCGTAGTTCGCAAACAGTGCGGAATCTCCTCTGGAAGCCCCGTCTACAAGGAGGTGAATATCAAGCTCTTCAAGAACGGAGGAGTACAGATGACAGGAATTCCCACTGACACCTTTGCTCAGGAGACCTTCGCCTGGCTAGTACAAAGTCTGGGAGAGTTTTCCGTCCCCATCCTGGAGGGTACGCCCCAGCCCCATCGCTACAGTATTCAGCTCATCAATAGTGATTACAGCGTCAATGGCTCCATCAATCGCGAGAAACTCCACGAGCTTCTCGTAAATGAGTATAATCTCTTCAGTTCCTTCGAGTCGACCATCTATCAGGGATGTGATACCAAGTATTATTATAATGAGGCAGCCCCCAAGGATGCTATAGAGGGAGTATGTCCCTGCGGAGAGACCCTGTGTTACGGAAATGGCGACGGAATCACACTGGGAAATTGCAAAGAGATAACCATCAGTCCCTTTCACACTGGATCCATTATTATCACAGGCGCAAGGCGCTTCGTACAGATTGAAAAGGCCTATATCTTTATGAATAAGATTCTCACGAAGCACTGTTCTGAGCTGATCAAGCCATTTCCTGCATGAACGAGACCATTGCCCGTTTCCAGAGAGAAAAGAGAATCGTTTTTACATTTCTTTCCGGAATATAGGCCTGTGTATCAGACGACGTAATCGATGACCATAAACTTATATCCTTTTTTGGTATAGGAAGGATATACTGTAAGAGGAGGAGAAACCATGTAACGCGATCACGGATGGGTGTACCAGGCTCAGTTAAAAGAGTGAATAAACTATCGGCATTCTCCACATGAAGGATCTTTGCTAGAAACCGAGTAATTTGTGTATTCTGCGAAGAACACTGCTTGAAGAATCGAATGTCGCCGCGGCGAAAGAGGCTATCAAGTGCCGGCACTCGAAACTTCACAATCGTCTGTAGGCGATCCGTTGCCGTTGGAATAAAGGGAATCAGGAGAAATTTATTTAGAATCTGGGGATGAATGTGAGAGAGGGAATTGCAGATGAAAATAATGATAATTTCGGACGTTGGTTTCTGTAACAGGGGTCTTAGGGCACACTGTGCCTGATCAGTAAGTGTCTCTGCCTCGTCGAAAATGATGACCTTGGGGGGAACCTTTCCTGACGTGAAAAAGAGGCTCTGCATCCGACTCTCGACAAAGGGGTAGATCTTGTTTCGAATCATATCGAGGGATCTCTCGTCGCTGCTATTCAGAAAAAGGAGGCTCGAGAAGCTGTTTGTCGTCTTCCCGTGAATTGCCATGGCGAAACTCTGTGCTGTGGTAGTCTTACCCGATCCTGGGGGGCCAACAAAGAGCATGTGTGAAATGCATTCTTGATTCGAGAGCATACATCGTAAGATTGGGGGAAAATCTTCTTTCTTTAATAACACCGTCATCTTTGACAGCTATCACTCTGTATGTTTAGGTTCTTACATTAAAATTATACGCTTCAAATCTCCTCCTCTTCTAGTATGTCGCGGCGGAAACCGGTACTTGTCTTTGATTTAGATGAAACATTGATCTATACCTCAATGGATGATCGAGACACCGTCCGTAGTATATGCATAAATATGAAACTCCTTTCACTCATCTATCGGGCCAAACAGGTGGGGTGTACCATCTTACTCTTGACGAACAACCCGAATGCAGTATATACCTATAGGGGCACGAAGGGTAAATTTGTCGATATAGCCTGCGCTGAATTACTCATTGCATATAATGCGATAGGGTCTTCCTGTAAAAAAGGGCACATATCCTCCATCTTTGACAGTATTCTTACTGCGGAGAAGGAGGAGGAGCGAACATTTAATCCTCCAAATAAACATAACTATGCGAGCCCCGTCAAATCTCTTACGGATGTACATCACATGTTAAAGGGAAGACCTGCGGGGGATATTTATTTTTTCGATGATCTGCGAACCCATATCTTATGTAAACAAAGTACATTTATTCATATAAGTCCTCCCTTTGGTACAGGACACGATGCCACGCAGTATTCACCGATAGTAAAGGCATTAGAAGGATTAGAGAAATCAGATAGCAGAACAACCAGGCAAAAGAGAAAAGGAAGTTAAAGGAATCGCGCCACGGCATGTAGTTATGGAAGAGACCAAGCCAAAACGAGCCCCACGCAAGAAGCAGGAAGGTCCCGCGAAGCAGAAGAAAGAGAAGAAGCCGGTGAATGTCGTGGCTGTGGTTACTCCGAATGGAATCGAAGGCTCTTTCTCTGAGCCACGGAAGCCTTTAATTGTACATCTCCCCTTTAACAGCAGTGATATAAATTTCACCGACTCGTCCACCCTCAGATACGACCCGCATCCTCCTCAGCAGCCCGTTCCTTATGAAGATGACTCTTCGAACGTATATTTCCAGGTGGAGGGGGGAGAAACCTCGACCCCTGAAGTACTTGCACCTGCTGCACCGGCAGCAGCAGCTGCAGCTCCCGCAAAGAAAGAGGTAAAGTCTGTAGTCGAGCCATACCATCGCACCGTAGTCCTCGGCTGCTACGCATCCTCTCCTGGGAAAACCTTCCCTATTCCAAAGACAACTGAGATACGGTGTTACTGGTGTTCTCATTGCTTTGAAAATGAACCGTGCTTTCTTCCTGTAAAAGAGGAAAGTGGTCTGTACTATATCTACGGGAATTTCTGCACACCGCAGTGTGCTTTAGCCTCTTTGCTCAATGAGCACCTGGATTCTCACGTTCGCTGGGAAAGAATGGCCCTTCTTCATCGGATGTACAGGCCATCCGATTCTGCAGGCGGGCGCTTATACCCAGCACCTCCTCGAGAGAGTCTCGTGGAATTCGGAGGAATTTACACCTATGACGAATTTCGTGAGCACATTAGGAAGGGATCAATTCGTGTAGATATCCATAAGCCACCTCTGGTCAGTATCCTGGGTGTACTTGATACGAAGCCGATCGATTTCTATGATTCCTCTCTTCAGAATACCCTGGCACAGGGATTCTCTATCGATCGGTTCAAGGCGTGGAGTGAGCAGGGAGGGGCACTCAGGCTGAAGAGGAGTAAGCCGCTAAAGGATATGGATAGTACACTGGATGCGTGCATTCAGATTAAGATTAAGCGGAATATTCAGGAGGTGTAGGGTTATAGGGGTTGCGAAGAAACTTCTATGGAATATATTCCCTACGTTATTACATGTAATGGCATATATGATATACTGTGTGGATTATCAATCCTAGACTATGTCCATATACCCATTCTAAATACCCTGCATCTGAATATGATTAAGGATGATAGCACGCGAGAGATTGTCAAACGATACTATGGATATTGGATAATTAGCTATGGATGCATGAGGTTATCTGAGAATGTTTCTCTTATACGACTCTCCTATGGTATTGAGGCTGCGTGTATAGCGAATGAACTCATGCATTCAAGTATGCATAGAGGAAAGGCTATATTTGTTATAGGAACATCCGCCGCTATGTGTTACCTCGCTTCCTAAAAAATTGATAAAATTCGCTGCCTGGGGAGTTGTCCCGATGCAAGTTCAAGATACCTGCGTGTCTGTCAATCTCACTCAGCTTCCTAATGCAACTACACCCCTTCATATTGTCTTATGGAAGGGTGCAGAAAAGGAGGATCAAGTGAAGTCTCTTCTCGACCGAATCTCTGCGCTGGAATCTATGGTAACCAGTCTCGTCGAGTCGCGTAAGAGTTCCCTCTGGTTTCCGTCAAATCTTCGCCCTACGCCAACTGGACTTGAGGTCGTCTCTCGGCGTGAGAGTATGGGAGGTGAGTCTGATATAGGCACAGTCCTTTCGCAAATCGTCCGGCCTACCGATGATGATGTCCGTACAGTAACAATTGTTTCTGAGCAGCAGAAGGTTCAGGTTGCGAAAGTGGCTCCTGCATCCCCTGAGGAAGAGGAGGCAGAAGTTAACCTTGCAGAATGTGTACAGGACGAGGAGGTCGAGGTTGAGGAGGAGGTCGAGCTTGAGGAGCAGGTTGATGAGGAGGTTGAGGAGGAGCAGGTTGATGAGGAGGTCGAAGTAGAGGTTGAGGAGGAGGCCGCGGTTGAGGTTGAGGAGGCCGAGGTAAAGGAGGAAGCAAAGCCAACCGACGAGGAGTCAACCGAATTTGATGAAGAGGAGGTAGTGGAATACAAGGAGATTGAGTGGAAGGGCAAGACCTACTATGTGGATGCCCAAAATGAGGTATATGAAATGGATTCCGATGGCGATCTTGTAGAAACTCCTATTGGACTCTGGAGGGAGGAGACAAAGAAGCTTGTGAGATACACGAAAGCATAGGGCATAATGCACACGGTAGCCCCGTAAAATATATACGATCTGTAGAATGCTGTGTTGGCCAGTCTATTTAGTTGGCGGATTTTTCATAAGTTTACTCCTTGTCGATCTATATCAAAATTCGTGGAATCATCTTGGCTATCATGCAGGCCTAGGTATATGTTTTACCGGCTTATATTATTTATTTTGCCTCTTTTTTGGAAATGACATAAGCATGGCGGTTCTCTTCGTTCCAGCAGTTTTTATTCTGATGTTCCTCTTTACCTCTTGGTTATTCTATAAAAATATTCGAGCACAAAATTGTTGTATAACCTGTGATCCGAATGGATCTCCTGTCGATTCAAGCCACCTAAGAAATCCACTGGTTGCATTTTGGAATTGGTTACTAAGTGAACCTCCCAAGAAAAAGTGCTCTAAAGCAACATAGAATATACGCATAGAATGAAACT
>Ga0209829_10002815_pt1 | contig 13019 bp, 25 predicted proteins | sample C_140205_EF_Meta_FD_187311 | JGI IMG/M metagenome (GOLD analysis project Ga0209829, IMG submission 187311) | Freshwater microbial communities from Lake Croche, Canada to study carbon cycling - C_140205_EF_MetaG (SPAdes) (version 2) | ecosystem: Environmental > Aquatic > Freshwater > Lake...
GGTGCGGTTGCCGCTGGTGCAGTAGCTAAATTTTTACCAGCTACAATGAACGAAAAATTAAAAGCAGCCGTTCCAGTTGTAGTAGGAATTATGTTACCTAAATATTTAAAAGGCAATATCGGTGCTGGAATTGGTGCTGGTATGGTAGCCGCTGGTGGACTTAAATTAGTACAATCATTCGGCATTTTAGCTGGTGTTGGTGGTGCTTATTCTGGTTACCAAGTTCCACAAGTAGCTGGTAGTTATAATAACGCTGGTTTAGTAGATACAAGTTATATGACTCCGTCAATAGCTGGTATGGACGAATTAGGTTGTTAATCTAACTTTTTACACATTTATTAAAATATAAAATAAAAATACAATGGCAAGTCAAATGGGGCAAAGAATGATTTTTGAAAATGCAAAATCATTAGTTCGTGGTCTTGGATATAGCGTAGACCAAGCAGTTTTAACGCAATCATATCTTCGTAGTGAAGTAGCTTTATCTACATCAGTAGCAAATTATCATTTACCAGTATTAGTTAATGATACACAAAATGGTTCAGTTCGTGTAAATGAAAAGCGTCTTAATTTACAAGACATTTTTGTAACTAGCGAAATTGCAGTTTTAATTGGAGTAGGAACTGGTACATCTACAAAAGCAATTTTGTATACATATCCAAATAGCACAATTTTTACAACAACAACTGCTGCTGATTTATGGAGTTTATATAATGGTTATTTGAATTTAACCGTTAATAATGCACAAGTTTTACCAGCTTGGGACGTTTATCGTCATTATTTCGTGCCACAAACACAAGGTGGTGTAGGTATTACTGCTCAAACAGTTTTTCCTATTGATCAAAATGATGCTAGTGATAATTCATTTTATCCAGTAGAGCCTGGTATTGTTATGAATGGTGCGGCTAATATTAATTTCCAATTAACAGCAAATGGAGCTCCAGCTACTATTTTAGCTAATAGCTTTATTGCAGTTATTCAAAGAGGTATCTTGTTACAAAATGTAACAACAGTTAAATAATTAACGATATGCTTTGGCGAAGCTAAACGCTACTGCCAGCCGTCAGTACATACGGCTATTTTTTAAATTTTTAAAAATAAAGATATGCGTATTAAAAGATTTCAAGCAGTTGAAATAAATGTACCTAGTGGATCTACATTAACTAGGTTTTCATTTACTGACCAGCCACAGCTTCGGAATGCTAAAATCCAAGGTATTCAAGTATATACGCCTTCTGCAATTTCAAAAACGCCATTAAGTGGAGCTACTCCTACAACTTTAGCTGACATTAAGCAATCGTTTTTAACTTTGTATCAAGGTGATTTACAAATTATATACCAGTTACCATTATTGGCATTTAACAATATCCAAGACTTAACAAGTCCTAGTGTTTGGGAATTACCAGAAATGAATGACATTGATATTAGTTGGACAAAAAGTTATATATCAACAGCAGCTGCATTAGCAACTACTGGTGTAACTTATAGTTTCGGAATTTATTATTATTTATAATATAGTTTTTTATGGCAGTTCAAAAGGCACAAACAACTGGAACTAGCGGAGTAATGGACTGGTACGATAGAAATGCGACCAGTCCTTACTATTCCGTTTGTGAAATTATTAGTCCTACAAAAAAGGAGTTATTGTTTTCTTGTAATGAAGATAGCCTGGATAATGCTAGGAGAATATTAGAGGAAAATATTTCTGCTTTTGAGCAAAACGGAGTAAATACTTTATATGCTTTAATCTTACACCCTAAAAAGGATAAGACTGGATATATAACAATGAATACCCCTAGTCATGCAATGCTAAAATTTAGACCAGCAGAATTAGAAACGCCAGTTTATGGAGTAGGTGCTTATACTGGTGGTGGTGGTGGTGGTAATAGCTATGCTATGGAAAAAATTATGGATAAATTAAATATGCTTGAAAGTAGATTAAGTGCGGCAGAACAATTTGATGAAATTGAGGAAGTTCCACAAAGTCCTATTAATGCTATGTTAAGTAATCCACAAGTACAAGAAGCATTAATAAGTGGTTTAATTGGAGTAGTAGGTGGTTTTTTACAAAATGGAAAACCTATGAGTGGAGTAGCTGGTATTGGTAATGTTTCTGATGAAGCAATTACAATATTAGATAACTTAATAAAAAAGGGAATTAGTATAGAGCATTTAAGAAAATTAGATGCAATGAGTAGTGTTAAATTACAATCATTATTAATAATGTTATAATGTCAGCAACAATAACAGCAGATAAAGTAATAAATAAAAGTTTATTTTCAAAAGGTAGTGTTAATGTATATAGCATACCAGGTGGAAAAGTAATTCGTACTATTTCAAGTGGCGGTTTAGTTGGAGTTGTTTATTCATGGGTTACATATAATGGAGATATATATTGGCAATTTTATGATGCTTATGGTATTCCTTATTATGTAAAACACGATAATAATTTAGAATTACCAGACTTACCAAGTATATTAACACAAATACAAGATGAGGTTATTGCTAAAAAGATTGAAACACAAGGAGCATTAAACTATTATTTACAAACATATTTACCCTGGATAATTGGAGCAGTAGCTATTGCTTTAGTAGTTCCAGCATTTATAAAAGGTGCTAAAAAGTGAAACAAAAAGATACAATATTATTAATATTAGCAATCATAGGATTATATGCTTTTGCTATGCCAAAAAAATTAAAAGGAACAATTATAATACCACCATTGGATAAAGGAGAATTTTTACCAGATGATTATAATGTACCTGATTATCAAAATTGAAAATAAAATCTATGAAAAATAAAAATACTATGTTGTTATTAGGTATTGGAATAGCTTACTTAATTTATAAAATGTATGCAAACAAATCAGTTGTTGATGTAACTAAAACACCAGTAATGCCACCAATCATTAATTATCCTAATCCAAATACTGATATTATTAATGTTACAAGTTTACCAAATCAATTTTTAGTTGATAAAATTAATACTGCTGAATTGTCTTATCAACCTAGTACATATCAAACATATTATGGATCAATAACTGGTAATGGATATAAAGTACCTAGTACTTGCTAACTTTTTTAACCTTTAAATAAATAATATGAGTAATTTTCAATTAAAAGCTGGATATATAGAATATGATGTAAATTTCATTACATACGATATAAATGGATTTGTTACAAGTAATTGTAATAGTATTACTTTTATTAATTATGGAACTAATCAAGTAACTATTGAAAGCGTTGTTTTACAACAAAATCAAAGTTTTTCAATAGATGGAAATGCTGGAGAAATTATGCATAAACAGTTTTTAGCTACATTTAGCGGATCTGGATATAATAATTTAGTAACTATAAAGAAAAATTATTTATAATGTCTAATATTTCGGTGGATTATGATATTTTAAATCAAAAGCAAACACCAGCATTTTACGCAAGTAGTTTGGCAACAAGACCAGCTTTTGGATATCCAGGACGGATTTTTATAGATACTGATACACCAAGTAGTGGTATTTATAGAGATACTGGTAGTGCCTGGGTACAAGTAGCAGATCCTGGTGCTGGTACTACTGGAACATTACAGCAAGTTACTACAAATGGTAATACAACAACATTAGGAATACAAGTACAAGGAATTGATATAAATGATGGTGCGGGTACTGGTGCAAATAATATAGCTATTGGTTCAAGTGCATTAGCTAATAATACAACTGGTATAATTAATACTGCGGTAGGATTCGTAGCATTAGGAAATAATACTACTGGTGGTGGAAACGTGGGAGTTGGTTTTAATGCTTTGCAATTTAATACAACTGGTGGAAACAATACAGCTGTTGGTTCTAATTCATTACAAGCAAATACAACTGCAAGTCAAAATACAGCGGTCGGTTATGCTTCATTACAAACAAATACAACTGGTGCTAATAACACAGCAATAGGTACAAGTACATTAAGTGCAAATACAACTGGTTATAGTAATACTGGAGTTGGTGCAAGTGTAATGTCTGCTAATACAACTGGTATACAAAATACAGCTATTGGTAAATCTTCATTAACATCAAATACAACTGGAAATAGCAATACAGCAATAGGAACAGTTGCATTAGGAAGTAATACAACAGCCAATTATAATACAGCCATTGGAACAAGTGCATTAAGTTCAAATACTACTGGTTCACAAAATATAGGAATAGGAGTAAGTGCTTTACTAACTAATACAACTGCTGATGGTAATTTAGCTATTGGTAATAATTCAATGTCATCTAATACAACTGGAGCAAATAATGTTGCTGTTGGTAATAGTTCATTAAATGCAAATACTACTGGAAATTCCAATGTTGCTGTTGGTATAGCTTCTTTGCAAGTAAATACAACTGGAGGTTCTAATAATGGTCTTGGTATATCTTCATTATCTAGTAATACAACTGGTAATGCAAATAACGCTTTTGGTACAAGTTCATTATTTTATAATACAACTGGTAGTCAAAATACAGCTATTGGTAATTCGGCATTACAAAATAATATTAGTGGAGATTCTAACACAGCTATTGGTAATACAGCATTAAATTCAAATACAACTGCTAGTCAAAATACAGCCATTGGTAATGCGGCATTAAGTACAAATACAACTGGAACTAGCAATACAGCAATAGGAGCAGTTGCATTACAATTTAGTACAACATCAAGTAATAATACTGCAATCGGTAATGGTGCTTTAAATAAAAATACAACTGGTAATAATAATACAGCTATTGGATATTTAGCATTACAAAATAATACTACTGGTATTGAAAATACTGCTGTTGGTTTATCTTCATTAGGAGTTAATACAACTGGTCAATATAATGTTGCTTTTGGTCGTTCATCATTAAATGCTAATACTATTGGTAATTTTAATACTGCAATAGGTAGTCAAGCATTAGCTAATGTTACAACTGGTAGTCAAAATATAGTTATTGGATATAATAGTGGTGGTGGCATTACAACTGGTAATGCAAATACTATTATTGGTACAAGTGTAACTGGATTATCTGCAACATTATCAAATAATATTATACTTGCAGATGGTGCTGGTAACGTTAGATTATATTCAAATGCTACTGGTTTAATCGGTATTAATCAAGCTGTGGGTACACCTTCAGCACAAGTGGATATTCATACTACGCAAACTTATGGTTTAGCGGTAAATGGTACTGGTACTTCAAATGCATATTTAGGTTTTGCAAATGCTGGTACTTACAAATGGCGTATTGGTAATACATATAATGCTGGTGCAAATACATTAGATATTTATAACGTAGGTACAAGTAGTAATGCATTGACAATTAATAGTAACAATAATTTAGGATTAGGAGTTACACCGAGTGCGTGGGCAAGTACAAGAACTGCAATTAGTATAAAAAATGGAGCAGAATTAACTGGATATGCTAATGGATTTGAATTAATGGCAAATGCCTATAATGATGGTTCTTGGAAATATATTGCTTCAAGTTATGCTTCAGGTTATCAAAGTACAAATGGAGGTCATTTTTGGTACAACGCTCCTTCAGGAACGGCTGGTGCATCTTTTACCTTTACCCAAGCAATGACTTTATTTAATACTGGTAATTTAGCTATTGGTTCTACTACTGACGATACAGCTAATAAATTGCAAGTAACGGGTAGTGCTAAAATTAGTTCTGGTATTACCATTGTTGCACCAACATCATCATCAGCAATAAGTTTATTTGGTAGAAGTACTGATAATTATAGTGCTATAAGATTTGAAAGTAATAATGGTGCATCAAGATATGCAACAATTTACACAAACGCTGCTGATTTAATTTTTGAAACAACTGCCGAACGAATGAGAATCAGCTCGGTGGGTGTTATTACAATAGCAAATTTAGCTGGTACTGGAAGTAGAGCAGTATTGGCAGATGCAAGCGGTAATTTATCCGCACCAGTATCAGATATTTCAGTAAAACAAAACATTCAAAGTATTGGTTATGGTTTAAGTGAAATACTTAAAATGAATCCAGTTTGGTTTGATTATATTGATGAATATAAAAACTACGGACAAAGCAGACAAAATGGTAATATAGCACAAGAAATGGAAACAATAATACCAGAAGCGGTGTTTACAACGCCATCAACTGGTAAAATGGGTATTAATTACGATCAATTACACGCTGTATATATAAAAGCAATACAAGAATTAAACGAAAAATTAGTACGCAATAACATTAATTAATATGAAACAAATACAACCAGTGGTATTTCCACTAAATTTAGGAACGGCAACAATATTAAATTGCGTAGGTAATGATAATTATAGCACAAGTGTAACTATTTATTATCAGTTATTAACTGAAAGTAGTGTATCATTACAAGCTGGTAATTTAACAATGACTGGTTTTGATTATGATGCGTATAATACCAGTACAGATGGTAACGCATTTATATATCAATGGTCAGCAACACAATTAGGAGTAACTTTAATTTAATCAATAAAACATCAAACAATGAACAAACAAAAAGAACTAGAACTAATTAAACAAGTAATTGATCAAGCTATTAAAGGCGGTTTATTTCAAAATGTTGAAACAGCCATCGCAGTAGGTCAAGCATTTGATAGTATTGTAAAAGAATTACAAAAGGATGAATCACAGCCACAATAATACAATCACTGGATCAATAGCCAGCATAGGTACTTACATATTAAGTATTAACCAGATCAACGCCTATATGCAGTTATTTTTGGGTTTGCTATCTGGCTGTGCCAGTATTTATACTATTGTGAATATTTATCAAAGTAAAAAAAAATAAAATGAAAAATCCTAGAACAACAATATTTGGTTTATTAGCCGCCATAAGCGGATATTTCGCAACTGCTGGTACTGGTAAAATACAAGTTATTGCACAAGCAATAGCTGGAATTAGTACATTTTTATTAGGTGGTGCAGCGGCAGATAGTAAAAAGGATAATTAAAATACAATGACCAGGAATAAGAAAGTATTGACTGGTATTATTATAACTACAATCGTAATAATTATGCTACGCAAAAAAATAGCTACTGCTTTAAATAATACTCCTTTTGGAGCAATTAGTGATAAGTTATTCAATATCATATCTAATTTTGAAAATTTTACAGCAGTTCCAGAATGGGACTATATGCAATATTCAGTAGGATATGGAAGTGGTTATAATTGGGACGCAAAGCGTCCAGTAAATAAAACTGATATAATTGATAAAGCAACTGCAAAGCGTTGGCTAATACTAGAAGGTCAAGACAAATACGATTTTGTAATGTCAAAAATTAGAGTTCCAGTAACGGATAACCAATTATTAGCATTATCTAGTTTTGCTTATAATGTTGGGGAAAATGCTTTTAATACCAGTACATTATTAAGATTGCTTAATAATGGCACAAATAAGACTATTGTATCTAATGAATTTGATAAATGGGTTAATGCTGGTGGAAGCATTAATAAAGGATTAGTTAATCGTAGAAAGGCTGAAAAGCAGTTATTTTTATCATAAGGTGGGTTTATTGCATAGTTTAAGTAAAGGCGAGGGGAGTATTTACTCCCCTTTTTTTATATATATGCGTTCCTGGTACTTTCTACTAACCTTTTCGTATAAGTTAAAATAGTCGGCATTAATAGATCTAGCAAAATTAGTAAAATTGACAATATTTGAAATATTGCGATATTTTCTTACTGGAGTTTTATCAGCCATAAAAACTACGGCTGTATAGAGCATTTTAGCCATTTTAAAGGGGTTTATCGTTTATAGCGAAGTATCTGATATTATCCTGGGTAACTGCTTTAATTTTGCGTTTAACGAGCAATGGAGCTACTGCTCGTATTATAGTCATTTTATTCCACTTTGTAATATCTTGTAAGTCTTTTAAACTTACAACCTTTCTTTGTAGAATAATAAAATAAATTTTTGTCTTATTAGTCATATTTAGTATTTTCGTAGTGAAAAAAGTTAGAGTAGGCAATCATTTGTCTATTTTATAGTCAGCCAGGAGTTAGCGTAAAATACTAGCTCCTGGTTTTTTTATGACTACAAACTAACCATTAGTATTTTTTAATGCTGGAAGCATTTATTAAATGTTCTATTAATGCAATTATCATAACTATAATAGCATAGATAATAGCACAAGGCAGTAAAACAATAATTAAATAAGCTCGTTTTAAAAATGTCATTTTTTAAGGTTTAAAAAGTTAAAGTATTCTATAATTATTTTGGTGGTCTTTTACTATGTAATTCTTACTTATCCATAGTTTAATTAGATTTTTAGCATATGCTTTACTGGTAGCGGTGCGTTCCACAATTTCACTTGATATGTCAGCATAAGGCATTGGAATAGTTACAATTTGTTGTAATAATCTTTTACTTTCAATTTCATCAAGATCTCCAGCTTTTTTACCTGGTGCAGTTTTTAATTGTTCAGTTTCTACTTGTTGAAAAATACCCTGGAAATTCATTAAAGTAATAGGTTCAAAATCGGAATCACTACGCATAAATCTGCTAGATAGTACATAGGTATTTTTTTCCTTATCCTTTGTTATATCCAGGGTACTTTGGGCAAATCTATCACTAGCACTACCTATATGTCCAGTAGTAGCTAAATTACTTTTACTTTGGTGTAAAACTGATATTAGTAAAATATTATGTTGTTTGGTTATTTTTTTTAACCATTTAGTCAATAGACTGCTTTCCTTTTCATCATTATAGTTTACCAGTAAGTCTAGTAATCCATCTACAATTAAAATAGCACAATCTTGGTTAAGTTCAAGGTAGCGTTCAATCATTCGTTTGATTGCTCCGCTACTATCTTCACGCACCTGGTAAGCATCAAAATAAGGTGGAAGCTCGTTAAGTTCAGCAAATCCTTTTATTTTGTTTATAGTGCGGTAAAAATCGTAGTCGGAGCTTTCAGTATCAACCAAACAAATTTTTCTGCGTCCAGTAGGTGTACGCAGTTTCATAGTGAAAATATCATAACTATTAAATACGCTACTTATCATAGCACAAATAAAAGTAGATTTTCCAGCTTTTGGAAGTCCACTAAAAATGATAAAATTTTGCAAACTACCTATATGCTTATCCTGGATTGAAAACACAATATTTTCCTTTGTAGGAATATAATCTGGGTTATATTTTCGCTTTTCAAGTAGTTCATCAATGTTTATCTTATAGTCAGTATTTTCCACATTAATAATTTTCTAGTAAGGCACATATAAGAAACGCAGTAATTAGTATAATTACTGCTTGACCTTTATCGGTCAAAAATAGCCATTTCAGTACTTTTATCATCTTCAATAGTTTTAGTTTTATCTTCAATTTTGTTTAAAAAAGTTATAGCATCATCTATGCTATAATTCATTAATTCAATACCACTATCTTCTAAATTATTAGATAATCTAGCTTTAAAAATTTCTAGTGCAAAATGCTCTAGTTTAGATAGTCCAGGGATCGGCACAATTAAGCGGTGGAAATTGTCCTGGAGAGGCACAACTGGATAAGCTGGTTTAGTTAAATTGTTCATAGGTTTATTTTGTTAAGTAATCAATATGGTGTTGAGCAGATACTAAAGTTAAATGTTCGGACATATCAAGTGCAACGATATAAATACTTTTTTTATCATCAACTAAAATAATATAGTCCTGGTAATATATTTTACGCATATTATAAGTTTTTTAAGTGTTGATTAAGACTTGAAATATCTTTATTATATTGTTCAATACTATCTTCTAATATGTTAGCAATTTCATTAGGTAGATGAAAAGGTAACATATCATTAGTCAGCCAAATCATTTGTTCACAACCAGTTTTATTAGTGGAACTAAACAAAATAGCAACATTACGATACTGGGTAAACTGATAAATCTGCTCCAGTACTTCTTTTTTTCGTACAATTTTTTGGATTTCAAGTAGTACAGCATTGGTACTACTCAAAGAGTTAAAATGCATCATTTTTGTAAATTTTATAGTCAGTAAAATAGAATAACGATATAAAATAATGAAATATTATTGATACTACCAATAATCTTTATTATTAAAGGTCAAAAAAGTTAAATAAACAAGTGTTTTTGGGGGTATTTCATTTTATTAATTTTCTTGTTGCGAGCTTAAGCTCGGCAAAAGCAAAATTAATAAAAATAAAACAAAGAATATACATTTACCCTATTTTTTTTTCCACAAGCGTAAAAATTTAACATTTTAAGGCATTTTTTAGCCATTTTTAGCGGTTTTATAGCTTATAGGCAAGTAAAATTTGTTTTTTTGATTAATTGTCTTAATTTTATGGTAATTACATTTTATGGGTAAAAACTGGTGGATTATTCCAGCAACTATTGTTGGATATATCTTTTATAAGAAATATGTTTTATCACAAACATTTTCAGTTTTTTTTAAGACAATAGATTTTAGTTCTATGTCATTATTAAATCCTACTATAAATTTAGTAGTACAAGTAAATAATCCTACTGATATAACAGCACAAATACAAAATATAAAAGGAAATCTTTTTATTGATAATATTAATATTGGTTATGTAGTAGGCATTACACCTACTACATTAAATGTAGGTAGTGCAGTTTTATCAATACCAGTAACTTTATCTTATACTGGAGTAGCTGAATTAATTAAAAAATTTAATACTGGAGCTGGATTACATTTAGTATTTAATGGTAGTATAATGGTTGATTTAATTACATTACCATTAAATTTTGAATACAATATATGATAAGTAAAAATATGGTGTTATCAAAATTAGCACCTTTTACAAATTTTAATAAGGTATTAATTGATGATCAGAATACAAATGATATAGTTGAAGGGATTTTAAAAAATCACGAACACTATCAAAAAGAATATGATAAGATAAGCGAAATGTTTATCGGAGATAATGAAGTTGAAACGGCAAGGAATGTTTTTAAATTTTTAAAACAAAATGTTCCTTATTATATAGAACCTATTGAAAAACAAACTTTGCGTTCGCCTAGTGCAATAGTTAGTGTGATACAAGGAGCAGACTGCAAAAGTTACGCTAGTTTTATAAATGGTGTAATGAGTAGTTTAAATAGAAAAGGAGTTTTTAATGTACCACTAGCATATAGATTTGCTAGTTATAGATATGATACAAAAGAACCACAACATGTTTTTTCGGTATTATATCCAGGCACTAAAAATGAAATTTGGGTTGATCCAGTTTTAACGAAATTTGACCAAAGAAAAGAACCAGTATTTATAAAAGATAAAAAAATAAAAATGGCACTAATTGCAATGTCTGGAACGACAACACAAACAACAGCATCATTACAAGAGATGGAAAGATATAGAGATAAATTAGTAAATATGAGAGATAAATATTTAAACAGCGGTGTAATTGCTCCTGGAAGCTCTAAAGAGCTGGAATATAAAGTAGCTATTAATAAAGTTACTAGGGCAATTCAAGATGCTAGTATTAGCGGTATTGGTAATTCATACGACCAAGTTGGTGCTATTGATTGGGGTAATATTTTTGGTAAATTAGTTGAAACTGGAGCTACATTAGTACAAGCTAATAATCAACCAAGTTATCCAGGTAGTGGTTATTATAATCCACAAGTACAACAACAACCAAGTACAAGTACTGGTTTAAATACTAATATTTTATTATTGTTTGGTGCTGGTGGATTAATATTATATTTTATTTTAAGAAAAAAATAAATGTCATATTATACTAATTATATAGGCTATAAACAAACTTCAAAAGTTGGAACTACATTAGTACCTATTGTTACTGGTGAACCAATATCTTCAGTAGTGGCATCTATTTTAGCTACTACTGCTGCAAGTTGGAATGATTGGTTTCCAGCAAATCATTCAAATTGGTGGTATTGGGATACTGCATTTGAAAATAAAGATTGGTCAAAAGTTGTTGCTATGTCAGCAAAATTTTATAATCTAGATGGATTAAATTATATTGATTGGGAACGAAATCCAATAAGCGACCATATACCAGCACAATTTAAAGGATATACTAGATTACAATTATTACCTATTGTTTATAATAATACTAATGATCCATTTATTTTAAAATTGATTAATGAAGCAGTACAAAAAGGTAAATTACCTACAAGTGTTTCAAATAGTGTTGTAGATAATATTACTAATACAGCTAATAATGTTTTAACAAGTGTAACAAAAAGTACTAGCAGTTTATTACTTTATTTAGGAATTGGATTAGGACTATTTTTAATATTAAAAAAGAAAAAATAATGACAGCGGCACAAAAAACAGCAAAGGATAAATTTAAAAAAGCTATTGCATATAGGCAAAAAACTGGCGTTTCTTTAAAGGAAGCATTTGCACATATATATGGAAAAAAGAAAGTAGGAGCAGTTAAGAAAAAAGTAATTAAAAAATCAGCACCTAAAAATAAAGTAACTAAAAAAGTTATTCATAAAATAGTTAAAAAATCAGCACCTAAAAAAGTTGCAAAGAAAAAATTAACTAAACAAGATTATGATAAAAGATACCAGGCTAAAAAACCAGGTAAGCGTTTAACTAAATGGGGTACTACTTATTATGAAAATAGAGAAAATCGTAGTGATAAAGGTAAATTATTAGGAATAGGTTTTATATTAGATAAATTCAATAGATTAAAAAAATAAATATGAAAGTAAATAATTTGTTAAGTAGTAATGGTAATAAAGTAGCAAATCAATTTGTAATTGAAACTGATAATAAAATTTATTTTCAATCTTATAATAGTATGATTGCTTGTGTATATGGTGGTAAAATATATTTAGATCCAGTATATTATAAATATTCAAAGACAACAAGTAAATATTTAAATAGGTTTTTAAATATGAATAGTAAAGAAATACAAGAAGGATTAAAAAATGGTTTAATAGAGTTTAAAAATTTAAATTAACAATTTTCACAATAATTAAAAATCAAACAAAATGGCAAGAAGAAAAAGAGCAACTAAAAGACGCACAAGCAGACGCAGAATGTCTGGAGTAGGTGCAATGGGT
>Ga0209829_10002816_pt1 | contig 13013 bp, 14 predicted proteins | sample C_140205_EF_Meta_FD_187311 | JGI IMG/M metagenome (GOLD analysis project Ga0209829, IMG submission 187311) | Freshwater microbial communities from Lake Croche, Canada to study carbon cycling - C_140205_EF_MetaG (SPAdes) (version 2) | ecosystem: Environmental > Aquatic > Freshwater > Lake...
ACTCCAGCGGCGCCATCGGCTCCTATGCCGAAGCCAATAATGTTCCTGCCACCAAGCTGGTGAAGCTGCCCGCCGATATCAACGACGAGACCGCCGCCGCGATTTTGCTGAAAGGCATGACGGCGCAATATCTGCTGCGCCAGATCCACCGCGTCACCGCTGGCGAGACCATCGTGTTTCATGCCGCCGCCGGCGGCGTCGGCCAGATCGGTGTGCAATGGGCCAGGCACCTGGGTGCCACCGTTATCGGCACCACCACCTCGCCCGAGAAAGTCGCGTTGGCAAAAGCCAATGGCTGCGCCCATGTGCTGAACAGCAAAGACGCGGGCTGGGAAAAGCAGGTGCGCGAGATCACCGGCGGCAAGGGCGTGCCGGTGGTGTATGACTCCATCGGCAAGGACACGTTCCTCGCCGGTCTGGATTGCCTGCAACCGCGCGGCATCATGGTGACCTATGGCAATGCAAGCGGCCCGGTTGATCCCTTCTCGCCGGCGATCCTGGCGGCCAAGGGTTCGCTGTTCGTCACCCGCCCGACTCTGGCGCACTACACCAGCACGGCGGCGGAACTGCAGGCATGCGCCGATGACCTGTTCGCGGTGATCGCGTCGGGCGCGGTGAAGGTTGCGATCAACCAGCGCTATGCGTTGAAGGATGCGCACCTGGCGCATGATGCGCTGACCAGCAAACAAACCACCGGCGCGACGATCCTGACGCCGTGAGCGGCGGCGCATGACGCCCAGCCGAACGCGCTTCGCCATTCTGGCTCTGATCAGCCTGGGTGTAACGACCAATTATCTCGACCGGGCGATCATCGGCATCGCATCCCCCGCCATCGCCCACGACTTCGCATTATCGCCGGTGGCGATGGGGCTGATCTTTTCGGCTTTTTCCTGGAGCTATTTCGCCGCCCAATTGCCGGGCGGACTGGCTTTGGACCGGTTTGGGGCACGGCTGACCTATCTGGTGGCCATCGCAGGCTGGTCGCTTTCCACCCTGATGCACGCCACGGCGACAGGTTTCGCTTCGCTGTTCGGCTGGCGCTTGTCGCTGGGCCTGTTCGAAGCGCCCTGTTTTCCCGCCAACAACTCCATCGTGGGCGCCTGGTTTCCAAGGAGCGAGCGAGCCCGCGCCATCGGCGTCTACACGTCCGCCGAATATGTGGCATTGGGCTTCGCCACGCCTTTGCTGCTGTGGCTGATGAACGCGCACGGCTGGCGCGCATTGTTCCTGGTCAGCGGCGCGGCGGGCCTGTTGCTGGTGCCAATCTGGTGGCGGGTTTACCGCGAGCCTGCCGAGCATCCTTCCGTAAACCATGCCGAGCTGGAGCTGATCAAACAGGGCGGTGGCCGCACGCAAGCGGAGACATCGCGGTTCACCCCCGCCTTGCTGTGGGCGCTGGCGCGCCAGCCAGAGATCATCGCCTTGTGCGCGGCGCAGTACGCCGCCTATTCCACCTTCGTCTTCTTCCTGACCTGGTTTCCCACCTATCTGGTCACGGTGCGGCACATGGCGTGGATCAGAATGGGCGCCTTGTCGTCACTGCCCTATATCGCCGGCTTCTTCGGCATACTCTTCGCCGGCTGGCTCTCGGATTTCCTGCTGGCGCGCGGTGCCTCACTGAACCTGTCACGCAAGCTGCCGGTGATCATGGGACTTGTTTTGGCGACCACAATCGTGCTGGCCAACTATGTGCAAAGCGACGCGCTGGTCGTGGCGATCCTCTCGCTCGCCTTCTTTGCCCAAGCCATGTCGTCCTCCAGCTGGGCCGCCCTGTCGGAAGTCGCACCACCCGGCACCCTTGGGATGGTAGGAAGCCTGTTCAGCGCCGCGGCCAACCTGTCCGGCATCGTCACGCCGCTGGTGATCGGGGTGATCTACCAGCAGACGGGCTCATTTGATTGGGCGCTGGGTTTCATTGGCATGGTAACGGCGGCGGGCGCGGCAGCCTGGATTTTCCTGGTCGGGGATCTCAAACCGATTGTTCTGAAAGTTTAAAGCCCCGATCATCGTTACGCGTCACAAAAGAAATTGGCCGCAACACGGGTTGCGGCCAATCTCGCTTCTGGTTTCCGGCAAGCCCTCGGCTTGATCAGGTATTCATGCTTTCGAAGAACTCGCTGTTGTTCTTGGCCGACTTCAGCTTATCGAGCAGGAACTCGATGGCGTCCACCGTGCCCATCGGCGACAGGATGCGGCGCAGGACATAGGTCTTGGCCAGCTGGCCCTTTTCGACCAGCAGTTCGTCCTTGCGGGTGCCCGAGCGCATGATGTCGATGGCCGGGAACACGCGCTTGTCGGCGACCTTGCGGTCCAGGATGATTTCGCTGTTGCCGGTGCCCTTGAACTCTTCGAAAATCACTTCGTCCATCCGGCTGCCGGTATCGATCAGGGCGGTGGCGATGATGGTCAGCGAACCGCCTTCCTCGATATTGCGCGCCGCACCGAAGAAGCGCTTGGGGCGCTGCAGGGCGTTGGCGTCCACGCCGCCGGTCAGCACCTTGCCTGAAGACGGGACGACAGTGTTGTAGGCGCGGCCCAGGCGCGTGATCGAGTCCAACAGGATGATGACGTCGCGGCGATGCTCGACCAGGCGTTTGGCCTTTTCGATCACCATTTCGGCAACCTGCACGTGGCGGGTGGCCGGCTCGTCGAAGGTGGAGGAAATCACTTCGCCCACCACGGTGCGCTGCATGTCGGTGACTTCTTCCGGGCGTTCGTCGATCAGCAGCACAATCAGGAAAGCGTCGGGATGGTTGGCGGCAATGGCCTTGGCGATATTCTGCAGGATCACCGTCTTGCCGGTGCGCGGCGGCGCGGTGATCAGGGCGCGCTGGCCCATGCCCTGCGGCGCCACGATATCGATGACGCGGCCGGTCTTGTCCTTGATGGTCGGATCGTCCAGCTCCATCTTCAGCGCCTTGGTCGGATAAAGCGGCGTCAGATTGTCGAAATGGACCTTGTGCTTGATCTGCTCGGGGTCCTCGAAATTGATGGTCGTGACCTTCAGCAGCGCGAAATAGCGTTCGCCTTCCTTGGGCGCGCGGATGGGACCTTCGGCAGTGTCGCCGGTGCGCAGGCCGAAGCGGCGGATCTGGGAGGGAGAAACATAGATGTCGTCAGGACCCGGCAGGTAGTTGGATTCCGGCGAGCGCAGGAAGCCAAAGCCGTCCTGCAGGATTTCCACCACGCCCTGGCCGGTGATCTCGACTTCGCGTTCGGCCAGTTCCTTGAGGATGGCAAACAGCATGTCCTGCTTGCGCATGGACGAGGCATTCTCGATCTCCAGCTCCTCGGCAAAGGTCACCAGATCGGCGGGTTTCTTGTTCTTGAGATCCTGCAGCTTCATCACTTGCAGGCCATCTTGGACAGTCATGGTCGGTACCTGGAACAGAAGGGGGAATTGGTTTTCGGTGCACGGAATAGGCCGGGGGCCCAAGGACCGATCATCGAAAGAGGTTGGTTTTGACCCTGTACCGTTTGCACGGTCCGCTGCTGCGTGGGTCGATCAGACGGGATGGTTATAGCGCGATTTGCGGGGCTTGCAAATATGGCCACCAAACCCTTTTGGGGCCCGTCCCGCAATTAATGTTTCAGCCGGTTCATCCGGATTAATCGACGCGCCGTAGGCGGGCTACTCACCAAAAGGCTGGACCTTCACCAGGATGATGATCAGCACCATCAGCAGCGCCGGCGCTTCGTTGACGATCCGGTAAAAGCGGGCGCTGTGGGTATTGCGGTCATTGGCGAAATCGCGCCAGCAGCGCACGAACAATCCGTGCATGCCGCTCATGATGATCACCAGCACGAACTTGATCTGCATCCAGGTGTCCAGATAGGCGCCGGTCAGCCAGGCCAGCAGCGGGCCCAGGATCCACACCGCGATCATGGACGGGTTCATGATCGCCTTCAGCAGCTTGCGCTCCATCACCTTGAAGCGCTCGCTGGACTCCGAGCCCGGCGCCGCTTCGGTGTGATAGACGAACAGCCGCGGCAGATAGAGCATGGCGCTCATCCAGGCCACCACCGCGATGAGGTGAAAGGCCAGGAACCAGGGAATGTAATTCGACAGTTCGTTGCGCAGCGCGTCCATTAGCGTTCTCCATACCCGCAGCGTTTATGACTGGTCGGACAGATGCGGCCCTCACCGCAGGTGACAGTTTTGCCGTCCAGGGCGCTCCGCACAAGACCGGCCAGGCCCTGTATGAAATCCGAATGTGACCCCACCGTGGCGGCCCGGCGATAGTCCGGCACACCCGCTTCCGCCGCCAGATGGCGATACTCGATGTCCAGCTCGACCAGGGTTTCAGAATGTTCGCTGACAAAGGCCAGCGGCACCGCGATCACGCCCTTGCCGTCGGCGCCAGCGCGGGCAATCTCCGCATCCGTAGCCGGCCCGATCCATTCTAGGCGCCCCACCTTGCTCTGGTAGCAGACCACCGGCTCCAGCTGCGGCATGTCTAGCGCCTTGACGATAGCGGCAGCGCTTTGCTCAACCTGCCACTGATAGGGGTCGCCCTTGTCGATCATGCGCTTGGGCAGGCCATGCGCCGACAACAGCAGACGATAGGAAATATCCTCCCGCGCGCCCGCCATGGCCTCGCGAATCTTCGCGGCCGAGGCGGCAACAAAGCCTTGATCCCAGGGATAGCAGCACACCCGCGATGTCGGCGCGGTCAGCCCCGCCTTTTTGGCCGCGCGATGCCAGTCCTTGACGGACGAAGCCGTGGTGGAGGTGGAATATTGCGGATAGAGCGGCAAAAGCACGATTTTATCAGGGTTAAACGCGTTGACCGCCTGTGCCGCGCCATCGCTGAAGGGGTGCCAGCAGCGCATGGCGACAAACGCCTTGGCTTCCACGCCATCGCCGGACAGCGCTGCCTGCAGGGCATCGGCCTGGCAGCGCGTCTCCGGGAAAATCGGTGAGGACCCGCCGATCTGCTCATAGATCTTGCGCGCGATTGGCGCGCGCTTTCGGGCGATGTACCGCGCCAGCGGCAAGCGGATGATCGCCGGCAGGCTGATGATGGCCGGATCGGAAAACAGATTGCGCAGGAACGGCTCGACGGCTTCCGGGGAATCCGGACCACCCAGGTTGAACAGGACGACAGCAATCTTCATGCGCGGATGCGCTTCAGCAATTGTTCGACATGGGCGATCGGAGTCTCCGGCAGGATGCCGTGGCCCAGGTTGAAGATATGCGGCTTGCCTGCCATCGCCGCTAGGATGTTGTCCACCGCCCGGTCCAGCGCGGCACCGCCGGCGATAAGCGCGATGGGATCCAGATTGCCCTGCACCGCGCAGCCCAAATTCTTCGCCGCCCAGTCCATCGGGGCTGCTGTATCCAGCGACACCGCATCCACACCGGTGGCGCGGACATAGCTTTCATAGCCGGCCAAAGTGGCGGCGCGGGGAAACCCGATGATCCTGGCGTCCGGCCTTGCCGCCCGAACCTGGGCGACGATCTTTTTGGTGGGCTCGACCACGACCTGTTCGTACAGCGCCGCCGGCAATCCCGATGCCCAGCTGTCGAAGATCTGCACCGCATCGGCGCCGGCATCGATCTGGCGGATCAGGTGGAAGGCGACACATTGCCCCAAAATATCCAAAAGGCCTGCGAAGCCCTGTGGATCGCGGTAGGCCCAGAGCTTGGCAGCTTTCTGTTCATCGCCCCCTGCTCCGGCCGCCAGATAGGTCGCCAAGGTCCAGGGCGCGCCCGCGAAGCCGAGCAAGGTGGTCTCTGGGGGAAGGCCCACCCGGGTAAGCCGCAACGCCTCGTAGACCGGCTCAAAATAGCTGGACCAGTTTTCGCGATTGGTGTCGAAACCCTGGGCGGAGGTCACAGGGACCAGGCTGGGGCCTTCGCCCTCGGTGAAGGTCACCTTCTGGCCCAGCGCCTCGGGCACGGTCAGGATGTCGGAGAACAGGATGGCCGCATCAAAGCCGAAACGGCGGATCGGCTGCAGGGTAACTTCGGCGGCATAGTCCGGGGTCAGCGCCAGCTTCCAGAAGGAACCCGCCTTGGCCCGCAATTCGCGGTACTCGGGCAGGTAGCGCCCGGCTTGGCGCATCAGCCAGACCGGCGGCGTTTTCTCAACGCCCCCTTCCAACACAGCCACGACTTTCCGACCATACTTCAAAACAAGTCTCCTAGGTATTTAAGATGATGAAGTTGATGTTAGGGCTGTGAGTTGTGGGCCAAGCTGTGTGAGGTTTTTGGCTTAAGCGAAGGCGCGCATGGACTCAAGGACTTGCGCAAATTCCGGCGGCAGGCGGACAGGGTCATGGTATGTTGGTGGTTAAGCCAAGCGTCCCCAAACCATACCTTTTGTACCGCCGTCCCCGCCGCCGCCGCCAGACCTGTGCCTGCTTTGGCCTTTTAACCCCAGGCTGCGCACAGGCCGGCCGAAATCTTGGATAGTCCTGTGGATCAGAAGTTTCACGTCCATCTTGTGTCGGATTCCACCGGCGAAACCCTGCATGCCATGGCCACCGCCGCCCTGGCCCAGTTCGAGAATGTGGATGTGATGGTCCATCCCTATGCCCTGGTGCGGTCCGAGACCCAGCTGACCCGCGCCTTGGACCATGTGGCCATCATGCCGGGCATCGTCTTCTTCACCCTGGCCAATGTGGGGCTGCGCGAGCGGTTGATCGCGCGCGGCAAGGACATCGAAGTGCGCTGCATCGACGTGCTGGAAGGCCCGGTGACGGCGCTGCGCGGGTTCCTGGGCGCCTCCGAAACCCACAAGGTCGGCCGCCAGCATGAAGTGGACGCCCGCTATCTGGACCGCATCGAAGTGCTGAACTTCACCATCGCCCATGATGACGGCCAATCGCTGGATTCCATTGACGATGCGGAAGTGATCCTGACCGGCGCCAGCCGCACCTCCAAGACGCCAACCTGCGTCTATTTGGCCATCCGCGGAATTCGTGCCGCCAATGTGCCTCTGGTGCCGCGCCTGCCGGCGCCGGCGCAATTGCTGGCGGCTAGAAAGCCCTTGATCGTGGGTTTGTGGGTGTCGCCCGACCGGCTGGTGCAGGTGCGACGCAACCGGCTGACCAGCATGGGCGAGACCCGCGACAGCGATTATGTCGAACTGGATTCGGTGCGCGCCGAGATCGCCGCCACCCGTCAGCTGTTCGAGAACCAGGATTGGCCGATGATCGATGTGTCGCGCCGCTCGATTGAAGAGACGGCAGCGGCGGTGATGAATCTTCTGGCCGAACGCAAGGACATCATCACGTGAGCTTGGTTCTGGCTTCCGGAAGCGCAAGCCGCAAAGCGCTGCTGACGGCGGCGGGTGTCGTCTTCACCGCCGATCCTGCCGACCTGGACGAAGACCGCCTGATGGCTGATCTCAAGGCGCGGGGCGCCGATGCGCCGGCTGTCGCGTCCGAACTGGCGCAGCAAAAGGCGCTGACGGTCTCGCACCGTCATCCGGGAGAGACCGTGCTGGGCGGCGACAGCGTCATCGCCTTCGGCGACGAATATCTCAGCAAATGCGCCACGCTGGATTCGGCACGGGCCCTGCTGGCGCGGCTGTCGGGACAGACCCATATGCTGGTCTCGGCAGCGGCGCTGGCCCGGGACGGCGCCTTGCTATGGACACATGCCAGCCCCTGCCGGATGGCAATGCGCGATTTAAGCCCGAATTTCCTGGACCATTATCTTGCCGCCGAAGGCCCGGCGATCCTGTCCTCGGTGGGCTGCTATCATTTCGAGGGGCGCGGGGCGCAACTCTTCGCTAAGGTGGACGGGGATTATTTCTCGGTGCTGGGCCTGCCGCTGCTGCAGGTCCTGGCCCAATTGCGCAAGGAAGGCGTCTTGGCGTCATGAGCCTGACGGGAAAAGCAAAACTCGCCGGTGTGATCGGCTGGCCGGTCAGCCATTCGCTGTCGCCGGTGCTGCACGGCCATTGGCTTAAAGAATATGAAATCGACGGCGCCATGGTGCCGCTGGCGGCAACGCGCGAGGACTTTTCCACGGTGATCGAAGGCGTGCGTCGCGCTGGCTTCAAAGGCGTGAACGTAACCGTCCCACATAAGGAAGCGGCTTTCGCTATAGCGCATACTGCTGATGATGCTGCTAAGTACGCAGGCGCTGCCAATCTGCTTGTTTTCAGAGACAACGGTACCGTGCATGCCAGGAATACCGATACGTATGGGTTGGCCGCGAGCATAATGGAAGTGCTCGAGCCGGCCTATCTTCTCGGTAAAAGAGGAGTAGTCCTAGGTGCCGGCGGTGCCGCACGTGGAGTGATATCAGCGATGGTATCCCCGTTAGGAGCATCGTGGATTCATATTCTCAATCGCGATGCTCATAGAGCTGATGTTCTTGCTAAACAGTTTGCCGCGGAGGGATCAGAAACGAAATTGATTCCAGGAAGCCTCGATGATTGGGCGACTGCGGCGAAAGACGCTGTGCTGGTTGTAAACGCGACCAGTGCCGGTATGGGCGCCAACCCGCCTTTGAACATTGATCTGAGCGCTTTGCGCAAAGACGCTGCTGTTTGCGATATTGTTTATAATCCGCTGGAAACCAAACTGCTGAAAGACGCCGCCGCCCGGGGCCATAAGACTGTTGATGGCCTTGGTATGCTGCTGCACCAGGCGGTGCCATCCTTTGAAGCGTTCTTTGGAGTAAGCCCGATAGTCACGCCGGCTTTGCGCGCGGCGCTGGTGAAGGTGCTGGGTGCCAATAAATAAAACCCCCCGGCTTTTTGTCATCGGCCTGACCGGCTCGATCGGCATGGGCAAAAGCGAAACCGCCAAACTGTTCGCTGCCGAAGGCATTCCGGTATTCGATGCCGATGCCGTAATCCACGAGCTTTATGCCGGTGAAGCGGCCGCGATGATCGAGGCGGCCTATCCCGGCACCACCAAGGCCGGTGTGGTGGACCGGGCGGCGCTGTCCAAATCCCTGGCGGGTGATCCGGGGGCACTGGCGCGGCTGGAAGGGTTGATGCATCCCCTGGTGGCCGAGCGGCGCGAACAATTCCTGGCGGCAGCGGATGCGCCCATCGTGCTGCTGGATATTCCGCTGCTGCTGGAAACCGGAACCCGGGTGGATGCCGTAGTGGTGGCCAGCGCCCCCGAGCATGTCCAGCGGATGCGGGTGTTGGCCCGTCCCGGCATGACCCAGGAGAAATTCGAAGCTCTCAAAGCCCGCCAGATGAGCGACGTGGAAAAGCGTGCACAGGCCCATTATGTCGTGACGACCGACAAGGGCTTGGATCACGCCCGCGAACAGGTGAAAATGATTCTGGCCGACATACGGAATAAAATCAGTGCGTGAGATCGTCTTCGACACCGAAACCACCGGCTTCGAGCCAAGCGACGGTCACCGGATCGTGGAAGTCGGCTGTGTCGAGCTGATGGATCATATTCCCACCGGCCGCACCCTGCAGTTCTACCTGAACCCCGAGCGCGACGTGCCCATCGAATCCCAGCGGGTGCACGGCCTGTCCAATGAATTCCTGGCCGACAAGGCGCTGTTCGCCCATGTGGTGGAAGAGTTCCTGGAATTCCTGGGCGACGCGCCGCTGGTGATCCACAATGCCAGCTTCGACATCAAGTTCATCAATGCCGAACTGGAGCGGGTCAGCCGCCCGCGCATTCCCCTGTCGCGCGCCATCGACACGATTGAAATCGCCAAGCGCAAGATTCCCGGCGCGCGTTATTCCTTGGACGAATTGTGCAAGCGTTTCGGCGTCGACCTGTCGGCTCGCACCAAGCATGGCGCGTTGCTGGACGCCCAGCTGACGGCGGAAATCTACCTGGAGCTGATCGGCGGCCGCCAGCGCGGCTTGATGCTGGCCCCGGTGGAAATCGCGGCGGCGCAAGGCACAGAACAGGTGCGCGCGGCACGCCAGCGGCCCGAGAAGCTGGCGCCGTTGATCACCGTGGTGGAACTGGAAATCCACGCCGCCTTTGTCGCCAAGGAATTGGGCGGCAAAGACCTCTGGAATAATTAAGCGCTGCCCTTAAGCGGTCCCTTGGGGGGCGGTCGTCGCCTGGGCCACGCGCGCCTGGTAGAGCTGCATGAAGTCGATCGGCTCGATCATAAGGGGCGGCATGCCGCCATCGCGCACCACATCCGACACGATGCGGCGCACAAACGGGAACAGCATGTGCGGCGCCTGGATCAGCAGGATCATCTGCTGGGTGGCGGTATCCACCACATTGCTCAGGCGGAAGATACCGGCATAGGCGACTTCCAGCAGGAACAGCGGCTTGCCGTCGTTCTTGGCATCGACGCGAATCTTCAGCTCGACCTCGAACATGTCTGCTTCGGCCAGGCGCGCGGCGTTTAGGTCCACGGCCAGTTCGATCTGGGGACGGTCCGCGATATTTGCGGTGGCGCCGGGATTTTCGAAGGACAGGTCCTTGATGTACTGGCCCACCACCTGGAGGTTGGGCATGCCCGGATTGGCCGGTGCGGGAGTTCCTTCGTTGCTCATCGTCGCGTCTCTCATGCAATTTCGGCCCGGGCGCTACCATGGATCACGCGCGGATGACAAGCGAAGCGGCCCGCGGCATCAGGCAAAAGGCGCTTTTCAGGCCCGTTTGTGGCGGTTAGGGTCGCCCCGGGCGGGACGGCCATAAACCAAGGTTCCTGAAATGCCGGATTCGCAGACACTGGTTCTTTTCGTCGCCGCCATGGTGGCGGGGGTCGTCTGTTTTCGCCTCTACAGCGTGCTCGGCCGCCGCACCGGTCATGAACCGCCGCCGCAAGCCGCTCCCGCACAGGCCCCTAACGCCCTGCAGCCGCCCGTGCAGCCGGTTCAGTCCTCCAACGGCATCCTGGAAATCCAGCTGGCAGACAACAGCTTCGACACCCCCAAATTTCTGGCCGGTGCGCGCGAGGCCTATGCCCAGATCGTGAATGCCTTCGTAGCCGGGGACCGCGACACCTTGCGCCCGCTGCTGTCGCCGGACGTCTTCGCCGCCTTTGATGCCGGCATCACGGCGCGCAGCGCACCGCCGCCTGCGCTGGTGAAGCTTTCCGACGCCCGCATTTCGGGATCGGCGCTGCATGGGCGGGACGCGGAGATCACCGTCACCTTCACTGCTGAATTTGCCAGCGCCAAAGAAGACAACAACGTCGTCATTGACGTGTGGAGCTTCGAGCGCAACCTGGATTCCACGGACCCCAACTGGGTGCTGGTGGCGACCTCCGGCGATGTTCCGGAGTAAGCGGCTTCTTCTTCTGGCCTTGTTGGCGCTTGCGGCCTGCACCAGCCCGCCGCCGCCGAAAACCCAAGCGGTTTCCAGCCTTCATCTGTCACGTGCAAGATTTTTCGATCTGCCGGACTGGAGCGGCAGCAGCGCCGATGCGGCCCTCGCGGCATTCCGGCGCAGCTGTGTCGTGCTGACAGCAAAGCCGGCCAGCGCGCCAATGGGTGGGGCGGGCTATGCCGGCACCGTGGCAGACTGGCAAAGCGTCTGCGCCGATGCGAGCGGAGACGCCAAGGCATTCTTCCAGAAAGACTTCACCCCCTATGCGGTGAGCGGCGGCGATGGCCTGTTCACTGGCTATTATGAGCCGCAGATCAGGGGCAGCCGCACCAAGCACTGCGCCTTCCAGACGCCGGTCTATGGCTTGCCTGCGGATCTGGTGCGCGCCGATCTGGGCCTGTTCAATCCCAAGCTGAAGGGTGAACACATCTCCGGCAAAGTATCCGGACATGCGCTGGTGCCGTACGCCGACCGCGCCCGGATCAATGAAAAGGGCGTGAATGCGCCGGTGCTGTTCTACACCGATGACGCGGTGGCGTTCTTCTTCCTGCAGATCCAGGGCTCCGGGCGCGTTGTGTTCGAGGATGGTGGCACGGCGCGCATCGCCTATGCCGGCGAGAATGGCCAGCCCTACACCGCGATAGGGCGTACCCTGATTGCCGACGGATCTCTGGCGCGCGAGACCGTGTCCTTGCAGACCATCCGCGCCTGGCTTTTGGCCAACCCGGCCAAAGCCCGTGCCGTGATGGAAACCGACAAGAGCTATATTTTCTTTGAACAGAAAGCCTTGGGCGACACCGCACTGTGCTCGACCGGATCGCAAGGTGTGAACATCACCCCGCTCGGCAGCATCGCGGTGGACCAGCGCATTCATGCCCTGGGCGCGCCTTTCTATGTCGCCGCTGACGGCCCCGATCCGGTGCGCGCCGTGATGGTGGCCCAGGATACCGGCGGCGCCATTCGTGGATCCGTGCGCGCCGACATGTTCTTCGGCTTTGGCCCGGAGGCCGAACGCCGCGCCGGCGCGATGAAGGCGCCGGGGCGCCTGTATGTGCTGCTGCCCAATACTCTAGCGGGGGCCCTCGGCGACGGCCGCGATTATCCGCTATGAGCCGCCGCGTTCCGACCGACGAAGAGCGAAAGCTGTTCGAACAAACGTTCCGGGAGGGCCGACCGATCCGGCCTGCGCCGCTCAAGAGCCCGGCGAAAAAGAAAGCCGTCACCGGCGCCAGCGGCGTCAATGGCGCCACCCAGGAGCGGATGCGGCGCGGCTTGCTGGAGCCGGATGCGCGCATCGACCTGCACGGCATGACGCAAGGCGCGGCCCACCGCACGCTCTTCACCTGGCTGGCCGCGGCGCACAGCCGGGGTTATCGCCTGGTGCTGGTGATCACCGGCAAGGGCAATCCGAAAAACGACGACAACGCACCCTGGATGATGTCGCCGCATGGCGTCTTGAAGCAGATGGTGCCGCGCTGGCTGAACGAGCCGGAGCTTGCCGGATTGATTGCCAAGACCCAGCCGGCCCATGCGAAACATGGCGGTGGCGGCGCGCTGTATGTCTATTTACGAAAACCGCGATGAAACAGGCATTGCACACCATCACGGTGCCAACTCCCGGGGCCGGACTTTACGAATGCACCGATGCGGTGGCGGCGTTTGTGCGGGACGCCAGGATCGCGGACGGCCTTCTCACCTGCTTCGTCCGTCACACTTCGGCCTCGCTGGTGATCCAGGAAAATGCCGATCCGGATGTGCAAAGGGATTTGCAGGATTTC
>Ga0209829_10002817_pt1 | contig 13006 bp, 13 predicted proteins | sample C_140205_EF_Meta_FD_187311 | JGI IMG/M metagenome (GOLD analysis project Ga0209829, IMG submission 187311) | Freshwater microbial communities from Lake Croche, Canada to study carbon cycling - C_140205_EF_MetaG (SPAdes) (version 2) | ecosystem: Environmental > Aquatic > Freshwater > Lake...
GCGTAGCCGAAAGAATAATTCCGCGATTGCGTCGATCCGCAGGTCAGCACGAGATCGCCAAGGCCCGACAGGCCCATCAAAGTGTCCGGCCGCGCCCCGTAGCTGCGGCCGAATCGACTCAACTCGGCGAAACCCCGCGCCACAAGCGCAGCGACCGCGCTGGCGCCTAAGCCCCGCCCCGCCGCGATGCCGCAGGCGATGGCGAGCACATTCTTGGCCGCCCCGCCGATCTGCGCGCCGATCACGTCAGCGGTGTGATAGAGCCGGAACGAGGGCGCGCCGAGCGCCGCAGCGATGGCCTTCGCCAGCGCCTCGTCCTGCGCCGCCAGGGTCACTGCGGTCGGCAGGCCGCGCGACACGTCGGCGGCGAAGCTGGGGCCGGACAGGATCGCCGCAGGATTGTCCGGCAGCGCTTCCGCCAGAACCTCGCTCATGAAGAGGCCGGTTCCGCGCTCTATCCCCTTGGAGCAGAGCACGATGGGCCGGCCCGGCGCCACGAGTCCCTTCAGGCGGGTCGCCAGATCGCGGGTCGCCTGAGCCGGGACCACCGCCAGCAGCAGGTCGGCGCGCGCGGCTGCGGCCAGATCCGTCTGCGGCGTCACGCCCGCGTCAAGGGTCACGCCCGGCAGATGGGGATTTTCGCGGGTGCGGGCGAGGGCCGCCATGGCGGCGGGGTCGCGGCCCCACAGGTGGACCTCATGACCCGCCCGCGCCGCCACATTGGCGAGCGCCGTACCCCATGCGCCCGCGCCCAGAACACAAACCGAGCGGAATTCCACTTTGCGCCTCGCGTGTTGAACAGGCGCCGACCCTAGTCCAGTTCGCGCCCGGGCGGAACCGGGTCAGGGCCGAAAGGGATCATTGTCCCGCCGCGTCCAGATCTGCTGGAATTTCAGGGCGAAGGCGCCAGCCGCCTCGGAACTCTCAAGGACAATGATGTCATTGTCCTGCCGCCGCGCGCCCGAAAAGCTGAAATTGGCCGAGCCCGTGCGCAGCCAGCGTCCGTCCACCTGATAGGCCTTGAAATGCATGATGTCGCGGCTGGTGGCCTTGAAGCGGGTCTCGACGCCGGGCATGCGCAGCAGGGCGGCGAGGCGTTCGCGCGGCTCGCCATCCTGCGGATCGCGCTGGTCGGCGTCGAGATACAGCCGCAGCCTGACCCCGCGCCGCGCGGCGGCTTCCAGGGCGTCGATGACAGGGCGCTGGGTCAGCACATAGGCGGCCATGTCGATATTATGCCGGGCGCGGGCGATGAGGCCGGGGTCGATCTGGTCGAAACCTTCGGAGGGGCCGTAATAGATGCGCGCGGCGGCCATGGTCGGTTCGTGGTCGAGCGGTCCGCGCGCGGAGCCTGGCGCGAGGCTCAGCAGCAGGGTGGCGGCCAGAACAAGGGGTCGTCGCATGGGAGCCCGCGAATCGGAGGCTTAAGCTTTTCCATTGTGGGCGCGCGGCGCGCTCGCGTCGAGGGGCCAGCGGGGGCGGGGGGCGAAGTCCATGCCGTCGGTCATGCCAAGGCGCAGGCGCTCCAGCCCCGCCCAGGCGATCATGGCGCCATTGTCCGTGCAGAGCCCTGGCGGGGGAATGATGAGCTTGACGCCGGTCTGGGTGGAGAGGCGGTTCAGGGCGTGGCCGATGGCCTGATTGGCCGCCACCCCGCCCGCCACCACGAGGGCATGGGGAGCGCCGAACTGTTCCCGGAACAGGCGCAGGCCCGCGCGGGTCCGGTCGCCGATCACATCCACGACGGCGGCCTGAAAGCAGGCGCAGAGATTGGCGATGTCGGCGGGGCGGGGCGCGCGTCCCAGCTTCTGGATCTCCAGCCGCACGGCGGTCTTGAGGCCGGATAGGGAGAAATCCGCGCCGGGCCGACGCAGCATGGGGCGGGGCAGGTCGAAAGCGGCGGGATCGCCCGTTTGCGCCTCCTTCTCAACTTGCGGCCCGCCGGGATAGGGCAGGTTCAGCATCTTGGCGACCTTGTCGAAGGCCTCGCCGATGGCGTCGTCCACGGTGGCGCCGATGCGGGTATAATCCCCCACGCCCCGCACCGCGATCAGCTGGGTATGGCCGCCCGAAACGAGCAGCAGCAGATAGGGGAAATCGACCCCGTCGGTGAGCCGCGCCGTCAGCGCATGGGCCTCCAGATGGTTGATCGCCATGAAGGGCTTGCCCCCCGCCAGCGCCAGCGCTTTGCCAGTGGTCAGCCCCACCATGACCCCACCGATCAGGCCGGGGCCAGCGGCGGCGGCGATTCCGTCGAGCTGGGCGAAGCGCAGCCCCGCCTTGTCGAGGGCGCGCCGCACCAGATGGTCGAGAATCTCCACATGGGCGCGGGCGGCGATCTCGGGCACCACGCCCCCATAGGCCGCATGTTCGGCGATCTGGGAATGCACTTCGTTCGACAGGATCGCGCCGCTCCCGTTCGGCCGCAGTTCCACCACGGAGGCGGCGGTTTCGTCGCAGGTGCTCTCGATCCCCAGAACGCGCATCTTTTCTCCTGATTCCCCGTCTTTCGCCTTGGCCAAACGCACCCTATAGTCCCCCCCATCCTTTCGGCAATGATTGTGGCGGGACTTCAAGAGACCATGACAGACACCTTCCTTCGAATTGGCACGCGCGGCTCTCCTCTCGCGCTCGCCCAGACCCATATGGTGCGTCGTCTGCTGGCGCAGGCCCATGGCATCGCCGAGGACCGCATCGAGGTCGTGGTGATCCGCACCACCGGCGACGCCATTCAGGACCGGCCCCTTTCGGAATCCGGCGGCAAGGGCCTCTTCACCAAGGAGCTGGACGCGGCCCTGCTGGACGGGAGCATCGATCTGGCGGTCCATTCCTCCAAGGATCTGCCGACCGTTTTGCCCGATGACCTGTGCGTTGCGGGCTATCTGCCGCGCGAGGATGTGCGCGACGTGCTCATCACCTCCCATGGAAAGAGCTTCGCGGACCTCCCGCAGGGGGCGAAGCTGGGCACGGCTTCCTTGCGCCGTGGCGCCCAGGCCAAGCGCCTGCGGCCCGATATCGAGCTGACCCTGCTGCGCGGCAATGTGGAGACGCGCCTGCGCAAGGCCGAAAGTGGCGAGGTGGACGCCACCTTGCTGGCGCTGGCGGGCCTCAAGCGTCTGGGTCTCGCAGACCGGGCCACCGCCATTCTCAATGTGGACGATTTTCTCCCAGCCGTGGGCCAGGGCGCCGTCGGCGTCACCACCCGCACGCAGGATCACGCCACCCGGGTGGCTCTGGGCGCCATTTTCGATGACGCAACCGGCGTCGCCCTCACCGCCGAACGGGCCTTCCTGCGGGTGCTCGACGGCTCCTGCCGCACCCCCATCGCGGGCCATGCGCAGGTCGTGGACGGGCGGGTCGTGTTCAAGGGCACGGTGCTGCGGGCCGATGGGTCGCAGGCCTGGGATGTGGAGGATTCCGGCCACCCCGATGAAGCCGAGGCCATCGGCGCGCGGGCGGGCCAGCGCCTGCTCGACGCCATGCCGCCGGGCGTGCTGCCCTGACATGCGGGTGATCGTGACCCGGGCCAGGGGCGATGCGGAGCGAACCGCCGCCGCCCTGCGCGCCCGGGGCCATGAGGCGCTGCTTTCGCCAGTGCTCGAAATTTTTGGCGCGGGGGCGGTGATCGACCCCGTGGGAGCGCAGGCCCTCGTCGCCACCAGCGCCCATGCCTTTGACGTGCTCGCGCGCCCCGACGCGGAGCGGCTCGCCCATCTGCCCATCTTCGTGGTCGGCGCCCGCACGGCGCAGGCGGCCCTCAGTGCAGGCCTCGCCGCGCCCCGCCTGGTTGCGGCGAGCGCTGCGGAGCTGGCGCCCCCGCTGGCTGCGGCGATGGAGGCCCCCGCGCGGCTGCTCTATCTGGCGGGCCATGACCGCAAGCCCGATCTGGAAGAGGCGCTCGAGCGGCTAGGCTTCCATCTCGACGTCGCCGTGACCTATGAGGCGCGCGCCCTTGAGGCGCTCTCGCCCGAGGCCGCAACCGCCTTGGCGGCAGGCGAGGCGGACGCCGTGCTGCATTTCTCCCGCCGCAGCGCGCGGCTCTTCATGGCCTGCGTGGGCCAGGCGGGTCTTGCGCCGCAAGCCGCGCGTTTGCGCCATGTCTGCATCTCGCAAGACGCCGCAGTGGATCTGCTAACCGGCGTCCGCATCGCCCGGACGCCCGACAGCGCGGGCCTTTTCAGGGCGCTTGAACAAATGTGAGCGGCGCGACAAGATCAGATCATAAAAAATCAGGAGGAATCGTCGATGAATATCACCACCACCCGCCGCGCCTTGCTGGCTCTGAGCGCGCTCGCGGGGCTGGGGCTTGGCGCGCCGCAGGCGCAGTCCCAGGACGAGTTCTACAAGGGCAAGACTGTGCGTATCGTCGTCGGCTATGGGCCGGGCGGAGGCTACGACATCTACGCCCGCATGATCGCGCCCTATGTGGCCAAGGCGCTGGGCGCCAATGTGATCGTGGAGAACCAGCCGGGCGCCGGCGGCACCACCGCCCTCAACCGCATCGCCGCCGCCCCGCCCGATGGCCTGACCTTCATGCTGGTCAATGGTCTGGGCGCGGCCCTGTCGCAGCTCACCGAACAGGTGGGCGTGCGCTATGACCTGGGCAAGCTCAGCCATCTGGGCACGGTCAGCGCCTCGCCCTGGGTCTGGCTGGTCTCCTCCAACTCCCCCTTCAAGACCCCGCAGGACGTGCTGAACAACAAGAAGCGCTTCATGTGGTCCTCCAGCGGCCCCATCGACGGATTGTCCGATGGCGCGGCCTTCACCTGCGCGGCGCTGAATCTGGAATGCTCCATCGTGCTGGGCTATCCGGGCAGCAACGAGGCGGCGCTGGCGGTGGCCAAGGACGAGATGGACATGATCTATGTCTCGGACACCTCGGCCAACAATTATGTGAAAGCCGGGCAGAACAGGGCTTTGGCCACCATGGGCCGAGTCAAGTCGCGCTTCTTCCCTGACTTGCCGACCATTTTCGAGGCGGTGAAGATCTCGCCCGAAGGCGCGGCGCTGTTCGATTTCCATTCCACCGCCGAAAACCTCGGCCGCATCCTCGTGGCCCCGCCCGCCATGGCGCCCGACCGCCTCGCCCATCTGCAAAAGGCCATCGAGACCGCCCTGCGCGATCCCGTGCTGGTGGCGGAGGGGGAGCGCACCCAGCGCTATGTGGATTTCATCGACGCGGAAAAGACCCGCAAGGCCACGGTCAGCGTGGTGTCGGACATTTCGCCCGAGCAGAAGAAGAAGATGATCGCCATCATCGCCAGCGCGGAGAAGAAGTGAGGGGCTTTGCGCCCGGTCTGTAAAAAAACCGCCGGGGATCGCTCCCCGGCGGCTCTGATCTCAAATCCCGCAGACGCGATTACGCAGCGGCGAGGTTGCGCAGCACATACTGCATGATGCCGCCGTGGCGGAAATATTCCAGCTCGTCGAGGGTGGCGATGCGGCAGAGCAGCGGCACCTTCTTCTTCTTGCCGTCGGCATAGGTGATCTGCATCGCCATGTCCTGACGCGGCTTCAACTCGTCGCCAAGGCCCAGGATGGAGATCGTCTCGTCGCCCTTGAGCTCGAGGGACTGCCAAGTGGTGCTGGCCTTCTTGAAGGTCAGCGGCAGCACGCCCATGCCCACCAGATTCGAGCGATGGATGCGCTCGAAGCTCTGGGCGATGACAGCGCGCACGCCCAGAAGGCGCGTGCCCTTTGCCGCCCAGTCACGAGAGGAGCCGTTGCCATATTCCTCGCCCGCCAGCAGCACGAGCGGGGTCTTCTCGGCCTGATAGCGCATGGCTGCGTCATAGATCGAGATGCGGTCGCCCGAGGGATAATGGGTGGTGAGGCCGCCTTCGGCCACATTGCCATCAGCCTTCGTGTTCATGAAGTTCTTGATGCGGATATTGGCGAAGGTGCCGCGCATCATCACTTCATGGTTGCCGCGACGGGTGCCGTACTGGTTGAAGTCGGGCTCGCGCACCTGGCGCTCGGTCAGCCATTGGCCGGCCGGCGAGGCCAGCTTGATGGAGCCCGCGGGCGAGATGTGGTCGGTGGTGATCTTGTCGCCGAACAGCGCGAGAATGCGCGCATTGACGATGTCCTCGATGGGCTCGGGGGTCATGGTCATGCCCTCGAAATAGGGGGGATGCTGCACATAGGTGGAGCTCATGCTCCACTCGAAGGTCTCGCCCTGGGGCGACTTCACCTTGCGCCAGTTGGAGTCGCCGTTGAAGACGTCCGCATAGCGTGACTTGAACACCTTCTTTGTCACGAATTTCTTCATGTAGGCGTTGATTTCCTTCGAGGTCGGCCAGATGTCCGCGAGGAACACATCCGCGCCGTCCTTGCCCTTGCCGAGGGGCTCGGTCGTCAGGTCCATATGGACGTTGCCCGCCAGCGCATAGGCGACCACGAGGGGAGGCGAGGCCAGATAGTTCGCCTGCACGTCGGCGTTGATGCGGCCTTCGAAGTTGCGGTTGCCCGAGACCACGGCGGCGGCGATCGTGCCATTGTCGTTGATCGACTTGGAGATCTCCTCAGCCAGCGGGCCGGAGTTGCCGATGCAGGTCGTGCAGCCGTAACCGATCAGGTTGAAGCCGAGCTTGTCGAAGTCCTTCTGAAGGCCGGCGTTGGCGAGATATTCGCCAACCACCTGCGAGCCGGGGGCCAGCGAGGTCTTCACCCAGGGCTTGGAGCGCAGGCCCTTGGCCACCGCGTTGCGCGCCAGCAGGGCGGCGGCGATCATCACGCTGGGGTTCGAGGTGTTGGTGCAGGAGGTGATGGCGGCGATGGTCACGTCGCCATGGCCCAGATCGAACTTCTTGCCCTCGACGGGGAAGCGCTTCGACAGCTCGTCGCCCTTGCGATATTCGGTCTCCATCGCCTTTTCGAAGACCTTCGAGACGTCTTCAAGGGCCTGACGGCCTTCGGGACGCTTGGGGCCAGCCATGGAGGGCACGACCGAGGCGAGGTCGAGTTCGAGCGTGTCGGTGAAGACCGGATCGGGCGACTTGGCGGTGCGGAACAGGCCCTGGGCCTTGGCGTATTTCTCGACCAGCGCGACACGGGCCGTCTTGCGGTTCGTGTTGGTGAGGAAGTCGATGGTCTCGGCGTCGATGGGGAAGTAGCCGCAGGTCGCGCCATATTCGGGCGCCATATTGCCGATGGTGGCGCGGTCGGCCAGGCTCAGATCGTTGAGGCCGGGGCCGAAGAACTCGACGAACTTGCTGACGACGCCCTTCTTGCGCAGCATCTGGGTGACGGTCAGCACGAGATCGGTGGAGGTCACGCCCTCCTTCAGCTTGCCGGTGAGCTTGAAGCCGATGACTTCGGGCAGCAGCATGGAGAGCGGCTGGCCGAGCATGCAGGCCTCGGCCTCGATGCCGCCTACGCCCCAGCCCAGAACGGCCATGCCGTTGACCATGGGGGTGTGCGAATCAGTGCCGACCAGCGTGTCGGGATAGGCGACTTCCACCGTGGAGGCCTTGCCGCGCTTGGGGGTGTACTTTTCCTTCTTCGTCCAGACGGTCTGGGACAGATATTCCAGATTCACCTGATGGCAGATGCCGGTGCCGGGCGGCACGACGGAGAAGTTCTTGAAGGCGCCCTGGCCCCACTTCAGGAACTGATAGCGCTCGCCGTTGCGCTGATATTCCAGATCGACGTTCTTCTTGAAGGCCTTGGCGTTGCCGAACTCGTCCACGATCACCGAATGGTCGATCACGAGATCGACGGGGACCAGCGGATTGACGCTCTCGGCCTTGCCGCCGAGCTTGGTCACGGCGTCACGCATGGCGGCCAGATCGACCACGGCGGGCACGCCGGTGAAGTCCTGCATCAGCACGCGCGCCGGGCGGAAGGCGATTTCCTGCTCGCCCTTGCCGCGATTCTCCAGCCAGGCGGCGCAGCCCTCGATGTCCGCCTTGGTGACCGAGCGGCCGTCCTCGAAGCGCAGCAGATTCTCGACCAGCACCTTCATGGAATAGGGAAGCTGGGAGATGCCCTTGAGGCCATTCTTCTCGGCGATCTTGAGCGAGAAGTAATGGTAGGTCTTGGTGCCTACGGTGAGGGTTTTGCGGCATTTGAAGCTGTCGAGAGACATGTGCTGGCCTCGGTTCGTTTGCAGTGGTGAAGAATGGGTCGGCGGCGTTATAGATAATTTTCTGCGGCGGGGCTACACGGACAAAAGCCCAAGATGCGAGGATTTCGGTGGTTTTTCACCCACAGCTCAGTCTCCAAGCCCATGACCTTGCGCTCGCGCGGGGTGGACGGCGGCTGGCGCAGGGCCTGTCGTTCACCTTGAAGGGCGGCGAGGCGCTGCTCGTCACAGGGCCGAATGGGGCAGGAAAATCAACGCTTTTGCGCGTTTTGGCCGGATTGCTGGCGCCCGCCTCCGGCGCCCTGTCGCTTGAAGGCGCAGGGGTGGAGGCGCCCGGATTGGCCGCCCATTACCTCGGTCACGCGGAAGCCTTGAAAGGCGCGCTGACGGCGCAAGAAAATCTCGAATTCTGGTCCGCCATGCTGAAAATGGGCGATCCGGGGCTCGATCCGCAGGCTGCGCTCGTGCGAGTCGCGCTCAGTCACGCGCCCGATATTCCGGTTTCCTATCTCTCCGCAGGCCAGCGGCGGCGCGTCGGCATCGCCCGTCTGCTGGTGGCGCCGCGTCCCCTCTGGCTGCTGGACGAACCCACCACCGCGCTCGACGCCGCCTCGCAGGCGCGCCTCGCCGCCTTGATGAAGGAACATCTGGCTTTGGGCGGGCTCATCGTGGCCGCCACCCATGGGGATCTGGGCCTGCCCGCGCGGGAGCTGCGGCTGGGGGCGGCGCCATGAGGGCGCTCGCAGCCCTGTTCGCCCGCGAATTGCGGCTGGCCAATCGGGCTGGCGGCGGCGGCGCCATGGGCGTCGTGTTCTTTCTGATTCTCGTCACCATCGTGCCCTTCGCCATCGGGCCGGATCTCAACCTGCTGGCGCGCATCGGCCCGGCGATCCTGTGGATTGCCGCGCTCCTGTCGACGCTGCTGGGCCTCGACCGGCTGTTTCTCTCCGATCACGAAGACGGGTCGCTCGATCTGCTGGAAATGGCCGACACGCCGCTGGAGCTGGTGGTTCTGGTGAAATGCCTCGCCCATTGGGCCGTCACGGGCCTGCCCCTGGTGCTGGCCGCGCCGCTCTTTGGCGTGATGCTGGCGGTGGAGGGGGACGCGCTTTGGGGCGTCACCGCCTCGCTGGCGGTGGGCACGCCAGCCCTCACCTTCATCGGCGCCATCGGGGCGGCGCTGACCGTCAGTCTGCGCCGGGGCGGGCTGCTGATGGCGATCCTCGTTCTGCCCTTCACCGTGCCAGCGCTGATCTTCGGCGTCTCGGCGGCCTCGGCGGCGAGTGGCGGGACGGTGCCCTTTCTGACGCCTTTCCTGATCCTGTGCGCCCTCAGCCTCGCCTCCATGGCGCTGGCGCCCTTCGCGGCGGCGGCGGCCTTGCGCAGCGGCGGCTGATGGGGTTCAGTGCCACCGCGCCCGCCCGGCCCGGCGCAAGGGACCAGCATGCTCAAATACGCCAACCCGACCTTCTTCCTGCGCCTCGTCGGCGCCGTCCTGCCCTGGCTCTGGGGCGCGACGATCCTGACCCTTGGCGTCGGCCTCTACATGACCTTCCTGATCGCCCCCGCCGACTATCAGCAGGGCGAGACGGTGCGGATCATGTATATCCACGTGCCCGCCGCCTGGCTGTCCATGTTCATCTATACGGTGATGACGCTTTCGGCGCTGGGCACGCTGGTCTGGCGCCATCCGCTGGCGGACGCCTCCCAGCAGGCGGCGGCGCCTTTGGGGGCGGGCTTCACCTTCATCTGCCTGGTCACGGGCTCGCTCTGGGGCAAGCCCATGTGGGGGACCTGGTGGGTCTGGGACGCGCGGCTGACGTCCGTGCTGGTGCTGTTCCTGATCTATCTGGGCCTGATCGCGCTGTGGAACACTATCGAGGAGCCGCTGAAGGCGGCGCGCGCGGCGGCGATCCTGACCCTGGTGGGGGTGGTCAATATTCCCATCATCAAATTCTCGGTCGATTGGTGGAACACCCTGCATCAGCCCGCCTCCGTGCTGCGCATGGGTGGGCCTGCGATCCATCCGACCATGCTCTGGCCGCTGCTGGTGATGGCGGTGGGGGCGAGCCTGCTGTTCGTCTGCCTGCATCTGATGGCGATCCGCAACGAGATTCTGCGGCGGCGTTTGCGGCGCCTGTCCTATCTGGCCGCCGAAGCCGCTGACCATGTGCTGGAACCCCGGGCGGAGGCGGGCGCATGAGCGACCATGCGGACTTCATCATCGCCGCTTTCCTCATCGCTGGCGCCGTGGTGGCCGTGATGCTGGGGGCGATCATGCGCGATCATGGCGCCCTCAAGCGGGCGCTCGCCAAATTCCCGCCGCGCGGCGAGGGGGAGGCCCCATGAGCGAGGCGCCCGCGCGCCAGGCGCTCCCCCGCCGTTGGCTCACCCTGCTGCCGCTCATCGCCTTTCTGGCGCTGGCGGCGCTGTTTCTGCTGCGCCTCTATTCCGGCGATCCCCAGCGCCTGCCTTCGCCCCTGATCGGCAAGCCCGTCCCCGCCTTCACCCTGCCGCCGCTTGAAGGGTCGGGCCTCGCGGGCTTTGGCGATGACGATCTGCGCAGCGGCAAGGTGACGCTGGTGAATGTCTTCGCCTCCTGGTGCGGGCCTTGCCGGGATGAGCATCCGCTGCTGATCGCGCTGGTGAAAAACCCCGAGCTGGCGCGCGCGGGCGTGCGGCTGGCCGGTCTCGCCTACAAGGACGAGCCGGGCAATTCCATGAAGTTCCTGAAGGAGATGGGTAACCCTTACGCGCTCATCGGCGTGGACCGCTCAGGGCGGGTGGGGATTGATTGGGGCGTCTATGGGGTGCCCGAGACCTTCGTGGTGAAGGGCGATGGAACCATCGCCTACAAGTTCATCGGCCCGCTCTCGCAGGGCGCCCTGCGCGACGAACTCATGCCGCAGATCGAGAAGGCGCTGCGCTGAGACTTATTTGTCATTGCTGGGATATTCGAAGCAGAAATAGCCGATGAAGCAGGCGCCGTTGTCGCGCGTCGGTGCGAAAAGAGGCTTGGTGCCCTCGCCCTTGTTGCAGAAGCCCTGGCCGGTCACAACGCGATCGTAGGTGTCGCCGCCCGTGCCGATCACCACGGCGCCCTTGGAGGCCACGAAACTGGCGGCCGCGGAGCAGGACATGCTGGTGGTGGACTGCCGCGTCTGGGCCTGTGCGCCGAAAGCGCAGGCTGTGACGGCGATCAGGACGAATGCGGCGGCGCGTAGCGTCATGGTCTGCCTCCTTAAAAATGTTCCGGCTCTTCCTCTTCCTTGATCTCATGTTTCATGATCAGGGGAATCTGCGCCAGAGCAAAGACGATGGTGAGGGGCATGGTTCCGAAAACCTTGAAGCTCACCCAGAAATCCGTGGTCTGGGTGCGCCAGACCAGTTCGTTGACCCCTGCCAGCAAGAAGAAGAACAGGCCCCAGCGCAAGGTGAGGATCCGCCAGCCTGTTTCAGTGAGCCGCATCATGCTGTCGAGCACCACGGGCAGCAGGGGCTTGCCCATGGCCAGAGCGACCAGCAGCACGGCGCCGAAGATGGAATTGACGATGGTGGGCTTCATCTTGATGAAGAGCTCATCCTGAAAGATGAAGGTCAGGGCGCCGAAGACCAGCACCGCCACGGCGGTCACCAGCGGCATGATGGGCAGATGGCGGGTCAGCAGCCAGGAGGCCGCCAGCGCCGCCACCACGCCCACCATCAGCACGCCTGTGGCGATGAAAATGCCGAATTTGGCGTTGGCGACAAAGAACAGAACCAACGGCCCCATCTCCAGCGCCAGTTTGAGGGCGGGGTTCTGTCTGGGGCGTTTCGACTGTTGAGGCGCGGGCTCGGTCATGTCAGGCGGTCCTCTCGTCGGTGGCGTCCCGGTCGATGCCTGCGATGGCGTGGGCGAAATCTCGCGCCTCGAAGGGTTCCAGATCGTCGCGCCCTTCGCCCACGCCGATGAAATGCACGGGCAGGGCGAATTTTTCCGCGATGGCGACCAGAATGCCGCCGCGCGCGGTGCCGTCAAGCTTGGTCATGACAAGGCCTGTCACCCCCGCCACCTTGCCGAAGATCTCCACCTGGCTCATGGCGTTCTGCCCCACGGTGGCGTCGAGCACCAGCAGCACCGCATGGGGCGCCGCCGCATCCACCTTCTTCATCACGCGCACGACCTTTTCAAGTTCCGCCATCAGCTCCTTGCGGTTCTGCAACCGCCCGGCGGTGTCCATCATCAGCACATCGACGCCCTCGGCCTGCGCCTGTGTGATGGCGTCGAAGGCGAGGCCCGCGGCGTCCGCGCCTTGCGGACGGGAGATGACTTTTGCGCCAATGCGCTCGCCCCAGATCTCCAGTTGCTGGATCGCAGCGGCGCGGAATGTGTCGCCCGCCGCCAGCATGACCGATTTGCCCTCAGCCGCGAATTGCCCCGCGAGCTTGCCGATGGTGGTGGTCTTGCCCGAACCGTTGACGCCCACCACGAGAATCACGAAGGGCTTCGTGGCGGGATCGACGATGAGCGGCCGCGCCACCGGCAGCAGCACCTTCTCCACCTCGCTGGCGAGAATGGCCTTCACCTCCTCGGGTTCGATCTGCTTGTCGTAGCGGCCCTTGCCAACAGCGTCGCGGATGCGCAGGGCGGTGGCGACCCCCAGATCGGCCTGAATCAGAATGTCCTCCAGCTCGTCGAGCATGGCGGCGTCGAGCTTGCGCTTGGTGAAGACATCCACGATCCCCTTCGAAATCGTGGAGGAGGAGCGCGCCAGCCCCTCCTTCAGCCGCCGCCACCAGCTGCGCGGTTCGGCGGGGGCTTCGGGCGCGGGCTCCTCAGCCACGGGCGCGGGGGCGGTCTCCGCCGGGGCTGTGTCGCGTCCGCCAAACAGCCGACCGAAAAGGCCCCGCTTCCTGCCGCCCGCCTGATTGTCCTCGTCG
>Ga0209829_10002818_pt1 | contig 13006 bp, 8 predicted proteins | sample C_140205_EF_Meta_FD_187311 | JGI IMG/M metagenome (GOLD analysis project Ga0209829, IMG submission 187311) | Freshwater microbial communities from Lake Croche, Canada to study carbon cycling - C_140205_EF_MetaG (SPAdes) (version 2) | ecosystem: Environmental > Aquatic > Freshwater > Lake...
GAATTTGATTTGAACTTGGTGCCCTTAGATCAAATTGAAAGGGTGGAGATTTTAAAAGGGGCACAAAGTACTTTGTATGGGTCGGATGCCATTGGTGGTGTCATCAATATTATCACCAAAAATAAATCTATACCCAACTGGTCGGGTGATTTTAGTACAGGATCTTATGGCACGGAAAAAATAAATCTTCAACACAGCAATACTATTGGCAAATTCAATTACAATGTTGGGTTTGGCAATGAATCAGCCACCGGATTTACTTCCGCAACAGATATCACTGGGAAAAATAATTTTGACAAAGATGGATATGCGAATAAAAATTGGTTTGCCAATGTGAATTATGCAATCAACCCCTATTGGAATGTAAAAGTTTCCACGCATCAAACAAGTTACCATGCAGCTATTGATTATGGCGCATTTAAAGATGACAAAGACGATCAATTTAACAATGCTACCAAAATGACGGGGCTTATTTTAAAATACAAAAAAGAAAAAACTATTTTTCAATTGCAGTATCAGTTAAGTAACCAGGATAGGCAATACAAAAATGATAGCGCAGATAAAACCTATATTATATACGAGAACAATCAATACACAGGAAAATCTCATTTCGCAGATGCGTTTTTTTCTACTTCTATAACTAAAAATATACAATGGATTATTGGCGGCGATTTTAGATATGGTTCTTACCATCAAACTTATGCTTCCATAAGCAAATGGGGTCCATACAATGATAATTTTAAAGACACTTTTCAATACCAGACTGCCTTGTACAGCTCATTATTAATAAATGACGCTTCCAATAAATGGTTATTAGAATTAGGTGGGAGAATGAATAAGCATAACCGTTATGGAAGCAACCAAACTTTTACCATTAGTCCTTCTTATAAATTAAGCGCCGCATTTCGTTTGATGGCAAGCGCTTCTACTGGATACAAGGCCCCTTCCTTATATCAACTAAGTTATAATGAAGACTTAAAACCAGAACAATCCTTTAATACAGAAATAGGCATTGAATATAAAACCAATGCTGTTTTTGCAAGAGGGGTATATTATAATAGAACCATTGATAATGGTATTGACTATAACTATATTGATTATAATTTCTTTAATTATATTAGGCAAAAAGTAAATGGAACGGAACTTGAATTTAATTGGAAAGCGAATGAAAAAAATAATATTTCATTGAACTATACTTTAATGAATGGACAAGAGACGAATCAAAATAGAGTAACCACTACCGATACCATTACTTATAATTATTTATTAAAGCGTCCTAAAAATACAGCGGGTATTCAGTGGTCTTTTCAGCCATCTCCCAAATTAAATGTAAGCATTGCAGCTAGATATATTAGTAAGCGCTACGATGTAGGCGGATACGCCGCAGAAGATGTTAGTTTAAAAAGCTATACCCTATTAAATGCGCATATTCAATACAAATACAATAAGCATATATTACTATATGCCGACGCACAAAATATTGGCAATACAGTGTTTCAGGAGATTAATGGCTATAATGCCATTGGAAGAATGGTTCAATTTGGAATACGTTTGAATTAAATGATCATTTGAATGAATTAGTAAATCTAAAAAAGCTTTGTATCTTCATACAAAGCTTTTTTTATGGTATTTCATTTTGACCAATTACTAACCGTTATTTTCACTTTGTTTGCCGTAATTGATATAGTGGGCTCTATTCCACTATTAATTGCCATGAAAGAAAAATCAGGGGCCATTCAATCGCTTAAAGTAACCCTTATTTCAGGGGCACTTATGATTTTGTTTTTATTTCTTGGCAAACCCTTCTTACAATTATTGGGATTAGATGTAAAATCCTTTGCAGTGGGTGGTTCTATTGTCATTTTTTTATTAGGACTTGAAATGGTATTGGGTCATGAAATTTTTAAAGGCGATAAAAATGCACAATCAGGTGCAGTCGTTCCTATTGCCTTTCCTATTATTGCTGGTAGTGGAACACTTACTACTATTATGTCTTTGAAAGCCAACTTTGATGAATTGTATATTGCACTAGGTATACTTATAAACTTAGTAATTGTTTATGCAGTACTAAAATCTCTTACTATAATAGAAAAACTGCTAGGGCCCGGAGGCTTACTAGCAGTTCGTAAATTTTTTGGCGTGATTCTTTTAGCTATTGCTGTAAAAATATTCTCTAGCAATGTTGGGGCTTTGAGGAGATAGTTATAGGAGTCTTTCGATGGAGATGAAATTATAATTTAATATAACCGTAATTAACCTGATAAGTTGTTGAGGTTGTATTTCTAATACCAAAAATAAAATTATTGCTATTTAAGCCAGAATAAGAGGATGATCTTACTATTGAATTTGGCCCAACAATTTGATCTGGCAAAGAAATAAAATCTAAAGGTGTGCCGCCTCCATTATAAACCCAAGAACTATAATTACCCGCAACTGGTACATTTGTATTTGTAATTGTAACTAGTGCATTATAAGTTATTATTCCATTAGGTACATTCCCATTTACCCAAATTAAATATGTGCCTATCGAAAGTCCAATAGTGAAATAATTTGTACCATTAGGAACGTTCCAGCTGCCTGTTTCTTTAATCGCAACATCTGTTAATTGACTTCCACTTCCAATAAAATTAGTTGCTTTTACTGAACTTGCATTTAATGCACCACCAATACCTGCTCCTCCTGCTACAGTTAAAGCCCCTGTTGAAGTAGAATTACTTACTGTAGTTCCAGTTAAAGCTAAACTAGTTCCAGATGCAACTCCTAAAGTTGGTGTTGTTAAAGTTGGACTAGTCCCAAATACTAAAGCTCCTGAACCAGTTTCATCTGAGATTGCGGATGCTAAATTTGAACTAGTGGGAGTTGCTAAAAATGATGCAACTCCTGTCCCTAATCCACTAACCCCAGAAGCAATAGGAAGGCCTGAAGCATTCGTTAAAGTTGCAGAACTTGGTGTACCTAATGCAGGTGTTGTTAAAGTTGGACTAGTCCCAAATACTAAAGCTCCTGAACCAGTTTCATCTGAGATTGCAGATGCTAAATTTGAACTAGTGGGGGTTGCTAAAAATGATGCAATCCCAGTCCCTAATCCACTAACCCCAGAAGCAATAGGAAGGCCTGAAGCATTCGTTAAAGTTGCAGAACTTGGTGTGCCTAATGCAGGTGTTATTAAAGATGGACTTGTATTCAATACTACACTTCCTGTTCCAGTTGCAGTTGTAGTTCCAGTACCTCCATTCACAACAGAAACTACATTTGTTGTACTATTTATAATATAAATCCAAGCGCTTCCATTGTAATAATATAATCCAGAAGTTCCATCAGTTTGATATACCATTAAACCTTCTGCAGGACTAGATATAGCTGTCCTTTGTGCATTTGTCATTCTTGGTGGCAAGAATCCTTTAGTGGTTGAAAACACATCTAGTTTTGCTGATGCATTAGGTGTAGTTGTCCCAATTCCTGTTTGGGCCTCTACAAAAGAAGCAATTAACAATACGTTTAATAGGAAGAATATTTTTTTCATAATTTATACAATTTTATATTGAAGAGCCAACTTAAATAGCTCAATATTATTGGTTACCCCAACTTTAGAAAGAATATTCTTTTTAAAAGTGGAAATAGTATTTGATTTTAATTCCATAGAAGCACTAATGTCTTTCACTTGTGCTCCTTGTAAGATTAAATTCAATACTTCTCTTTCTCTTTTTGAGAGAATGTTAAAAGGATTTGCTGATGTTAAAGTTTCCATTAAATATATAGTTGAATAATTTTAAATAAGATTGATAGGTTTAGAATAATGCCCTGAATACGACCCAGTTGCTGCCATCAGAAACCAGTTTTACCCAGTTATTAGAAGCTTCAGAACCAATTGTAAATGAAGTTACTGCTGTATTTGAGCTATCTACATAAATTGTTTCTGTTCCAGATCTAGCAACAGTAACTACTTTTGTGGTTCTATTTTTAATAATAATTTCTTTACCTGCATTGTTTGTTGCTGCAGGAAGAGTTAATGTACCATCTGCAGTTCCATCATAAAATACATACTTATCAGAAATTAATATTGTAGCTGTTGCTGTTGGTTTTGAAACAGCGCTAGATCCATATGTCCAGCTGGCTAAACCATTAGCATCAGAAGTTAATACTCGATTTAAACCTGCACCAGTTGGTATTGTTAAAGATGTTAAAGTTGAATTACCAGATGCAGTTAAAGAAGTTAAACTTGTCACTCCAGTAACATTTAAACTTGACGAAGTTATATTTCCTGAAAAATTAGCAGTCGTACCAGTTAAAGTTCCTGTTAAGGTTTCTCCAGCAAATGTTGGCGAAGATGTTGTAGTAACCGATTGACCAACTGATACAATATTTGATGAAATAGTTACACCAGAACCAGCTGTTAATGCAGTTTGTTTATTATTAAACGTTGACCAATCTGTACTACTTAAATAACCATTCGTAGTTGAAGTAGCTACAGGTACAGATATTGTGTTTGTTGTTCTAGAGAGTGGTGATGAAAAAGTTAATGGAACTTCAAAATCCGATGTACTACTAATTGCAGCTGATCCTAATCCTAAATTTATTCTTGCTGCTGAAGAAGAATTTGCTCCTGTTCCTCCATAAGCAACAGCTAATGTTGATCCGTTCCAAGTTCCAGATGTAATTGTTCCCACACTAGTTAAACTTGAACTAGTGACTGTTGATTTTAATGTCGTGCCTGATAAAGTTCCAGCATCTGCAATAATTGTAATATCTGCACTTCCATTAAATGCAGTTCCATTAATATTTCTTGCGGTTGCTAATGTTGTTGCTGTACTTGCATTACCTGATAATGCTCCGGTAAACCCAGTTGAACTTACAGAACTTAAGCCTGTTACTGAAGTTACCGTTCCACCCAATGTTAAAGCGGTTGAGCCTAATAAAGTTGAACTAGATGCTAATTGAGCGTTGGTAATACCTGCATTACTTGCTAGGTTACTAGTAGTTAACCCTGTTGCTGAAATAGTTCCTCCACTTATTGATATTCCAGAACCAACTCCTGCGGTTAAGGCAGTTTGTTTATTATTAAACGTAGTCCAATCTGTACTAGTTAAATAACCATTCGCACTTGAAGTGGCTGCTGTAATTGAAAATGTACCTGAACCACTATTATAATTTAATGGTGCAGTAGCACTTAAACCCGATAAGCCAATTCCTCCTAACCCAGCTAATGTATAGTTGGGAATATTTAATGTGTTGCTAGTAAATGTAGCTGTGCCTGAACTACCAGTAGTTGTTAATGAAATAGGTGCTTGGAAATCAGTTCCTGCAACCGCTATTGTTGGCACACCAGTAGATGTTGTATTTTTTAATAGACCAGTCCCTAATGTAGATAATGCAGTTCCGTTTATTTTACCAACAGTAGCTGTAAATGTTCCAGTACCATATCCGGTAACATCGCCAGTTAAAACAATGGTTTGATTACCTGTATTGGTTCCACTTAAATTTGATGCAGTTATGGTTCCAGAAAAATTTGCAGTTGTACCAGTTAAAGTTCCTGTTAATGTTTCGCCAGCAAAAGTTGGTGAAGATGTTGTAGTAACAGATTGACCAATTGATACAATATTTGATGAAATAGTTACACCTGAACCAGCAGTTAATGCTACTTGCTTTGCATTAAATACATCATAATCAGATTTACTTAATAAACCTGCAGTTACACTAGTTGCTGATGCCAATGGTATATTTAAAGTATGTGTTGATGATGCTGAACTAAATGCAGGTGCAGTGCCAGAAGTTCCAACTATTAATGTTTGAGTGCCTGATGTAATTCCATTAATAGATGTAATTCCAGTAGCTGCCGGATTTGTCCATGCAATACTTGTTCCATTAGAAGACAACACTTGACCACTTGATCCTACACTAGTTAACCCTGTTCCTCCATGTGCAATATCTATAGTACTAGCACTCCATGTACCAGAAGTAATTGTTCCTACAGTATTTAAACTCGATAATGAGGTTAAGGTTGAATTTGATGTTGCTGTTATATTTCCAGCAGTGGTTGCTGTCGTTGCATTACCAGTTAAATTTCCAATGATATTGCTATTAAAAGTTTTAGCTCCAGCAATGGTTTGAGCCCCTGTTGAAATTAATCCAGGATTCGATCCATCTGCAGCAGCTAATGTTAAACTTGTTCCACTTATTGTTCCACCTGCTGCGTAAGAAGTAGTTGTAGTATAGTTTAAAGAATTGACACCTGCTGTTATACCAACAGTACTCGCTGCGGTTAATCTTCCCTTGCTATCCACAGTGAATGTTGGTATTGCTGTAGAAGATCCATAAGCACCTGCGGTTACTGTTGTATTGGTTAAAGTTGAAGCAAAACTTCCAGTTCCTGTTCCTGTTACATCACCTGTTAAAGTAATGGTTTGATCTCCTGTATTAGATCCACTTAATGTTGTGATACCTAATTTTGTTTTTATAGTAGCTGTTGTTTCATCTCCTGTATTAGTACCTGAAGTATTTGATAATACTCCGGCCTTTTGTGCATCTGTAACATAATTTCTATCTGTACTTGGTGCAATATCTGCAGTAGTGGCATTAGCAGCCATCACATTTGTGCCAATTGCTAATCCTAAATTTGTTCTAGCACCTGATTGTGTTGTTGCTCCTGTTCCTCCTTTTGCAATAGCAATTTCAGTTCCACTCCACGTTCCTGAAATGATAGTTCCTACTGTATTTAAATTTGATAAAGAAGTTAAGGTTGTATTTGAAGTAGCTGTAATGTTGCCTGCTGTTGTTGCTGTCGTTGCATTTCCAGTGGTATTTTGATTCCATGTAGGAACTGTTCCTGATAATAATGAATATGGAACAGAACCCGATGTTAAAGTTCCTATACTTGTTAAGCTTGATCCTGTAATGGTTGATGCTAAAGTAGTACCTGTTAAAGTTCCAGCGCTAGCAATTAAACTTGCTGAACCCGCTGTTGTTAATCTTCCTTTTGCATCTACTGTAAAAGTTGGAATGGCTGTTGATGAACCATAGCTCGCAGCAGTCACTGTTGTATTTCCTAAAGTAGATGTAAATGTTCCAGTTCCAGTTCCTGTTACATCACCTGTTAAAGTAATTGTTTGGTCTCCTGTATTTGATCCACTTAATGTTGTGATACCTAATTTTGTTTTTATAGTAGAGGCTGTCTCATCTCCAGTATTCGTTCCTGAAGTATTAGATAAAACACCAGATTTTTGTGCATCTGTCACATAATTTCTATCTGTACTTGGTGCAATATCTGCAGTAGTGGCATCTGCGCCTGCAGTTACTAAACCTTTAGTATCAAAAGTGAGTTTAGTTTTTGTTGCTCCTGTAATGGCAGCATTCGCTGCCACAAAATCTGCTGTACTATTATTTGCTGCCGTTCCAAAAGTTCTTTGAGCTAAAACATCTGTGCCAATGGCTAATCCTAAATTGGTTCTTGCACCTGCTGCAGTGGTTGATCCAGTTCCTCCATTGGATAATGCAATAGTTGTTCCATTCCAAACGCCAGCGGTTATTGTGCCAACGGTTGTGATATCTGTACCCACTAATTTAGATGCAGGAATGGATCCAGCTAATTTATCTGCACTAATACTACCAGCCAATTTAGCATTGGTAATACTTAAGTCTGCCACACCCGCATTGGAACTTTGCAAATCAACATATGTTTTAACTGCCTTTTGTGAAGGGTATAAAATATCACTTGGGCTAGTACTTCCTAAATCTGTTGCATTACTTTTATTACTTCTTGCTTCTGCTCCTAGTGCAGTTAAAGCGCCTGTAGCAGTAGTTGTTCCTGTACCACCATTTATAATTGATACAACACCTGTAACATTTGCGGCGTTTCCTGTGATGTTTCCTGAAGGGGTAGCATAGTCAGTTCCTGCTACCAATGTATTTTGTTTATTATTGAATGTGGTAAAATCACTAGAACTTAAATAACCATTATTACTTGCTGTAGCAGCTGTCATAGTAAGTGTTCCAGTTGAAGCATTATAATTTAAAGGAGCAGTTGCACTTATTGCATTTCTTGCTCTTGTATTGGTATAATATTTATTGTTTGTACCCTCGCCAATTTCATCTGTTGTTAAGGTTACATAAGCACCAGGTATTCCATTGATTGTGGTGACAGATGTTGGAACAGCAAGCTCTACCCAATTACCTAAAACTGCTGGGTCAGCACCACTTAAAATAAAATTTCTACTTACATCTGTTCGAATAGCAATACTTCCAACAACTGCTGTCGACAATCCAAGCATGGCCGGTTGAGAAGCAACAACATTGGCACTTTGAAATGAAACAACAGGAATTTGAGTTGCAGGCACTTTTGAATTTGCATCTAAGCTAGCAACTCCACTAGCTGCTCCTCTTTGGGAAGCATCCAATTTCAATGCTAACCCACTTGTCACATCAGTTGTATTTGCTTTTAAATTAATTCTATTGCTTAAAGTTGTAGTATCTGCTTTTTGCAATAAGTAACTTGTGTCTGTTTTATTAAGCTTCAATGATAAACCACTCGTTACATCAGTTGTATTTGCTTTTAAATTAATTCTATTACTTAATGTGGTAGTGTCTGCTTTTTGTAATAAGAAACTTGTATCTGCTTTATTAAACTTTAAATTAATTCTATTACTTAATGTGGTAGTGTCTGCTTTTTGTAATAAGAAACTTGTATCTGCTTTATTAAACTTTAAATTAATTCTATTACTTAATGTGGCAGTGTCTGCTTTTTGTAATAAGTAGCTTGTATCCGCTTTATTTAATTTTAAAGCCAATTGTTTATAAATTGCTGTACTATCAAAAGTTTTAGTAGCCAATTGTGTTGGAGTAATATATTGAGTAATACTATCAGCAATACTTAGTTTCTTATCTACTCTTGCTATTAAACTAGTGGTATCAAATTTGACTCCTTTTAATTGAGTAGGACTAACATAAACCACTCCACTATCTGCTACATTTACCTTTGAATCTAATGCAGCATTAATGGTTGCGGCTGTTAAAGATGTAATATTAGAAGCAACTATTGAACTCACCATTTTGGCATAAGGCGCCAACATAGCTGCCGTATCTGTTGTAGATATTTTTGTTGAAACAGCTGTAGATAAGCTTTGAACCGTTTGGGCCTTTGCATAGATTGCTAACATTTTAGTAGTATCTGCAATGCTTAATTTACTATCTAATGCACCTGAAGTAGCGGAATATAATGCATAAGGAACAGTTCCAAAAGGAGTAGTTCCTAGATCAATTAGTTCTTTTGTATAATCCCAATTAACAACTGGCGCAATGGGCTGTATGGCAATTTTTAAATTTAAAAAGTAAGGACCTTTAGCCCATTCAATAGAACCTAAATTGGGAGCTGTACCCCCTTTTCTTGTTCCTTGGCCTATACTAATACTAAAAACACCTGTCGGATCTGTTTGTGATTGATATTCTTCGATTAATACCTTGGTACCATTTTCTGTGCTTTGAATAATAGTTGATTGAATATAAATTTTTCTATCCTTTGCTGGATTAGATAAAATATCCCTAGCTACTGCTTGGAAAAAAATTCCACTCCCAGGGGTTTGCGCTATTATTTTGTTAGATAATAAATTACTTATTATTAATAAAACTACAATACAAATTTTAGTTGAAATGTTTTTGTTCATATATATACTATAATTCTAATTCGCTTTAATAAATTTAATAGCATCAACAAATCCTGTGGATGTTATTTTTAAAATATAGGTCCCAGATGTGAGTTTGCTTAAGTCTATGGCAATACCTTGAAATAAATTATAGCCTGATTCTTTTTTGGAACTGATAAATTGTCCTTCAGCAGTGTATACTTGCAAGTTAAATTGCTCAGTTAAAGGAGGAGCATTTATAAATTTTACTCTTGTATTACTATTTACCGGATTGGGAAATAACTTAATACCTAATTTATTAAAATTCATAACTACTTCACAACTAAATGCAAACTCGCCATTACCGCGAGATCCACTTAAGACAGCCACACCCGATTGTACATCTATACAAGTTGCTGAACTTTTAAAGTTCAAAGCGCTAATCGTGCTTGAAGCATTACCCATCATACCAATACTACTCATAACAATTTGAGCTCGGACTAAAGTGCTTAGTTTAATAAAGATGATTAGTAAAATAAATAACTTCTTCATTTAATGAATCGTATTGTAATAAAATTTAATTGTGCTGCTTGCGTTTAAATAATATAAAATCATATTATTTGCACCTACGGTTTCAATATTATAGATGTATTCTAAATTGGTTGAACCAACCGTTTTAGCTTTAACATGAATTTGTAAAATGCCATTCGATTTTTCGACAGTGAAACTGCCATTTAGCCCATCTGAATCTATCGTAGTTAAGTTTTTTAAAAATTTCACAAAATAGGTAGACTGCCCTAGGTAGGTTTTGGTAATAGTTCCTGTAGAGGAAGTTGTTTGGCTATAATCCAAATACCAAACTTTCTCTGAAATCATTTGATAAGCTAAACTTACTTCAGCACCAGTAGTGTCTTTATTGCAGGATGTAAAAAGAAATAAAGAAGTACAAGTGGTTATTATAAATTTTTTCATTTTTATATAATTTTAGAATAAATCACTAGCTTTTATCATTAAACCAATGTCAATTGAATTAAGATGGGTAGAAACAGGAGATTTAGTAAACGACGTTACTCCTTGTTTATAATGCATGAACAAGGTGTAAAAAGATTTATTCTCATATTCAACACCAATTTCAGCTCTTAATAAAAAACGGTGGTAATTATTATTCACTAAGTTGTCTGCACTTTGACCCGAAAGGCGCGTATCAATTGCCGGACCAGCTACTATATAAAATTTAGATCTTTCATTAGGCTTAAAGGGAATTAGCTTTTTATAATGTGCGGCTATACTCAAGTTTAAAAATTGATCATCTGCCTTGAACCTAGAAAAATTACCAAGAAAGGGTTGCAAACTGGTTGAGCTCGCGTAATCATTACCAGTTGTGATTCTGTCTAAACCAAAGCCAAAAGAATACAGGTGTTTTTCTTTGTAAATACCATCTATTCTAAAGCCAGCAAAATAGCCTGGTTTAAAAGCGGATTTATTATTTGCTAAATCATAATTAAAATTGGCATTGTAACTCCCTGTATTGATGTATTGCTTAGATAAACCAATGCCTGAAAAGAGATATATATCGTTGCCTTTGAAATCAATGAAGACTTTACCTAGCTCTTTTTTTATGCTTTTATTAAATGCTTGAACTTTATCTCTAAATGGGTTTAATAAAACAGCACTATCTATGGACTTAAGGCTCTGTTTTTTTAAAATTGGACTTTGCTGTGCTTGAACCTGAAGAGCACCCAATAGGCAGTAAAAAACTAAAAACTGTTTTAAAGGATTCATATTAAACTAAATTCATTTAGATATTTATCTAGAATTTTTGGTGCATTTTTGGCAAAAAAAATCCCGCTCTTTTTTAAAGCAGGCCTAAAATTAAAAAGATAATGTTACTAGACATATGTCTATAATCAGAACATTGTCAAGGTTTCTCAAATAACTACAAAAACATATTTTTTAGCTTAAATCGAAAAATAAAAGATTGTATTGTTTTCGTAAACTAAAACAAAGAGGTTAATTTTTTGGGGAATCTGAGCTTATATTACAAATTTTGTAAATACTCAGAAGGAGTCAGTCCCGTTTTTAATTTGAAAGCGTTTATAAAACTACTCCTTGAACCAAAGCCCGATTGCTTAGATAAAGCATCTAAAGTAAGCGATTCATAGGAACCAGTTTTTATTAAGTCAATTACATGGTTAATTCTCAAATCGTTTTTCCATGTATTAAAATTAATTTGCAAGTGTTCATTCAAGTAATACGACAAATGATGCGCAGGTATATCGGTGTCAGCTGACATTACTGAAAGGGTAAAATTAATATTTATGTATGGCAGCGTTAGCAAATAAGCATCTAACTTAGATTTAAGTAGGGCTAATTTATCATCAGAGATTTCAAAGCTTTTAGCCTCTTTTTTAATAGAGGTAACTATTTTTACTATGGGTTTATTCTGTTTAAGCATGGCAAAGTCTAACTGAGGCAGGCCATATAAAATATTGGGAAAGAACAGCAATGAAAAATTTAATAATAGAAGGCCCAGGCCAGTGGCATATAAAATGTACTCACTTCTTAATTGGGTTAATTGAATATTTCTTGTTTCGTATCCAATCAAAGAAAACATTAAAAAAGTTGAATACAGTAATAATGCCATGCCAATTAATGATATTAACCATCGGTAAATAAGCCTTGGTTGCATATTCGTGTAATTATCATTTAAACCTTTGTTATAAATTAAGCTGGCAGAAAAAATAATATATGGAATAATAAAAATAGGTCTAGATATAAAACTTAAACTGGGAGGAATAAATAGAAAATTATTATTTAAAATATTAGCAGTGTCTCTAATTACCTCAGTTGCAAAAAATAATTTTTGATCAAAACTAAAAAAAAGATAAGGACTAATATTGATTAAAATAAAAATTGCAGGTATAAAATGAATGATATCTTTCTTATATAATTTAGGATCATCGTATACTAAACCTCTTACATAAAAATAAAAAAATGGCCCTATTAGTAAATAAAAAGGAGTGAAGTGGACCAGCATAACGGCAATGAGGTATTTATTGCCTGAATCCATTGCAGCATAATGAGCTAAGGAATAAATATTATTAATTAAAAAGAAAAAAAACAGATAAAGATTCGCCTTATTGGAAGTCCTAAGATTCCATAAAATTAAAAAGGTTATTAAAAACCCCAATATAGTGAGATAAAAAAGCATGTGTAATTATTAAGGAATTAGGGGGCAATCAAACTAGACATAACTCATCATTTTATACTAATTTTGAACTATGTTTCATTTCATTATTAATCCTAATGCTGGCAGTAAAAATAAGGCAAAATACACAAAACTTATTCAGCTTATTAAGTCAAATGACGCCCATATTATTTGGGAGACAACCGAA
>Ga0209829_10002820_pt1 | contig 13004 bp, 2 predicted proteins | sample C_140205_EF_Meta_FD_187311 | JGI IMG/M metagenome (GOLD analysis project Ga0209829, IMG submission 187311) | Freshwater microbial communities from Lake Croche, Canada to study carbon cycling - C_140205_EF_MetaG (SPAdes) (version 2) | ecosystem: Environmental > Aquatic > Freshwater > Lake...
ATCGCGACATGGGGACAGAGAAATAGACGCGCTTGGAGTGCGGCAGCTTGCTGCCGCCAGCCCAAGCCAGCTTGCTGGCGAGTATCGGCGCGCGGCTGGTTCATGGGCGCTGCATGGGCAGCGGCGCTCATAGACGCGCCGCTACAGGGCGACCGAATTCTTGCGCGGCTGCTCAGTTGCCGGAGTGCGAATAGGTGCGCAGGTAGAGTTGGATATCGGAGACGCTGGCGGCGAAGCGGCTGAGGCCGGTTTGCTCGTCTTTCATCAGGGTGTAGGCGGGGATGACGATTTTCCACTTGCTGTTCCAAGCGCTGCGGCCGATGAGGCGGCTGCTGCTGAACTCGAGCGGCGGCGAGCCGGAGAGGAACAAATCGGCCTTCTCCACGGCGCGGAATGCCTGGTGTTTGCGGATGATCCACGGTTGCTCGCTGAGGGTGCCATTGGCATCGAAGAACTGGCTGCTGTTGAAGTTGCTTGCGCCCAAATTGTAGGGCAGCGGCAGCGCCTGATCCTGCACCGACCAAGTGCGGACGATATCCGTGTCGCCCAGCGGCGGGGCGCGCATAGAATCGTTGCCACAGGGGATGAGATAGACGTAGGGGTTGGCGCTGAGGGCATTGGCACTGTTGGCCGTGGTGGTCTCGATGTCACTGATGGACTTGTCCATGCCGATGTAGCCCGGCAGGACGATGCCCGCATTGCTGATTTTAGTGGCATAACTGCTCGCCGAATAACTGTGATCCAGCGCCACCAGATCCAGCCCGAAGAAGTTCTGGCCATGCGCGATACGGGTGCTGAACGGAATGATGATGCCCGGCACCGCGCTGCCGTCGGACTTTTTGATGTTGCGGCATTGGCTCGCCACGTCGGCGTCATTGAGCACGTTCGTCACGATGTGTTGTTCGAGCGTCTGCTGCCACGCCACATCGTCGCTGGTCATTGTCGGCACGTCCAGCAAGCGGAACAGCTCCGTCCGCAGTGAAAACACCGTGCCATAATAATCGGGGTTATTGATTCCCAAGCGCCCTTCTGCCACCGAAAAATCCGCGTTGAGCTGCGCCATCGTGCCTGCCAGTCCTGCGTCGCCCAGCGTGCTGGTGGTCGATTGCGGCACTCCGCCGGTTAGATCGCCGAGGCCGCGAGAGGCGACGATTTTGGCAAACACGCTCTGGCCTTGGGGACTGCCCAACAAGCCGGTTTCGTAGTCGTAGGCTTTGGCGGCGAGATACGTGTAGCGGCCCGCCAGATCAAACAGCGATCGATACTGCTCGAGCGCCTCGTTGCGGAAGGTGCGGAAAGTCATGTCCTTGGTCCGATAACCTTGCACGATCGCCGCCGCCCGCTGGCGGAACACTTCCCGCTCGGCTAGGATCCGGCCGCCCTTGGCGACCACATTATTGACCTTCTGCAAGGCCCGCTGATGATTGATCGTCAACTGCATGAGGGTGGCGGACTGCGTGACAACCTCGCGGTAGGCGATGTCGAATTCGTAGGCCATCTGCGCGTCCTCGTGCGATAGTTGCAATTGCTCAATTGTTCCCTGCAAGTCTGAGCTGACCTTGTCCAATGAGTGCCGGGTGGCCATCTCCAAAACCGTACTCACGGTTTCGGCATTTTTTGCAACGAAGGAGACAACGGAAGCGGCAATTTTAATCGCTCCGCGCGCCGTGGAGGTCGCATCGTTGGATAGGCCCACTTCTTTTGGCAACATTTCCGCAGTGGCCTCTCCCACCATGGTCGCGTAGTCGGACGCAGCAGCGTAGTATGCGATGAATTCGGTCAAGACTTCTTGCACCTTCTCGATCGTTGCCCTTTTAGCGGCGGCTTTATCCGTGGCATCGGCGATATTCAAACGCGTGGTCAGTGTATCATTGAAAACCGCCGCCTTATGATTCATCTCCGCAACGGATTTCTTCAAGCCGACATTTGCTTGATAGATCGCCAGCCAGCTCTGTTGGGTGTCTTGCAGCGCACTTTCCAGCTCGCCAGTTTCCGTCCGCGAACCGAGCCCTCCGGCCTGCCAAACGTCGTTATACTGGACGTATTGCGAAGGATTGATGTTGACCGTGTGCGAGGTCACGGTCGTCTTAGCGTTGTAACCACTGACCACATCGGCGATGCTATTGCCGGTAAATTCCTGGATCTGATTCGCCTCCTTGAGCGTTACGGAGACGCTCTTGCTGGTATCAACCAGATCGTTAGGCCGATCGACGATAAACCAGTGAATAAGGTCCGGTCCTGCATAGCCTTGAGCATAGAGTTTGCCAGCACCAATCTCCCCTGAATACGGACGGCCGTAGATATCGATGAGTTGGTTGACGTAGGCCGTTTCCTGCATCGCGATGCTGGTGCTGTAGTCATCGACTTGGTTGGTTTGGCTGCGCAAGGAGCCGCTCATCGCCGCGGCTTGATTGAAGGCGCCGGCCGCATTGTTGAGCGAGCGCAGGGCGCGGCCATAGATTTGCTGGAAGTGGCTGTTGCCTTGATTGCCCGCAGCCGTGGTGAATGACGGATCGATGTCGAAGGTGATCGAGCCCGAGCTCAGGCCCAAGGGATTGAGCCGCGCATTGGCGTTGTCGATGGTGGTCTGAAACGCCGCTGCTGAGATGGGCAGCAACGCCAGTTCCGGCACGGTGCTGCGGTCGATTTTTTGCACGCCCGTGTGATAGTTATCCACATCCGGCACCAAGGCATTGGCCACGGCCCAGTGGTAAAGCGCGCCCTGAGTGCTGCGGCTCACTTGCTCATCCAAGCCCCAGCGGCGGGTGGGCGTGGTATCGCGAAATTGGGTCCAGCCAGCGGAGGGACTATCCTGATAGTTCTGGCGGTAAGTCAGCGCGCAGATCTGCTCAGCCGTGCTGGCTAGGTGGCTGGCTGCAGCGGCGAACTTCCGCTCGTCCTGAAAGTCGACCGTCACCGGCACGCCCAGCACCGTCACCGCTTCAGCGCTCGGCTTCCACGTGAAGTTAGCGTTCCACAACAGGCGGTAGTAGCCCGTCAATGCCGTCAGGTAATGGCCGTAGGCGTCGCCGTGACCCTGCGGGAACATCCGCTGGGCATCAGACTCATCGATCACCCCGTTGGCGGTACTGCTGCCGACTTTTTCTTTGATGTTGTAATTGGTGGCGTAGATCGCCTCGCCGCTGTTGATGCCATGAGTATAATTCCAAACCAAACGGTTGTAAAACGGCGCCGTCTTCACGCCGGGACTCACACTGTCATCGCGACCACGCAACAGGGCCATTTCCTCGTCGAGCGAGCTGGCGACCTGGCCTTCGAACGAAAACCGGCTGGTATTGACCGCACCGGCATCCAGCGAGATCGTCGGGTTGGCGGCGTCGGCATACGCCTCGTTGCCGAGGATCGTGTAAAGATCGTTCAAATAACCCGCTGCCAGAATCAAGGCATTGTTGGTGTCTGGATCATTGGTATTCGCGTCGATGCTCATGCTCTTGGCGCGATTGAGCACGGTTTCGTAAATCGCGATCAGGCCGTTGTCGTTGATGTTGTCCATGTTCAGCGCCAGGTTCCCTTCCCAGCGGGTGCCCGCTTGGGTCAGCATGCTCACGTCGGTGTTGACCGCGTTGTTGTAGAGATCCTTGACCCGTTGTTCGAAGGGATTGATCGCCGCGAGCACGCGCTTGATCCAGCCTTCGGTGAACTGCGGTTCCATCCAGCGCGACCACGGCGTACCGAGCACGTTATTAGCGCTGACCTTCGGCCGATAGCGCATGGTGAACCAGCGGTCATTGAGTACAAACTGCGGGCCACCAAAGGGATTGCTGGTCGCGCCGCCGACGATCGCGGTGTTGGTGTTTATCGTATCTTTGTTCCCGTCGAAATCGCTCGATGGCTGCCAGGTGCTGGCGACCAAATCCGTTTCTTGTGCTGCTTCCAGCTTAAAGTCGAGGGCCGATCGGGTATTGGCATCGGCCGTGGTGTAGACCGCGACCTCAATCGTATTGGGTCCGGCGCTGAATCCATTCGGATCGACACTGAACTGCTTACCGAGGCCTTGTAAGGTCAGCCCCGTGCTGGCACCGACCGAGGCAAACTGCGGGCTGGGCGCATGGTAAGCCAGCGCCGTCTTGCCATTCACGTACAACACAAAACCGTCGTAATCGCCCAGCACTGCGCTGAACACGATCTTCGCCGGAACTCCAGCGCTGAAATCTACCGCAGTATTCGACTTCAAGCTCAGCACGGGAACTCCGGCTGCGATTTCAGCATTCGTGTAACTGGCCGCATCATCGACCGTAGTCGACTGATTTTGGCCATCTATCAGATAGGTGACCGGACGGACGTTTTCGCTGCGAGGCAGATCGACGGCAACTCCCGCCGCAAGGTACTGCGCAGCGCTCGTTGTGACGGTTCCGGGATCGCGGACGAGAGTCCAGTGGTTGCTCGTCCCTGCGTCACCGATTCGCGGCGTCATCACGTTGGAATAGGTCGCCGGTGCGCTCGGGTCACCCGTGTGCCAGCGCCAGTCGAACTCGTAGTCCTCCGGTTTGGCAGCGAAGTCGGCGCTGTGGCGCAGCGTCACTTGTTCGTCGAGCGGGTTGCTCGACGTGATGACCTTCAAATCCCCCGTATAAAGCTGATTGGCCACCTTGAAGACCTGTATATCCACCGGATCGCCTGCTGCCTGCCGATCCGTGTTGCCCGAGTTGCCAAAGACCATCGTCACATAGCCTGTGCCTTGGCCGGTCGCGGTGACCGCGTAACTGTCCTGCGCGGTTTCCTCGCTGTTGAGACTTGCCAGCGCGCTGACTCCCACGTCTTGGTTTTTGGTAGAATCCACCATGTAGGAGCCAAACTTCGCGGGGTTTGGCTTGAAGGTCTCGACCCGGGTGCTGAGCTTGTCGATGGCCGCCGCCCATTTGGAATAATCCGAGTTCGAAGTGGCGATTAGGCCCTTGACCAAGGCGTTTTCCGCCGCCGTCAGGACATTTAAATCCAGGTATTTATCGCCCACGATCTCGTCATGGAAGCGACCGATCAAATACAGGGTTCCTTTAGCACCGACCGTCGGATCGACAAACAAGCGCTGCTGAAGGCTCGGCGGCAGCCCTTGGAAGTACGTCTTGCCTTGATAGCTGGTGGTCTTCAGCACATCGGGCAGCTGGGTCATCCCGACGCCGACCGCATCGAGCGCCACCATCTTTTGGCGGGTTGGATCGTGAAGGGTCACGCTGTTTTTGACGAGACTGTTGCTCGCATCGAGGGCAATCGACTGTTGATAAAATACCTGAGCGCTTTTCTGGCCGCGCAGCTGCGGCAGGTTGTGATTCGGCAAGGTCAGCGTCTCCGCCACCTTGAGTGTGGGGACATTCGTCGGCCACGCCGGACGATAGGAAATCATCAAGGGCGCATCGTTTTGATCGGACAACCCAGCGGGGTCAGCATCGATCTGATTGATGTCGAGGATCGACCCGCTGCGGTTGGCCGCGCGCAGGAACGGCAGCACCGTGCCCACGGGTGGCTGCGTCGCCGTGCGGGTTGCTCCTGGAAGATAGAACCCATCCTTGCTGGTGTAATAAAGTTTCAACAACAAGGCGGGCGAATACGACCAACTCGCGCTGTCTGCCGTCACCGCTTGCGACAGCACGTAGTGCGTGGCGTCGGTGATGCTGACAAGCGTCGCCGTGCCCGTGATGCCAGCACCGCTGACGCTCATCCCAGCCTTGAGCCCGCTCGTGCTGCTAACCGTGATCGTGCAGCTGCCCGTTGCCGTGGAGGTCAGCGCCTTCGGATCACCGTGAGGGCCGCGGTGAATCCACTTGAAGCCTTTGCGATCTTCAAAGGTAAAGCCCGAATAAGCACTATTGCTGGAAAATAAGGTGTTGGTGGGAGCATCCACGGCCGTGAGGATTTCCACATCCTTGCCCTTGCGGGCGATTCCCGTGCCGACCATCGCCGTCGCCATCAAGGGCAGTGGGTACGGCTTCACCAGCAGGGTGCCCGCCGTCGCGGTGTAGCTAAAGTCATAAGTCGCATTGCTCCGCACAACTTGATACGCGTGCATTTTCGGCCGCTGGTCATTCGTGTCCGTGTAGGCCACCAAAACATACGGGTCGGACGTATAGTTGCCAGTCGCGTATCCGCTCACGCTGGGATACACGTTCAAATCGTCGCGCAGCGCATAGGCCCGGCCACCGATCATGAAAGCGTGCTCCTCGTTCGGGTTGTACCCAGGCTGGCTGAAATCGTTTTGAACATAAACGCTGCCCGCTGCCTCGGCTGCCGACAGGTCGCCCGTGCCCACGCCTTGCGCAATGACGATTTGCGACGGGGCCGTTGGATAGCTGACCGTATAGCGGCCGATCTTGCCGGGCACATACAGGTCCTTGAACTTGTCGCTGGGTGCCGCGATCTTTTTGTACCAGCGCACCGTCAGCAGGTTCTTGTTGGGAACCGCATTGACCGGGATGATCGCCCCCGCCGCATTGGCAGCCGCCGCCCCGACCACCAGTGGATCGAGGTAGCCCGCCGGATAATAACCCGTGCCGGAGGAAATGTGGCCCGCAATCTCGTGGTCTGCTGGCGGATCGATCCGAGTTCCCACTTTGGCCGTTGCATTGACGATCTGGGCGCCGCCGCCCTCCTCCACCGTGTACGTCAGATTGGAGCTGCCGTTGGCCATCGCCTGCGAAAGTACAAAATGCCTGCCGTCGGTGATGCTGGCGATGGTGCCCGCAAAACTGCCGTCCGCGCCCGTCACCGTCATTCCCACTTCCAGTCCGGTCGTACCCGCAACGCCGGTCACCGTCACGGTGGTGACTCCACTGCTGGTGCTGGCGGTGGAAGCCAGAGCCTGGCTGCGGCTGTCCGCTTGGCTGTAGAGATTGACGTACCAGGCTTCGCCCGTGCCGCTGAACTTCAGCAGCGAGCGGTTGCGCAGATCCGCGCCAAAGGTCACGTAAAACCGCTGGGTGCTGTTGTCGATTTTCGCTTCGGACTGATTCGGGTCGTCTTGGTAAACCAAGGTCGGCAGTGCGCCGTCGGTGAATTGCATGCCATTGGCGGCGGTGCTGCCCGCAGGATCGACGGTGTAGTGAACGTAGTCTGCCAAATTGGGCGACCAGCGCAGCCAGTAGCGATCCTGGAACATAGGCCATTGGATGCCGTAATCGCCCGCCTGCAACCAATAAAAACGCACCTTATTGTAGGCCGCCGTCGGATCGCTCGGCAGTCCATTATCCGGTGCATTGGCGCTGCTGGTTTCGCGCTCGGCCACATACTTCAGGCCACCTTGCGGTGCGGAAGTGGTGGCGTAGTAGGCGTCGCCCGCCAGTTGGGTGCTGATGACGGGCGATGGGATCAGCGCCGCATTGAGATCGTGCGGCCGCAAGGGCTGGCCGAGGTTCACCGAGGTATCAAAGATCGCCGGAGCCCGCACCAAGTCCACCACTTCCGTGCCCAGCGAAACGTAAACATCGCTGCCTGCGCGCAGGTTGCCGAGGTATTCGATCAGGATGCGACCTTCTACATTATAAGCATGCAGAATGCCTTTGCCGTTGAATTTCCCAAACGACAGCGTGCTCAGGTTTTCCGTGATCGGCACATAGCCGGGGATGGCCACCTCTTGGTCCACCGCCTGCGGCACGCTGCTGTTGTAAATCGGGCTCACGGTGGTGATCCTACCGTCGCCGATGGTCACCTGCGGCCCGTCAAAGTTACCCTCCGTCCAGTAAATCGTCCGGATCTTCTTGAGCGTGCTGGACGACACCGCAAAGGTTTCCAAGCGGGAGCCATAGGCCGTACCTGACACCGGAGACACCGTCACCCACGTGAGCGTCACCCGCCCCGGCTGCGAGGCGTAAACCTTTTCCGAGTGCGGACTGTAATAATACGACAGCGCGGGCGTGACGACCGACGCGATTCCCGCCGATGCCGCGATCGTCTGGTTGGCATTGCCCGCCAGTGTGACGGTGTTGCCGGTGATGACCGTGATTGGCTGGCCCAACAGGGTCGCCCCCACCACCATGCCGGTGGCGCTGCCATTGGTCACCGTCACCTGCTTGCTGCCGCTGCTGCTGGCCGTCACCAAGACGCTATAGGCTGGAACTAACACCGCGCTGTTGACCGTCACCGAGGTGGAGGTCGAGTACGTATTGGATGCATTTCCCGCCAAAGTGACGCTCGTCCCCGAGATGGCGGTGATCGCCTGCCCCAGCAAGACCGAGCCGATGCTCACGCCCGTTGGCACGCTCGCCACGGTGACGGCGTTGGAGCTCGTGCTGCTGCTAGTCACCGTGACGGAATAGCTCGCACCGTTGACCACCTCTCCCGGTGTCACCGGTTGGGCACGCCAATAGGCTTTGGCAGCCGCGAGTTTTGCCGCATCGTCGGACCCCGCAAAAGCCGCCCCGCTGGCGTCCACCAGGGGCACCGTGATCTCATCGCCCATGGAGTAGCGCGGGACCCCGGAGGCAAACACCCCGCCGACGCGGCTGCGCGTCACCACCACCCGCGCGCCCACCTTGGTGCCGGCATTCGCATCGTTGGGGTAATTTGCGGGAAATACGTAAGGAACGGCAATCCCGCTGCCTGCAATGGCACAAGTCGAACCGCTGACCAGACCCATGCCTTGGAAATTGCTTTTGTCTGTGGCCGGCAATGGCCCTTGATTGCTGGCGGTGGGCGGCCCCGCCGCCGTGGCCTTGAGGTGCGTGCTGTCCAAAAATGGCACATACAAGACGTTCGTGTTGCTCGAACTGATGTCCTGCGCGCGCAGCGGCCCCGCCAGCCCCAGACCGGCAAGCGCTACGATGAAAAATTGTTGTCGAATATTCATAAAATCCATGTTTCAGCTGACCGCCATCCTCTATCCTCTATCCTCTATCCTCTATCCTCTATCCTCTATCCTCTTTTCCTCATTCCTTAGCCGGGCCGGCCTTGACGGCGTGGTCCTTGGACAGGCGTTCTTCGATGGCGATGAGGCGTGCTTCCAGACTTTTTTCGGTGGCAGCGAGTTGCTGGCGCAATTTGCTATTCTCACTCTTCAGTGCGGCAATCTCTGTCGCGCTTTTCTCCTGCAAGGCTTGAACCTCCGCGTCCTTCTCCCGCTTAATCTGCTGCGTCGCCGAAACATTGAGCATCGCGATCGCATCGTAGTCCACACTGTGGAAATCCTCCACCTCGCGGCCATACACGAAGGCTTTTTCGGCTCCCGCTTTCAGACTGCTGCGGAAGGCACCGTCGCGCACTTCCAGCACTTCCTCGATCGAGTCGCCGGTGGCTAATATCAAGCGCACCCGCTCGCCCGCCTTGAGGTCGGTGGCCAGCATCACCCACTCATCCTTAATCTCGGCATTTTGATAGATATCCGGCACCACCCCCTTGCGGATGTGAACTGCTTGCGGATAAATTTTCTTCAACTGCTGAGCGATGACCTTCTTCTGCTGGATATCGCCGTTGGCGATGGTGTCCTTGTAATGGTAATCGGTGATAGCAATGCCCATCAGCGTCTGCAAATCCACGAGCGAATCGGTCGGGCGAAGATGGGTCTTGATCCGAGTATCGGAGTCCACGTCGAAACTTGTGGCTAGAATGGCGCCATTTGCATGAATGGAGAGCGGGTAATTGGTGCGGGTACCATTGGTGCCGGTAGCACCACCCGTGGCTAGGTACCCATACTCAGCGTAGGTGCTCGTCTTGTTTCCCACATTGAAAAGTGCATTACTATAAGCATTGCCCATCGAGACGGTGCCATCTGTCGTCATGGACATGGTGTTCACCGAAGCGTTGTTGCGGATGTAAAACCCGTTGCTGCCGTAATTAATATAAGTCCCGTTGCCAGATCTTGGATAAAAGGCAGACTCAAGGACCCCAGCCGTGTTGGCGGCATAAATACACGCCCCATCAGCCATCACGAGTTGGCTGTTCAAGGTCAGATTTTGACTCACGCGGGCCGTGCCATTCACGTCGAGTTTGAAGGCTGGGTTCGCGTTGCCGATGCCGACGTTGCCGCCATTGGGATTGATCGCCATGGGAAATGTCAGCTGATCGGAAGGTCTCAAGGCCTGCAACCAGGTGGCATAACTGTTAGTGCCTGTGTAGGATCCAAAATAGGTATGAACATCGCCCCCGCCGATGTCGGCGACCGCCGTGGAGCTTGACGCCGTCTCGACTTGTGCTCCGCCTACCGACAAGCCGCCTGCGATTAAGCTGCCCACCACTCGGGCCGTGCCGTTCACATCGAGTTTGTAACCCGGAGTCAGGGTGCCGATGCCGACACCGCCGTTGTAGTGCAGGCTCAAATAGGAGCCGGCGGCGCGCTTGGTGCTATCGACGTTCCTGCCCAATACCAGCGCGGTATCAGCCCAATTGGTGCCTGCGGCGGTGCGATATCCCGAGATGGAGAAACTATCGTAATCCCCATCGGAAAATCCAAAGTTACCCAAAAGCAGTTCGCTGCCCGCAGTCTGCCCCAAGGTTCCGGCATTGGTGCTGAACGATAAACTGGTGGTCGTCGTCGTGTCGCCGATCGGGGTACCAATCGTCAGTTTGGCGTTGGGTGTCGCCGCGCTGCCGATGCCGATATTGCCGCCGCTCGGGTTGAGCAGCAGGTTTCCCGCGGTCGAGGTGGCGGTGTACGATTGCAAAGTCGCCTGGTTGAGCGTGGTGTCGAAGCCGATGTTGAGCCGCTCGGCGGGGGTGGTATTGCCGCGGATGACCAGCTGCTGGGCCGGGGTGCTGGCGTCGTCGCCTTGCAGGATCAGCTTGTTGGCGGCGGCAAAGCTCGATGTGGTGCCGATGCCGACTTGACCCGCGGCGTTCCACAGTAGGGCGATGTTTTTGGTCGTCCCCACCGTGGAGCCGAGGGCACCGCCGCTATTGCCATAGAGCACGGGGCCATCGACCGCGACGCCGTTGAAGGGGCGATAGGTTGCGGGGGTGCTGCTGCTCCCGCCATACCAGCCGAGGCCGTAGTTGGTCGCGGTGCCAGTCAGAGGGCTGACGGCCAGGTCGCTGCCGCTGGCGATGCCATCGGCGACTTGGGCGTGGACCGCGAAGGCGCTGCTGGTGATCTGCTGGCGCGGACTCACCGGCGAGTCGTTGGCATCGAACGTGCCGCTGCTGCTGGCGTGCACCATGATTTCCAGGTAGCGGCCGACATCGCTGCCGCTGGTGAATACGCTGTCGAGGCTGGGTCGGCTCGCGACTTCGCCTGCGGCGGTGCCAGTCGGAGCGATGCCTTGGCCCAGCAACACGCTGAAGTCGCCCAGCGAAATAGTCACCGTCTGCTCTTCCGACCACTTCAGGTTGCCCCCGGTGGACGCATCCCAGAAGCGGAAGAGCACCTTGCGGTTGATCGGCGCAGCCACCGGCGCAGCCACCGTGCCCGATGCACCCAGCGGCAGCCCGGACGCGTCGATGGCGTGGCCTTGGTAGTTGATGAACAAGGGCACGGCGGCGTGCAGGGAACTCTGTGCCAAGCACAGCAGGGCGGCGAATAGGGCGGTCGTTTTCATGGGGGGGCGGGAGTCGGGAGTCGGGAGTCGGGAGTCGGGAGTCAGGAGTCAGGAGTCAGGAGTCAGGAGTCAGGAGTCAGGAGTCAGGAGTCAGGAGTCAGGAGTCAGGAGTCGGAAGAGGCGCTGTGCAGCTTTTTCTTCATCTTCATTTCAGTTTTCAGCTTTTCAGCTTTTCAGCTTTTTCTTATCGATCTGCTTTTCAGTTTTCAGCTTTTCAACTTTTCAGCTTTTTAGCTTTTTCTTCTTCATCTGCATTTCAGTTTTCAGCTTTTCAGCGTTTCAGCTTTTACTGCGACAGCACGCCGATCTGCGAGGCGCGGCGGAGTTCGAAGGTGCCGGAAAGGACGAGGGAATCTTTGTGGAGACCGGCGAGGGTTTCCACGTAGGTGCCGCCGATGACACTGCTACCCCAGCCCGTGGTGACACTGCTGCCGGCGGGCGGCGCGGTGGTAAAGGTGAAGGTGCAGCTGCGGGTGATGTCAGGCGATTCCACCCCGGCCGCCAACTTCTTGCCGGCGGCGTCCTGGTTGTTGTGATCCGGGTGGTACTGGTGGACAAATGGGTTGGTGGCGTCGTCAAAGGGCACCGAGACGTTGCGGGTCAGGATGCCGCCGACCGCCACCGCGCCCGAGCCGCTGATGATGGCTTGATCGAGCGGCAAGTGCGCCGAGGTGAAGCGCTTGGCATTGGCCAAGTCGCTCGTTTTTAGGAGCGACTCCTTGGTGCAGAGACCGACCATGCCGGAAGCCGTCAGCTGGCCGAGGTAAACCTGCGACAACAGGGTGGCGACGCCGCCGTCCGAAACGTGCAACAGGGTGCGCAGATTGAAGGGCGAGGCGGTGGCGGTGCCCGTCTGCGCTGGTGGCACGGTGATCGAAACGGCAGGTGTTTTTTGATAACCACTGCCGCCGCTGGTCACCGTGAAGCCGGTGACCGCGCCATTGGCCACCCTCGCGGTGGCGATGGCGCCGACATTGGCGGGCGGCGCGGCGATCGTAACGGTCGGCGCGGCGGCATAACCGCTGCCGGGACTGGTGATGGTGTAGCCGATGACCGTGTTATTATTCATCAACGCCGTCGCGGTGGCGGTGGTGGCCGCAGGGGGGGCCGCGATCGTGACGCTCGGCGCGGTCGGGTAGCCGAGGCCTGCGTTGGTGATCGCAAATGCACCCACGCTGCGCCCGTTCAAGCTGGAGGTGGCCGTGGCGCGCACGGGCGTCGGCGGCGCGGCGATGCTGACACTCGGGGCCGTGGTGTAGTTGGTTCCCGGGGTGTCGATCCGGTAGCTGCTCACCGCGCCATTGGTCAGAAGGGCGGTCGCCGTCGCCTGCGTCGCCGTGGGCGGGGCCGTGACCGAAGCCACCGTTGGTGCCGTCAGATAACCCGCGCCACCAGACACGGTGTAACTGCTCACCGAATCACCGGTGAGATTGCCGGTCGCCGTCGCCGTCACCAGTGTGGGGTGGCTGCCACCGCTGATCGTCACCGTCGGAACCGTCGTGTAGTTGGTTCCCGGGGTGTTGATGG
>Ga0209829_10002821_pt1 | contig 13004 bp, 11 predicted proteins | sample C_140205_EF_Meta_FD_187311 | JGI IMG/M metagenome (GOLD analysis project Ga0209829, IMG submission 187311) | Freshwater microbial communities from Lake Croche, Canada to study carbon cycling - C_140205_EF_MetaG (SPAdes) (version 2) | ecosystem: Environmental > Aquatic > Freshwater > Lake...
AAATAAAGTTAGCGATAAAACGGAAACGGTGATGATCTTGGAAATACGAGCTAGGGAATAAACAATGTAAGGAAAGTGTAAGGGCGGCCTCTGCGCCAAATAAGGGCAAGCCTTGCGGTTGCCCACCCCCAACCCTACCCTACCGGATCAGCTTTCGATACTGCTCCGTCCGAATCGGATCCAATAAACTCAAGTACGCGAAGGCTTGCTGGCGCTCAGAGCTCGTCGCCTCATCCATAATCGAAAAAATCTCTTCCGATTTGGCATCAAAAAATACCCGTATATTTGCAGCTCCAGGCCTTAATTGGTTCACCGTTCTAATTTGATTCAACAAATCCAGTATACCTTTTCGTGTTTCATCTGGCTTATCTTTAAAAGAATCTAATAAAATTCGATGGTAGATATAATTCACTTCGCGCATGCCTTGCACTTGCTGATTGATTAAATTTTCAGCAATCGACAAGCGAGAACGGACGTCGGTCACCACGCCCCAGCCCGAACCTGAGGTCTGAGCAAGATTAGTCAAATTATTCAATTTTTGGACAAAGAAATCGCCTCCGTACTTACCAAATGAATCATAATGATAGGCACAAGATAAGTAGGCATAGTAAGCCAACAAGGAACTTAAATTATCAATAAACGTATTGTCATTGTAGGTAATCGGTGTCCCAGTTTGAAACTTAAAATTAAAACTCTTGTCAATCATATTTAAAATCACCGTTTCATAGGAGGTCCCATAAACGGGTCTTAATACTTGGACACGGGCATTCGCTTCAAAATCTCCTTGGGAAGTGGCCTTTGTCAACAATAAATTGATGCTTAATTTGATTTTCTCCTCAGGCGCAAAATTATCCATGGACCAACGACGACCCGATAAAAAATCCTGAGCAGTTCGCTGTAATTCAGTATAAATTTGTGATGAACCTCGCTGTTGGTCGAGCTGTAATTGCTCCGTATTAATGGTAACCAATGCTTGTAGCTCCTGAGCATTTGAAACCCTGGAGCCTATTAAGCAAACAATGACAAGTAAATAGGATTTCATAGTGAAATCATTCAGAAAATATTATTTCTCTTCGTTGCCTTCCTCACGAACGCGATAATCAACTTTATCCGTTAAGAAATCGTCAATGGCTAGTGCAGAAGGTTTAGGCATACGCTCATAATATTTAGAAATTTCGATCTGCTCACGGTTTTCGAAAATTTCTTCTAAATTATCTACTGAAGACGCGAATTCAGACAATTTGCCCGATAATTCTTCCTTCATTTTGCTTGAAATTTGACGTGCTCTTTGGCCTATAATAGACACAGACTCATATACATTACCCGTCTTAACAGCAATTTTATCAACATCACGTGTTATAATGGATGGATTTGTTTGGATCTTAGACATCTGTTTGTTTTTTAAATTAAGATTGCAAAATTAAGTATTTTTTGGGATAAAAACTACTGAGGACCCGTAGCGACTTTGGATGTATTCGACTTCTCCTTTTCGAGCATTGCCTTATATTCAGCCTCCAATTTAGCGATTCGATCCACTTCCTTATTGCTCAAATCATACATTTTCTCCCCTTCCTTTAAGTAAGCACTTTGAGGATACTTGTCGATGAGCTCCAAATAAAATTTCGATGCTTCAGTGTAACGTTCCTTCTGCTTAGTTTCAATTGTACTCTTGGCCAAATCAAACTGGGCCAAAACTTTCATATAGGCCATCTCCTCATTAAAATCAGAATCTGGAAAATCACGTTGGAAATTGGTAATTTCTATCACGGACGATTTTAAGGACGCAATATTAAACGGAGACGTCTTGTAATAAAGCTTCGCTTTTTCGTAGGCCTTTTTCTCTAATTTTTTTCTTAATTCCTTGATGATATTGGTGCAATCATCCTTGAACTTCGTTTCAGGAAAATTATTCAAATAGGACTGAATTTCATTAATGGCCGACAAAGTTCCTGTTTGATCTAAATTGTAATTAGGTGAATCTTTATACAAAGAAAAGGCTGACATATAAATCGCTTCTTCAGCATATTCTGATCGAGAAAAAACCTCAGCAAACTTTTTGAAATGCGTACTAGCTAAGGTGTAACTTCCTAAATTAAAGTCACAGTAAGCTTGGTAAAAAGTGGCCAATTCCTGAGTAGAATCCCCTTTCATCAAGGGCATAATCTCGTCAAAAAGTATTCCTGCCTTGGAGAAATCTTTCTTTTTGTAATAATTCATTGCTGCCTTATACTTGGTTGGCAAATCAGCACTTTTTCGAAATTTCTCGAATTTACCGCATGAACTTAAGCCCAATACAGCAACAAATCCCACTAAAATATATTTTTTCAAATTCATAAGCTCGCAAAGATAATCATATTTATTTTTCTTACCGAATTATACGGACTTACTAAATTGCAAATGATACAATTGAGCATATAATCCATTTAATTTTAGTAATTTTTCATGTGTTCCTCGCTCTTTTATCTCCCCTTTATCCATCACCAAAATCTGATTTGCATGTCGAATCGTAGACAAGCGATGGGCAATAACCACTGAAGTTCTTCCTTTCATTAACGTAGAAATGGCCGATTGAATAAGTAATTCAGATTCGGTATCTACAGAACTAGTCGCTTCATCCAACACAATAATTTTAGGATTATGTACCAGCGCCCGAACAAATGAAATCAATTGGCGCTGACCCACACTCAGCGTAGCCCCCCTCTCCATCACCTCATACTCATATCCACCCGGTAAACTCACGATAAAATCATGCACACCTACAGCTTTCGCTGCCTCAACAATTTGCTCCTGCGTAATTTCAGTATCACCCAAATGGATGTTGTAAGCAATAGACGAACTAAAAAGAAACACGTCTTGCAAGACCACCGATATGTGCCTCCGCAAACTTCCAATTTCATATTCTGGCAAGGCCACTCCGTCAATTTCAATGATACCAGATTGCACATCATACATTCTACTCAATAACCCAATAATGGAGGATTTACCTGCACCAGTCGCGCCAACAATCGCCACCGTCGTGCCAGGTTTAACTTCAAAGCTCACATTTTTAACCACATATTCTGGTTCAATATATGCAAAGCTAACTTCCTTAAATTGGATATGTCCTTTCAAATGATTTGCCAAAACAAGTCCATTATTTTGAATATAATCCTCTGAATCCAATAGAGTCAAAATCCTTTCCGTACTCACAATCCCCATTTGTAAGGTATTAAAACGATCGGCCAACATACGAATAGGCCTAAAAAACAAATTAATAAACATAATAAACGCAGTCAAGGTACCTACCGTAATTTCCTCTTTTAAAATATAGGTGGATGCCATCCATACAATCAAGCCAGAACCCACGGCTGCGATGACATCAGCCACCGGAAAATATAAGGAATAGGCTAAAATGCCTTTAATATTTGCATCACGGTGGGCCAAATTAATTCGATCAAACTTTTTTAATTCTCGCTCCTCTGCGTGAAATAGCTGAACCACCATCATGCCCGAAATATGTTCTTGTACAAAAGAATTCAAGTTGGCCACAGCCAATCGAACCTCATTGAAGGATTTTTTTATATATTCTTTAAACACATAAGTGGAAAAAACCATGAAAGGTACCGTGGCCAAAATGACGAGCGTTAAACGCCAATCTGTGTAGAACATGACGCCAACAATCAAAATCAACTGCAGTAGATCTCCTGCGATGGATGCTAAACCCTCTGAAAAAACATCATTTAAGGTCTCAATATCGGAAACCGTTCGCGTCACTAATCGGCCTATGGGCGTGTGATCAAAGAAGGCCAACTTCAAATGCACAATTTTAGTGTATAGTTGAACTCGAATATCTTTAATAACAGTTTGCCCCAAATAACCCGCTAAATAACTCGTAGAAAATTGCAAGACAGTATGCAAAAAAAGAACCCCCAGCATGTAAAAAAACATCCGGAAAAGATTGGCCATTTGATCCGCAGAAACATAATGATCTAAGGTATAGCGAATCAACAAAGGGACGGCTGGTGAAACTGCAGCCATGCAAAGAATTAAAAAAACCAATACCCAAAAGCTAAATTGATAGGGTTTTAAAAAACCATAAATGCGGCGTATAATGCGCAGATCAACAATCTTACCTTGAGTGGAATCTTTCAAGACTTAGAAGTGGATTGGGATAAATCGTCAGAAAATGTGGGCAATGAGGTTTGACACGAACCACAGCCTTTTGCACAACCTGCATTTGATTGCGCAAAAAATGCGTTATAGACCATCCTGAATACATAAAAGACAGCCGTGGCAAAAACGATAAAAATCAATACTTCTTCCATCACTAATCTAAAAACCATTTGCGTTGCAAAGTTGATAAAAATTCGTCAAATATAGCCCCTGCACCAATAATTTCTCCACAAAAAATTACCTCATCTCCTCCCCTGAAATTGGTGACGCGTCCACCCGCCTCCTCAATGATTATTTTACCTGCTGCCACATCCCAAGGCTTTAAATTAGCCTCAAAAAATCCTTCAAAACGACCGCAAGCCGTATAGGCTAAATCAATCGATGCAGCTCCCATTCGTCGAAGTCCATGCGATTTTTGCATTAATTCCTTCAGCAATTCGAGGTATCGATCCTGATAAGAAAAATCATAATAAGGAAATCCAGTGGCCAACAAACTAGAAGCCAAAGTTTCAGCCGACGATACACGTATGGGCTTATCATTTAAAAATGCCCCATTTCCTTTGGACGCATAAAACATCTCGTCTTGATTAGGCTCATAAATCATGCCTAAAATAGGCTGTTTATGATGAATTAATCCCACTGAAACAGCATAAATAGGTAATCCATGTAAGAAATTTGTCGTACCATCCAAAGGATCGATGACCCAGTAATAGCCTTCGCCAACCTCATCGTAAATCGCATCACTCTCTTCCGCGATGAATTGAGCGGCTGGAAAAATGGCCGACAAGCCCTCCTTTAATTTCAATTCGGCTTGTTGGTCTACAAACGACACCAAGTCATTCGTTCCCTTATAAATAATATCTGCTGATTTTACCTGGCTAATCGTTGACTGAATCCATTGACCCGTTTCTTTAACGTAAGGTATTGCCTCCGCTAAAACAGCTGCAAAATCAATCATAATTTTATTTAGATCCGTTTAATTTGGCTACTTTAGGGCTTAATGCTTGAAGCCAATCAGCTACAATTTGCTGAGTCTCCTTTAAATAAACATCCTTTGCGTGTTTGTCGGCCATCGATTTTGCTTTCTTATCCGCATCCGTTTCTGTGGCCGCAGGCCCAGCACCACCTGATAATGCATCCTCTACCGCTTGTGCCTCATCTGGTTTTTTCTTCTGATCATCCAATTCCTTTTTACGCTTGGTTAAATTCAAAGAAATAGAATTGGTTTCTTTTATTTTTTTCCAACGGTTGAAATCGTCTCTTAATTTGATCAAATCAGGTTTCGTTTTTAAACGAGCATTAAATCCCGTCTGAACTTTCGCGAGCACGGCTGAATTAACGTGCAAGGTGGGTGTAAAAACAGTAGATGCAATCATATCCCAAGGCAATGCGCTTGGTTGAGAACTTTCGCCAAACTCCTCAGCAGAAAATGCAGATGGCATCGCAAAATCAGGACTTACCCCCTTATGCTGGGTCGAACTTCCATTAATGCGATAAAACTTCTCTAATGTTATTTTCAATTGGCCTACCGGCTCTTTTTCATTCGCCATGTAATTATCTAAATCAACGACTGATTGGACCGTGCCTTTTCCATAAGATTGCTCGCCTATGATAATACCACGCTTATAATCTTGAATGGCAGCCGCAAAAATCTCCGAAGCCGATGCGGAAAACCGGTTGATCATAATCGCTAAAGGTCCATCGTAGAATTGCTCAGGATCGCGGTCTAATTCTTGGGTTATTTTCCCATCAGATTGCTTTCTTTGAACTACAGGTCCTTTGGTAATAAACAAACCCGTCAAATCAATGGCCTCAATTAATGAACCACCCCCATTATTACGAAGATCCACAATCAATGCATCAATTCCTTCTTGCTTGAATTCACCTAAAAATTTCTTAACATCGGAGGTTGTTGATTTAAAGTCGGCCTCACGCTTCCTAGCCCCCTCAAAATCTCGGTAAAACATCGGAATCGTGATTAAACCTAATTTGATTTTTTTGTCTCCTTGGTTAAAAACCAATACTTCTTTTTTCGCTGTTTGCTCTTCCAATTTTATCTTTTCACGAACAATACGAATCTCGTTCGTCGGCGAACCCGTCACTCCAGAAGCAGGAAGAATTTTAAGTCGGACTACGGTACCCTTAGGTCCACGAATTAATTTAACAGCATCATCCGTAAACCAACCAATCACATCGACAAAACTGCCGTCATCTCCTTGCGCTACACCAACAATACGATCTTTGGGATTTATCAATTTACTTCTAAAGGCTGGACCACCAGGAACCAAATCTTGTATGGTCACATAATCGCCCTCTAAACGAAGCGTTGCCCCTATCCCTTCAAAACTTTGCGCCATGTCTTTGTTAAATTCTTGGGCTGCTTTGGGAATCATATACGAGGTATGTGGATCAATACTTTCCGTATATGCATTCATAAATACTTGGAATACATCCTCGGACTTCGAGCGAGCCATGTATTTTTCGGAGCGCGCATAACGATCTTTCATCTCACGAATAGCTGTTGTATCCGACTTGCCCCCAATTTTCCAATCCAAGAGTTGGCGCTTAATATCTTTACGCCAAAAATCATTTAGTTCCTCTGTTGACTTCGCCCATACCGCTTTGTCCCGATTAGGCTGGTAACTTTCCTCTAGATTAAAATCAAAAGGCTTGTCTAAAATTGCACGGATAAAAGCATAGCGTTCTTTGGTGCGTGTTTGATACAAATTATAGATTTGAAAAGCCGTAGTAAGATCCCCCTCACTAAGCTGCTCGTCAATGGTGTACCTAAATTTTTCCAAGTCGTCCATATCAGAAGCCACAAAAAATACTTTATTGGGATCCAGCTCCTTGATGTAAGCATCATATATTTTAGAAGATAATGAATCATTCACAACAATTTTACGGTAATGATAATTGCTCAAAATCCCGTAAACCAGTCGCTCAACCTTTTTCTGTGTTTCAGTTGGCTTTAAGTCACCTTCTTGATAATAAGGCTTATTACCAGGTAAATCACCTTGCGTTTTGCCATGTAGAAAAAGCACAAAAAGTAATGAAATGGGAATTAAAAGCGGCAGTATCTTCTTCATATAAAATGTTTCAAACTTATTTTTCTATTTCTAATAGCTCCACTTCAAAAACCAAAGCAGAATAGGGTTTAATCGTTTGTCCTCCTCCACGAATTCCATAGGCCAAATCCTGAGGAATAAACAATCTCCACTTAGAACCCACAGGCATTAATTGGAGTGCCTCAACCCAGCCTGGAATAACTCCCGACACTGGAAACGAAACAGGCTCGCCTCGTTGGACCGATGAATCAAACACCGTACCATCAATCAAAGTTCCGTGATAATGTGTTTTAACTTTATCTGTCGCTAAAGGTTTTGGACCTGTACCCATTTTTATCACTTTATATTGCAAACCACTCGCTGTAGTCATCACTGAATCCTTCTTTTTATTGGCCTCTAAAAACTTATTACCCGCCTCTAAATTCGGCAAAAATTGCTTAGCCATTTCAGCGGTTTGACGCTCTTGATTTTTCATCATGAACGTATTCATAATGTTTTGACACTCTGCTTCGGTTAAAACCAATTTACCTCCTTGCGTTGCTGAGGCAAAACCTTTTGCGACCATGTCGGCGTTCAAGGTTACATTTTGAGATTTGAAATTTCCAGCCACCAAAACTCCGACCGCATACGAAACAGAATCCAATGGAGAACTAAATTTCATAGTCGATTCAGAACTTTTTGCTTTTGAAGCAACAGCGCTTATTTTAGGTTTTGTGGTTTTACTAGCGGGAGCTTTGGTTTGAGCCAATGTAACAAAAGTGGATGAAAACAATGCACAAAGGATGCTAAGCTTTAAATAAGAAAATTTCATGTTCTATAAATTAGGTAAAATAATTTTCGAAGATAGTGAAAAATGAATCTTTCCCAAGAATTTTAACGCCAATTAACGAGTGAAATTTTCAGCTTATTAAAACAATCTAAAAAAAGTCTAAATTAAACGGTCTTTTTTTGAATTTTTTATGGGAATATTCAAATTTCATGACTAATTTTGCACCCGAATTTAGTACAATTTATCAAAATCAATAAACCACCATTTCGATATGGCATCAGTAAGACCAGATGAAGTTTCAGCCATCCTTAGGGAGCAGTTATCGCAGGCTAAAACGCAAGCAGAATTAGAAGAAATAGGCACCGTACTCCAAGTGGGTGATGGTGTGGCCCGCATTTATGGCCTTTCGAATGTTCAAGCCGGAGAATTAATTGTTTTCGAAAATGGATTAAAGGCGTTGGCCTTGAACTTAGAGGAAGACAATGTAGGAGCCGTACTTTTGGGAGATTCCAAATTGGTCAAAGAGGGTGATACTGTAAAAAGAACCAACATGATTGCTTCTGTGCAGGTGGGAGATGGGATTTTAGGACGTGTTGTTAATACGCTAGGAGAGCCTATCGATGGGCATGGACCTATCACGGGTACTTTATATGAAATGCCGTTGGAGCGCAAAGCTCCGGGCGTAATTTTCCGTCAACCAGTTACCGAGCCTTTGCAGACAGGTATTAAAGCGATTGACGCCATGATTCCAGTGGGTCGTGGTCAGCGTGAGCTTGTGATCGGGGATCGCCAAACGGGTAAAACAGCGGTTTGTATTGACACCATTATTAATCAAAAAGAATTTTTCGATAAGGGAGAACCTGTATTTTGCATTTATGTAGCGATTGGTCAAAAGGCTAGTACAATCAAGCAAGTTGAGCAAACATTGCGTAAAGCTGGTGCAATGGATTACACAGTAATTGTATCCGCTTCTGCGGCTGACCCTGCTCCCATGCAGTTTTATGCACCATTTACTGGGGCTGCGATTGGGGAATTTTTCCGTGATACCGGTCGACCTGCCTTAGTAGTGTATGATGATTTATCAAAACAAGCGGTAGCATACCGTGAAGTTTCATTGTTGCTTCGTCGCCCACCAGGACGTGAAGCTTATCCAGGGGACGTTTTTTATCTTCACTCCCGTTTATTAGAGCGTGCAGCTAAGATTAATAGCTCAGATGATATCGCAAGAGCGATGAATGATTTACCTGATTCGATCAAAGGGATTGTTAAAGGAGGTGGTTCATTAACGGCCCTTCCCATTATTGAAACTCAAGCGGGTGACGTTTCTGCTTATATTCCGACCAACGTGATTTCCATTACAGATGGTCAGATTTTCTTAGAGACCAATTTATTTAATGCAGGTATTCGTCCAGCGATCAACGTAGGTATTTCGGTATCGCGTGTGGGTGGTAATGCCCAAATAAAGTCGATGAAGAAAGTAGCGGGAACTTTAAAATTAGATCAAGCGCAATTCCGTGAGTTGGAAGCTTTTTCTAAATTTGGTTCTGATTTAGATGCATCCACCAAATTAACGATTGACCGTGGTCGTCGTAATTTAGAGATGTTAAAGCAACCTCAATTTGCTCCACAGCGAGTGGAAGATCAGGTGGCGATGATTTATTTAGCTACGACAGGTTCATTGGATTTAATTCCGGAGAACAAGGTTCGTGAATTTGAGAAGGACTTCATCCAAGTGCTTCGTGCAACAGAAAAAGCAACCTTAGATGCCTTAGGTGCTGGTAAATTTGATGATACTTTGACGTCAACTTTAAAAAGAGTGGGCAAAGAAGTAGGTGCTAAATACGCGATATAAAATTAGAACACGATGGCTTCCTTAAAAGAAGTAAGAAATAGAATTGTTTCGGTTAATTCAACTCAGCAAATCACGAAAGCCATGAAAATGGTTTCAGCGGCTAAGTTGAGACGCGCACAAGACGCGATTAGCCAAATGCGTCCTTACGCTAAAAAATTAACGGAAATGATTTCAACCGTATCGGCTCAGGCAGAAGCGGGACAATCAAATCCATTTACGGAGGTACGCGAAGTTAAAAATGCATTGATCGTGGTCGTTACATCGGACAGAGGTTTATGTGGCGCTTTTAATGCGAATGTCGGCAAGGCAACTATGGCCTTGATAGAATCAAAATATGCAGATTTACACGCTTCTGGCAATGTCACGGTGGTATCCTTGGGTAAAAAAGGAGGCGAATATTTAGGCAGAAGAGGGTATAAAATTGACGATACATATACTGACATTTTCACCCGATTAAATTTTTCCAATGTGCGTGAAATCGGAGAAAAGATTTTAACGGATTTCACTGAGAAAAAATTCGATGTGGTTGAGGTGTTATTTAATTATTCCAAAAACGTCGCTACTCAAATTATTGAAACAGAGCAATTATTGCCTATGGTGCCTGTGGTAGCGGAAACAAAAGTGGCTTCGGTGGATTATATTTTTGAGCCAACTGAGGAGGAAATTATTCAAGAGTTGATACCTAAATCCATTAAGCTTTCCATTTTTAGAGCATTGTTAGAGTCCAATGCATCTGAGCATGGGGCGCGAATGACAGCCATGGACAAAGCCACTGAAAATGCAGGTGAATTAATCAAAGCTTTAAAATTAGAGTATAACCGTTCACGCCAAGCGGCAATCACGAAGGAAATCTTGGAGATTGTGGGTGGTGCTGAGGCCTTATCTGCATAAATTATGAAAAAGATTTTTTTGGTGACCCTAATTTTAGGGATGATGTTTAGAAGCTATGGACAAGGGATAAAAATTCCTGCTCCTAGTCCAGGACAAACGATTAAACAAGATTTTTCTCTTTCCACAATCGAGGTAAACTATTCAAGGCCTGTTATTAAAGGCCGTAAAATATTTGGGGATATTGTGCCATTTGGAAAATTATGGAGAACGGGTGCAAACTCCCCAACTAAATTTACATTTGGCGAAGATGTTAAAATTGCAGGCCAATCGTTAAAGGCGGGATCATATCAAGTGATGTCCATTCCCTCCGAGAAATCGTGGGTAATTATTTTCAGTAAAGGAACTAATGGCGTTTTCAATTATAATCCAGCGGAAGATGTTTTAAAGGTTACAGTACCTTCTATCGCGCTATCTAATTCAGTCGAGTCTTTCTCCATTCAATTTTCAGATGTTTCAGCCAATAAAATGAATATTCAGTTGGCTTGGGAGAAAACATCCGTTTCCATCCCTGTTGAAACAGATGTGGATGCCAAGATTATGAGTTCCATCGATCGGGCTATGAATATCGATTCAAAACCGTATTTTGAGGCGGCTTCCTATTATTTTGAAACGGGTCGTGACATTAAAAAGGCATTGGAATGGGCAACAAAAGCAACTGAATCTAATCCAACAGCCTATTGGGTATTTCATTTAAAGGCAAAGATTCAAGTAAAAATTGGCGATAAAGTAGGTGCCAAAGCAACCGCCTTAAAATCGATCGAATTAGCTAAAGCTGGCAAAAATGATGATTATGTAGCTTTAAATCAAAAATTAATTGATAGCTTGTAAATACAGCGTACATAAACAGGAAAGCCTTTCTGCGAAGAAGGGCTTTTTTTAGCTAAAAATGAAAGAGGGAATTTTACACAGTACAGGTGAAGATCAAGAAACAGCCGTTTTAGTTGCCGTGACTTCCCAAAAACAAAATGCCGTACAAACAGCTGAATACTTAGCCGAATTAGCTTTTTTAGCGAGTACCTCAGGCGTTTTAGCCTTACATTCCTTCACTCAAAATTTGGCTAAACCTGATAATAAAACTTATGTAGGGAAAGGAAAGTTTGAGGACATTATGGCTTATGTGATCGACAAGGGAGTTGACATGATCATTTTCGATGATGACCTTAGCCCATCTCAAGTTCGTAATATCGAATATGCGATTGAGTTATATGGCAAGGAGATTAAGGTACTCGATCGAAGCTTATTAATTTTAAATATTTTTGCTCAAAGGGCGCAAACAGTCCAAGCTCGCACACAGGTAGAACTGGCTCAATATCAATATATGTTGCCCCGATTGACGCGCATGTGGTCTCACCTTTCTAAGCAACGAGGAGGTGTGGGCATGAGAGGACCTGGAGAAAAGGAATTAGAAACAGACCGGCGAATTGCCAATGACCGAATTGCTTTTTTGAAGGATAAATTGGAGGCCATCGACCGACAATCATTTACTCAAAGAAAAAATAGGGATCGGATGGTGCGTGTTTCCTTGGTCGGTTATACCAACGTCGGAAAATCAACCTTGATGAGAAAATTAGCGAAGGCTGATGTGTTTGCAGAGAATAAACTCTTTGCAACGGTAGATTCCACGGTACGAAAAATTTCCTGGGAAGGAATACCTTTTTTGCTAACGGATACGGTAGGGTTTATACGTAAGCTTCCTACCCTGTTGATCGAGTCATTTAAATCTACTTTAGACGAGGTAAGGGAGGCGGATGTTCTCTTACATATTGTGGATATTTCGCATCCTAATTTTGAGGAGCAGATTGAAGTGGTCCAAGGAATTTTAAATGAGATGGGGGCTGGAGATAAGCCCACGGTTTTGGTATTTAATAAAATTGATTTATTTCCTGTGGAAGAAGTATATTTTGAGGGAGCCGCGGTCAATGAAGATGGGGAACCTGAATTAAGTAAAATGGATCGAGTGACTGCATTTTTAAAGCGAAGCCATTGGCAGTTGGAGCAACCTAAAACAGTCTTTATTTCCGCGGAACAAAAAAGTAATTTGCCTGAGTTACGCGAGGTAATTTTGAATTTAATTAAAGACAAACACTTTCAAATATTCCCCAATTGGCTCGAAAGCAACCATTTGCTAGGGCATAGTGATGGCTATATTCCTGAGTCTTGAGGGAATTTCAATCAGGTAAATGAGTAATTGTAAATGATTTTATATTTTTGTGCACGAGTAAATTAAATTTTGGCGCTGTAGTTCAACGGATAGAATAGGCGTTTCCTAAAC
>Ga0209829_10002822_pt1 | contig 13002 bp, 5 predicted proteins | sample C_140205_EF_Meta_FD_187311 | JGI IMG/M metagenome (GOLD analysis project Ga0209829, IMG submission 187311) | Freshwater microbial communities from Lake Croche, Canada to study carbon cycling - C_140205_EF_MetaG (SPAdes) (version 2) | ecosystem: Environmental > Aquatic > Freshwater > Lake...
CCAACAGGGTATCGCACGAATTCAAATCAACGATCCATCGGACTCCTCCTGCAGCGTCCTCGATTCGAACTCTCATTCCTTCCTCCCACCCGGTTGGCCAAGTTGGCATTCCTTGAGCTGCAACAATCCCGGTGATCTCAAGAAGACCATGCAACATGTAAGGACGAAGAATCTCGGCCATGTACCTAGCCCGAACCGAGTTCTTATCTTGGAAGTCAGGCAGGCTGATACAAACGATCCGAATACGAACTCCCGCATCCATCCACCTCTTAATATGATCCCATTCAGGGAAAATCTCTCCTGTCAGGATGTTTCCCTGATCATCAGTCGGGTAAGAGCCTATAAAGTTTCCAAGTCGGTTGGCGTAGATTGTAACTGCCGCTGCCTGTGAGCAGGCGGCAATGACAGCCTGAGGCTGAATCATCTGGGCTCCGGCTTGCACTAGGGGATGATTGTTAGCCATCTGCCGGACTCGTTGAATCCATGTCAACGCATCCTGGCGGCGAAACTCCTCCCAGTAGTATTGATTGCTGTAACTACGCAGGCAACTTGAACACCCGTTCGTGCAATGCACGCAGCTGAGTAGCTGTTCTGCATGTTCAAAAAGGGCATCATCACCCTGCTCGTCGAAGAACTTGCCTACATATCCTGCACCCCCCGCGACGCTGTCGAAGAGAACGACCTCAATTCCCTGCCCGAGTAGCCAGCGGAAGGTTCCGGTGACGTCGGACTCATCCAGGCGAAGCATCTGAATCAACGAAATCCGGAGTGCTTCGACGATGGTGCGTGCAGTTCCCTCTCGCAGTTGATTCATCACTGTTGCATCAGGAGGCTGTGGAAGCGCGGGGGGAGTAGCCACAACTGGTTCGCTAACTCGAATCTGAAGGATGTCGGTATGGAACTCATGTGCTAGATCCGACCACTGCGTATAGGTGGAAGCGCATGGAGTTCCTCGATAGAGATCATTATGAGCCTTGGGGCGATAGCTCCAGGGGCCTGGAACGCGACCGGCTACCGGTGCTGGCGCTACAGGTTGCCCTGCAGGTGCTACCTGTTGGGCACGGCGAGGCCTAGGTTGCGCTGCTGGAACAAAGTTTTTGGGAACCTGTTCGGCGTAGTTGCAGCCGCAAATCACGTACCCATTCCCCTTTCCTTGATTAAGTACCAACATGCGCCCCTCTTTAGCCGTTTGCATCGCCCAGTGAACTCTCAAGAGGACGCCATTGCGAAACTCGTGATCAGGTGCTCCACTTACCAGCTGTGTTTCGAGTGCCGGTGCCGGCTTCGAGCGTTTCTGGCCGGGTTCGTAACCCTCAAACTCGTCTAGGGAGGTCGTGAACCCTTTGGGTTCGATGAACTTACGTATCATCTGCCCCTGCCAAGGGGTTCCACATCGGTCACAGACTGCCGGCAGAACGTCCCGTCCTGGTGCTGCCGAAACATGTCTGCAGCTCCCACAAATGCGATAGGACATCTCTGGCATATAGTCCTTGGAGTAACGGGCAATTCCTCGGGATATCCAAACACGACCATTCGCCACCACCTCAGAACCGGGCGCATATTCAACGATTGCTCGTCGGGCATCGCGGCTGAGTTCAACCGCTGTGCTTAATGCTTGGTTTCCTTGTCCCGCCTGGGCTCTGACTTCCAGCTCCATACTGTCAACAGGAAAGGAATAGGTTGGAATCATTCCATAACGGGAGAGCATCGTAATCATCTGCTGCGCAGACCAACGATATGCCCAGCGTCTTACTGAGACTGCCTGAGCTTTATCGGCAGGAGTGCCCTGATCCAGCAGCTCTGCGCGCTCATAGTAGTAGCGGTAACGCTCTACAAATTGTTGCATGAAACTTGTCAGCGCGTTTTCAAACTCATTTACAAGACCTGCTGCCCTCATTTGAATTCGCTCGTTCCGAGGTAGCGAGTGATTGATTTGGCGGAGAAGCTTCAACGCTTGATACAGATGATTTCGGTTTTGATTAGCGGTTAGATTAATCAGGGGAATAGGTAGGGTCAGAGGTGTTGACTGTCTTCCGCTCTCCTGATCGAGGTCATCATTATTTTCCTGCAATGTTTTCCCTGTATCGTTGAGATACGTTGCGTATTTGGCAGGTTGATGATTACGAGCAAAGTCTGCCATCATCTGAACTAGATGCTGGCAATTGGAAGCCTCAAAAAGACGATGTGTATATATCTGGGCGAAGTATTCCTTCTTTGCAGATGTAGCATCAGCAAAGTCATTCCAGATAACTCCCTGGGAGTCTGCTCCTAAGTGGTTAGCTGCATGAGCAAGCTCATGACAGAGAACCATAATGTAGAGTTGCTCATAAGGAATATTGTGGCTCTGAGCACATAGCTCAATAGCTCGTAGATAAAGGACGACCTTCCGAGCATCAGAGAAGTAGAGACCCAATAGATCAAGGACGCCTGCTTCTGCTATATCTTCTTGAGTAAGGCCATCTGGCAGAGGTTCATTATCTTCTGACTCGAGAATATTATTAATATCTCGGCTGTCTTGTTCAGACAACCTATCACGACGAATTTCCTGTCGCCGGACAAGCTCCCAAAGAAGCCACTTGGGTAGTGATAGAGTATCCTCCTCAAAGTACGGCTCTGCGCTTGCTACTAGACCCATGAGACCAAGAAGAGCCTCGTAAATCGTCTTCCATTGAGGCGTGCCATTAGATCTTAGCCACATTTGAAGATCTCGAATAAATGCCCGCTGCATAGGAGAATCCATAGCCTCGGGCGAGCCCTGAGGATTTGCAGACAAGCCACCAACCCGTTGTTCAGTAAACTTTGGCAAACCGAAGAATTGACCAATCTGCAGCGTGCCTGTGTCGAGCCTGCGGTACTGATTCAGATACTGAAGAAAACCGCTCAGCAGTATGGAGAACTGGTGTCTGAGTATCAGTCTGCGGTTAGCAAGGTGGACAAAGGGAGTCCTTGGATTGCTATGAAGCCAATCTTCAATTCTCCCGAAAACATCCAGATCGTACCGCTGGTTTCTTGCGTAAGTTATCGAAACTGGAGCTGCTTGAGCGCGGCGGCCTGCACGTCCCGCCCTCTGCTGATAGTTTCCAATATCGGGGGGTATGTTTCGAAGGAATACCCCTTCTAGGTCACCAAGATCGATACCCATTTCCATAGTCGTCGAACAGCTTAAGAGATTGATTCTTCCCTGGCTGAAACGACTTTCAATAACAGATCTCTCTTCGGTGGTAATAGATGCAGTATGCTCTCTAGACATCACTGCTGGGATCTCCGTATGTTTCGCAAGGTAGCGATAATGATTCTGTTCTATCAGGTCGAGCCACTGCTGCTGTGTAACCTGCTGCAGATTTCCAGTGCAACCCCATCTGGAACATGGAATTCCGTTATTATGTTGGATCGGTTTAGTGCTAAACTGAGTGCAGCGATTACAGCGGTAGATGCATTGAGGATCTGATGATGAGAACGTGATCCATGCATGATCAATTACCTTACCCGGCGATCCGGGGTGGTCATTGAGAACCGGCACCCCAAGAATGAGTGGATCATTTAGCACCCTCCAGATTTCTTCTAAGAGAATTGACCAGTCAGCTATATCTAGTTTATTTCCAAGATATTCAGAGATGCGATTCTTTATATTGGCCCGTTTGGGTTGAAGATTAAAACGAACACCTGGATCATTAAGCGATATTAGGCTGTAACTACGGTTACTCTGGTTGTAGTGCTTACCCCAGTAGAATTCGTCGTCCTCCCTTACACCAGGCATGCTGATGGCACGATTGCGACGCATGACGTCGAGGATCCATTCAATGATTAGCGCAATCTGAGATGGAGGAAGATTAAATTGGACTTCATTTGCAAGGGCCAGAAAGTCGACTTGGGCGTAGTGAACTCGTACTAAAGCTAGGTCCTCCAAAGAGTTTCGAGCACCACCGGGGAGGCAGAACTCCGCAAGGATCTTTCCTGGAAGGCGCGTATGAAGCCTAACTCCCGGTATCGGCTCTCCTACTTGGTCAGTGAATGCAGGGGCAGCACCCAGATGCTGGGAAACCTGCGTGCTAACTTGATCAGCATTCAGAGCGGCCGGCTGTGGCGCCATGTCGAGGATATGCATGATCTCCCTTCTGAGAAGGTAGGTTTCGTGGTTCCGTTGAAAGTTTGGTGCAAAAAAGGATGCATCCTGTCTGTTATCGCTGAAGGCAAGGAGTTTGCGTCCTTGCCCGGTGATTGTTCTAGGAGCTCCGTTCAGGACAGGAAGAGAACGGTAAAGAACTTCAGTGATGACAGCAGACATGGCCTCATCTCCGGGATGAAAGCCAGTCACTATCTCATCGCTATCCCTTGACCCGCATGAACGACAGGTTGTCATGACCTGATCAGTTGCCTGATTTACAGCAGCGCCTCCAACCGTGCTCAAAGCAACTCTTTCTGTCTCTAACCAACCAGCCATGACCTGAGGTGCAACGTCTAGACATGCACCTGTGGAAACTTCGATATATCGATTGATTGCTGCCACAGCATTTTCCTGATCAACGAGGATCTCATCCTCTTCATCTCCAAAGACCCTTTCAGGGCGGCGATTCAGCCACATGATCTCTCTGACCCATCCCGGACCTTTGGGCCTCAGTGGACGAAGCTGCTGGAGTGTAGCGCTGTAAAACCCTTCAAAATAGATCTCTCCGCACTTGCGGCAGGTCATAAGTCTATATCGCGGCGCTTGCGTGTTTGGATTTTCGTACTCTCTTTCCAGCCGAAGATCAGTGAAATGCTCACCGTTTTCAGTCAGTTCGGCAGTTGCGTCTTCTATGCCTCGCGTGAAGAAATGATAGCGGGCTGGAAGTAATGGAAACCCTTCCCTCGTTTCTCGCGCAAACGAGCCGCACGCAATAAGCCCTCGAAGTGCCTGATCTGCTATACGATGATGAGCAGGAAATATTCGTTGGGCAAACTGGCGAAACTCTTGGATACCTTCAGTAGAATGGACATCAGATACTTCACGGATCTTTTCTTCATCCGAAATTAGATTGCAAAGCTCTGCAGCAACAGCATCAGGACCTTGAAGAGGCGGAAGGTTAATCTGGTGTTGAGCGACTGCGGCATTCCAAGCAAGTCTTCGATCAGTCTCTAACTGAACCTCATTTGGGTTCTGCATTTCACGAATTTGATTCAATGCTTGATGGATATGAATCCAATCTTGCGGAGGTAACGTGAATTGATGCTGCCCATTTTGTAAGAGCTGATGGGCCTCTCTGGTTGCAGTGATAGGCGGGGCAAAAGGAGAGCCAAAGAGGCGGCCAGCAAAGTCCGTAATTGCGCGATCGGCTCCTTGCCCCTGAGAAAGACTCGCGCTAGTGCCAATACAAACAGGCGGTCGATTCGGATTTCCAAACTTATTGGTGAGTTTTCGCAAGAGTAGTGAGACTTCTGTTGCTTGGGCTCCCCGGTAGGTGTGGATTTCATCCAAAACAATAAACTGTAAGTCCGCGTTGGCGAATAGAGGAGCGTTCTGCGGCAGGAGCAATAGATGCTCGAGCATCGAATAGTTTGTCACCAAGATATGCGGAGGCTGATCTCTCATGCACTTGCGACTCAAACGCCAGTTATCCGGAATCTGATTGCCAAAAAGCCCACGAAGGTAGGGATCATTTTGAAGGTATTCAGTCTGGAGAGTCATACGATCCTTACTGGGATCGGTCTGACCAGTAAAACGGCCCACGGTGATACCGTGTTGAGATAGACTACCTGCTAAAAGAGGAAGGATGCGTTTGTAGAGCTGATCGTTCGCCAGTGCATTCATTGGATACACAAGCACCGCACGCACCCCGGGTTGCCACGCAATATTGGCCTTCAGCAGCCTGTCAATGATTGGATAGAGAAAACATTCAGTTTTGCCGGACCCTGTTCCTGTAGCGACGATCGTGTTCTGCTGGTTCTGGATAATTGCACGAAGGGCGGTCTCCTGATGTTCATGCAAAGGGCGCTGAAATGGGCTTTTGGGACCAGCGGGATCATCAAGCGCATCAAACCGCTGATCCATAACGCCTGCTTGAACTAGCTGTTCAAGAGAAAGGCCTTTTGGAAAATCCGCAAGTGACTCGACATAAGGCCCCTTGATGAGACGGTTAGGGCCCCTAAGTTGAGCATCGAACGCTTCCTTTAATCCGTTAAAACGCTCGTGGATAGGCAATGCTGTCTTAAGATAGCGGCGAAGAGTTGAGTTGAGATCACTTTGCAGTGCTGATGGGTCGATTTCAGTGCTCATGGATTGCTGGGGTTAGGATTTATCTTTAAGGACAATAGACCAATATAGATGGAAAAATGCGTAGAACTCAGGCGCGAGGCTGTGAATAGTCCTGATACCCGGAATGATTCCATCCGAAGAGGTTTCTGCGCTTAAGAGCGACCGGAGTTCATTCATGAGAGAATCAAGGGTTCCTAGATGGCTTTTCCTTGAAATAATGCCGTAACCAGCGAGGCGGGAAAAGCCAGTCACAAGGATGATAATGTGTACAATCTTATTGGGCCATGAAACGTCCTCATCATCGACGAACTGAGTATCTGAATTCAAAATACTGAATCGGAATGCTTCACCCCTATGTCCGTTCTCATTAGGTGGGTCAAAGAGACCCAGGGGATACCCAGTAAGCTCTTGCAGCCTACCCTTGCGGACTTGGAAACGTTGATAGATTGATGAGATTCTTCGCAAGGTGGCTGTAATTTCTGCATTCTCACCGCTCTTGGTTTCGGAGATCTCCTTAAAACGGCCAGCCCGCTTGTTCAGCTTTAATCCACAGTACTCGAAATGTTTTTGTGAGAGGAGTTTTAAGGATTGAACTTGCGACAATATTCCAGCGGTTCCAAAGCTGTGTAATTCATTAAGCTCTCGAAAATAGCGACTATAGTTATGCCCTTTACCCTCAAAACTAGAAAAGAACTTATTATCAATTTCTTCGCGAGAGAAAGTGGCCGCAAGCAGAAATTCGTTTAGGCTAGATGATGCTGCTACATCTGCTGCAAGGTTAAAGCACCTCTCTATAAGATTACTTGGTGCATCGCAGTTGAATTTCTCTGAATTCAACATGTAGATCTGTGGTTGAGCGGCAAATAATGAACTAGATATAACTGGAGTTAGTCTTGATTCAGAGCGACAGTTAAGTTCGGAAACTGCATGCTTTGCCCATATTGTTTTGCAGTCGTCATCCCTTGAAAAAGTTGCCTTTCCAAGGATCTTTAATGCTGATTCAAGCCATGAGGATTTTGCATCTACAGGAAAATGTTTATCCATTTCTCTGGAATTATTAGTCCCGAGAAGGGTACGAACCCAAACGCAACCAGGATACTTGAAGTGAACAAGTTTCAAGAGTATTGAAAGATATTTATCGATTTCTTCTAAAGGAAGATCCTTCAAACGATGGACAATCTTAATATCATCATTGATTCCGTTTTTATCCGCGTGAGCTAGGAGGAATGCCCAGCTATCGGGCGTCGTTAATTCATAATCACGAGGAACTACAATTAGCCGCATCAATGAACTTCCAACCGGTTCTGCAAATAGAAGCTGAGTCCAGTTGTCCGATCCATTTTTGCAATAGTAGAAGTCAATAAGGTATATACTTTGGACCACTGTAGCGAGATTAGTGCTGACCTTTACCAAGTATTCACCAGCAGGACCTTCCTGTGTAACCTCAAAAGAAGTTCCATTTGGATGATTTGTGATGCTCGGAGCTCCTGGAGTGACCGGCAATATGATTGGACAGAGCGCGCATTGATCGGGCAGCTCTTGCTTGATGAGGTCACTCAGTCTGTATCCCAGATCAGTAATTGAATGCGGGATTTTAAATGATGCCTTATACAAGGAACCAATGGTCTCGATCTCTAGTCCACTAGCAGAATCAGGCATCACGAGATCAATAAGATCTAGCTCGACAGGTACTACTTGCTTTGAAGTTGCCTTCAAGGTTCGGTTTTGACCCATCTGTATCTGCAAAGATGACAGTTGAAGGCTCCACTCCTTTCTTCTCTCATTCAGAATTACCAAAGTTTGAGGACCGGAGCACACTTCCCATTGCTCTCTTCCAGATGTTTTTAGTACCAGAACTCTTCTGTCGGGTCTCTCCACATGAAGAATCTCGTTTCTCTGGAGGGTGTCCACGACGCCTCCGTCATGAAGCTCCAAATGAATTCCTGGTTTAAGAAAAACAAGCTGCTTTTCTAATGAAGACAGTGTCAGGGTGGCCTTGATGCCATGGTGATCGTTGTCCCAAAGCAGATTATTTCCTGCAACTTTTAAACCTGAGAGTTTTTTAGTGCTTATATTTTGAGGAATGACCTCGCATAGAAAACCTTCATTTTCCTTAACCTCTATCAATCCTTTCCAATAAACGAATTTCGTAGAAATATCTCCTTTCCCAAGCGTTAGAGAAGCTCTGATCTCATGAATACCAGACTCCAGACGATTAATGAAATCTGCAAATATATTAGTAAGATTATCTGATATTGACGCCTGATTGATATCGATGGGCGCTTCCATTTTAAAAAATTCACCTTCACAACTGACACTAAAGGTTCCCTCCGTAACTTCTAAACCAACCCCTCCAAGGATTGCTGTAAGGCTGCATCCTTCACCATGATAAATCCTTATCTTTTCAAGTGATGCATCCTCTAGGGAGTTGTTGTTAAAGAAATAGAGTCCTGGGGTCTCTTTTACTGAGATCTGATAACTCTCATTCGCAATAGGCAGCTTTATAAAAGCATCGTTTCGCCTCAATTCAATTGCACTCCAGATTAACTGCGAGTTACCGATACAAATGGACACGTCATCAGTTTCAATGTTTTTTCCAAAGGTCAGAACATCATAAAGACCAGGCTGAAGTTTGAGTTCTGTTGTCGATCCAATCTTAATCTCTTTACCATTGGTAGACCTGAAAACTCGGAGAGGAGTTTGCGCATCGATCGCTGTTTTTACCTGGAAGATTAAATCCTCCAGCCCACCACTCAACTTTGTAAGTCGAGCGGTAAAATTACGCGTCTCTAACAACTCTACGGGGAAACATTGATCGAATTCGGCAGAATACTCTCTTCCAGCGATAATCCAACGGGACTCACTGGTTAGAAGTTCTTTACTCTGTTCGGGAAAAACAATCTCAAGGGAGTGGTCATTAGAGTTAAACATTAAATAGGGAGCAATCTGTGTCCGCTTTAACCCGGCATTTTGCATTGCCGACATAATGTCCTCCCTAAGATGTGGAGGGAGTAGATCACCTGCGTTGTTTTGTCGGGCAGTCAGTAGTCGCTTGACCATTAAAAGCCCTAACGGCTTCGGCTCATTTTCCTGATTTCCAAGACAAGCAGTCAGCCTTGATTTTTGATCATAGATTTTTGAACCTATTCGCCTGCTGAACTCGCTCAAACGATCTTCATCTTCTGCATCTCCAACCACGAACGCGTTCAGAGTCTTTCTAATAGCATCACAGAGATCCTCAATCCAATGTGTTAAAATGCCTGTCTGATAAAGAATCCAAGCATCATTTTTATATTCACCACTTTTACCTGTGTAGATACGCAATAGCTGACATGCCTTGTTAAAAGAGTCAGTTAATTCCTCCTTTTTTTCCTGCGGTATGATTATGCCGAGAACTGTTTTTATTGAGTCTTTAACACTGTCATTCCTAGCCATCGAAGGGGCCAAGGCAATGGCGTACGCAGCTGCCCCACGATTACTTGAATTCAAAGCCTCGTTGAGTCGTTTTACCTCTCCTCTCATCTCATGATTAACGACATCCACAATTTCCTTCTGCACTTCTGTTTCAATCGGAAGAAGTCCAAGAATTGTCGTTCCTTCCAGCCGACTCCGCTGAATGGCATCGACAACAATCTGATGTGCCTCGGCAAGAGTCATCAATTTCGTTGGTTCTGAGGGCATAGATTCATGACGTTGTATCACGGAGGGGCGAAGTGCGTGAGAAAAAAGAAGAGGAAATGCGACAAAAACTCACAGGATCCCCACCATATCATTTTCTTTGAGCACTTTGAATCGGAGCATTGTGTTATCCAACTCCTTGCGATGCATCTCCTGTGTCTGCAGGGCAATAGTCCCTTCATGCTTACCTACTAAGTTCATGAAGTGGCGCTTAGAAGACTCTTCAGCAGCAAGGTGTTCACGCAGCAAAGCGCTCTCGCTAGTTACTTTGCGAATACTCAGAATAATTCCGATCAGGAGCGTCATACTACCGGTACAAAGACCAAGGAGGAAATGAGTCATGGCGAGGCCGGATAGGATTACGCCTTGAAGAGACGGGCCAGGACCTCATCGCGGGCTGGATCTTTGAGGAGACCGTATTCCTCTAGAGTTTCCTCTAGGGGGAGGCGCTTTCCCTCAAATTCATCCAGCGGGAGGTATTGACTGACAATTTCAGTCATATCGCGGTAGTCCTTGATTACAGCTGACTCCTTGACAGAGTTCACCATGGCGCGAGGACTACTTTTCCAGTCTTCACCTTCCTCGTCGCTCTTTTTGGACTTATTTTCCAGCTCTTGAATACTGGCATACTGAAACCAGACCCCCTTGCGGAGGTGAAGATCGTCTGCCAGCAGCGTAAAAAGCAATGACCCGTCGGCGAGGTTAGTGAGGACGTTGACTCGGAGCTGCACGCAAGATGGTCGGTTGGAAAGAAGATCGTTGAGAGCAAGAACAACCGCAGGGTGAATCCTGCTCAGCCCAATAATATCGAGCTCAAGGGTCCCCTTTCCTTTGAGTGCCTTTAACCCATCACGAATCTTGGTAAAAGTTTTCCAATCTTCATCCGAAACATCGACAGTAACCTCGACAGTGCGAGACTTTGGCTTGAAGGATTTGATAAATGACCACAGTAGGTTTTTCATATGAGTAATTTGGAACTATTTGTTGGCTCTCAGGAATTGGTTATTACGGTCTCTAGCCATGCGACTAAGGCTGCGCGGCTTCGGAGTCTATCACCGCGCTCGTCGAAGGTCAGAAATCCGTCTTCATTGGCGTAGAAGGTTGCTGCGTCTCCCCATCCTGAGATACCAAGGGTTACTCCATAGCCTTTTGAATCCGTGAAGTTTACGATGAGCCAATTCTCTAAAGACAGAGACTCGGCAAGTGCCGCCGCATCACCGTAGAGTTCTGGCTCATTGACGACCTCATAAGAGTAGCCTTTATCAGCAAGCCATGCGTCGAGGGTCGCTTCTTGGATATGCCGCAGGAAGAAGCGAACAGCTTCTAGATCCATGAAGGCAATAAGTTCACTCTCATCGGAAAAATGAGGAATCGAATAAAGAGGAATCTCATCATCAATCACCGCAATTGGGCTCCAAGAGCCGTTCTTTAGTGAAGTTGGGATCCAGAAGCCAATCTGTGCATCCGGACCCCCGTTCGAAGCGGCATCTCTATATATATGCATGCCAGCACCTGCAGAATTGGATTCCGAGGGCTGGAGCAGTGGACGAATATCCAGTTCTGCGGGCGGCGTTGAGCGCTCTGAAGCAACGATAGTGATGCCGCGAGATTCAGCCCACTCGATGACGGCCGTAAGTATGGTGTTGATGTTCATAATGATGATTCTGCGCTGAGTTAAGCCTAGGAGAGGGCAAGGATAGGTATGGTGTCTTCAACAAGACGAACGCTGCCTCCTTTTCCCGGGGCACGGGCAACCAATCCCAGATGGATTAGGTGCTCCTTTACTCGATTGAACTTCTCCACGTCCCAGATCAGATCGAAACAAAGGGACTTGTTACCGGCTGATCCTCCAGCTTGACGAAGTTTGCTGATGAAGATCTCTCCCATGGAGTCGAGGTCCTCACCATCAGTAGAAATGGTTCTGAGTGGAGAATGTGCCTCTTCAATGGAATCCGAGTCAGCTTCAGAGTTGTCTTCCAGCAGGAGCTGCCCCTCTTCATCAAGTTGATGGCCAGTCTTCACCTCGATGCTCGTGATGACATGGGTAGTGTGTCCCGCCAATAAGTCGAGTTGGGCCTCGCGTATCTTCCAGATTTTTTCTATGGAGCGACGCTCTTTAAGCAGTGACTCACGCATTGAGGAGTAGGTCTTGAGGATCGTCTGGACACGATTGCGGAAGTCGTTGGAGGTAACGAAATCGTAGAGCATAGCCGAGGCCTCGCCGCTCTGACCGGCAATACGTTTCTGCAGATGAGACTCCTGAAGGCCCCATCTGAGCGAGCGAATAAGGGTCATGGCCGCGACACAATCTGCAACCCATACCCCATCGCGCATGCCTGTGGTCTTCATGTCACGCGGCATGGTCTGAGTGATGATAACACCGATATCAGCCTTGGCGTGATGCATGTCTTGGCCAAGTTTTCCCGTCCATTCGTTGGACCATTGCTGCGTGCGCTTAGTTTCAAAGAGAATGCGACCGCAAATAGTGCCGGCGTCATTGACTACATCAAGCATTACGTCAGCTCCTTTTACCCCGGCTGGAACATCAGAGACGATATCAAGCGGGAATGTTGAGCGAAGCTGTTCCTCAAGTGAGGCTTCAAGCGCAGCTCCTTGATTCTGCTGACTGATCTGATTTGCACGCTGGTTTGCCGCAGCCACCTGATTACGTAGGGTGTTGAGCTGAAGATTCAGCTCCTGAACACGGAGCTCAGACTCCTGCTGCAGACGCTGTTCAATTTCTGCAGAGACCGCTGCGATGCGTTGCTGGGCTGACGCATCAGCTTGCTGGCGCGCTTCGAACTGAGCAAGGCGCTCCCGCTCTGCAAGCTGCTCCTTCTCAATCTGCAGCTGGGTAATCTGGCCCATAAGCCGATTCATAGATTCCTGCTGGATCTGCTCATGCTGGGTACGCAGCTGCTCGTGTTGGGCCTGGCGTGTGTGCTCCAGGCGAATAGCGGTGGCAACAGCCTCCTCTCGGAGTATAAGGGCAGCTGCGTCGGCTGAAGTGATAGGGTCGGGCATGGCGTGTATTATACCATAAAAGTAGGTCGCTGAGCGTCCTACCCCCCATAAAAGGATTCAGGGCGATT
>Ga0209829_10002823_pt1 | contig 12997 bp, 6 predicted proteins | sample C_140205_EF_Meta_FD_187311 | JGI IMG/M metagenome (GOLD analysis project Ga0209829, IMG submission 187311) | Freshwater microbial communities from Lake Croche, Canada to study carbon cycling - C_140205_EF_MetaG (SPAdes) (version 2) | ecosystem: Environmental > Aquatic > Freshwater > Lake...
ACCGAGGCGTTCATGAGCGACGTCGGAGCGCGCACCATCGAGGATATGGTCATGTCCTACGTGGCGGGCGCCGGCTTCGATTCCGAGAACAACACCACCGTCGGTAACGCGCAACCCGGCGACCGCAATGCCGGTGCGAACATCAAGCTCCGCGGCTTGTCGACCCCCACCTTACAGCGCGACGGGTTCATGCCCAACAGCGGCATCGGCACCGGTGTGAGCAGCACTTTCGACGTCGAGCGCGTCGAGGTGATCAACGGACCGCAATCACTGCTTTACGGCAACGGCGGCGCCGGCGGCGTGATCAACACCGTTTCCAAACAGGCCCGCCTCAACCGCCGTGCCTTCGGTTCGCTCACGCTGCGGTCCGACGAATATGGCAACGCGATGGGGCAGCTCGACTACGGCATGGGCAGGCGGAACATTGCCGCCCGCGTCGCGATCACCCACGAGCGAATCGGCGGCCGACGCGACAACGTCTACGGCGATCTCGACGCCGCGTATGCCCAGTTTGCCTACCGCATCGGCGGCACGGTCCTGCGCCTGAGCGCCGAGCACGCGCATTTTGACCGGCTGATTTCCGGCGCAGCCACCACCTACACGGCGCGGAGCGCGGCGGACGATGTCCGCAACGGCCAGTTTCTCAGCTACCTCCTCGCCACAAACCAACTGGAGAGCGCGGCCAGCGGTGCGAGCGGCGGCGGCTTCATCGGCAAAGGAAAAATCAACTGGCAGACACTCAACTCCTACGAGGGCGACCTCAAATTCGAGCAGACCATCGGGCACTTCGTTTCCCTCATGGCGGAAAGCAAATGGAACGACTGGCTGTCCAGCGAGTTTGCCGTCGGTTACCGCGGCGAACGCCGCAGTCTGCGTGCCAGTGCCGGCATCACGATGCTCGCGCCGAACAATGCCACGAACCCGACCGGCGATTGGGCGATGACGCAGGCCACCTCGCTCAACGACCGCACGACCGACGGGCCCTCCCGGATCAAATCCATCCGTGCTTCGCTGTTGGCCAACAACGCCTTTTTCCGTGGAACCGTAAAGAGCCAGACCATCGTGGGCGCGGATTTTTCACGCCGTGACGATGCCTCGATCGACTACTACCTTTACCAGACCGACGCCGCGGGCAAAATCATCGTCAACCCCGCCACCGCTTCGAATTTGGAATTCGGCCGCACGGTCCTCGGCACGCCGACCCGCCTGATCTGGGCCGTGGGAGACGGACCGCTCAGGAATCCGTTTTGGGCGCCCTACTCGACTCACGTCACCTACAACGGCGCGAACTGGGCCAAGGACCTCGCGAATTTCTCCGACCCCGCCCTTATCTCGCCGAACAATCCGCTCGGTCTGCGCCTCGGCGGCCGCCAATACCTCAACCGCCACACGATCAACAAGGGCATCTTCGGCGCCAACACGCTTTCGTTGCTCAACGGTCGCCTCGACGTTCTTTCCGGTTTCCGCGTCGCGCCCGTCTACCGGGTCCAATACAATCAGGGCGTCGCACTGCCCGTGAACGGCGACAACCAAGCCACCGCTCTGATCGAGAAGACTGCCGCGAGCTTTAGCGCCGGCGCCAACTACGCGCTCAACACCTGGCTCCGCGCCTACGTCAACATCTCGGATTCCTACAATCCCCCCGCGGCCCAGGCGAACGACCCCTATGGAGTCGGCCCCAAGGTCGCGCACGGGCTCGGCAAAGAAGTCGGACTCAAAGTCACCAACGCATCCGGCACCCTGTCGGGCTCCCTCGCCTACTACCGCACCAACTCTAAAAACGAACAGTATGCCGTCACGAGCACCCTCCAGCTCGCGATCAACCCCACCGGCCTCAACGGCCAATACAACGCCTCCAGCGTGTGGATCAACGTCGACCGCGAGAGCCGGGGCGCGCAGCTCGCGGTCACGGCCGCGCCCACCAAGAATTGGCGCCTGCGGCTTTCGGCGTCCGAGACCTCGGGCGTCATCGGCACGAGCAAGAGCTACACGCAGCTCTACAACGACCAGTTTTATGCGAACACCGCCGGTCAGGTGACCTACAAGAACGGCACCGTCGTCTACGTAAATCCGGTGTTCAACCGCGCCACACCGACCGTGTCCGCGACGGCACCCGGCGCGATCCCGCTGACGACGGCGATGATGGGCGACCGCACCAGCCCGTACTATGCGACACCCGCACCGATCACCGGCCTGATCAACGGCGGCGGCAACCTCGCGCTCGTCCTCCGCACTGCCGATCCCGTGGCCGGCCCGATTCTCACCGGCGTGACCGGGCTGCCCATTTCGGCGATCCAGTTCAACCCCGGCTTCACTCCACCTGGCAGCATCCCGGTGGCCGTCGCCGGCGAGGACACCGTTGGCTACCCGAAATACAGCTTTAATCTGACGCAGATGTATACCTTTGACACGGGCCGGTTGAAGGGCGTGCGCATCGGCGGCACGGTTCTGCGGTCGTGGCAGAACCGCGCCTTCTACTATTTCCCGGCGGGCGTGACCCCGGGCGCCTCGCGGTTGGTCTACTTCCGGCCTGACCTCACCCAGTTCAATCTCACCGGCGGCTACTCATGGCGCATGGGGCGTTTTCCACTCTCGCTTCAGCTCAACGTCAACAACCTCTTCAATCGGTACCAAGTCCTCGTGATGCCAAACCCCACCACGGGTTTCAACGGCCCGCTCATCGCCACGCTCGACAACCAGCCGCGCAGCTACTTGGCCACCACCACGCTGAGTTTCTAGCCGTTTTGCGTTCGCGGCGAGTGGCGAACTCGCTGCGCGGCCGGCGCCGTTCGGGCAGCCTAGATCCGGCGCTGCCGATCTGCCCGACGCCTTTTCTCCACGGTCGACAGCGCAGCGGAACTGTTCAGGTTTCGCTCCGGATTCGTTTCTGGCTCCACGTATGACTCTCCTTCGCTTCCGTCTCCGTTCTCTCTTCCTCACGTGCATGATCGGCCTGTCGACCGGACTGGGCGCCTCCGCACTGGAACCTGTTCCGGATCGCACCGCCGCCCTGCGCGGCTGCCTCGCCACCTATGACAACTTGCCGCGCGGCGCCGACCGTCGAGCCGATCTACCGCGCCTGCTCCGGGAACTCTCCGACCTTGGCGCCAACACTTACAATTTCCTTGTTTGGCACGAACCCACCGACTGGGACGATCTCCGCGCCTTCCTGCCCCTCGCCCGCGCCCAAAAAATCAAAGTGTGGGTCACCCTCGTCCCACCCACAGAGTCGCCGCCAAAGACCAAGTCCTACTCCGAACCCTACCGCACCGACTACCTCCGTTGGGCCGCAGAAATCGCCCGGCTCAGCGTCACCGAGCCCGCCTTGGTCGCGTGGAGCATCGACGATTTCGCCCACAACCTCAGCACCTTCACTCCCGCAACCGTGCGCGCGATGCTCGCCGCAGCCCGCGCCGCCAATCCGCGCCTCGCCTTCGTGCCCTGTCTCTATTTCAAGCAACTCACGCCGAAATTCGCCACCGCCTATGGCGACCTGCTCGACGGTGTGCTCTTCCCTTACCGGAATGAATCGGTGAAGGCCAACCTCACCGACGCCGGCCAAGTCGCCGACGAAGTTGCCCGCGTGCGCTCACTTTTCCGGCCCGGGCTTCCTGTCATCATCGACGTCTACGCCACGCGTCACAGCAGCCTCGGCAATTCCACGCCTGACTACGTCGCCCAAGTCATCGCAAGTGGCCGCGCATGCGCCGACGGCGTGATGATCTATTGCCACCAGAGCCCGACGGCTCAGGCGGAAAAATACGCCACCGTCCGACGTACCTTCGCGGCCCCAGCCGCATCGTCCGCACTCCCCAACCCCGGCGTCACGCGGCCGGAGTGAACCATTAAGGACGCATCCTGCCCGGCCTCAGTTCGCCTCGGTCACGCGCACGCGCTTGTTGAAATCGGCGTCGGACGAGGTCCTGATCTTCGTACCACTGACCGTGGTCAGATGGCGGATCGTTACCTGCTCGGTCAACCGATATGGAAACGGACGTGCCACCGCGGCCGCTTTGCCACCGTCCGGAACCGTAAAGAGGCAGGGCCCCTGGTAGTCCTTCGGCGTATGGCTGTCGTCGATGATCAATCCGTCGATCGTGACCTCCTGCGGCATGAAGCAGGGATAGCCGAAGTCGTGCTGCCCGTCGTTGCTCGCGGCAAGCAGGTAGGGCTGGATCGCCGCGCCACAGGCGGGAATCCAGCGACTGTTGCGAATCACCACGTTACCCTCCCACGTGCTGCCGTAATCGCTGCGAAGACTGATCAATGACCGGCCGTTCAGCGTCGAGTTCTCGATCGTCAACGTGCCCCGGCCAATGGCATTGAGTCCGGCGTGACCGAGCGTGCAGCCGCGGATGGTATAGGTCCCGGAGACTCCCTGATGCGTGTCCATGCGGGACAGCGTGCAATTCTCAAGGAGGATATTCTTGCAGAAGTTCGTCCCGATCACACCCCAACGCGTGGGGTCGCAAATATTGTCCATGCGGCAGCCGATCATGGTGAAGTTGACCACCTCGTTCGCGCTCAAGTCGTAGGTGCCCATAGTGACAGGTTTACCGGCGGCGCCGATAGTCGAGTAGGTCTGGTGGCCCGTGACGAAACAGTCGCGCAATATGACGTTGGCGCAGCCACTCACCGAAAGGAACCCACTGTAGGGATGGCCGACGTCCGTCTCGCCAACCACGTGATGGGTCAGACCGTCGACGGTGGTGTTTGAGCGGCTGATCGCGATATTACGCGACCAGTAGTTGTAGCCCTTGTCGGCCTTCATCCGGTTAGCGGTGGTCGTAAAGATCCCGCCTTTGAGCAGCAGCGGTCGCTCATCGAGCGGATGGGCCTCTATCTTCGTGATTGTGGCGTAGTCCCCGTCGATGGCTCCCTCGATGGTGCCGTCGCGGCGCAAAATGAAACAATCGCGCTGCGGCGTGCCGTTGTTCTGGTTAAGGCCCCGGCGGATGTAGACCCGCTTGCCACTGTTCTCCACGCGTACCCAGCAATCACGGGACGGTTGCACATCGAGGCGCCGCTGATCCCGGGTCAGTTGCTGAATCGACAACGTCACGGGTTTCAGCAGCGAGCGCACGGCGAAGAGTGACACGCGGTGGTTCTCGACGTCGGTGTCGTCGATGACAAATCGCGACGTGCCCCAGTCGGTGTCCGTGGCGATGATCGCGGTGAGCGCCCGGCGGCCGAGGTGATAGGTGGTGTCGGACTTGGTCTTGACCGACAGGCCGTGCGCATTGGCGAACGCATGGGCCTCGACGATGGCCGGCAAGTCGTCGGCCAATCCGTCGCCCACCGCGCCGAACGCCTCGTAGTTGACCGGACGATCCGTAGGCACACGGTCCCTGTGCTCCGCCGCAGCGAAGACCGGAGTCACATCTGCCGCAGCCCAGAGCAGCAATAGCAACAGCCCGCTTCGCGCATAACTCCGGATCGTGGGCACCGCGCGGCCTCCGCCGGTGAGCGTCGTCGTGAGCGGTAAACCGGACGGGGCGAACAGACGGGATGTGCCGGGCATGAACGGGAAGACGTGTAGGCCCGTCCAAGCTCACCCAGTTGCGTCGAGTATCAATCGATCACCCGCCTTGAACGCCAAACTCTAATGGGCCTTCAGTCCATCCGTGCCATCGGATACTTCCTCGCCGCAGCCGGAGCCACCCATCGCCCCGGAAACAACATCATGCGCGGCAAGTCAGGCGCACCGGTCTCGTTCGCGTTGAGTTGCGCCGCCCCAAGATCAACCGCGTGCCCGGCAACGCGGTCCTGACACTGGTCGATGCCTCCGATCCCATGCGGTGTTTCTTTACTCCAATAGAACGTCACCCGAGGCACGCCCAGTTCCCGGGATGCTTTTCTGACGCCCGGCAAATCAAGCAGGTCGGTATGGCTGACAACCAATGCATCCGGCCGTGCAGCCCGCAGCCAGAGTCCCAGATCGGCGGAGTCTCCTCGCGTGACCACCCGCACCTGCTCCGCGGCATTGAGGGCGTGGTGCGCCACGTGCGCACCGCGAGCCCGTTGACCGACATCGTTCAACTCCACGTCGTCATGCCCGAGCACATGGTCGCCTGGAATCGCGGCAAGGTGCCCGCGGTGATCGCGCAGTCCGGGTGGGTCGCGGTCGCCTACCGCAATTCCTCGCTGAATCTTTCGCGCGATGGTGCGCCGTGGCAGCTGTTCGACCCTTACACCCGCTGGAGGAGCGGGCTCGATCTGCTGCGGGCGGTGATCCTGGACAAAAACTTGAAACCCGGCCGCCACGTCGCGAAAGTACAGATTGCCCTCGACCACCAGGCCAAGGCATACGGCACCGCACTGCGCGTGTTCCCGCTCCTCCTCAACTGATTGATGAAAACCCTCTCCCTCCTCCTTTGCCTCGTCTTGTGGCCGGCCGTGGCATGTTCCGCCGCAGGCGTTTCGCTCCGCCCCGGCGACGGCATAATTTTTTACGGCAACGCCATGATCGAGCGCCTGCTCGAGTCCGGTGATCTCGAAGCACGCCTGCAACTCGCGCATCCCGACAAGAAACTCCGCATCCGCAGTCTCGCGTGGACGGGCGACGAAATCGGCTACCGCCTGCGCCCCGAGGGTTACGTCGAACACCTCAAGACCTTGCTCGCCGCCTGGCCCGCGCAGGTCGTCGTGCTCGGCTACGGGATGAATGAGTCCTTCGCCGGTTCGGCCGGCCTCGCCGCGTTTCGCTCCCAATATCAGGTCTACCTCCGCGAGATCGCGCGGCTCCACCCGAGCGCGAAACTTGTCCTCCTCGCACCGATCGCCGTCGAGGAACGCAGCGCACCCGACGCCGCCGAACGAAACCGCGACGTCGCCCGCTACACCCAAGCCATCGCGGATCTCGCCCGTGAACACGGGGCCACTTTTATCGATCTCTTCACGGCGAGCCACGACGCCTACGCCCGCAGCACGGAGTCGCTCACGACGCAGGGTCTCCATCTCAACGCCGCCGGCACCCGCGCCATCGGGGATATCATCGCGCGGTCGCTCCTCGGCGATGCCGCACCCGGCGCAGTTGACTCGCCCCGGCTCGCGGACATCGCGCGCGCCGCCGCTCAAAAACACAGTTACGTGGCCGAGCTCGTGCGCCCCAAGAACGGCGCCCTCTATTACGGCGTACGCAAACGCCCCGAGGAAAACGCCGCCGAACTCCCGCGCTATCATCAACTCGTCGCGCAGGCCGACGCCATTGTGCACAACCTCGCCGCCAATCCCGCGAAGCACTTCGCCGACTATCCCGCGCCTTCTCTGCCCGCACTGCCCGAGGGCAAGACGACGACGTATCGGTTTCCCGGTGGCACGGTCCGCTCGCCCGCCGACATGCAGCAAGAGTTGGTCGTGGCCGACGGCTATGCGGTGAACCTCTTCGCCTCCGAGGAACAGTTCCCCGAGCTGCGCAATCCGGTGCAACTGAGCTTCGACGCCCGCGGCCGCCTCTGGGTTGTCACCATGCCGTCGTTTCCGCACACCGTTCCGGGCGAGCAAGCGCACGATAAAATCCTCGTGCTCGAAGATACCGACCACGACGGCAAAGCGGACAAATGCACCGTCTTCGCTGACGGCTTTGACGCGCTCGACGGCGTGGCCTTTCACGAACGCGGCGTGATCGTCTCCGCGCAGCCCCGGCTCTTGGTGCTGAACGACACCGATGGCGATGGCCGTGCCGACACCCGCACGGAATTATTGCGGGGCATCGACGTTACCGATTCGCACCACGGCGGCATGGTCACCAGCGACCCGCTCGGCCACCTCCTCTTTTCCGACGGCGTGTTTCACCGCTCACAGTTCGAGACGCCCTTTGGCGTCGTGCGCGGCATCGACGCTTCGACCTATCGCCTCAATCCCGCCACCGGACGCATCACCACCGAATGGCAAAGCATGACGCCGAATCCGTGGAAGGTGTCCTTCGACCGCTACGGCAATATTTTCCAACGCTACGGCGGCGGCCACGTGCTCGAAGGTGTTCCGCTCACTTGGACCCCGCTCGGCGTCTACCATCCCTACGGCAACGCCACCGTGCTCAACTACGCGAAGGGCTCGGCCCTCAGTGTGATCTCCAGTCCCAATTTCCCCGACGCGTTGCAGCAGGGCATCGCCTCCGCCTCGCTGCTCGGCAGCTACATCGTGTCACTCTCAGCGGTGAACGCGGACGCCGGTCCCCTCGTAGCGACGAATCGCCTCGACGTGTTGTCGTCGAAAAACAGCACGTTTCGTCCCGTCGATGTGGAGTTCGGTTTCGACGGCGCCCTCTACGTTTCCGATTTCTCCAGTCTCATCATCGGCCACGCCCAACATGCCATGCGCGATCCGCAGTGGAACCACGTGCGCGGTCGCATCTGGCGCGTCGTGCACACGGGCAAACCGCTCGTGCAAGACTGGCCGAAGATCGAGGGCGCACCGACCGCCGCGTTGCTGGCGCTGCTGGCCCACCCGCAGAACATTGTCCGCCACCACGCGCGCATTCAGCTCCGCAAACTCGGTGCCGCCGCCGTGCCCGCCCTCGATGCATGGGTCGCAGCCCAGCCCCGCACGCAACCTCGGTTCGATCAAGCTCAGCTCGAAGCCTCGTGGGTGCTCGCCGCCACCGGTGCAGTCCGCCTTGCGTGGATTTCAAGCCTCACCCGCTCCGAAGATCCACTCATGCGCGCGGCCGCTGCCCAGCTGATCCGTCTGACCGTCGACCACGTGCCCGACGCGGTGGCGCGCCTCACCCAAGCCGCCGCCGATCCGCATCCGCGCGTGCGGATGGCCGCGATCAACGCCGTCGCCCACCTCCGCCCGACGCATCCGGAATTCGAGGCCGTCGTCAGGCATCTCCACCCGACCGAGCCCGCCGTGCAGCAGATGCTCACGGATCTTCGCGCCGGCACGAAACCACTCAAGGGGCGCTCCGTTCCCGTGCTGGAAGTTTCTCCGGCTACGCGCGTCGACCACTGGTTGCCCCTCAGCACCACGTCCGCCAACGAACCGGCGCCCGCCACCAAGAACGCCGCGAAACCAAAAGGTAAGGCTCCCGTCACCACCGGCGGCACGTATCGCACCTTCGTCGACGTCACGACCCCCCAGACCGCCGTGCTCAGCGTCAAACACGGCTTCCTCGATATCTCCGCCAACGGCGTCCAACTCGCCTCCGCCGACAGCACCTACAGCACGGAGCAGCAAGTCACCTTCGACCTCACGCCCGGTTTGAACCCGATCGAAATCACCTACCGCCGACTGCGCAACGCCCCGCCTCCGGTGTTCGTCTACGATTCGCTCGGGCAACCCCTCACCGGCGCGCGTTTCGCGGCCGACGCCACCGCGCTCACCGCCATGGCCGCCGCCTGGGAAAAAGCCCACGCCGCCGATGCCGACGCCCTGCGCGTGCAGGCCGTGCCGAATCAAATGCAATTCGCCCCGCGCGAACTCCGCGCCAAAGCCGGCCAGCCCGTGCGCATCATTTTCGAGAACCCCGACTCCATGCCCCACAATCTCGTCCTCGTGGCGTTGGGTGCCGAGGACGAGGTCGGCTTGCTCGCGGATCAAATGGCGAGCGATCCCACCAGTCTCGCCAAGCACTTCATCCCGGCCTCGCCCAAAGTCCTCCACGCGACTCCGCTCATCAATCCCAACGCCCGCGCCGAGCTCGCGTTCACCGCGCCTACTCAACCCGGACGCTATCCCTACCTCTGCACGTTCCCCGGCCACTGGCGCGTCATGCGCGGCGTGCTGATCGTCGAGTGAAGCGGGCGTCGGTTCCCACCGCACTCGTCGTTCACTCCCCATTCACCGCGCCATCGTCTGCGCAACCGTCGGTGGCGCCGGCAGCCGGTTAAATTTCATCAGCGACCTAATCTGTCCCTGATCCAACGCCCCGTTGCAGACAAACACCTCGTCGAGACAGCCCCGGAAAAATCGCCCCGTCGTCCCATTCTGCCGCCCGATCCCGCGGTAGGCGAGATTGCGACCGAGCCACATATTGTGCGCCTCGTCGCCGCCGATTTCCGTGCGGATTTCACCCAATGCTTTGCGCGCCGCCGGTTCGAGTTCGCCGTCGAGATAGAGCAGAATGTGCGTGCCGGCATCGGGCCGGTGGCCGCCATACATCACCACCGCGCAATGGTGCCAGCGATCATCCCGCAGATCCGTGGTGCCGATTACGAAGCGTTCGTTTACCCCGAGTCGCAGCCGGCCTAACGGACCTTCCTTCTCCATTGGGTTGACGGAAATCTGCCAGGCGAGACCAGGCTTGTTCGTGCCCCAGTTAATGATCCCGTAGCCTTCATCGATCGTCGAATCCCGCGGCACCTTCACCCAAAACGCCACCGTGCGCGGCTCGCCGCCCGGAATGCCCGAGAACTCGCCTTCGACATAATCATCCTTCCCGTCGAACGACAGGCCCGCGCCAAATTGACCGGAAATCCACTGCGGCCCGGACGCTCCCTCCGGGTAGGTGCGCAAAATCGCCCGCGCCTGAGGCGAACCAAGCTTCCGACCGTGATTCACCGAACTCTCCCCCTGCCCCTCATCGAACGACCAATGCAAAAAGCCCACTTCCCCGAGTGCGGGCGGCGGGAGGTCGGTGATAAAGCCACCGGCATCTGCCGCGAAGTGCTCGACCCGCTGCGGCATGAATCGCGCGGCTTGGTGCACGGAGAGTTCCAAGGTCTGCCGCTGGCTGCTCGGCGCCGCCTCGACTTTCCCCTCCAGCACGTGGACCTCCGTGTCGCCCGAGGGGCCCACACTCACTCCGAATTCGGTGCCCTGGTCCACGAGTCGACCCCGCGGACTTTCCAGAATAAAACCCTTCGTGCCCTGCGCCATCCGGGTCACGGCCCGGCCTTGGTGGAGAAACGCGTGTTGCGGTCCCAACACCTCAAAGTCAGCCGGCCCCTCGACGATCACCGTCGCACCGTGCGCAAACTTCAGCTCCACGAGACCCGCCGCCAGTCGCTGGCGACCGGACTCTAGGCCACTTCCCACCTGAGGCGAGACCTGGTCTAGGTTCCACGTGGCCGATTCCATCCGAACCACCCGCGCATCCGGACTTCCCTGACGCAGCGTCCACCACCCCGCGACACTCAGCACCAGCGTCGCCGCGGCCGCCCAAGCCCATCGTCCCGGCCATCCCGCCCGCCGCTTGGGCCGCACCGTAAACTCCACCGGAAAATCGCGCAGCCGCGCCCGCACTTCACGCACGAACGCACCGTCATCCGAATAAAGATAGCCATGCGCCAAGAGACGCTCCACGACCGTCAGCTGACCGAGCTTCGCCAATAGAGTCGGGTCCGCCCGACACGCTTCGAGCAGCCGCGCGGCCTCCTCAGCGCTGAGGTCGCCCACGCCTGCCCGCGCGAGGAGCTGCCGTTGTTCATCAAGAGTCATGTCAGCAGATCGGACTTCGGCAATTTCTGGCCCATGCAGTCGGCCAACACTTCACGCAGTCGGTGCAGTTGCATCGTCAACGCCGAGTAACCGCGCTGCATCCGGTCCGCCAATTCACGCACGGACACCTCTTCGCCGTAGCGTTGGTGCAAAAGCTCCCGCGCCGGGCCGTCGATCCGTTCCAAGCAATCGTGCAGCGCCCCATACAAGAGCGGCTCCCGCTCCGGGCCGCACTCCCGGGCGATCTGCTGGTCGAGCAACCCCTCCAGCTCGGCGTTGCCGCCCATCGGTTGCGCGCGAAATTTCCGCCAATGGTTGCGCAGAAGGTTCAGGGCGATACTGCGCAACCACGGCGCCAGCGGACGCGCCGGATCGAATTCATCAAACTTCCGAAACGCCGTCACAAAGACATCCTGCGCCAAGTCCTCGGCTTCGTGCGCATCATGCATCCGCGCGACGAGGCAGGCGCGCACGCCGCGATGGTGACGCTCGACGAGCGCGGCAAACGCATCCGCATCACCCTTCCGGGCGGCCAGCACCCACCGCTTGTCGTCTTTATCCGCGATCATGGTTCGTCAGGAGGATTGTCCTCAAACGCGTCCGAGAACACACGATTCAGAAAATATTTTGAAATATCCGTGTTATCTACCAACGTCGGCGACAACTCCCCTGCGAGGACCACGCCCGGCCCCGTCAGATCGCCGTCGTTGTCGTCACCCCACTCACCTCACCTCCCTGCCACCATCCCCCCGCTTATGTCCCGTATCACCCGCCCCACCCTACTCCTCGCCTTCGCCGCCCTACCCACCCTGTTCGCCCCTGGTCTGCTCGCTCAAGCGCTCCCACCGGCTCCGACGTCAACGTCCGCCAGCGCCAAGCCCCGCTCGGCTTCAGAGGAGGCAGTCATCCTCTCCGTCTTCGAAGTCAAAAGCGACGCCTCGGACACCTACGACGCGACCAATACCAATTCTGTCACCGGCACCAACACCGCCCTCAACAAGACCCCGCTCGACGCCAAGATTTTCAACCGCCAACTGATGGACGACATGGGCACGGTCGACATGACCGACATGCTCTGGAAAATCGGCGGCCTGGGCGCCGCCCTCATTGGCAACGGCAACGAAGATGTGCGCGGCACCGTCGAGGGCGATCGGCAGGACCCGAAGAGCATGTCGATGCGCGGTCTTCAAATTAACAACCCACGCCGCGACGGTTTCCTCCGTTCGGACACCACGCTGCTCGACACTTTCGATATCGACCGTGTCGAGGCCATCGGCGGTTCCAACTCCCTCCTGTTCGGCTCTGGCGACGCCGGCGGCGTCATCACGTCTGCTTCGAAACGCGCCTATCTCAATCGTCGCCCCACGATGACCGTCTCTGCCACCGGCGACTCCGAGGGCACGCGTCGTTACACCGTCGACGCGCAGGTCGGCATGAAATATTTCGCGTTCCGCGTGAACGGCGTGCGCGACGACACGCTCTACTTCAAACCCGGCCTCAAGCGCCACGCCGAGGGCTACCACCTCACCGCCACCGTGCAGCCGTGGAAACGCCTCCAGATCCGCGGCGAGTATCGCTATTACAACCGCGACACGATTTTCGCGCAGGCCGTCAC
>Ga0209829_10002824_pt1 | contig 12986 bp, 11 predicted proteins | sample C_140205_EF_Meta_FD_187311 | JGI IMG/M metagenome (GOLD analysis project Ga0209829, IMG submission 187311) | Freshwater microbial communities from Lake Croche, Canada to study carbon cycling - C_140205_EF_MetaG (SPAdes) (version 2) | ecosystem: Environmental > Aquatic > Freshwater > Lake...
CATCCGGCGCCGCATCATCGGGGCGCTTGCGCCGACGACGGGGCCGCAGGTGATAGCCGCCCACTTCGCCATCAGGACGCTGCTGCTCGATGTCGCCCACGATGGGCTGAGGCGCGTCGGGCTCGGCGACGCTCACGCGCACCGGCGAGGTGATGAAGGAGGGCAGTGCGGTGGCGACGTCAACAACCTCCGGGGCCTCCTGGCGGGGCTCGCGGAAGCTCTCGCGCTGGGGCTGGGGCTGTTGCTGCGGCTGAGGCTGATCGTTGCGGAACTCGCGCGGCTGGCGATTTTCGCGGTTGCGATCATTGAAGCGGTTCCGCCCGTTCTGGTTGCGGTCCTGCTGGTTACGATCCTGCCGCTCGGGGCGATCCTGCCGGTCTTGATAGGGCCGGTCGGGGCGGGGCTGCCGCTCACCCTGATAGGGCTGGCCCTGCGGACGGTCGCCGCCGAAGGGCGGGCGGTCGAGGAAGGGCTGCGGCTGGCTGGGCGGCGCCATAGGGGGCTGCTGCTGCGGCTGCTGGCCGCCGAATGAGGGCTGGCCATAGGGCTGCTGCTGCCCGCCATAGCCCTGCTGTGGGGGCTGGGACAGGCGTTCGGGCGGCGAGGCGAAACGGTCGGGAAGCCCGCCCATGTCGTCGTCGTCGTCCATCTCGTCCATGTCCGGCTCGCCGGGGGCGCGCACATAGCCCATCTGGGATTGCGCCTGCGCAAGTTGCGCGGAGGCGATCAGACGGAAGTAATGTTCGGCGTGCTGAAGATAGCTCTCGGCCATCACGGGGTCGCCGGAAGATTGGGCGTCACGGGCGAGCTGGAGATATTTCTCGGCCACATGATGAGCGGTTCCCCGGATTTTCACATCCGGCCCATTCGACTCATAGGTGCGGGTGAGAGGATTGGGACCCTTGCGGTTGTTGCGACCGCGCATGCGCTTATTCTGACCTGGTCTCATCGAAGATCCTTGGGTGCGTCTTCAGGCCTGGCTTTGGCGTCGCCCGCCGGGCGTTCTCCATCTGCGGATCATTGACGCCACCGCGCCACAGGGGAGCTCTGACTCCAGCCCGCATGATCCGGTCCGCAGCCTCCATCGGATGGCCCCGGACCCGATTTTCGATGCTCCTCGCGAAGATCGAAATTTGGAAATGATCGTCTTGGGAACGTTTGGTCTCGACCGGAACGATCCTGTGAGAGGTTGAAACATCAACCCCCGGAACGCCATTCTACGGTTTTTGAGTTCTGCGTCAGCCCATCCAAGGCGATCTCGTAGCAGCAACCTAGTCGCTTTCCGCCCGTCCGCCAAGGGGGAGGGCGCAAAATATCCCAACAAGGTTACAAACCGACCTTTTGGCCCAGCACGGCCCGCTCGACGCCCGCCAGATCGCGCTTGGCGCGCACCTCCGCAAAGCCCTGGCTGGACAAAAGCGCAGCCACCGCCTCGGCCTGTCCCATGCCCACCTCGAAAATGGCGAAGCCGCCGGGCGCCACGAGCGCTGGCAGAAGCGCGCAGATGTCGCGATAGGCGGTCAGCCCGTCCGGCCCGCCATCCAGCGCCAGCGGCGGATCATAGAGCCGCACCTCCGGGTCAAGGCCCGCCAGCGCGGCGCTTTCGATATAGGGCGGGTTGGAGACCACGAGATCGTAAGGGCCGGGGGCGCCAGCCTCCCAGCTCCCTTGCTTCACTTGCCCACGCGAGGCCAATTCGCAGCGGGCGAGGTTTTCGCGCGCCACGGCGCAGGCCTCCTTCGAGAGATCGACGCCCAGACCCTGCGCCCGCGGGAAGACGTCGAGCAGGGCGCAGAGCAGGGCGCCCGAGCCGGTTCCCAGATCGAGGATCGAGAGGGCCTCCCCCTGGCGCTGCGCCAGAACCTCCAGCGCCCCGTCCACCACCGTCTCCGTATCGGGGCGGGGGTCGAGCACCGCCGGGGTCACCAGCAGGTCGAAGCTCCAGAAGCTGCGCTCCCCCAGAATGCGCGACACCGGCTCGCGGGCGAGGCGGCGCTTCGCCATGGACAGCGTCAGCTCCGCCGCCTCTTCCTCGATGGGCAGGTCGGGATCGCGAATCAGGGCGGAATGGTCAAAGCCCGCCGCCGCGCAGAGCAGCAGCCTTGCGTCGATGACGGGATCGTCGATTCCCGCCCTTGTGAAGGCGTCCGCCAGCAGGCGCATGGCCTGCCGACGGCTTGTTTCGGGCGTCAGGCCGTCAAGGAGCCTGTCCACCTCAGCTCGCCGCCTTCGCGAGCACTCGCGTCAGGCGGGCGGCGAAGGCTGCGGGATCGGCGAGCTGCTCGCCGTCCATCAGGCGCGCTTCGTCATGGAGCAGCCAGGCGGCGTCCTCGACGAGGCTCTTGTCGGCCTCCGCCCCATAGCGTCTGGCCAGCGCCTGCACGAGGGAATGGCGCGGGTTGATCTCCAGCACGGGCTTGGTGAGTTCGGCGCGTCCGGCCTGGGCCAGAATGCGCTCGAGGCGCCGGTCAGGTCCATGTTCGCCCGCCACCAGACAGGCCGGGCTTTCGGCGAGACGCTCGGACGCCCGCACATCGGCGGTGACGCTTTCAAGGGTCTCCTTGAAGAAGGAGAGCAGCACCGCGACCTCGGCCGTGGTCTCCGCGCTTTCCTCTTTCGCGCCCTCCGCCAGCGGGATCGCCTTGAGGTCGGCGCCGCCCTGGGTCACGGATTTGAATGGCTTGCCGTCGAAGCCCACCGCCGTCGACACCCAGAAGGCGTCCACGGGATCGGCCAGCAACAGCACTTCCACGCCCCGCGCCTTGAAGCCTTCCAGCTGCGGGCTGGAGCCCATGCGTTTGGCGTCCTCGCCGGTGAGATAGAAGATCGCGGTCTGGTTTTCCTTGAGGCCCGCCACATAGTTGGCGAGGCTGCGGCCGCCCTCGGGATGGGTGGTGGTGGAAAAGCGCGCGAGCTTGAAGAGCTGGTCGCGGCGCTCGGGATCCTCATAAAGGCCCTCTTTCAGCACCGCGCCGAAATTTTCCCAGATCGCCGCGTAGCGCTCGGGATCGTTCTCGGCGGTCTTGGTCAGTTCCTGCAGGATGCGGTTGGTGACGCCCTTGCGGATGGCGGCGAAGACCGGGCTGGTCTGGATCATCTCGCGCGAGACGTTGAGCGGCAGATCGGCCGAATCCACCACCAGCCGCACGAAGCGCATCCAGCCGGGCAGGAGATCGCTGTCCTGATTGATCAGCACGCGCCGCACATAGAGCTTGTTGCGGCCCTTGCGGGCGGGGTCGAAGAGGTCGAGGGGGCGCGAGCCCGGCACGAAGGCCAGCACCGTATATTCGTGCCGCCCTTCGGCGCGCCAATGGACTGTCAGCGCGGGCTCGTCATATTGGCCCGCAAGGCTACGGTAGAATTCGGTATATTCTTCCGGGGTCACGGCGCTGCGGGGCTTGGCCCAGACGGCGGCGCCATCGGTGAGGCGGCGGGGCTCGGCTTCCGGGCTCTCGCGCAATTCGATGGGCACGGCCACGGCGCCCGAATGTTCGGTGACGATGCTCTCCAGCTTCCAGGGCTCGAGATAGGCCTTGGACTCCTCGTTGAGATGCAGGATCACCCTTGTGCCGCGCGCGGGCGCCGCCTCCAGCGCGATGGGCTCCGTCGTATAGGCGCCCTTGCCGTCGGAGATCCAGCGCCAGCTCTCGTCGCCCCCGGCCTTGCGGGTCTCGACCACCACTTTGTCGGCGACCATGAAGGCGGAATAGAAGCCGATGCCGAACTGGCCGATGAGATCGGCGCCGGAGCGGCCTGCGCCGCCCTCTTCTTCGCTCTCCTCGGCGCCCTTTTTCTCAGCACTGGCGCTGATGCGCTCCAGAAAGGCGCGGGTGCCGGAATTGGCGATGGTGCCCAGGGCGTCCACGAGATCGGCGCGGCCCATGCCGACGCCATTATCGGCGACGGTGAGCGTGCCTGCTTCCTTGTCGAGCGTCAGCTCGATGGCGAAGGGCGTCTCTTCGCCAAGCAGGGCGGGGTTGGCGATGGCCTCGTAGCGCAGCTTCTCGCAGGCGTCGGCGCCGTTGGAGATCAGTTCGCGCAGGAAGATGTCCCGGTCCGAATAGATCGAATGCACCATCAGGTGCAGAAGGCGGGACACATCCGCCTGGAAGGCATGAGATTGGGCGTCTGGCGCGTCGATGCTCGTCGTCACTGCAAAAATCCCCATCAGATGAAGGAAGAAGGCTGGATCATCCAGCGCAGCCCTTCATATCGCGGCGCGAGCGTGAGGTTTCAAGGGAATGTTCTGTGACAAAAAATAGGCCGGTGGAAGCGGAGCTTCGCACCGGCCGTGTATCGCCTCGATACGCGGCCCGGTCCACCGACTTGCCGGGGGGCTGGGGGCTGACTGAACCAGCAAGCTGATCAACCGGGCCTTCCGTTGCGACACCACAGATAGTCATCTCCGAAAAGGGCGGTGATTCGACGGGAAACCGGCGAAACTGTGATTTTTCGCGCCCATCTTGCCCCGGCGTCATGAATTCTTCATCATGGGCAAATCAGGAGGCGCAGGTGAGCGATCAGGAGCCCGTCGAGGCGAATCAAACCGGCAGCGTCACGCCCTTGCGGCCCCGGGCCGCAGCGCCAACGCCTGCCCCCGCGCCCTCGCAAACGGCCCCCAGCCCACCGATGGTGGTTTCCTTTGACCGCGCGGAGCTGCGCGACATCCTCAACCTTTACGGGCGCAAGGTCGCCGAGGGGGAATGGCGCGATTACGCCATTGATTTCACGCCCAGCAAGGCGGTCTTCTCCATCTTCCGCCGCGCATCGGAATTTCCGCTCTACCGGATCGAGAAGGATCCGAAGCTGGCGCGCAAGCAGGGCGCCTATTCGGTCGTGGCGGCGACGGGGCTCATCCTGCGGCGCGGGCCTGAGCTGGCGCGAGTCATCGCGGTGCTTGACCGCAAGGTGAAGCTGGTAGCGGGTTGAAGGGGGCGCCCCAGACGCAAAAGGCCCCGCTCGCGCGGGGCCTTCGCTATTCAGGGGTCATTTCCCTCAGTCGTTGCGGCTGCCGGTGAGCTGCAGGAGCGAGGTGAAGATGTTGATGAAGTCGAGATAGAGCATGAGGGCTCCATTGACCGACTTCTTCGCAGCGGTCTCGCTGTCGTCGCCGGAGTAATACATCTCCTTGATCGACTGGGTGTCCCAGGCGGTGAGGCCCGCGAAGACGCCAACCGAGATGAGCGAGATGACGAACTGCATCACCGAGCTCTGCAAGAAGATGTTCACCACGCCCGCGATGATCAGGCCGAAGAGGCCCATGATCAGGAACGAGCCCATGGCCGAGAGGTCACGCTTCGTCGTGTAGCCATAGAGGCTCAGCGCGCCGAAGGTGGCTGACGTGATGAAGAAGGCCCGCGTCACCGAGGCCCCCGTGTAGATGAACAGCACCGAGGACAGGGACAGGCCCATGGCCGCAGCGAAGAGCATGAATACGCCCTTGGCGGTGGAGGCCGACATCCGGTCGATCCGGAAGCTGAAGAAGAACACGAAGGCGAGCGGCAGAAGCATCACCACCCACTTGAGGGGGCTGAGATACAGCGCCTGGCCGAAGGCTGTCAGGGCGCGCCCGCCCGTTGCGGTCTCAGCCACAGCGAGCATGTTCGTACCCATGGCCACGAGGCCGGTGACGGCCAGACCCACGGTCATGTAGTTATAGACGCCCAGCATATAAGAGCGCAGGCCCAGGTCGATCTCGGCTGCGCCGGCCCGGGCGGCGTCTTGACCCCAGACACTGGCGTTGCGGTCGAAGTCGGACATGATGATCCTCACAGGTTCCGGGGCGCACGGCCCCACATCCGCTCCCTGACGAAGAGCGACGTTCTCAATATGGAGCGCCTCCTGCAAACACACAAGTGCCCGCATGGTCACGCTCTCGCGAGCTTAAGGTCAAGTGAACGCGCTCACAGATCCCGCAGATAAGGCGCGGGCTTCTGGCCCAGGATCCGCCAGGCGCCGATCACGCCAAGGCCCACGGTGATCGCGAGCGCGATCACCGCCGCCGCGATGGCGGAGGACCAGAGCCAGACGAAGCCCTCGATCTTCATGATCCCGGTCACGATCCCCCAGGCCGCGACGCCGCCCGCCAGCACCCCGAAGATGGCGGTGACCACGCCCAGCAGCCCATATTCGTAGAGCATGGCCTTCAGCAGCTGGCGCCGGGTCGCGCCAAGGGTCTTGAGAATCACGGATTCATAGGTGCGTGTGCGCCGCCCGGCCGCCAGCGCGCCACCGAGCACCAGCACCGAGGTCGTCAGCGCCACCACCGAGGCGCCGCGAATGGCCACCGCCAGTTGCGCCATGATTTCGGCCACCGCGTCGAGCGCATCTTTCACCCGCACGCTCGTCACGGCGGGGAAGGCGTTGGAGACTTCCTTCAGCAAGGTCAATTCGCGCGCGGGATCCCCGCCCGGGGGAAAGGTCGCGGTCGCAAGTTCGGTATGGGGCGCCCCCGCGAAAGCGCTGGGCGAATAGACGAAGACGAAATTGATGCCGAGCGAACGCCAGTTCACCTTGCGCAGGTTGGAGATTCGCGCGGTCAGGTTGCGGCCCAGCACATTGAGGGTGATCTCGTCGCCCAGTTTCAGACCAAGCCCGGCGGCTGCGACGGCCTCCATCGAGACCAGCGCCGGCCCCGTGTAGTCCGCAGGCCACCACTCGCCCTCCACCAATTCCGACCCGTCGGGCAGATCCTTCGAATAGGTGATGCCCCGGTCGCCCTCCAGCACCCATGCGGCCTCCTCCTTCGCTTTGACCTCTTCGGGCCGCAATCCGTTCAGCCGCACCACCCGCCCGCGCATCATGGCGACCCGCTCCAGCTTGGCTTCGGGCGCATGGTCGCGGAGAAAGGCGTCAAAGGCGGGCGCCTCGGAGCTGCGGATATCCATGAAGAAGAAGCTGGGCGTCTTGCCAGGCAGGGTCCGGGTGATCTGGTTGCGCACATTGCCGTCGATGAGGGTCAGCGTCACCATCAGGGCGAGGCCCAGCCCCAGCGACAGGACGACGGCGGGCGTCAGGGCGCCGGGCCGATGGATATTGGCGATGGCCAGACGCAGTTCGGCCCCCCGCACATGGGGCGCCTTGCGCGCCAGATCCATGATGGCGACGGCCACCAGCCGCAGGGCCATGAAGAGCGCCAGGGTGGAGGCCAGATAGACTGCGGCCAGCTTGCGGTCGGTGGCGAGCCACAGGATCGAGCCGCACAGACCAAAGGCCGCGACGGCCAGCATCGCCATATATCGGCGACGCGGGAAGGCGCCATCCGGGGCGATCTGGTCGCGGAACAGGGCCGAGACGGAAATGTCATGGGCGCGCCCGAGCGGTACAAGCGAGAAGACCAGGCCGGTCAGCAGCCCATAGAGGGCGCCCGTCGCCAGTTCGACCGGATAGACCGCTGGTTCGAAGGGCAGGGGAATCACGGCGCCGAAGGCCGCCGCCACCCCGAAGGGAATCGCCGCGCCAACAACAAGGCCCACCGCCACGCCGATCAGGGCGACGAGCAGCACTTCCAGCAGGCTGGTCAGGAACACGAAGCCCCCGGTCGCGCCCACGCTCTTGAGGGTGGCCAGATCATTGCGCTTGCGATCCACGAAGCCGCGCACCGCATTGGCGACGCCCACCCCGCCCACCACCAGCGCGGTGAGGCCCACCAGGGTCAGGAACTGGGTGAAGCGTTGCAGGTTCTTCTCGAACTGCGGCGCCACATTGGATCTTGTGCGGATTTCCCAGCCCGCGTCCGGAAACTGCTTGCGCGTCTGCGCGGCCATCTCGTCGACCCTCGTCTCCGAGGCGGGTTGTCCATCGGGCCCCCGGCGCAGCGTCAGGCGATTGAGCCAGCGCACCAGTGAGGCTGGCTGGACGAGGCCCGTGGCGCGCAGCGCGTCGAGGGAGATGATCACGCGCGGTCCGAAGCCTATGCCGCCGGAGAGCTTGTCGGGTTCGGAAATCAGCTCGCCCCGATAGGCGAAGGCCCCGTCGCCAATCAGGATCCTGTCGCCGATCTTCAGATCGAGACGGGCGGCCAGCGCCGCCTCCGCCACGAAGCCCGGCAGTCCGTCGCGGATGGCGAGCGCGTCCCGCAAAGGTTTTGCAGGCGCCAGAACCGCTTCGCCTACAGAGGGATAGGCGGGCGGGACGGCCTTGATCTCCACCAGTGCGGCGGAGCCCGAGGGCGCCCGCGCCATGACCCGCATGGACGCGATGGTGGAAAGGCTTCCCTGCGTCTCGAGATATTGACGTTCGGACTCGTTCAATTCGCGATGGATGAGGGCGAAGGAGATGTCGCCGCCCAGAATGCGGCCGCTTTCGCGCGCCAGCCCATCGGACAGGCTATGGGAGACCGAGCCCACCCCCACGATGGCCGCCACGCCCAGCGCGATACAGGCCAGAAAAATCTGAAATCCGCCAAGCCCGCCGCGCAGATCGCGCAGGGCCAGCCGCAGCGCCAGATCGAGACCGCTCACTGGGCGGCCTCCACGCGGGCCTGCTGCGCCCCTTCGATCTGGCCGGAGCGCAGACGAATCATCCGGTCGCAGCGCGCCGCCAGACCCGAATCATGGGTGACGAGCACCAGGGTGCCGCCGCGCTCGCGCTTCAGGGCGAACATGAGGTCGATGATCTTCGCCCCGGAGGTCTCGTCAAGATTGCCGGTGGGTTCGTCCGCGACCAGAATGCGCGGGTTGGGCGCCAGCGCGCGGGCCAGCGCCACGCGCTGCTGCTCGCCGCCCGACAGTTGTCCGGGATAATGGGACAGGCGCTCGCCAAGCCCCACCCCGACAAGCTCGCGCTTGGCGGTGGCGAAAGCGTCGGCGCGGCCCGCCAGCTCCAGCGGGATCGCCACATTCTCAAGCGCGGTCATGGTGGGGATGAGGTGGAAGGACTGGAACACGATGCCTATCCGCTCGCCGCGAAACCGCGCCAGCGCATCCTCGTTCAGATGATCGATCCGCTCGCCCCCGATGGCGATTTCGCCCGCATCGGGACGCTCCAGTCCGGCCATGGTCATCAGCAGGGTCGACTTTCCCGAGCCCGAGGGGCCGACAAGGCCAATGGCCTCGCCTTCGCCAATTTCCAGACTTATCCCTTTAAGGATATGGACGCGGGCCGCGCCCCGGCCCAGACTGAGATGGACGTCGCGCATGGAAATGGCGCTTTTGGCCCCTTGGGAATTCGACATGCTTTTCTCATTCCTTCGTCAGACCAATGCGCGCCGCATGATGCGGAAGAACACAAGCGTCACATATGGTGATTGCGGATCTATCCTGCAAACCTTTGGCGTCCTTTTTATCACGCTCTGTCTCGTCGCGCCCGCCTGCGCCCAGAGCGCGCCCGCGCGAATCGTCGCGCTGGGGGACAGTCTGTCCGCAGGCTATCTGTTGCCGGAGAAAAACGCTTTCCCAACCGTGCTGGAACGCGCCCTGCGCGAGAAGGGCCACAAGGTCGAGGTCAGCAACGCCGGGGTCTCCGGCGATACGGCGAGCGGGGGGTTGGAGCGCCTCGACTGGGCTGTGGGGGATGGGGCCGATCTCGTCATCGTCGAGCTTGGCGCCAATGACATGTTGCGCGGCGTCGATCCCTCGATCACCCGCAAGGCCCTTGCGGCCATCCTCACGCGGCTCAAGGCGAAGAAGATTCCCGTGCTGCTGGCGGGCATGATCGCGGCCCCCGGCATGGGCCGCGACTATGAGACGGCCTTCAACGCGGTGTTTCCAGATCTCGCGCGTGAATTCGGCGCGCCGCTCTATCCCTTCTTTCTGGAAGGCGTGGCGGGCCATCCCGGCCTTCAGTTGCAGGATGGGATGCATCCCAATCCGCAGGGGATCGAGACCATCGTGCGCGGCATATTGCCGAGCGTCGAGGCGCTTTTGCCGGACAAGTGAGCGCGCCCTGTCTTGAACCGTTCATCGCAAATCCCAAGATGGACGAAGGCGGCTGATTCGGATGGCGTGAGGAGGCGGAGCAATGCCCAGATTGTTCACCGGGATCGAGATTTCCGAGTCCTTGGGTCGCGAGCTCGCCATGATGCGCGGCGGCCTGTCGGGCGCGCGCTGGATCGACCCTGAAAATTTCCACATCACCCTGCGCTTCATGGGCGACATCGATCAGGGGCTTGCGCGGGAGGTCTATCTGGAGCTGTGGCGGGTGCGGCGAGGGCCGATTCCCGTGGCGCTGGGCGAGCTTTCCTTTTTCGGCGGCGAGCGACCGCGCTCCCTCATCGTGAAGGTGCGGCCAAGCCCGGAGCTGATGGAGCTGCAAGCCGAGCAGGAGCGCATCATGCGCCGCATCGGCCTGCCGCCCGAGACCCGCAAATTCACGCCCCATGTGACCCTGGCGCGCCTGCGCGGGACCAGCTCCGTGGCGGTGGCGGAATATCTGAGCCTGCGCGGTTTTGCTCCCCGCAGCTCCTGGCTGGCCGAGCAATTCGTGGTCTATTCGTCGCGCGATTCGGTGGGCGGCGGACCCTATGTGATCGAGGCCGAATATCCGCTGGGCGAGCCGGAGCAGCAAAGCGCGGCGGGGTGAGCCGCCGCGCAGGACCTGCTACTTCGGCGCCATGCGGATCGCGCCGTCGAGGCGGATCGACTCGCCGTTGAGCATGTCGTTCTCGCAGATCACCCGCACCAGAGCCGCATATTCCTCAGGTCTTCCGAGGCGCGAGGGGAAGGGCACGCTGGCGGCCAGCGAATTGCGGACCTCGTCGGTGAAAGCGTCGAACATGGGCGTATGGAACAGGCCCGGCTGGATGGTCATCACGCGGATGCCCAGCGAGGACAGATCGCGCGCGATGGGCAGGGTCATGCCCAGCACGCCCGCCTTGGAGGCGGAATAGGCCGCCTGGCCAATCTGTCCATCCTCCGCCGCGACCGAGGAGGTGTTGACGATGAGGCCGCGCTGCCCATCCGCGTCGATGGGGTCGAGCCCCGCCATGGCGGCCGCGCATTTGGAAATCATCATGAAGGTGCCGACCAGATTGATCGCGATGGTCTTCTGGAAGGTCGCCATGTCATGGGCGATGAGCTCGCCGGTGTCGCGTTTTTTGGCGACTGTGCGCTTGCCCGGCGCAATGCCTGCGCAATTGACGAGCAGCCGCTCCACCCCATGCGCCGCACGGGCGCCCGCCAGAGCTGCGTCCACCGAGGCTTCATTGGTCACATCGGCGGAGAAATAGGCCCCGCCGATCTCGGCGGCGATCTTTTCGCCGCGTTCCTTCTGTAAATCGAAGATCGCGACCTTCACGCCCTGGGCGGCGAGCATGCGCGCTGTCGCCTCGCCAAGGCCAGAGGCTGCGCCCGTGACCACGGCGGCCATGCCTGCATTCAGTTTCATGCTGTTCTCCCTTCCAGTTCGGTCGAAGCCGCGCCAACGTTGCGTCCGGCGATCAGCCAGTAAATGCTTCCCGCGATAAGGCCCACGAAGAAGAAGAGCAGCAGAAAGCGGCTCTCCGCCGCAGCGGCGATTGCGTCAGGCGCGCCAGTCCTGCGCTCCAGTCCCGCCCACTGGCGCAGCAGGAAGGGCATGGCCGCAGCCAGTCCCCCGGAGCAACAAGCATACCAGAGCCAGCTGCGCACCCGCGCCAACTCGCCCAGCAGCGCCGCCACGCCAAGCGGCGCGACGCAGATGGCCAGGGTCGCCCAATAGGCCAGAAGCAACAGGCTCGCCGCTGCGTCCCCTTCGAAGTCGCTGTCGATGGCGGCGAGGACGCCGGTCGCGAACATCACCAATCCCGCCTCGCGCGTCACGGGATCCATGAGGGCCAGAACTGGCAAGGCGATGGCCCCGCCAGCCACGCCGCAGGCCAGACCAGCGAAAATCACGAATAAGCGTCCGATGTGACCCATGGCCCGCGTCCTAGCACGAGGCCGCGCCCCGCGCTCTTCGACCTTGGACTGGGATCAGGGGTCCAGCGGCGAATCCCAGTAGAGATAATCGAACCAGCTTTCGTGCAGATAGTTCGGCGGGAACAGGCGGCCGTTCTGGTGCAGATCGGCGACCGTGGGCGCATAGGGGCGATGCGCCGGGATCATGCCGGCTTCGACAGGCATCTTGTCGGCCTTGCGCAGATTGCAGGGGGAGCAGGCGGCGACCACATTTTCCCAGGTGGTCGAGCCGCCCTTGGAGCGGGGGATCACATGGTCGAAGGTCAGCTCCTCGCGCGAGCCGCAATACTGGCAGACGAATCGATCCCGCAGGAAGACGTTGAAGCGCGTGAAGGCCGGGTGCCGGGAGGGTTTGACATAGGTCTTGAGCGAAACGACCGAGGGCAGCCGCATCTCGAAAGTGGGGCTGCGCACGCATTTGTCATATTCGGAGACGATGTTCACCCGGTCGAGAAAGACCGCCTTGATCGCATCCTGCCAGGACCACAGGGACAGCGGATAGTAGCTCAGCGGCCGGAAGTCGGCGTTGAGGACAAGGGCCGGACAAGCCTCCGGCGGGACCATAGGCTGGAAGTGAACCGTCAACCTGGACGCCCTCTTGCCGCTGCGACCCGAAGCAAACCGGGGTTCGCATGTATAATGTATAGGGCTGACGACAGGATTGTGAAGCCGCTTTCTGCTGCCAGACTGTCGCGGGGGCTCAGGTTGTTCCCTGATCCTCAGGGAACAATGACGCGCGGGCGCGGAAAAACCCCCCGGCGAAGCCGTGGTCGGTCGAAACTTTGGAAGGAATTTTCGCCTTTGCGATCAGCGGGTCGGGATCGGCGTGCCGCTGCGGTAATCATAGAAGCCCCGGCGTGTCTTGCGGCCGAGCCAGCCCGCCTCGACATATTTCACCAGCAGGGGACAGGGGCGGTATTTTGAATCCGCCAATCCCTCGTGCAGCGCCTGCATGATCGACAGGCAGGTGTCCAGACCGATGAAATCGGCCAGTTGCAGCGGACCCATGGGGTGATTCGCCCCCAGCCGCATGGCGGTGTCGATGGCCTCGACCGAACCGACGCCCTCATAGAGCGTATAGATCGCCTCGTTGATCATCGGCAGCAGGAT